>Ga0256406_1000438_pt1 | contig 77272 bp, 65 predicted proteins | sample RumenRJG_03DNA_FD_185986 | JGI IMG/M metagenome (GOLD analysis project Ga0256406, IMG submission 185986) | Bovine rumen microbial communities from Lethbridge, Alberta, Canada - RJG_03 | ecosystem: Host-associated > Mammals > Digestive system > Stomach > Rumen | place: Canada: Alberta | collected... | reverse complement strand
CGATCATTTTTACTCTTTGTACGTTAAACAGCACTCTTGTGAACTACTATTATAACGTAAAATCCAAGACCTACATGGTATACTTTTCAATTATTATGGTGGTATACTTTTCAATTACTATTTACATGCCTGGGATAAAGGCGAATTGCGTAAGTTATTCGTCTTATTGAATATTTTAGATTGTAACAAAAGCAAAGAACGCTTCCGTTTTGATTTGTTTGGCAAATGCAAAGGATGGGACATTGAACACATTGATTCTCAAACGCCCAATGATTTCCAGCAAGATAAAAACAAGAAAGAATGGTTGTCTTCAGCATGGAATGAATTAGAGACTAATCAGAGATTTATTTTTATAAAACATTTTTTTGCATCAGAAAATTTAGAAGTTGACAAATTCGATATTAATTCAATTACTCTTGACAATTTTGAATCGTATGCAACCTTTATCGTTGAATTGACGCAAGATTCGAATGATAAGATACCAGACCAAAATTTAGATAGGTTGGGTAATTTGGCGCTTCTAAACTATGAAATAAATAGAAGCTATAAAAATGATATTTTTCCTCTAAAGAGGAAGGCCATCATTAAAAAGGTTAATTGTGGAACAGAATTTATACCACCATGCACAGTTAAAGCATTTACAAAGTTTTATACAAAATCCGCAAGTCGAATAACATCATGGCAAAATGCTGATTACAAAGGCTATTATAACGTCATGAATGATTGGTTCATATCTTTCATGGACTATAAGGTTGAACTGCCAGAGTCTTGCGAGGAGACAAAAAATCTCTTTACCGCTGAAGATGATTACTTTGTCCCCGAAGGTCAATCAAAAACTCATTGTGGAGAAAAAGTCACACCCAATGTCTGTCGATTTGAAAAGCCAATAAGTTTCTCCACTTTTATGGATAATTATGATGTTATTATCCCTAAAATTCAACGCCTTTATGTGCAAGGGCGTTTAGATAAACGTGGAGAGAAGTGCCTTTCTGGATTTGCGAGTGCGTTGGTGAACAGTGTCATAACATCTTCGCCAATGCTCCTAGATTTTGTATATGGTATTGATGCAAATGGCAGATCTAAAGGTGTTTTTTATCCATTAGATGGACAACAACGATTAACAACATTGTTGCTCTTGTCATGGTTATGTGGCTTTTCAAACCCGAATTGGGCATTCAGATATGAATCAAGAAGAGCAACCGAAGTATTTATCAAAGGTTTACTTAAAAGTTGTCCTCCTTCAATGATAAAACCAGCAAACTATGATGAATTAAAAAAGAAGGCAAAGGAAGATAAGAAAGACTATCCTTCACTTTGTAAGGATTATATTTGTAGTCTTGCTTGGTTCCAAAGTTCTTGGTTAAGTGATTCTGGAATTTCCGGAATGATAGAAATGATGGACTCGTTATATGATAAACTTCTTAACAAAGCCGACTCAAGCCTTGTTAATATGGAGTCAATAGTATTTCTGTTGAATTATTTGGATGTCAGCAAATATTCCTATGATCATATTTTCTTGAAAATGAATTCGAGAGGTAGAGAGTTGACTGAGTGGGATAATGTTAATGCCATATTAGATGAATATTTGCCAACCTCATTGCGTGAATACTGGCCAGAAAAGATTCAGCAATGGTATGAGTTGATGTGGAACAAAACCCCATCAATTAGCTTAAAAGATACGGATAAGATTAATCGAGTAGATTCGCAGATGTTGAGTGTTGTTGAACTTGCTCTTGATTGTTATGATTATAGAGACGAGTATACGAACACCTATGAACTCTCAAAATGGCTCCAGAATGAGAATGACAGAAAAGTTGAGCAGTTTTATAATACATGCAGTATATTCTTCTCTGCATTAGAATTGGATGCAACAAAGGATGACCTGTCAATCTTGATACCTTCATGGACACTAAGCCATCAACCTCGCATACCAGAATTTAGTTGCGAAAAGAAAGAGGTGGTTCTTAAATTGTACCAGCCATTACTCGCATATTATGCCTCCGTCAAATCAAAGGATGTAAATTGGATGCGTATTATCTGGAATTTGATTGGAAATATTGACGTTGAACGTCAATCCTTCAAACAAGCATTCGGATTGATTGAGGAGTTATCATCTAATAAGGATTCTATTTTGACCTATTTAAGCAGTGTTACTATAGACAATATTAAATCTTGTTACCGAAAAGCGGAAACTCAGCTACAAGAAGAAATAGACAAATCGTGCCAAATCGTAAATAATGGTGAGTCATGTCCACCTGATTGGAATGCTGAGATTTGCGGACAATGGCCAGGTTGGCAGGTACTCATTGTTACTGCCGAAAGCAAACGATGTTTAGCTGGCGCTATTCGATTCCTGTTCCATGATGGATCCTTCAAGGTGGATTGGAATAATTTCTTTACAAAATGGAGTCATGTAAATGAGTATTTTGACGATAATGGAATAAAAGATGAGTATGCTGCAAGTTTAGTTTCTGCATTGCTAAAACGATGTACAAGATGGGAACAAGTCCACGATCATTTTATCTTTGACAAATACGACTGGAAATATTCAGTACTTTTAAATACGTTATATGCAGAACCTCTTGATTATATTTTGAGTTCTCAATCTCTAAATGTGGAAGTTGCAGATTTTGAAAACAATCTGGTATGTGAACGCATTATAAGAGATAGGTTGTTTGAAGATAAATTGATTAAGGTAATAACTGCGAATTATAGAGATTACAGATTAAGTTCTGGACGGTATTTCTATGGATGGCGCAAGCATGACGGAATATTGTTCGATTGGAGGACGAATGATAAAGAAGCAAATTCATGGGAACATAGAAGAAGCATTCAAGTTAAAGATATGCAATCGGCGTCATCTGACTTAATTATTAAAAACACGTGCGTTTCAGACGAAATTTTCTTTGGTTATAATTTAAGAATTGCATATAAAAACAAGAATCTTGAATGGCCAGGAAATGAAGATGTAATTTATATAATAGAACACGATGAAAGGAAACCTTTAATTAGGGTATTACCTGAAATGTGTGGCGAATATATTATTCAAAAATTGGATGAGTTGATACAATAGACAATCAGTAAATCATTATTATAAAACCTCCCGAGAGACATCCTATATGTTAGGATGTCTCTTGTTTTTGGGAGAGGGCGTATCGGAAGAATATGATGCATATAACTGTCCTTGTTACAAGATAAATACGCCTGCAATTTTCATCATCATGTATCAAGAAATGTTACTTATTTGTTACTTAATCTATATAAAATCACTATATATTGCTATATTGCAGTAGGTTAAAAAAGTAAACAAGATAAAAGCCTAATTTACAATAGAATTAAGAGTTATGAATTAAAAATTAAGAGTTAAAAATTATGATTAGAGGGTGCTTGGAGTAATCATATTTATCCATTATCAATTGTCAATTATCAATTAGAATATCCCTAACCATATTTATCAATTGTCCATTATCCATTATCAATTAGCTCAGCGTCTATTCCCTCAGCAGGCGGCGAGCATATTCGATGATGGTGTCTTCATTGCGCAGCTGGTCTGCCTGTAGCATATCTACCCGATGGTCAGGGTCGATGCCGAACTCCGTCACCTGTTTGTTAACGTCGTACATCGGACAGGCGGAGAAGCGCACGCTCCATCCGCCGGGCAGCTCGCTGGAGAACGGCATGCCGGCACCGCCACCCGTACGGTCGCCAACAACTGTCACATTCGGACAACACTTCATGTATTTCACAAATTCGTTGGCAGCACTGAACACCGAGCGGTTGGTCAGCACACACACCTTCTTGTGCCATCGCAGTCCGGTGGAGGGTTTCAGGCGCTGCTCCTCCATCTTCGAGAAGTCGTTGTGTCCTTTTCCTTTCTTATGCTGCATGTAGCCCACGAGTATCTCTTTGTTGGTGAAGCGTGCCGCGAGTTTCTCGGCAGAGGTAATCATGCCGCCACCGTTGTTGCGCACGTCGATAATCAACGCGTTGCAGGTGAGCATATAGTTGAGGATGTCGTCGAGATTGCCCGACCCGAAGTCGTTGGCGAACGACCCGCAATAGATATACCCGATGTTGTCGTCGAGTATCTTGTAGCGCAGTCCCGTCGCTATGAGATAGTCGGTGCCGAGGTAATGGCGCTGGAGGGTGTCGGAGAAGTTCTTGGGATAGTCTTCGTGCCACGACCAGTTGCGTGCCATGTCGAAAGAGGAATAGAGATTGACGTGCCCGTCGCGCAGTTCTGAGAGCATGTTGCTCAGCACTTCAAATTGCTGATGTTCTGTCATTCCGTCATCGAACTGGCGGGAATAGCGCGCATAGACCTCGTTCCAATCCACGCCCAGCGTTTGCTTTTTATAATCGAAAAAGCAGTAGTGCTCGTCCAAGATTTTCCACAACGCTTCGAAATTTCCGTGCGGTGTGTCGGGAAATTCGTCTTCGTCGATGCACGAGGCGAGGGGGAAAGTCAGGCATAACAGGAGGTATAGAATCTTTTTCATGGGAGCAGATGGGTTAGGGAGAAGTTTTTGACGATACCGATGACAATCATGTGGCTGTAGTTATGATATTTCAGGTTGTTCACCTTCGCCTGCTGATAGTCGCCGTAGTAGCCGATGCGCACCCATGTCTTTGCCACGGGGAAGTCGAAAGAGAGCATGTGTCGGAACGAGGGGGTGCTCACGATAGTGGTCGGAACGATGTTGTGGTCGTAGTTTCCCTCGTTGAAAATCTCGTAGTAAGACTGTCCGTAGTTGGGTGAGAACATCACACCGACGAGCGGAAACTGCACGTCGTAGTTCAGATGGCAGTGTTTCTTAAATGCCCACATCTCGTAGCGGATGCCTGCCGATGGTGCGAGATTGACGGAGAGGCGTGCCTGAGCGGGGTTGTTCTGGTTGCGGGTGTTATAGAGAAAGCCGAGACTGGCATCGATGCCACCGCCCGCATGCACCTGCAGCTGGTTGCTGAACAGGCTCCAGTTGTAGTGCACGGCATACTGGAAGTTGTACAAGCCCCCCAGTTCGTTGTTGTTGTCGGCACGGTTGTGGGTGTAGTTGAATTCCCCCTGATGGACCGTCCGATAGGAGATGTGCTTATGACGGTTGCTCTGCCGGTCGGTCATGGAGATATAGCGCAGGTCCAGTCCCTTGTATTTCTCGGGCGAGATGTATGTGTCCAGGATATTTCCCACGCCTATTCCCAACATTTTCACATTGGTTCCGTTGACTACCCGACTGCCCGATGCACCGTGCCAGTCATCGGGATTGCCCTTCTCGCTCTGTGCGAAGGTCCACAGCGGAATGGTAAGCAGCAGAAAAATCCATTTATTCTTCATCAGGGAAAAGACTTAGTTGTGTATTCTGTTCGTTATGTTCACCGCTCGGTTCGTGCGAAACGGGTATGTCCACAGTCTCCTCATCCGCCTCTTCAGCTTCCTCCGCCGGCTGTTCCTCCTGCGCTGGCGGCTCCGGGAAGCGGGTCGGCTCCAGTTCTTCGATATAGTCCACGTTCCAGGCAGTCACACGTTTGCCGTGTGCCTTGAATCCTTTTATGCCGACGAACTGCTCCAGCTCTATCTCCATCGGTGTGCGGAACGCATCATTGCCGCCGAAATTCACCCGAATGCGAGGATAGGGACGGTCGCTCAGATAGAGGAGCTTCGACTCAGGATTGTCGCTGAACCAGTTCTGATGGCGCTTGGTTGCCTCCATCAGGAAGCGCTTGGCATAGAGTTGGTTCTTGTTGTCGGCATCGAACAGAACGGCTGTCCACACCTTGTCCTTATCATATTTCTCGATGCGCTCAATGTTGTCTTCATAATGGTTGTTCACATCGAAGTTGGTGATATAGAAGTCGCCGTTCTTCAGGACAACCAGGATAGAGTCGTCCTCGTTGAATTCTCCGAGCAGCAGTCCGTGCTCGTCGTAGTTCAGACGGTTCACATCGGGGTCATACCACACCTTGCGTCCTCCGAGCGTGGAATGTCCGTGGCTCTTCAGTCCGACGCGTGTCAGCGGATATTTACTCAGTATGTTTCCCTTAGAGATGCGCCCCTTGATGGGAACTTCGGAGAAGTCTTTCAATACGAACGGGCGCTTGCGGTTTGCAGCGGGATCGAAAATGGCTTTGATCACTTCCGCCTCGCCGTTCGGATTGGCGGTCATATAGACGATTTTCGAGCCTGGCGTGCCCTGTGTGACATCGTATTCGCGGTCGCGGGTGATGGACGATACGAAGAAGCGCTTGATGAAATACGTTCCCTGCTTGCCATCGCGATAGACCACGTTGTAGATTGTGCGCTTGTCGTTTTTCTTGAACACCTGCAGATGCACGATGTTTTTCCCAACAAACAGCTTGTCGGCTATGCGCACCACCTTGTATTTTCCGTCCTTATAAAATATAATAATGTCGTCGATGTCGGAGCAGTTGCAGACGAACTCGTCGCGTTTGAGCGCCGTTCCGATGAATCCCTCCTGGCGGTTGATGTAGAGTTTTTCGTTTGCCTCTACCACCTTCACCGCCTCAATCGTATCGAAATTCTTGAGTTCCGTCTGTCGGGGATGGTCGGCTCCGAATTTCTCCCTGACATATTCGAACCACTTCACCGCCACGTCCGTCATGTGTGCCAGGTCGCGGTTGATGCCCTTCACCTCTGCCTTCATCTTTGCGATGGCCTCGTCAGCCTTGTCGCTGTTGAACTTGAGAATGCGCTGCATCTTGATTTCCAGCAACCGCAGGATATCGTCCTTGGTCACCTCGCGAATCATCTGCGGATAGAATGGTGTCAGCCGCTCATCGATATATTCGCAGGCAGCATCGACGGTCGGTGCGTTTTCGAAAGGTTCGCCTTTATAGATGCGCTCCTCGATGAATATTTTTTCCAATGAGGCGAAATGGAGTTGCTCGAGCAATTCGTCTTTCCGAATCTCCAGTTCGCGCTTGAGGAGCCGCTTCGTCTGTTCTGCCGATTTCTTCAGCACGTCGCTGACAGCCAGGAACTTCGGTTTGTTGTCTTCTATCACGCAGCAGTTCGGCGAGATATTGATTTCGCAGTCAGTGAAGGCATAGAGCGCATCAATCGTTTTGTCGCTCGAGATGCCCGGTGCGAGGTGTATCTGTATCTCGACGCTGGCGGCGGTGAGGTCTTCCACCTTGCGTGCCTTGATTTTACCTTTCTCTATGGCTTTGGTGATGCTCTCTATCAGTGACTCTGATGTTTTTGAGAAAGGTATTTCGCGTATGACGAGTGTCTTCTGGTCGAGTTTTTCTATCTTGGCACGCACCTTCAGACTGCCGCCACGCTGTCCGCCATTGTATTTCGACACATCGATAGAACCGCCTGTGGGGAAATCCGGATAGAGTTCAAACTCTTCGCCACGCAGACTTTTAATCGCCGCGTCGCAAAGTTCGTTGAAATTGTGCGGAAGAATCTTAGATGAGAGTCCGACAGCAATGCCTTCGGCTCCCTGAGCCAACAGCAACGGGAACTTCACGGGCAGGGTGATAGGCTCTTTGTTGCGCCCGTCGTACGACATTTTCCAGTCGGTGGTCTTCGGATTGAACACCACGTCCAAAGCGAATTTCGACAGCCGTGCCTCGATGTATCGTGGAGCAGCGGCACTCGACCCCGTCAGGATGTTTCCCCAGTTTCCCTGCGTATCCACCAGCAGGTCTTTCTGTCCCATCTGCACCAAGGCGTCGCCTATTGAGGCATCGCCGTGGGGGTGGAACTGCATGGTATGTCCGACGATGTTCGCCACCTTGTTATAGCGCCCGTCATCCATCCGTTTCATCGAATGCAGGATGCGTCGCTGCACGGGTTTCAGTCCGTCGCTGATATGGGGTACGGCACGCTCGAGGATAACGTAACTGGCGTAATCCAAGAACCAAGTCTCATACATTCCACTCAAATGACGGACGGCTGATGCATCAAACTTATTTCCCGGGCGATAATCACTTCTTGCTTCTTCCTCTTGCTGAGGCATTTCTTCTATATTTTCATCCATATTCTTTCTATTTCACAATCTATTACGACGTTACAAAGTTACGATTAAGTGAGCGAAAAACCAAATTTTATTTGAGTTTTTCCGCGTGAGAAGTTCCCTTGAGCTATGCGAAAAACTTGGGCGAAGCCAATGTTACGAAAAAATCGAGCGAAAAACAAAGCAAATTCATTTGTTTTTCATTCCGAGACAGAGCAACTTCACTCGCAATGCGATAGCAAAGTTACGATTAAGCAAGTAAAAAAAACGAAATTTATTGGAAAATAATGATGAGAGAATCTAATGCGATTCTCTCATCAAATATTCGGCTATCTGCACTGCGTTGAGGGCTGCTCCCTTACGAATCTGGTCGCCACTGAGCCAGAGGGTCATGCCGTGCTCATCGGCAAGGTCTTTCCGTATGCGCCCGACGAAGATGTCGTCCTTGCCAGCTGTGTCGAGCGGCATCGGATAGATGCCGTCGGACGGGTTGTCGCACAGGCAACAGCCCGGGGCGGCGGCTATGGCTGCCTGCACCTCTTCCACGCTCAGGGCGCGCTCGGTCTCTATCCATACGCTTTCCGAATGGGAACGGAGGGCGCTCACCCGCACGCAAGTGGCTGAGCAGCGCACGTCGGAGTGCATGATTTTCTGTGTCTCATAGAACATTTTCAGTTCTTCTTTCGTATAGCCGTTGGGCTGAAACACGTCCACCTGCGGAATGACGTTGTATGCCAACTGATGAGGGAAGCGACTCACGGTGACGGGTTCGCCGGCAAGAATCTCCCGATACTGCTGCTCCAGTTCCGCCATGGCTGCCGCTCCGGCACCGCTGGCGCTCTGATAGCTTGCCACCCGTATGCGCCGGATGTGGCTCAGCTGCTCGATGGGCTGTAAAGCCACCACCATCATAATCGTCGTGCAGTTGGGATTGGCTATGATATTGCGCGGACGGTTCAGTGCATCGGCGGCATTGACCTCCGGCACGACGAGGGGGACATCATCGTCCATACGGAACGCGCTGGAGTTGTCGATCATGACTGCCCCGTGCTTCGTGATGGTCTCTGCATACTCACGCGAGACACCGCCACCTGCCGAGACGAACGCCACATCCACATCGCGGAAGGAATCATCGTGCTGCAACTGCTGCACTTCTATCTGTCGTCCGCCATATTCATATACCTTCCCGGCACTTCGCTCACTGCCAAAGAGTTTCAGTTCGTCGATCGGGAACGCCCGTTGTGCCAGCACCCGCAAGAACTCCTGCCCCACGGCGCCGCTCGCACCGACTATCGCTACATTCATATTTCTTTTTAATTGATATTCTTTTAATAAGAGATTCCCAGAGTTTCCAGTCCTCCCAGTGTTCCCAGCCGGGCTTATATTCAATCTTTCTCAGGTGCCTGGTCGATGAGTTCCATGAACTGGTCGAGTTTCGGCGTGATAATAATCTGTGTGCGGCGGTTACGCTGCTTGCCCACTTCCGTGTTGTTGGTTGTCAGCGGGTTGTATTCGCCACGTCCGCCAGCCGTCAGTCGTTTCGGATCTACGCCGTAGCGGGTCTGTAGGAACTGCACGACGCTCGATGCGCGCAGACAGGAGAGGTCCCAGTTGTTGCGGATGTTCTCGCGCGAGATGGGCACATTGTCGGTATTTCCCTCCACGAGCACGTCATAGTCTTTGTAGTCCATGATGATTTTCGCAATCTTCGAGAGCGTTTCTGCCGCACGGTCGTTGATTTCGTACGATCCGCTCTTGTAGAGCATGTTGTCTGCCAGTGAGATATAGACCACACCCTTGAGCACCTGCACGTCCACCTCTTTCAGTTCCTCGCGTGAGAGCGAGCGGGTGAGGTTGTTGGTCAGCACCATGTTGAGCGAGTCGCTCTTGCTCTTCACCTCTACAAGGTGGCGTATGTATTGGTTCGACTCGTTGATCTGGTCCACCAGTTTCTCGATGCTCACATTGTTCTGATTGGCATTTGTCAGACTCTTGTCCAACGAACGCTGCAGGCGTGCATAGTCTTTCTGTGCCTGTGCGAGTTGTGCCTCAAGACTGCTCACGCGCGAATTTGCCGCAGCGAGTTGTTCCTTAGCGCTCATATAGTTCTGTGTCAGCGACTTGTTCTCGTCCTGACAAGCTACCAATTCCTTTTTACTTACGCAGCTGGTCATCAAGATGGCGCCTGCTGCGAGCGACAAGATAAATAGTTTTTTTGTTTTCATAATCATATTCGTTTTGGTTAGAAAATCGGTGCAAATATACAGAATAGACGCATAAAACATCGAAAAGTTTCGCATGTTTATTTATTTTTAACCTCTCCGATGCTGTGTTTTTCGATTATTAACGAGCAAAAAACGGAGAAACCGCATCGTCAGCCGTCAATTCCCACATCGTCCGACCGCCACTTACGGCATCCCGTTCAAGCCATTTCCGCCGCTCAAACTTCCACCTTCAAAAAACAAATTCAGTGAATTTGGTCACCAAATCAACTGAATTTGATCACCAAATTCACTGAATTTGCTTTTTCAAAGTGCCACTTTCACCACGTTAAAAAACCACGCTTGGCAACCTCGTTGAAAACTTCCCTATGAAGAAAGATGAAATTTCTTGAGCGGACTGGGTTATAACTTCAAAAAAAATATGTACTTTTGCAGTATCTTTGCAGAGGCTGTCAAATATAACAGCATTTGATGGGCATACGCTTTGAGCTATTAACTTAAAAAAACGAGAACAAAAAGATGATTTTCTTCTTCCGAACACCAAGCAACAGTGTGATTGCCACCGAGGCAGACCACCGACTCAACCAGGACGAAATCAGTAAGCTATGCTGGCTTTATGGCGGTGCTACACCTATAAAAGAAGAGCAACTGGACGGCTGGTTTGTCGGTCCACGACGCGAGATGATTACGCCGTGGAGCACCAACGCAGTGGAAATCACACAGAACATGAACCTCAAAGGAATCTCACGCATTGAGGAGTATTTCCCCGTGGACAACGAAGATGCCGCCCACGACGAGATGCTGCAACGCATGTATGAAGGTATCGGACAGCAAGTATTCACCATCGACCACCAACCGGAACCAATCCGATACATCGACAACCTCGAGGCATACAACGAAGCGGAGGGACTTGCCCTCTCACCGGAAGAAATCGAATATCTCCACACGATAGAACAGCAGTTGGGCAGACAACTGACCGACTCGGAAGTGTTCGGCTTTGCACAAATCAACTCCGAGCACTGCCGCCACAAGATATTCGGAGGCACATTCATCATCGACGGAAAAGAAATGGAATCGTCGCTCTTCGCCATGATTAAGAAAACGACGAAGGAGCACCCGAACAAGATATTGTCTGCATATAAAGACAACGTGGCTTTCGCACAAGGACCAGTCGTGGAGCAGTTTGCTCCGACCGACCAGACGACCAGCGACTTCTTCGCCGTCAAGGAGGTGGAGAGCGTCATCTCGCTGAAAGCCGAAACACACAATTTCCCGACCACCGTGGAGCCGTTCAACGGCGCCTCGACAGGCACTGGAGGAGAAATTCGCGACCGCATGGGAGGAGGAACGGGCTCGTGGCCCATCGCCGGAACGGCTGTCTATATGACTGCCTACCCGCGACTGACGGAAGACAGGGAGTGGGAACAAATCCTGCCCGTTCGCGAATGGCTCTACCAGTCGCCCGAACAAATTCTCATCAAGGCATCGAACGGTGCGAGCGACTTCGGCAACAAGTTCGGACAACCGCTCATCTGTGGGTCGGTACTTACTTACGAAGGGGAGAACGAAGGCACGAAATACGCCTACGACAAAGTCATCATGCTTGCAGGAGGCGTGGGCTATGGAACGAAGCGCGACTGCCTGAAGAAAGAGCCTCAGGCTGGCAACAAGGTGGTGGTCGTAGGCGGTGACAACTATCGCATCGGTCTGGGCGGTGGCAGCGTCTCTTCAGTAGATACGGGACGCTATTCGAACGGCATCGAGCTGAACGCCATACAGCGGGCGAACCCCGAAATGCAAAAGCGTGCCTACAACCTGATTCGCGCACTATGCGAGGGCGACAACAACCCCGTGGTCAGCATCCACGACCACGGCTCGGCAGGACATCTCAACTGCTTGTCGGAGCTGGTAGAGGAATGCGGTGGCACTATCGACATGACCAAACTGCCCATCGGCGACAAGACACTCAGTGCGAAGGAAATCATCGCCAACGAGAGTCAGGAACGCATGGGACTGCTCATCGACGAGAAACATATCGAAGACGTACGGAAAATTGCGGAACGCGAGCGTGCACCGATGTATGTCGTCGGCGAAACAACGGGCGATGCCCACTTCTCGTTCGTTCAAGGCGACGGTGTGAAACCCTTTGACCTCGACGTGGCACAGATGTTCGGACACTCGCCGAAAACCATCATGCGCGACACCAACGTGGAACATCATTACGAGGACGCGACCTATGACCAAGCACGTCTGGATGAATACCTGACCCGTGTGCTCCAGCTGGAAGCCGTCGCTTGCAAAGACTGGCTTACCAACAAGGTTGACCGCTCCGTAAGCGGAAAGATTGCTCGCCAGCAATGCCAAGGCGAGATACAACTCCCCCTGAGCGACTGCGGCGTGGTAGCCCTTGACTACCGCGGACGAAAAGGCATTGCCACCGCCTTGGGTCATGCCCCGCAGGCTGGTCTGGCATCGCCAGAGGCAGGTAGTGTGCTTGCCGTCGCCGAGGCACTTACCAATTTGGTGTGGGCACCATTAGAAGATGGATTGAACAGTGTCTCGCTCAGCGCCAACTGGATGTGGCCCTGCCGCTCACAGGCAGGTGAAGATGCCCGCTTGTATAACGCCGTCAAAGCGCTGTCGGACTTTTGCTGCGCCATCGGCGTGAATGTGCCGACGGGAAAAGACTCCCTCTCGCTGAGTCAACAATATCCCAATGGTGAGAAGATTATCTCTCCGGGAACGGTCATCGTCAGTGCCGGCGGCGAAGTGGCTGACGTGAGGAAAGTCGTATCGCCCGTGGCAGTCAACGACAAGAATTCTTCGTTCTACCACGTGGACTTCTCCTTCGACGAGCAACGACTTGGTGGAAGTGCTTTCGCACAGTCACTCGGACGGATTGGCGACGATGTGCCGACAGTGAAAGAACCAACCTATTTCACCGACTGCTTCAATGCCATACAGGAACTTATCAACAAGGGATGGATTATGGCTGGACACGACATCAGTGCCGGCGGTCTCGTCACTACCTTGCTGGAAATGTGCTTCGCCAACAAAGAGGGCGGTATGCACATCAACCTACACAACCTGAACAGCACCGACATGGTCAAGATGCTGTTTGCAGAAAATCCCGGCGTGATTATCCAGGTGGCAGACGCACACAAAGAGGAACTCAAAACGTATTTCGAAGAGGCGGGCATTGCGTTTGCAAAAATCGGATACCCGACACCGAAGGAGCGCACCCTGATTATCAAGAACGACAATGCCGAACACGTGTTCGACATCGACAAACTGCGCGACATCTGGTACAGGACTTCCTACCTGCTTGACCGCAAACAGAGTTTCAACGGCTGTGCCGATGAGCGATTCAAGAACTATAAGCAACAACCGCTCGAAGCAAAATTCAACAAAGATTTCAAAGGAACTTTGGCACAATACGGACTGGATGCCGACCGCTGGAAGAAAGACGCAAACAAAACGGACAACCGTCCATGCGCCGCCATCATCCGCGAGAAAGGAACCAACGGCGAGCGCGAAATGGCTTACTCACTCTATCTGGCAGGCTTCGACGTGAAGGACGTGATGATGACCGACCTGATTGCAGGACGCGAGACACTGGAAACGGTCAACATGATTGTCTTCTGCGGCGGCTTTTCCAACAGCGACGTGCTGGGAAGTGCCAAAGGATGGGCAGGAGCATTCCTCTACAACCCGAAAGCCAAAGAGGCGCTCGAACGATTCTATGCGCGCCCCGACACCCTCTCGCTGGGCATATGCAACGGATGTCAGCTGATGGTTGAGCTCGGACTTCTGAACAAAAAGGAGGCAACAGACGGGGAAAAGGCACGCATGATGCACAATGATTCCCGGAAATTCGAAAGTGCATTCGTCACACTCAACATCCCGCAGAACAACAGCGTCATGCTCGGATCGCTGAGCGGCAACAAACTGGGCATCTGGGTGGCGCACGGCGAAGGAAAGTTCTCGCTGCCGAAGGATGAGAACCATTACCATATCGTTGCGAAATACAACTATGCCGAATATCCCGCTAACCCGAACGGCAGCGACTACAACGTGGCGGGCATCTGCTCTGAAGACGGGCGCCATCTGGCTATGATGCCCCACCTGGAGCGTGCCATCTTCCCATGGCAGTGCGCATGGTATCCGGAAGCGCGTCGCACCGACGACATCACCCCGTGGATGGAAGCCTTCGTAAACGCAAGAAGATGGATTGAAAAGACACAGCAATAAAAAGAAAAAACAGGAGACTGGCGATGAATCATTTCTATTGGACAGCATTTAAGACATTCTTCAGAATCGGCGCATTTACCATTGGCGGTGGATACGCCATGATTCCGATGATTGAGTCTGAGGTTGTGGACAAGCATAAATGGCTCAGCAAAGAAGAGTTTCTTGACCTTATCGCCGTAGCACAGAGTTGTCCCGGCGTGTTTGCCATCAACATGAGTATCTTCATCGGTTACAAACTGCGGAAGATAAAAGGTGCTATCGCTGCCAGCATAGGAACCGCCCTGCCTTCGTTTGTCATCATCCTGCTCATCGCCATGTTCTTTCACGAGTTTCAGGACAACGAGGTGGTTGCCTCCATATTCCGCGGCATACGTCCTGCCGTGGTGGCACTGATTGCCGTGCCCACGTTCAACCTGGCACGGTCGGCAAAAATAAACCTCGCCAACTGCTGGATTCCAATCGGCAGTGCGTTGCTGATATGGCTGATGAAGGTCAACCCCATCTATGTGATTCTGGCTGCCGGCGTAGGCGGCTATCTGTACGGACAATTCATTAAACCCACTGAGCCATGATATTCCTGCAACTATTTATCACGTTCTTTCAAATCGGACTGTTCGGGTTCGGTGGCGGATACGGCATGCTGTCGCTCATACAGGGAGAGGTGGTGACAAACCACGGATGGATGACGATGGGCGAATTTACTGATATTGTGGCTATCTCGCAGATGACGCCCGGTCCTATCGGCATCAACTCTGCCACTTACTGCGGCTATGCAGCCGTTCAAAATGCAGGAATGGGACACGGCATGGCAATACTGGGGAGCACCGTTGCCACCTTTGCACTTGTCTTGCCATCGCTCATCCTGATGATTCTTATCAGCCGGATGTTCATGAAATATATGAATACACCCATTGTGCAAAGCATCTTCACCGGACTTCGTCCTGCCGTTGTCGGACTGTTGCTCGCTGCGACGCTCCTCCTTTGCAATGCAGAGAACTTCTCCACACCATCCGACGACGCTTGGCAGTTCTGGATCAGCATCGGCATATTCGTTGCTACCTTCATCGGAACAAAAGTATATAAAATCAGTCCCGTCAGGCTCATCGTCTTTGCAGCCTTCGCCGGACTCTTACTATTATATTAAAGTACAAACATAAAGACAAGAGATATGAAAAAAATCCTTTTTACATTGCTGGGCGTATTGACAACCGTCATCGCAACTGCACAGACTCCCAGCATCCTCCGTTACTATCTGAACGACGGAACGACTATCGACGTTAAAATCTCTGAACTGAACCAGATACAAAGAATCGCCAAGTCAGGACTGGACAATATCTTCAACAACGGACAGACGGCAATCAGCGTTCCGTTCGACGAGATTGACAGCATCGTGTTCGTTACCGACAATAACGTCAACCGCAACACCAACCCACGGGCACAGCGACTGGAATATCCGCGCCTGAAAGAAGGCAGCGACCAACTGCTCGTCATCCACAGCACGGCGCTATACGGCATCACTTTCTCACTGGAATGGGACTGCTCGAAGAGAAGTCAGCGGTGGACATGCTATCAATTCCATAACGGGATTCCTGACAACAACGTAGGAAGAAACGAATCTTGGAAGGTTGACCCGAATATTCCTTCAGCCTATCAGACGAGCGGGGCAGACTATAGCGGGACGGACTACACAAATCGCAAACTTACACGTGGTCACATGTGTATGTCGAACGACCGCCAAAGTTCTGAGGAGCAAAACAGACAGACATTCTACTATAGCAACATGCAGCCGCAGTATTCGAACCACAACAGCGGACTCTGGCAGACGCTTGAGAACAAGGTCAATGACTGGGGGAACAACAGTTCGTTCCGCGACACGCTTTACGTTGTGAAGGCTGCAACCATTGACAAGGCTGACCAACGGTTGGCAAGCACCAACACGGGACTCATCGTTCCGAAATATTTCTACATGGCGATACTGTGCGTGAAGAACGGACAATATAAAGCCATCGGATTCTGGACGGAACATACTAACACCAAGCTTAGCGATTTGCCTTCTAAAAAGCCGAAAGACTACGCCGTCAGCATTCGCGAACTGGAAGAAAGGACGGGCATCGACTTCTTCTGCAACCTGCCCGATGATATTGAGGAGACCGTCGAATCGTCGTACTCGCTCAGTGCCTGGGGAATCAATTAGAGCAGTTGAAGTGCACGCTCACTCCCATCAGTCATGATGGCTTTGGAGTTAAAGCAACTCAGGCAACTGGAACAGCCGAATACTGTTAGAACCTTTTATCAGGATGTAATACCCTTCAGGGCGTTGCGCTGACAGGGCTTGCTTCACTTCGTCCACATCATGGAATTTCCGGAAGGGGCTGTCTATCTTCGAAAACTCATCACCGACCAGCCACACTTCATTGAAACATGCCTCTTGAAGGACATCAACCACGCGCTGATGCTCCTCCGTTGATGATGCTCCCAACTCACGCATATCGCCGAGAATGACCATCTTGGGGCTGACCGCCATACTTTTAAAATTCTCCAAGGCGGCTTTCATGCTCGTCGGATTGGCATTATAGGTATCAACCACCAAGCGGTTGTGTGCCGTCATCGTCAGTTGCGAACGATTGTTGGAAGGGACATACGACTCTAAAGCATGCTTGATTTGGGTTTCACTGACCCCAAAAGCGAGCCCGACCGTAATCGCTGCCAACGCATTGTTGATATTATAAGAACCGATGAGGTGGGTATCTATTTCCTGCGGAACAGGCATCTTGCACGTTCTCCACTCAAACCGTAGATAGGGGTCACAGGCAATCACCTCTCCTTGAACATCGGCTTGGCGACCATCTTTTCCCGAACTGTAAGTGTGCCATCCTTCCGACAACGACGGTGTGCGCCATCGCTCCTGCGCCATCGCCGTCAAGTCATCATCGGCAGCATTGATGAAGAGAGACTGAGCCGTGCGGTGCGCCGACAGGAAATCATAAAGTTCGCCCTTCGTCCGTTTCACTCCCTCAAAACTGCCGAAGCCTTCCAGATGGGCTTTCCCGACATTGGTAATCAGACCGCAATCGGGTTCTACGATATGGACGAGTTCCCGGATTTCTCCCGGATGATTGGCTCCCATCTCTATCACAGCCAGTTCATGCTCCTTCGTCATGCGCAACAGCGTTTTTGGAACACCAATATGATTGTTCAAGTTGCCTTCCGTGTAAAGCACGTTGAAGCGCTCGCCGAGAACGGTGGCTATCAGTTCCTTGGTGGTAGTCTTCCCGTTCGTCCCCGTCACACCGATAATGGGTATCCCGAGTTGTCGCCGATGGCAGGTAGCCAGTTGCTGCAACGTCTGCAGACAATCGTCCACGAGAATGTATTGCCTGTTCGAAGGCTCTACATACGCTTCCTCATCCACGACTGCATAGGCACAGCCTTTCTCCAAGGCTGACTTCGCAAATTCATTTCCGTTAAAGGACGCTCCTTTCAAGGCGAAGAAGATGGACCCTTCGGGACAGTCGCGGCTATCGGTTGTCACGACGGGATGTTCACAAAAAAGACGATAGAGTTCGCTGATTTCCATATTTTCAAAAGTTGTTTCTGCAAAAATAATCTTTTTCCGTGAATTGGTCAAACGTTCCAACACAAAAAAATTGCCGCTCCCCTTTTCAAAGGAAAGCGGCAATTCACATCATTAACCTTTTATTTATTCTGCAACGAGCGTGAAACGCTTGTAGTTCACAATCTGCAGTTCGCTGTCCTGACGCTTCAGCCATTCAGCAACAGTGGCTTTGTCGCCGTCGCCGAACTGGAATTCCTGGTCAACGAGACAATTCTCTTTCAAGAATTTCTGTACGCGTCCCTTAGCAATGTTCTCGATCATTGCAGGATTGAGCGATGCTGCCTTCTCTACAGAAACTTCTGCACGAATCTTGCGAGCCTGCTCTGCCTGCTCTGCTGTCAACCAGCCTTTGGCAATGTTTGACTCGATGTGGTCTTCACTGTCAACGAGGTTGGCGTTGATTCCTGCCTTGTTGATAGCTGCCACTACAGCCTTTTCAACCTGCTCGAGCTTGGTCTTCTCTACAGCGGTCTTGTACTCCTCGTCAAGAATCTTCTGATCTACGCTTTCTGCATTCAGGGCAACGGGTTTCATTGCTGCCACCTGCATTGCCACTTTGTGTGCTGCGTCTTCATTGTTCTTGTTGAGCTGTACCATCGTAGCGAGTGTGTGACGACCCATGTGGTCATAAACATCAACGTTGTCGCCTTCGATGAAGTTATAGCCGTCGAGTTCCATCTTCTCGCCGGTGATACCTGAGCGCTGTGTAACGACAGCCTCTGCTGTTTCGCCATTAGCCAGTTTCAGTGTCTTCACTTCGTCCAGGCTCTTGCAGCGTGCCTCGATAGCTGCATCGAGAATGCTCTGAGTCATTGCGATGAAGTCGGCACCGTTAGCCACGAAGTCGGTTTCGCATTTCACTGCTACCATTGCAGCGAAGCCAGCCACTTTCTTCACGAGCACACAGCCATTAGAGGTCTCACGGTCTGAGCGCTTTGCAGCGATAGCCAGTCCACGCTCGCGGAGCAGATCCTTTGCCTTATCGAAGTCTCCCTCAGCCTCTTCCAACGCTTTTTTCACGTCTGCGAGACCTGCACCGGTCATGGTGCGGAGCTTCTTGATATCATCCATATTTGCTTTGTAAGCCATAATTCTTCTTTTTAATGATTAAAACTTAATGAGACTTCAATTATTCAGCAGCAGGTGCTTCTTCCTCTGCAGCGGGAGTTTCCTCGGCTTTCGGAGCTTCAGCAACAGCTACTTCCTCAGCTTTCGGAGCCTCTTTGCGGGCACGGCGTGCACGCTTCGGCTTCACTTCTACTGCCTCTTCATCACCCTGCTCTGCAGCTGCTTTGTCGTCAGCTTTCTCAGCCTTGCGCTCTTCAAGTCCTTCTGCGATAGCCTGGCAGCATGCGGTCAGAATCACGTCGATAGAGTCTTTTGCATCGTCATTGGCTGGGATTACGAAGTCAATGTTGCCTGGATCTGAGTTGGTATCAACTACACCGAAAACGGGGATACCAAGACGGTTTGCTTCCTTCACTGCGATATGTTCTTTCATCACATCAATTACGAACAGTGCACTTGGCAGGCGTGAGAGGTCGGCGATTGAACCGAGGTTCTTCTCGAGCTTGGCGCGCTGGCGTGTGATTTGCAGCAACTCACGCTTTGAGAGATTCGAATATGTTCCGTCGCTCATCAGTTTGTCGATGGTAGTCATTTTCTTCACTGCCTTGCGAATAGTCGGGAAGTTGGTCAACATACCGCCAGGCCAGCGCTCAATCACGTAAGGCATTCCTACGCTTGCTGCCTTCTCGGCAACGATTTCCTTTGCTTGTTTCTTGGTTGAAACGAAAAGCACTTTCTTTCCTGACTTTGCAATCATCTTCAAAGCTTCTGCAGCCTCATCGATTTTTGCAACGGTCTTGTGCAGGTCGATAATATGAATGCCGTTACGCTCCATAAAGATGTAGGGAGCCATTGCGGGATTCCACTTGCGGCGCAGGTGACCGAAATGGCAACCTGCTTGGAGTAGTTGGTCAAAATTTGTTCTTGCCATGTAATTTTCTCTTTTTTGTTTTTAATGTTTACTTTCTTTTTTAATTCTGATGTGTTAGAATCAGCCGGTGAGTAGTCCTTGCGGAATCTCACCAGTTTAGATGCTAAACGAATGGACTTGCCTCTCGCCACCATGAAACAACCGCATGATGCAATCGCCCAATGACGGAAAGGCAACCGTCCAATACCTTAACGCTTGCTGAACTGGAAGCGGCGGCGAGCTTTCGGCTGACCTGGCTTCTTACGCTCAACTTTGCGGGCGTCACGGGTAAGGAATCCGTGGTCTTTCAGGTTTTTCTTATCTTCGGCATTGATTTTCACCAGTGCACGGGCGATGGCGAGGCGCAAAGCTTGGCTCTGACCTGTGAAACCGCCTCCGTCAAGATTGGCTTTGATGTCATATTTCTCTGCCACTTCGAGCAGTGCGAGCGGTTGTTTTACCACATACTGCAGGATGGCTGATGGGAAATAATCTGTTAAATCTCTTTTATTGATGGTTATCTTGCCTGTGCCTTCGGTCAAATAAACGCGTGCAACAGAACTTTTACGACGACCAATTGCATTTATCATTTCCATGCTTCTATCTTATTTAAACTGGTTAATATCAATTGCTTTCGGTTTCTGAGCCTCATGTTTGTGCTCTGTCCCTTCATAAATAAACAGATTGCCCTGCAGGGAACGTCCCAATGGACCTTTCGGGAGCATGCCTTTCACGGCATGACGGATGATTCGCTCCGCACCGTATTTCTTCGTGCGCAATTTTGCCGGAGTCTCGAAACGCTGACCACCAGGATATCCCGTGTAGCGAGTGTAGAGTTTCTCGGTTTCTTTCTTACCAGTGAAAACGACCTTGTCGGCATTGATGATAATCACGTTGTCACCGCAATCTACATGCGGAGTGAACGATGGTTTGTGCTTTCCGCGCAACAGCTTGGCAACTTTTGAGCAAAGACGACCAACTACCTGGTCGGTGGCATCGATTACCACCCACTCTTTATTCTCTCTTGCTGCTTCCTTACTTACAGAAAGCGTCTTGTAACTTAAAGTGTTCATTTCTTGTTAAATTTAACTACTGTTTATTGATAAATTACTTTCTCTGACCCCGACACGCAAAAACACAAGCGAGCATGCTGCGCTCCCGCTTATCGAAATCATCGTACGAGCGATTCACTAACCATGAAGCCCGGCCAAAAGCCCCACTATTAACACTCCCGTACCAGGGACTCTAAGTTCATCCCCATTGTAATAATCGGACTGCAAAGGTACGCATTTTATATATATCGCAAACAAAAAGCATCACAATTTATCGTAAGATTTATAGATTGTTAACACTTTAAGCACTGTTTCTTGGGCTCAAACGCGGAAAAACGGTCATTTTTTTGCTGTTTCAACGAAAAGCGTTACCTTTGCAAAGTTTTATAGAACTCACACATTATTATATATAATATATGGGCGAAACGCTGAAAGAGAAAACGGCAAAAGGACTGTTTTGGGGTGCCATCAATAGTGGCAGCATGCAGGTGCTGAACATTCTTTTCGGCATCATGCTCGGACGGCTGCTCTCGCCCGACGACTACGGCATCGTCGGACTGCTGGCTGTCTTCACGGCAGTGGCAGGAAACATCCAGGACAGCGGCTTTGCCGTGGCGCTCATCAACCAAAAAGAGACGCGCAAGGAGGACTTCAACTCGGTGTTTTGGTTCAACATCCTTGCCAGCATCACGCTCTATGTCATCCTCTTTTTCTGTGCCCAGCTCATCGCCGACTATTTCTCCCAGCCGGCACTCACTACCCTCGCACGGGTCTTGTTCCTGGCTTTCATCGTCTCCTCTGTCGGCATCGCCCACGGGGCGTATCTCACCAAACACCTGATGAACCGCGAAAAAGCCATCATCAGCATCTCGGCACTGCTCGTCTCCGGAGGCATCGGCGTGACACTCGCCTTCAAGGGATATGGCTATTGGAGCCTTGCGTGGCAGCAGATTATCTACAACATCGTCATACTCATCGGCAGGTTGTATTACACGCCCTGGCATCCCACGCTCAACATCAACTTCGAGCCCGTGAAACGGATGTTCAGCTTCAGCTACAAGATACTCATCACGATGATTATCAACTCGTTGAGTGAGAACGTCCTGACATTCATTTTCGGACGCCTCTACCCCATCCGCTCGGTCGGCTACTTCTCGCAGGCGCACCACTGGGACTGCAAGGCCCACTCGTTCGTCAACATGACGATAGCCCAAGTGGCGCAGCCCGTACTCGCCTCCATCAACGACGAGAAAGAACGCCAGCAGCGCGTGTTCCGCAAGATGCTGCGATTCACGGTTTTCCTCTCCTTCCCATGCCTGTTCGGCTTGGCTATCGTAGCCGATGAATTCATCATCCTCACCCTCTCCGAGAAATGGAAAGAGAGCGTCGCGCTCCTGCAGATTCTCTGCATCAGCGGCGCTTTCGAACCGGTTTACATCCTCTACCACAACCTCGCCATCAGCCGCGGACGGTCAGACATCTACCTGTGGTGCACCACCCTCCACATTCTCATTCTCATCACCATCATCATCGCCCTCCACAACTACGGCATCCTGGTGATGGTCATCGCCTATTCCGCCTTCCACATCGCATGGCTGGGCGTATGGCAAGTCATGGCTCACCGACTCATCGGGCTGCGTCTGCGCGACGTGTTGCGCGACATCGCCCCGTTCCTCCTCATCACACTCTCCATCATGGCAACGACCTATCTCATCACCAGCCCCATCGAGAACATGGTGCTGCTGCTCATCGCCCGCATCCTCATCGCCGGCGGACTCTACATCGCTGTCATGAAAATCCTCAAAGTGAAAATCATGGAAGAGGTGGTGAAATTCTTTTTACGCCGTAAGTAAAACCCCACCTGCAAACCTGCATAAACATACAGAAACTCTGTATAAATATAACAGTTGAACTTTCACTTTCCAAAAGTTGAACTTTTGGCTCCTAAAAGTTAAACTTTCACCTCCTAAAAGTTCAACTTTTGCACGCTGAAAGTTGAACTTTTAGAAAGCCACCCCTAACCCACTGTAAAACAACAGTTTACAAACCGCACTCCAATCGCTCACCCCTTGCATAAATATACAATCCCGACATCGCGGCAAACCAACCGCTTCACCGTTTTGACAACCCATTTCCGGGCAGGAAAAACGAAATAAAAATCGTTTTATTTGGCTTTTCTCCATATTCTCACTACATTTGCAAAAACAAAAAACAAAAGCGATGAGAAGAAATATTGCCGTGATACTCGCAGGCGGTGTCGGCACCCGCTTAGGACTTTCCACTCCGAAACAATTCTTCAAGGTGGCAGGAAAAATGGTGGTCGAGCACACCATCGACGCTTTCGAGCGCAACAGCCATATCGACGAAATCGCCATCGTCTCCAACCCCATGCTCATTTCCGAGTTCGAGGACATCGTGCTACGCAACGGCTGGAAGAAGGTGAAAAAAATCCTCAAAGGCGGCAAGGAGCGCTACGACTCGAGCCTCTCCGCCATCAACGCCTACGCCAGCGACGACGTCAACCTGATTTTCCACGATGCCGTGCGACCCCTCGTCAGCCAGCGCATCATCAACGACGTGGCAGAAGCCCTGCACCACCATCATGCCATCGACGTCGCCATACCCGCCACCGATACCATCATCGACGTGGAAGGCGACTTCATCCACAGCATCCCCGAACGCTCGCGCCTGAAACGCGGGCAGACACCGCAGGCATTCACCATCACCACCATCCGCGAAGCATACGACAAGGCACTCAAAGACCCGCAATTCAAAGTGACCGACGACTGCGGCGTCGTGAAGAAATACCTCCCCGACCAACCCATCTTCGTGGTCAACGGCGAGGAAACAAACATGAAACTGACCTACAAGGAAGACACCTACATCATGGACAAGTTCTTCCAACTGCGTGATGCAGGGAAAGAGCTCGGATAGCCAACTTTTAAACACTTTATTTGGAGATGTTGAGAAATTTACATAACTTTGTCATTAGATTCACTTTAGATAAAAAGAAATAGCAGAAAGCAATATGGTTATTGGATACACAACAGGCGTTTATGACTTATTCCACATTGGTCATCTGAACCTTTTGAAAAACGCCAAAGGCATGTGCGACAAGTTGGTGGTCGGCGTAACTGTCGATGAATTGGTCGCATACAAAGGGAAGCAGGCGATGATTCCGTTTGAAGACCGCATCGAACTGGTGCGTAGTTGCAAGTACGTGGATGCTGCCGTGCCTCAGTACGATATGGACAAACTCGCAGCTTGCAAGAAGTTAGGGGCGCAGTATCTCTTCGTAGGTGACGACTGGTATGGCACGGAGAAATGGAAAAAGTACGAAGAGGAGTTTGCCGAAGAAGGGATTAAGATTGTCTATTTCCCCTACACGAAAGGCATTTCTTCCACGAAAATCAATGAAGCGTTGGACGCAGTGAGAAAACACGATTTGACAGACGTAAAATAAAACAACAATGATAGATAAAGATTTCTGCCTCAGTTCATATATGGCATTCCGTTATATTTGGAAAGACGGAATGGATTTTGCGGAGGGTTTTCAGCATAAGAATTTCCGCCCCGTCAGTGCCGCAGAACAGATTCCCGTGAAAACCGCAGCGGACATTGACAGTGAGATTCGTAAGCAGTTTGATGCGCTATATGACAAATACGAGCATATCGGCATCCTGCTGTCAGGAGGAATGGACAGTGCCAACTTGGCATCATACCTGAAACCGGGAAGCCATGCATACACCTTCAATTCCGCTTCTGGCGAGTTTGACGCGGATATCAACCGAGCAAAAAAGTATTGTGAGAAGTGGCAGTTGTGCCACCATCTCATCGACATATCCATAGACGATTACAAGAAATACACACCAGTGGTGATGCACCATAAGTTTGCGCCCGTCCACTCAATAGAACCACAGATTTACAAGGCAGCTGAATTGGCGAAGAAAGATGGCGTGCAGCTGGTGATTGTAGGCGAAAGTGCCGACCTGATATTTGGCGGGATGGACAAACTGATTTCGCCCGAATGGACATTCGACGCTTTTGCCAAACGCTATACTTTCCTGGAGCCCGAATTGGTATTGAAAAACCCCGTCAGCCAAACGGAACTGTTTGAGAGATACCGCATCGGCAAAGACGAAATTGATGTGATGCGCTTTATGGACGAAGTGTTTTCCATTGAGAGCAGTGGCTCATACCTGAATGCCTTCGGTGCGGCATGGATGCCCTATTATGACCCCTATGCCTGCCTCGTAATGGCAGAACCGTTGGACATGCAGCGTGTGCGCAACGGCGAACCGAAATATCTGGTGCGCGAGCTGTACGCCATGAAGTATCCAGAACTGGAAATTCCTTTCAAGATTCCGATGCCCCGCCCTGTCGATACCATTTTTAAAGACTGGGAAGGTCCCAAGCGCCCTGAATTCCGAACAGATATCCCGATGGGCGAACTGACTGGCAACCAAAAGTGGCAACTGTGGTGCGCAGAACAATTTCTTAACATGCTTGGCTAATGCCAAAAGAAACAGCATTTGGTTCTGAAAAGCAGAAGTTTGCCGGCGAGAAGGTTCCGTCCATGAAGCGGCGGAAAGATGGGCACGACTACCATGACGAACGGTTCTATATGACAACCTTGGCTGTCGAGGGGCGACATCCCATATTGGGACACATAGAATATCACCTCACGGAAGGAGAGGTAACTGAGGCAAAAATGCACCTGTCACCCTTGGGAGAGGCGATGAAAGAAGAATGGTGGGGCATCAGTAAGATATACCCGTAAGTGGCGGTAGTCATGGTGCAGATGATGCCCGACCACCTGCATGGCATCTTATATGTGAGAGAACACACATCCTTCCACCTGGGGCAAGTGATAAAAGGTTTCAAGCTCGGCTGTAACAGGATATTAAGACGCATACTGGCTGAGGAATACGCCCAGACGGTGATACAATCACCGCATACGACAGAAGGCAACAAGAAAACAGAAAACAACAAAAAAGAAGAGAAAGAAGTGAGAGGCAGCCTTCACCAGTATGCTGCGATTTCATCGCAGCCACCAGGCAAAGAGACTCTCTGGGAACGAGGCTATAACGACAAGATTCTCCACCGATACAGCACGCTAGAGACATGGAAAGCATACCTGAGGGACAACCCCGTGCGACTTGCTATCCGCAAGGCTCATCCCGATTATTTCCGTGTGCGCTTTGGCATCCGGATAGGTAATAACACCTTTTCGGCTATTGGCAACCGGTTCTTGCTTTCCTATCCTGAGAAAGCACAAGTGCAGTTGTCCCGATCACTGACAAAAGAGCAGATAGAGGAGCAGGTGGAGCTGTTCCTCAGCATGGCTCGCAACGGAACGGTCTTAGCTTCTCCAGCCATCAGCAAGGGCGAGCAGGCGGTGATGCGTGCAGTCTTGGACGCTGGTTGTCCACTAATCTTCCTATCCCCATGGGGCTTTAACTCCTTCTCCAAACCCGGTCATCAGTATTTTGATGCCTGTGCCGAAGGGCGTTTTCTCATACTCTCCCCATGGCCACACCACAACGAACGCATTCCACTGACACGACAGATGTGCCTCGAACTAAATAAAATGACGGAAGAGGTCTGCAGTTTACAGAAATATTAGTATCTTTGCAGGAAAAGAACTTGTATCTTATATATAATTTGAAATGGAGCAACAATCTGATTATAGTAAGCGTTTCAAAGCCCAAATCCTTCATGTATTCAAATTTACTTTAGATTTTTTGGAGCGCCACAATTTACATTATGTTGCTTGTGGCGGTACCGTTTTAGGAGCTGTACGCCATCAAGATTTTATTCCATGGGATGATGATATTGATATTTATATGCCCAGAAAAGACTATGAACGCTTGCTTGATTTAAAGGAAGATGCACGAAAAGAAGGATTCGACGTACTATCTTTACGTGATAAAGGTTATTACTTGCCTTTTGCTAAAGTCACTGATATGCAAACTACACTTTGGGAGCAAGAAGAATTTCCTTTTTTAATGGGAGTTTATGTTGATATTTTTGCTTTAGATAATTTTTCATGTAGCAATGCAGAATTAACAGCAATACAACGACGCAGCCAAAAGAAATTCTACCACTACCTTAAGTCTGTCAGTAATTTACGTACTCATGATTTTTGGAAAGACCTTCTTAAAGGACATTTTTCCCGTGTTCAATACAAACTGGAAGTCTTATTCTCCCGTCCTTTCCGTAAGGTTTTATTAAAAGACTTCCTTAATTATCAAAATTGGTACAAAAGGTTTGATGGAAACAAAACAGTATGTGTCACACAATGGGCTGGAAAAATCTTCAAACGCGAATGGTTTGAGGATACCATAAAACAGCCATTTGCGGACACAACGATCATTATTCCCCGTGATTATGATGGTTATCTCACATGTTTATATGGTGATTACATGACATTACCTCCTGCTGAGGAAAGAGTTTCTGAACACAAACACTTTTATTTAAACTTTGAAGAAGGATTGGATATGAAAGAGGTTAAGAAAAGAATCTCATCAACATAATTTCATATAAACAGCATGAAAAGAATGCCCGTCTCTCCTATGGCGAGATTCTAATCTGCCATATATATAACTTCATATCCTTTTCGCATTTGCTCAATACTGAACTGTTGATTAACATATGAATAAGCTTGCTTGCATATATCTTTTCTGTTCACTTGTAAAAGAGTTTTTGTAAAAATATCCATATATTCACCAAGGGAATTATTATTTACTTTTAGAGGCCAATCATTGGGTAATGTCTCATAAAGTCCAGGGCAGCTGTTTATTATAGTGGGCAATCCGTTAAAACTTGCTTCTATAGAAATGATACCTAAGCCTTCAAACTCAGATGGCATTATCATATAATCAAATGAACCCATATACTGAGACACACAAAAAAGCGGTGGATTTATACTTACATTAGGACATTTCGCTAGGGCCTCATCAAGTTCTTTGCTCAAAGATCCAGAACCAAAAACATGAAAAAAGAACCTCTTATCTTCTCGCAAAGAAAGAATAATTTGCTGAAGAACATCAATTCCTTTTTCATGCTCCAAACGCCCTGCAAAAAGAATATTGATTACACCTTCTTTCAAATATGGATATGTTTTTTGTGCTACAGGAGCTACCCCATTATAAATAATTGGCAACAATAAGCCATAGACCTTTTTATAACTTTCCGTAACAGACTTTGATATTCCTACATTTATATACTGTCGAAAAAAACGCTCAACATAGCGACCTGTACGTTTCTGCCCCGTCCACAAACATGAGTTATGGATTGTTCTGACTATTTTACAACGTTTCTGCCAACCTGGAAAAACATGAAAAAAAAGAAAAACAGCAAGGTCAGGCATTTCCGTATGACTATGAATAACCGAAGGCTTATATTTTTTAAAAATAAAACAGAACCATAAAGGGAATAATAATGCAGCTAAACGCTCAAACAAATAATGAAAACGTACATGTGGTATATAGAAACGATGATAGCGAACACCCGACTCTTCTAACTCACGAATAAAAGTTTTGGAAAATTTTGAATAGGAACGTACTAATTCCACTATGTGATATTCCAATTTAGAATTAGTTGATGTGGCAATATTAACAGCGATTCGCTCTGCCCCTCCCACGTCAAAATGAGTAATAACATGAAAAATTCTTTTCATTTCTCTAACCTTTCTTTTGATCAATCATGAAAACTTAATAACCCACCAAGCATAAATAGTACGTATAATTTTTTGCAAGAAACGGCATAAAGGCAATGGAACTCTGGAATCAAAACAACACTTCATTATCCGATACAGCCAATGATTTGGGCTATAGTTACTCTTTTCATATAGTATTTTCATGGGCATTTTATATTCACGAGCCGATCGTTGTGCCTGAAGCATAGACATATTCAAGGCATGGTAATAAGTTCCATTAGCATCTCGTTCATTTATATATTTATATACCAACGAATAAGATAGTAAATTTGACTTTTGACTTCTTTCCGATATTTGTCTCGTGTAAGAGTTTACATTATCACGACGATAATAATAAACAACATTATCTATACACAAACGTGTTTTGGCATGAAACATAAAGCGTGAAAGAAAAGAAAAATCCTCCGAATAATCAATCCCTTGTGGAAACGACAAGTTATTTTCTACAATTAATGACCGACGAAAAATACGCCCCCAAACCATATTAAAAACAATATTATGACAAAGCAAGAGTTTCAGATAGGTCGTTGCACTATATCCTTTGGGAAGAAAGGGAGCTGATATTGATTCATCGGAAAACTCCACAAAAGCCCCATCTATAACATCTGCCCCCGTTTTTTCTATTTGCCTACAAAGAACTTCCACTGCATCCACAGCAATATAATCATCACTGTCAACAATCATAATGTATTCCCCCGTAGCTTTCTCTAAAGCTGTTTGCCGGGCGGCTCCCAACCCCATATTGCACTTATGATGGATTATCTTAACTTGCTCTTTCCTCTCTGGATAGCGCATCAATATTTCTTGCAACAAATCAATACTATGATCGGGCGTACAATCATTAACAAAGATATATTCTATATCCTGAAATGTCTGCGAAAATAATGACTCCGCACACTTTCCAATATATTTTTCCACACCATAGACAGGCACTAATATTGATACTTTCCCCATAATGCGCTTAGAATGATTCCATCTTATTTTACCATGAAGGAAATTTACTGTTTATTAACTTGTTGTGCAAATATAATAATAATAATTTTATTACCTCCCTATTTTATAGAATTTTACACCAAATCCCCATCAAACTCCCATTATATACAAGCAGATAGAGTGTGAGGAGGATGAGTAGGGTGCGGAATGCGTGTTTCTTCCATCCTGCCGTCTTCCGCAGGGCGAAAGCGAAGGAGAGGGGGAAGATGAACGTCCAGTGCGGCGACATGATATAGATTTCGTTGATACCGAAGCCCAAGATGAAGTGGATGAACAGGTCGAAGGCGAAGAAGGAGAGCGCCATCCAGAGCAGGCGACTCCTCCGTCCGCACCAGATTCCGACGAGGAACAGCAGGACGATGATTCCTTCCACCACATAGTTATACAGATGTCTGTAGCGCACGATGACGGGACGGGTGCGCAGCGTGTCTTCTAAAAGATGGTCACGATGTAACTGAATTGATTCGCCGAAGAGATTCTCCACTGCCGAACTCCAGCGGTCGGTCGTCACGTCGGTCCACCCCATGAACTCCCCTTGCATCAGCGGTTCACCATGTTTGAGGTGATTGCGCTTATAGCGTGCCTTGATGCGGCGGTTCAACTCTTTCGTATATGCTGCCTTGATTTGTGCAGAATCCTTCACAGCGATGGTGTCGGTGATGGTCCGCATGAGTTTCTCTCTCGCCTTCGCCTCCTTTTTCTTCTTGATTTCCTGACGTGCCTTGTACTTCGGCAACTCATAGATGCGGTATTCCAGTCGGCAGAAGCCCCACATCAGTGCTGCAGGGAGAATGACGGCAAGCAGCAGGAACCGCAGACGGAAAAAGCGCTTACCGTTCACGAAGAGGGCTGCGATGAAAGTCTTCACGCCATTGTTCAGAGAGACGCCGGCGGTCAGCACAAAAAGGGCGACGGTCTGCCACACGGGCAACTCCCTACCCGTCTTCACCTTGCGCCCCGACAGATAGATGGTCAGTATCAGGAGCGTCATCGACAGGGCGAAATGGTCGGGCACGCAAATGACAATCATCACATAGCCAAACGAGAACAGCAGCAAGCAAAGCAAGAAACTATCTGCCTTGCCCAATCCGATGAGTTCGCGCAAAATGCGGAAGAGGAACACGGCGGCATAAACCGCATTGACCACCATGACCGCTGCCACGATGAACTGCACGAGATTGATGCCAAACAATGCCATCAAACCGGCATTTAAGAGATAGGCGGGATACCACAGGAAAGCCAGCAGCGGATGGCGGTAGATGTTGTAACCGGCATGCCAGTTGGACACGACGGAATAGGTGATGGGGTCAAAGCCCGATATGCGGAAATTGTCGATAAACAGCTTCCAATAGTTATCCACCGGCTCCATGAACAGCTGATGGTATCGGCTGATGACCAGTGCATTGAGGCATAGTGCCAACAAGGCGGCAGCGATGGCGACCGGACGCTCTTCTTTCTTGGTGCTCAACAATTCCCTCAGTTTCATCTCAACTCACAAAATAGGACATTATCAACGACACATTATATATATATAGGAACAACGTCAAACCGCCGATGAGTGCCGCCAGCGGCTTTCTCCACCGACTGCTGCCCTTGAGCAAAAACGCGATGGCAATGGGTATGACAAATGCCCAATGGGCTGTCATGAGATAGATTTCGCGCAGGGCGAAGCCGAAACCGAGGTGCATCGTCATGTCGAACGCCACCCACGCAAGGCATAACCACAGGAAACGGCTCTTCCGACCGCACCAGATTCCGGCAAGGAAGAGCAGGATGAGAAGTATCTCGACGACATGATTCAAGGCATTACTATATGGCGCGAAAAGTTCGCGGCCGAATTGTGAATCGACGAGCAGGTCTTTCTCATGCAGCTGTATCGATTCGCCGAACTGGTTGTGCCAGATACTTTTCAAGCGCGGCGTGGTCATGTCCGACCATTTCAGGAACCCCTGCTCGCTGATAGGCTCGGCAACGCGCTTGCGAGGCGCTTTCTTCACCACTTTCCGCTCAGGATACTTGGCTCTGAGCAACGAGTCGCGCCGCGCTTTCTGTTCGCTGCGAGCCACTTCCTCATGCCGGGTGATATGTTCATACGTGAGATTGCTGATAGCTGTCAGCAACACAAACGGCAACACAACGCCTATCAGGAGGAAGCGCACCTTGAACACGCCACGCCCATTCACAAACAGCGATGCGAGAATGGTCTTCACGCCGTTTGTCAACGTGACACCGCCCGTGAGCAATGTGAGCCAGAACGCTTCTCCGGCAGAGAACGCCGCCTTGTTTTTCATCCGCATGCCTGCCACATAGAGGGTCAGGGTGAGCAGGAACATGGAGAGAATGAAATGGTCGGGAACAAAGACGGCGAGCATGATGTGGGCGAAAGAAAACGTCATTGCCGCAAGCAGACGACTTTCCCACAAGCCCATCTCAAGGACATGACGGAAAATCCGCAGCAGGAAGATGAACGCATAAAGTGCCGAGAACAGCAACGGAACGGCTATCACAAACTGCACGCAGTTCAATCCCGTTCCGAGATACAGCCAGTAGTTCAGCACATGGAGGGGGAAGAGCATGAACACCAGCAGCGGATGGCGGAAAACGATGGTGTGGAATGTGCTCCAGCGGCTGGTGATGATGTAAAGGAAAGAGTCGTAGCCCGACACACGGAAGTGGCGGAAGAACGGATTCCCTCCTTTATAACTGAAATCGCTGAAATACGGATAATAATGAATGACAAACACGGTTGTCAATGCCACGAAGAAAAGCAGCATGACCAAAGCCGGAAGACGCTCTTCCCGCTCCAGGCGGAAAAGTTTCAGAAACCGTTTCATCGTCCATTCGTTTTAAGGAAAAACCGTACGAGCAGGAAGTTCACCGGCACGCAAATAGCGAACACGGGCAGCATGGCGAGCGGTTTGCTCACGCCCAACCAGAGGAAAAATGCCAGCAACGCCGTCTGCAAAAGATAGTTCACAAGGTGTGAAAAGGCAAAACCCATTCCGCGACGAGCCGACGAACGCACCCGAAACGTGTAGCGCGTGGATGCCGCATAGTTGAACAAGAAACTCACCAGATAGGCTATCGTGTTGGACACCGCCGGAGAGAGCCTCCCCACCAGCAACAGATAGACACCATACTGAATGGCTACGGCTGTCACGCCCACCACTAAAAAGCGGCAGACTTCACCCCGTTGTTCATCGTCCAGACGATGCGTTATCTTTTTCAGCGCACCAAACATTCCCAAATTGCTTGATTACCGACTGCAAAATTACGCTTTTTCTGCAAATCTGACGAATTTTTAGCGACCACTTTTCTCTCCCGACCCATTTATCCAATAAGTTCACGACCCTATTTTCATCGATGAAATCGCGACTTTTCACATCAAAACGGGAAACTTTCTCTACGCAATCTGACTCCATTTGCAAAACGAAAGTTCTACTCTATGAAACCAAATTCAGTGAAATTGGTGACCAAATTCAGTGAATTTGATGAGCAAATCAAGTGAATTTGGTTTTAGGAAGTTCCATTTTCAGTCCTTCAAGAGGTAGCCTTCATCGGCAAACGCCAGCAGTTCGCGGTCGCCCCGGCTGTCGCCGAAAGCCACAAGGTGATAGTTTGTGCGGTCAGGAAAATGTTCGCACAAACGCCTGACCTTCTCTTCGCCGTAGCAGTTGGGGGTGGAGAATTTTCCTGTCAACTCATTGTTGACCACCTCAATTTGCGTCCCTATTACATACAGGTCGGGGTGTTGGGGAAAGAACTCGCGCACCCAATTCTCGATGCTCGCTGAAACGATGACGACCGTCGCACCCTCATCGAGTTTTTCCTGCAACATATTCATTCTGTCTGCACGCAGAATTTGGGCGGCGTTTTTTGCGAAATGCGTGCAAAAATTGCCCATTTCATCGACAGAAACGCCTTTAAAGAAGTAGGAAAAGAGGCGTTGTTTTGCCTTCCCGTTGGGATAAAGTCCGAACTTCATCAGCACCAACAGAGGGCTATGGATGAAGAGTCCCCATAAGAGAGCAGCATTTCCGCGGGCAAAGCGGATAAATTCGATGAGCGTGTCCTTCGTTGTCAGCGTCCCGTCGAAGTCGAATGCGTAAATTCTTTTCTTTTCCATCGCTGTAAGTTTCGTCTGTTTGGGAGAGGTTGTCACAGGTATATGATAATGGCAAAGGAGATTGCCCACAACACGACAACAGCCTGCATGAAGCGGTCGCGGAGCATGATTTTCGTGGGGTCGCCGCTCTGTTCGTCGACGACGGTGATTTGTATATACCGCAGCAAGCCCAAAATGACGAAACAGGTCGTCAGATAGAGGTATTCCGTCTGGAAGCGGGCAATGACCTCCGGCGACACCGTGTACATGATGTAGCAGACGGTGGTGATGCTGGCTGTGATGGTAATCGCCTGATTGATGAAGGTGAGATTGTATCGGATGGTGTTCGTGCGCGGCGCCTCACCCGTGGCATTCATCCGAAGAACATCGTCGCGCCGCTTGGCAAGCGACAGGAAGAGGGTAAGGAGGAAGGTCATGAGCACGAGCCACCGGCTGGGAATGATGTCGGTGGCAAAGCCTCCTGCAAGGACGCGCAGCACAAATCCGAAAGCGATAACGCTCACATCGACGATGGCATATTTCTTCAGCCACGCGCAATAGGCGAGGTTGAGCAACCAATAACCGACGATGACACCTCCCACGCGGAGCGCTTGTGAGGGAGTGAAGACGGAAAGATATCTGCCACAGAGCACGACACAAAATGCGAGCAGTATCATCTGAGCCATCAGCATATAGGCTTGTCGCATGGTAACAGCACCTCTGGCAACAGGGCGTGAGCACTTCACGGGATGGCGACGGTCGGCATCGGCATCGATGATGTCGTTGAAACAATAGATGGAAGAGGCGGCGAAACTGAACGCCACGAAAGCAAAAGCGGTTGCCAAAAGGTCGTGCACGTCGGACAGTCTGCCTCCGAAAAACACGGGAATGAGCACAAACACATTCTTCAGCCACTGCTTCGGGCGAACTAAACGGATGATATCTTTCATGGTTTCTTACTTTTAGGAGTGGGGATTCTTTTCAACAACTGTCCGACGAGCAATGCCAGCACCAGCGAGACGATGAGGTAAATCAAGAGTCCTGCATAGATTTCGCCTTGGTGAGACAACGGTATCACGACTTTACGAACTGCCGGATGAACGATAAAGAGGACGGCGCTGATTTCACCGACCCACTCCAACGGACCGAGCAGACCCGCCGGCAGCAATTTCATCGCAGCAATGGCAGCCGCACAAACGGCAACCGGGACGAAAAACCAGGGCAGGAACTGCCTGCTCATAAGGAATATGAGGAGCAGGGCAACCACCAACACGATGCAATAATAAGTTTTCCGCGTGGGCATTCGTCCATGTCGGGCAAAGAGCAGTCCGAGACCGAACGGAAGTACTCCGCCCACGAAATTGTAACGCAGATAGTTCAGTTCCTCACCGGCTGGAGAAAAGAACATCTGGACAGCCGTGCAAACCAGCATCAAACAGAGCACCCACCAGCTGGAACGGCGATACAACAGCAGCCGATAAATGACATACAACTGCATCATGAGTCCGAAGAACCAGTAGGGACCAGGCCAAATGACCCGCTCGGGATGCGGCAGCAGGTTGTTGAACATGCCCAACTGTGCCACTACGTCTAACAGGTGGTAGTGGTGCGGTCGCGGTGTCATGCCGTCAACAAGAACGAAGATGACAAATCCCGTCAGCATCAGTTTGAAGAGTTTGAGGAAATGCTGGCGCAGGAAAGACCATGCCGACTCTTCCTTTCCCGTTGCCGGAACGGGAGTGGCGGGCATCTTCTGCTCATACTTCATGACCAACCCGAAAGCACTGAGAAACAAGAAAATGGGCACACCATAATGCCCGAAGAACGAGAGCAACTGCGCCGGCAGGTACCAATCGGGCTGGGAAAGCAGTTCAGCCATTCGGTCGGCATTGCTTTGTTTGAACGTATATTCGTTCTCCTTGACCATCGGCCGCAGCCAATGGGTGTAGTTGTGGAGAACGATACCCAGAATGGCAATGCCTCGCAGGACATTACATTCAGCACGGTTGAGTAATTGACTATCTGACGGTTTTATCATTCTTTGCGTTTCTTTTTGCTTGTAGCTGGTTATAATCTTTCTGCATCTTCATGATTCGTGGGCGCTTCGTGTCGTATGCCGGCGACAGGATGTCCAAACGCTCCTGATATGCCGGTGTCTTGATTCCTGCAAGACCGAGCAGCAGATGAGGAAGGGCATCGGTCATCAACGGGAAATTCCGCACGCTCTGCAACCGTTCATACACATCGGGATGGGCGACGCGGAAGCCCTGTGAGCACCACACCCAGAAGGGAATCTCAAACTCCTCACGCGCCAGACGGGCATCTATCGTCGCCTGATGCAGACGCCCCATCTTGTTCAGTTTGCCGTCATAGCACTCTTCGCCATGGTCGGGAACATAGATAACGACCGCCTGTTCACCTTCGAAGCGCCGTATAATCTGGTCAACGATGGAGTCATTGTACAACGTGGCATTATCGTAATGCGACAAGATGCGCACGTCCTTGTGTTTGAGGTCGGTGCGATGCTCATAGTGATAGTCCTTGAACACGCGCCGGTTGCGTGGATAGCGTGCTTTGTAAGCCATGTGCTGCCCCATCAGGTGGAAGATAATCAGATTGTTCTCCGCCAGTTTACCGGAGTCCCGCATCTGTTCATAATCGCTCAACAGTCCGTCGTCGTAGGTGTGCAGACTGTCGTTGCGCAGGTCGAACATCGACTTCGACAACTCGGGATTGTTCAGAAAGAAACCACCGCTGAAATCGTAGATGGCTTCTTTTGCCTTCGGCAGGAACTGGTTGGTGAGGAACGTCACCCGATAGCCCGCCTTTCGGAACACCGTCGGGAACATCGGGTAGTCGCACCACTCGCCCTCGTCGCCCACCGCATAGAGCGAAAACATCAACTTAAAGACGTAACTGGTCAGATTCCACGGTGCCACCACGTCGCTGAAAGGGATAAGCCCGTCCGTTCGTGCGCGCTCACTCTGAAGGGGTGTCGTCTCCTTCTCATAGCCATATAAGCCCGCATGGTGGCGATTATAACTTTCACCAATAATCAGCACGATATTGGGCGTGCGGAACGAACAACTATCCACCGTCACCTGCTCCTTCGCCTCGACCAATTTCACCACCTGACGGGCAATCAACTGGTTCGAACGAAGGCTGAACACCAGGCGATGCACCGGAGTATAAAGCCGGGCGCAAGTGCGAGACTGCGTCAACTCATGCTCCACGTCGCCTATCCGCTCGAAGCTCAACAGCCGCCATGTTGCTGCCTTGTTGTGCGCAGTGACGATACCTCCATAGACGAGCAAGCCCAACACCAGGACTCCGCAACAGGCTGACAGACGGAAATTCAGACGGAAACGACTGAAAAATGACCGCAGCCGTTTGAAGGAAAGACTTTTTATGAGGTGTAATAAAAGGATGACCAACACCCATACCAGTGGCGTTGAGAGCAAGTCGAGACTGATATATTCGCCCAGGAACTCGCCCGCTTCCCTACCCGTCGTCTCGCCCACCAAAAGGAGCATCGACGGACTGAACAGCGAACCGAACTTCACGTAGCAAAATACATCGATGAAAGCCATTCCGTAGAAAAGCACATACAGCACCGCACGCACCCACCGGCGGATGCGCTGAGGGAGCAAAGCGAGCAGAAAACATATTATATATAGGTCAACGAAGAGTTCGATGTATGTGTTGGGATACATCTTCTTCTCGTATCCCGCCGGCGCTTCTATCCATCCACATGCCACACCGAGCACATACATGAAGAAGAAAAAGCCGCCGTTGAGATATATGGGCTTGAACAACAGACTGAAAAAGTCACCTGCTATTTTTACGAAACGTTTCATTTCCGATATGCTTTACAAACCATCTCTTCTATCTCCGAAGGGACCAAGCCCTCTATCGGACGCCCTTCCTGCATGCGTTGTCGTATCTCCGTACTGCTGACATGGAAATAAGGTGTATTGAGCAACCGCACATTCCGTGGCAGGGCAGCCTCATCGACCGGATAGCCTTCGCGTGGATAAATCACAATCTGACATGCTTTGAGAATCTTCTCCGGCTCTGCCCAACGGTCGAAACTCAACCAATTATCGGCACCGATGAGCAAGACGAAACGACGGTCGGGATAGTCTTCGTTGAGTGCCTGCAATGTGCGCCATGTGAACGACGGCTTCGGCAGTCGAAACTCATAGTCGCTGGCAATGAGCCGGGGATGGTTTTCCAACGCCTTTTCCACCATCTCCAGGCGCAGGTTGTCGTCGAGCAGTTGGTGGCTGACCTTAAACGGGTTTTGCGGAGTCACCATAAACCACACCTCCGACAGGCGAGCCGCTTTCAGGATGGCACTTGCCAATCCGATATGACCGACATGTATGGGGTTGAAAGTTCCCCCGAAGAGCCCTGTGCGTATGCGTTTCATCCCAAGAATTTTCGTACGATTGCGAGCGTTTCTGCCTTTGCCGTCTCCAGATCATCGTTCACCACGACGCGGTCGAATCTCGGAGCAAACGTCATCTCGTATTCGGCTTTCGCGAGACGGTCTTCGATAACCTCCGGAGTGTCCGTTCCGCGCCCTTCAAGCCGTCGTCTCAGCTCTCCAACCGACGGTGGTTGGATGAATATACTCAGTGCCTGTTCGCCATAATGTTCCTTAATGTTGCAGCCACCCTTCACATCGACATCGAAAATCACGTTCTGTCCTGCCTCCAACTGCAAATCGACCTGTGACTTGAGTGTTCCGTAAAAGCGGTCCTTATACACCTCTTCATATTCCAGGAACTCATTGTTCTCTATACGTTTTTTGAACTCGTCGGGCGTCAGGAAGAAATATTCCACTCCATGCTGCTCCGTTCCCCGAGGCGGTCGGCTGGTACAGGAGATGGAAAACGCGAGCCGCAAGTCCTCATGCTGCATCAGCCACTGAACGATTGTACTCTTTCCCGACCCTGACGGTGCACTGAAAATCAATAGTTTACCCATATCTACAAAACGTTGAGTATCTGTTCTTTAATCTGTTCGAGCTCGTCTTTCATCTTGACGACGATATTCTGCATCTCCGCCTGGTTGCTCTTCGAGCCGGTCGTATTGATTTCGCGCCCCATTTCCTGTGCGATGAATCCGAGTTTCTTTCCTTGGCTCGTCGGCTCGTTGAGCGTCTGCCGGAAATAATCGAGATGGTTTTTCAGCCGCTGTTTTTCCTCACTGATATCCAGTTTCTCGATATAATAGATGAGTTCCTGCTCAAGCCGGTTTTTATCGTATTCTGCTTCCGGTATCTGGCGCAGTCCTTCTGTGATTCTCGAACGTATCTTCTCAACGCGCGACTGCTCGTAAGGCTCAATACTTTCGAGCAGATGCTGGATGTTGTCGATTTTTTCTTCGAAAGTCTTTTTCAATGCCTCCCCTTCTTGGTTGCGGAAATCATTCAACTGGCTGACTGCCTCTGCGACAGCTTGTTTCACCATGTCCCACTCCTCTGCCTCAAGTGTTTCCAACTCATTCTTGACGGTCACGTCGGGCAGCCTGAGCAGGATTTGGAACCAGTCTGCCGGTTCTGGAATGCCTGTCTTTTCAGCAACTGCCTTGATTTCTTTGTAATAGTGCTCAACAGCAGCACCGTTGATGGGGGCAATCTCCGCTGCTGCATCTCGCTCTATCCATATCATGAAATCGACTTTTCCACGCACCACCGCCTGTGCAAGCATCTGGCGGATTTCTATTTCCTTCTCACGATAAGGAGAAGCCACGCGTGTGAAAAGATCCAACGCCTTACTATTCAGCGACTTAATCTCCACATGTATCTTTTTCTCCTTGTAGGCTACGACTGCCTTTCCGTAGCCTGTCATTGACTGAATCATAACTATAATCTTGTTAAATTTCTGCAAATGTACGAATTTTCGAGGAAAAATGCGTATTTTTGCGCGTTATTTCAGAGATAAATTGATTGATGTCGAACATATTGAGCATAGAAACGAGTACGAATTGCTGTTCGGTAGCTGTCAGTTCGGAGGGCGCTTGCCTCTTCGACCGACGGGATGCTGCCGGTCCAAACCATGCTGTTGTGTTGGGGCGTTTTGTTGACGAGGCGCTGGCGTTTGCCGATTCACAGGGTATGCCTCTTGATGCGGTAGCTGTGAGTTGTGGTCCGGGCTCTTATACGGGCTTGCGCATCGGTGTCTCGATGGCGAAAGGCATCTGCTATGGGCGCGGTTTGAAACTGATTGGTATCCCGACGCTTGAATTGTTGTGTGTGCCTATTTTGCTCACCCATGATGAAATGGACGAAAACGCCCGGTTGTGTCCGATGCTCGATGCCCGTCGCATGGAGGTGTATGCCGCTGTGTATGACCGTGCGTTGCATCCGGTGCGCGAGGTACAGGCAGACATAGTGGATGCCGATACCTATCGTGAGTTCTTGGACGAGGGACCGGTCTATTTCTTTGGTAATGGTGCCGGAAAATGTATGGACGTCATCAATCATCCGAATGCGCATCACATTGCCGGCATCGAGCCGTCGGCTAAATGGATGTTTCCGCTTGCGGAACGGAAAATCAAGGAGGAGCGGTTTGAGGATATCGCCTATTTCGTGCCGTTCTATCTGAAGGATTTTGTGGCTAAGTTGCCTAAGAAATTGATTTGAAGACAAAATATTAAACTGAGATATGAAGATTGAAGGTTTGGATTATAACACGCAGCGTGAGCGACTGGTTTTGCCTGAATACGGACGTGTGATTCAGGAGATGGTGGACTATGCTGTCGGTCTGCCCACGAAGGCGGAGCGCCAGCGTGCCGCTGAGGGTATTATTGACGTGATGCGCCATTCGTTTCCTCAGGGCAGAAACAGCGAAGGCTATGAGCAGAAGTTGTGGGACCACTTGGCTTTAATGAGTAATTTCCGTCTGGATATTGATTACCCGTTTGATGTTTCGCAGGCGTTGCAGATGGCGAAGAAGCCTGAGGCGATGGAGTATCCGATGAAAGAGATTCCCGTGCGTCATTATGGCAGCATCCTGTTTGGCATGTTCGACCGCTTGAAGAAGATGCCCGCCGGTGCTGAACGGGATGAGTTGGTGCGCGTGACTGCGAATCAGATGCGACGCAACCTGCTGCAATGGAGTACGGGCTCGGCTGCTGACGAGAAGGTGGCTGAAGACCTGGCACGCTATACTGACGGCGTGATTCAGATAGATTTGGACAATTTTCGTTTCAACAAGGTTCCTACGAAGGACAGTGCTGAGAGACGTCGCAGAAGGAGGTAGTAGCTATGCAGTCATTTATCATTGAGGGAGGTCACCGCCTGAAGGGTGAGATTGTTCCCCAGGGCGCAAAGAACGAAGCGTTGGAGGTGATTTGTGCAACGCTGTTGACTGACGAGTCGGTGCGTATCAAGAATGTCCCCGACATACTGGATGTGAACAATCTGATTAAACTGCTGAAAGACATGGGCGTGAAGGTGAAGAAAAATGCGCCAAGCGACTATACTTTCAAAGCCAGCAACTTGAATCTCGACTATTTGCAGAGCGACGAGTTCGTGAAACGTTGTTCTTCCCTGCGCGGCAGTGTGCTGACGATTGGTCCGCTGCTGGCGCGTTTCCGCAGGGCAACGGTGGCAAAACCCGGTGGTGACAAGATTGGTCGCCGCCGTCTGGACACCCATTTCCTTGGTTTCAAGTCACTGGGTGCACGGTTTGAACACATGGAGGGACGCAGTGTTTACGAAATCAAGGCACGCCAACTGAAAGGCTGCTATATGCTGCTCGACGAGGCTTCGGTGACGGGCACGGCAAATATCGTGATGGCTTCGGTGATGGCGAAGGGCACGACAACAATCTACAACGCTGCCTGCGAACCCTATTTGCAGCAACTCTGCAAGATGCTCAACCGCATGGGGGCGAAGATATCAGGCATCGGCAGCAACCTCTTGACCATCGAGGGGGTGGAGCATTTGCACAAAGCCGAGCATGAAGTGCTCCCCGACATGATTGAGGTGGGCTCGTTTATCGGCTTGGCAGCAATGGTAGGCGACGGCATCCGCATCAAGAACGTTTCGCTGCAGAACCTCGGTATCATTCCTGAAGCATTCCGCCGACTGGGCGTAAAGATGAAGGTAGAGGGTGATGACCTTTATATTCCGAAACAAAAGCACTACACGATAGACTCGTTCATCGACGGAACGATTATGACATTGGCTGATGCGCCGTGGCCCGGTCTGACACCCGACTTGATTTCGGTGCTCATCGTCGTAGCGACACAGGCTCGCGGCAGCGTACTCTTCCATCAGAAAATGTTCGAGAGCCGCCTGTTCTTCACCGACAAGTTGATTGACATGGGTGCCCAGATTATCCTCTGTGACCCACACCGGGCAGTGGTCGTAGGGCACGACCAGAAGAAGCGACTTCGTGCACAGCGCATGTCAAGTCCCGACATCCGTGCAGGAATCGCACTGCTGATTGCCGCCCTGAGCGCCAACGGCACCAGCCGCATCGACAACATCGCACAGATTGATCGCGGTTATGAGAATATTGAGAAGCGACTGAACGCTCTCGGTGCAAACATCCAGCGTGTAGAAAGCAAGGAGGTCAGATGATTACACACGAGCAGGTATATCGCATCGGACGCATCGGAAAACCGCACGGAGTGAAGGGAGAGGTCTCGCTTCAGTTCAGCGACGACGTGTTCGACCGCGTGGATGCCGACTATCTCGTGCTCGAGACGGACGGAATACTCGTGCCGTTTTTCATGGAAGAATACCGGTTCCGAAACGATTCCGCCGCACTCGTCAAGTTTGAAGGCATCGACACACAGGAACGGGCTCGCGAACTGACACACTGCGACGTGTATTTCCCTTACAGCCTGAGCGACGGCAACGAACAGCAATTCAGCTGGAACGAGATTGTCGGCTTCAGCCTCATTGATGCAGACACACAACAACCGGTAGGGGAAATCACAGCAATAGACGATTCAACCATCAACATACTTTTCCACGTGGAGAGAGACGGCGAGGAGATTCTCGTTCCCGCATCCGACGAACTGATTCAGAGCGTCAGTATGGACCAGCGGGAGATAGAAATCACACTGCCCGACGGCATTTTAGATTTATAAAGAAGAAACAGATGAAACAACAGATATGCATACTCGGTTCGACCGGCTCTATCGGCACACAGGCACTCGACGTGATTGCATCACACAGCGACCGCTACGAGGTGTATGCACTCACGGCAAACAACCGTGTGGAACTGCTGGCTGAGCAGGCACACAAATTCCATCCTGCCGCCGTCGTCATAGCCAACGAACAGCATTACGACCGGCTGAAGGAGTTGCTTGCCGACGAACCGGACATCAAAATATATGCAGGGAAACAGGCGCTCGACGAAATCGTGGAGGCCGACCCCATCGACATGGTGCTCACCGCCATGGTGGGATTTGCAGGGCTCCCGCCGACCATCAGAGCCATCAAGGCACACAAGAAAATCTGCCTGGCAAACAAAGAGACGCTGGTCGTGGCGGGCGAACTCATCTGCCAACTGGCAATAGAGAACCACGCACCCATCATCCCCGTTGACAGCGAACACTCTGCCATCTTCCAAAGCCTCGTCGGAGAGGGCGACAACGAGATAGAGAAGATTCTGCTCACCGCCTCGGGAGGTCCGTTCCGCACATTCACGCACGAGCAGATGGAACACGTGAAAGCCAAAGACGCACTGCGCCACCCCACATGGGACATGGGCGCAAAAATCACTATCGACAGCGCCACGATGATGAACAAGGGCTTCGAAGTGATTGAGGCGAAGTGGCTGTTCGACGTTCCGGCAGACAAAATCCAGGTGCTCGTCCATCCGCAGAGCATCGTACACAGCGCCGTGCAGTTCCGCGACGGAGCAGTGAAAGCACAGCTGGGTATCCCCGACATGCACCTCCCCATCCTGTATGCCTTCTCCTTCCCCGAGCGGCTCACACTCTCGCAGCCACGCCTCGACCTGTTCAAGACCCCGTTGGAGTTCTTCGAGCCCGACCTGCAGCGCTTCCGTTGCCTGCAACTGGCTTTCGACGCCATACACGAGGGGGGAAACGTGCCGTGCGTGCTCAACGCTGCCAACGAGATTGTGAACAGGGCATTCCTCGAAGACCACTGCGGATTCCATGAAATGAGCGACATCATCGAGCGCACCATGCAGCACGTCGCCTTCATCAAAAATCCCACGTATGAAGACTATCTCGCAACCGACGCGGAAGCGCGGAAGGTTGCCGGCGAATACGTCTCACAGGCAAGCATGTAGCAAAAACAAGAATCATAACGTCTAATTACATAAAAAAAGAACAGAACAATAAACGAATATGGAAGTATTTCTTATCAGACTATTACAATTCATGTTGTCCATCTCAATCCTTGTGCTGCTGCACGAGGGCGGACACTTCTTCTTCTCAAAACTCTTCGGAGTGCGCGTTGAGAAGTTCTACCTCTTCTTCGACCCCAGCATCTGGAAATGGGACGGCAGCCTGTTTAAGTGGAAACCGAAGAAAAGCGACACCACATACGGCGTAGGATGGCTCCCGTTGGGCGGATACTGCAAGATTTCAGGCATGATAGACGAGTCGTTCGACACCGAACAGATGAAACAACCGCCGCAGCCATGGGAGTTCCGCACAAAACCGGCATGGCAACGGTTGCTCATCATGATTGGAGGAGTGCTCGTCAACTTCCTCCTCGCACTGTTCATCTACTCGATGGTGCTCTTCTACTGGGGCGACTCGTACATCCAGACGAAGGACATGACGATGGGCATGAAGTTCAACACCGAAGCCAAGAAACTGGGATTCAAAGACGGTGACATCCTGCTGGGCACTGAAAAGAAAGCGTTCACCAAGTTCGACATCGACCTCTACCGCCAGCTCAGCGACGCCAAACGCGTTGACATCATCCGCGACGGGAAACAGATGGCTGTCAACCTGCCGGGCGAACTCAACCTGCTCGACATGATTCAGAGCGAACCGTCGTTCGTGAGACCGCTCATCCCGGCAGACATCGACACCGTCATGCCCAACACGCCAGCCGCAAAACTGGGCATGAAGAAGGGCGACAAGATTCTCGCCATCAACGGAAAGAGCATTGACTCGTGGAACGAATTCACCGACGAAATCGGCAGACTCGAAGACATGATGTCGGTAGCGAAGAGCAGCCGCGACAGCATGAACATACGCACCGCCACCATCGTCTATCAACGCACGGGACACGAGGCGGCTGACACGATGAAGACCATCCTCTCGGAAGACCTCCGGCTGGGTGTAGGACAAAGCAATCTCTACGACTACTACCAAGAGACCAAACTGTCGTTCGGATTCTTCGAGAGCTTCCCCGCAGGCATCAAATACGGCATCAACGTGCTGCGAGGCTATGTGGACGACCTGAAATATGTGTTCACCGCCGACGGAGCGAAATCGCTCGGAGGATTCGGAGCCATCGGAAGCCTCTTCCCCGCCACATGGGACTGGATGATGTTCTGGCGCATGACAGCCTTCCTCAGCATCATCCTCGCCTTCATGAACATCCTACCCATCCCGGCATTGGACGGCGGACACGTGATATTCCTGCTCTACGAAATCATCACCCGCCGACCGCCCAGCGAGAAATTCATGATACGCGCCGAATATGTCGGCTTCGCCATCCTCATCCTGCTGATGGTCGTCGCCAACCTGAACGACGTGCTGAGGTGGATAGGCGTCATGTAGCCTACACATTATTATATATATAAAGAAGGCGGATGACCCTGCGACGGGACCCATCCGCCTTTTTTCGTACCCACCACGACAGACTGCGGAAGCCATCCGGACGGGTGTGAATTAAACAAAGAAAACCCACAAAACACACCTGCATAAACATGCGGAAAAGGGCGTATAAATATACCGTTGAACTTTCGCTTTCCAAAAGTTCAACTTTTGCAAGCTAAAAGTTGAACTTTTGGAAAGCCATACTTAACGCCTTGATAGACAACAGTTTGCAGACAGACACACGAAACGTCTGCCTATGTATAAATATACAACTTCGGATTGACGGGAAACGGGCAGTTGGCACAACGGAAAATCCGCCGAACGTACATCACACGAAATCGTCGCCGTAGCGCATCCGCGCCTCACTGCCATACTTGCGTACAAGCGCCGACGAGTCGCCCTTCTTGCAGATGAGCAGCACATTGTCCTCCTCTGCCACGATATAGCCGTCCAGCCCATTGATGATTGCCACGCGCCCATGAGGCAGCTTCACGATGTTGTCGCGACTGTCTTCAAAGATGACCTCCGAATCGAGCACCACATTGTCACCGTCACCCTTGCTCATCGCCTCGTAGATGGAATGCCAAGTGCCGAGGTCAGCCCAGCCGAAGTCGCAACGGAAGACATACACATTGTCGGACTTCTCCAAAATGCCGTAGTCGATAGAGAGGTTCGGATAGCGCGAGAAGTTCTCCTTCACAAACGCCAACTCGTCCTCCATCGTAAAGACATCCTCCGGATTGAGCACCAGCGGCAATATCTGCCGCAAACAATACAACAGATAACTCACCTTCGTCAGGAAGATACCCGTATTCCAATAAAACTCGCCGCTCTCCATGAACATCCGCGCAAAATCGCGCTCGGGCTTCTCCGTGAACGACTTCACCTTATACAAGTCCGCCAATTCCGTAGGTTCGCCCAGCTGAATGTACCCATATCCAGGCTCCGGACGTGTGGGCTTCACGCCCATCGTCAACAGGCAGTCGTTCTTCTTCACGAAGTCAAAACAGTTCAACACATTCTCATGGAAAGCCTCTTCGTTGAACACAGCCTGGTCCGACGGAGAAACGATGATGTTAGCATCCTTGTCGTGGTGATAAATACGATAACATGCCCACGCCACACTCGGCGCCGTATTTCGATAAATCGGCTCTGCCAAGATGTTTTCCACCGGCAACTCCGGCAGCTGCTCCTCCACATAGTGCGCATAAACCTGATTCGTGCTCACATAAATACGCTCGGGAGGTATGATTTTAGAGAAACGGTCGAACGTCTGTTGCAGCTGCGTGCGCCCCGTTCCGAAGAAATCCATGAACTGCTTGGGCATCTTCTCACGGCTGCAGGGCCATAGCCTGCGACCCTTTCCACCAGCCAGAATCACGCAGAAATTTTTCCCGCTGCTATTTGTTTCCATATACATTTCAGATTAACACGGCTAAGATACACATAATCCACGAATACAACAAGATTTTTAGAGTTTTTTCTTCTATTTTTTTGTCGGTTCGGATTTTATCCTTATCTTTGCAGCCGTCAAAAGCCCAGATGGCGGAATCGGTAGACGCGCTGGTCTCAAACACCAGTGGGGCAACCCATCCCGGTTCGACCCCGGGTCTGGGTACTAAGATTAAAAGGTAATCCTCTGTAAATCAGTGATTTGCAGGGGATTTTTGATTTATAACGAGCAAAAAACGAGCAAAAAGCAACAACACCCCCACTTTTTTAGCCTATTTTTTAGCCTCATCAAAAAAGGGTGCAAGTGTATCACTACACAAACACCCAAAACCAAAAAATATAGTCGGCTTTTGCAAAAAATCGTTGCAAAGCCGTTGCAAAGGTACAAAATTTATCCCATTCAAAAAAGGTGCAGCCGTTTCACAACGCCCACACCCCCAGAAAAACAAGAATTTGTAACCGAAAAGTCAATCCTCTATTTCATCTTCACTTCTGGCAATCTCTCTGCCAGGTGTCGGGATAATCGTTATATTTACCAAATCATCTTTTGTTTCCTGCTCAAATTTAGTGGATGCCAACTTTGGAATAACATAAGCCATCAAACGCTCTAAAAAAAACACTCGGTCTTTTGCGTCCAACGTTGCAATATCTTTTATTATCTGCTCCCTGTTGTCGTCAATCAAAGCAACAATAAACTCTTTCAACGTTCCTGTAACTTTGTTGGGCGTTCCTGCTTTCCTGCCACCCGTTTTCTTTGTTCCTTTTAACCTTCCCATATATCTACTATATTCTACTTTGGAAATTATTGCACACTCAAATTAAGTTTTACCAAATTTTGGTAAGAAAATACACCTTACTATATAGAGAATAGCAATTGCACACTTATACATAAGCACCACAATTTTTTATCTCATTATCCAACTCCCTTATTAGTTCATCACACACTTTTATATTGGATATTGTTGCAACCTCTTGGATTTTCTTTTTTAGCCTGGTATAGTATTTTTTATCTTTGAATACTTTTGCATCTTTCAACTCTTCCAGAAAGTCCACTATCTGGCTTTGGTCGGTCTGGCTTATCAATCGTGCAATAAACACGCTGTAAGCGTCTGAAACGGTCTTAATCTCGCTCATAATATCGGTTTTTACTTTGTTCTGCTTAGATATTGAAAAATAATAATTTTGGTAGCGTTCAATCATCATACTATAAAATGATTTTTCAGTAAGCGTTGAGGCTTTTACTTCTGGCACTCCCAATTGATGGGGAAGCCTGCCTGTTAGCCTCATCTCATACCTCAATAAGTGTTTTTCCTTCATATCGTCCGGGAAGTCCATCTCCTTTGCTGTTGCATCCGCTATCTTATCATAGAAAGCAAATACTTTTGGTCGCTTTTTCCCGCTCCCCTCATATCTCAAAGAATAGTCAGTAACTTGCAATCTCTTAAAACGGCTCATTTCCCCCAATCTCTGTAAATAACTACCAACGGGATATTTCATTAAAAAGTTTGTCCCAAATTCTACTCCTGTTACTGCTGCCTGTCCTATCGATATATGCAAAACGTCCTCTAATTTTTCTATCGCTGTGGAAGTCGTGTGCCTATCCAAAGAATAAACATTGCTACCATCATAAAGATATTTAGCCAAACTTCCAACCACCGATAAGCCACCGACAAAGATAGACACTTTCAACCCCTGCAGGCTGCCAAAGGTCTTAACCTCCCCCGTCTGCAGGTCTGTTTCTTGTCTTGCACTATCCAGATAGTTAGCAATAGTGGGGAAATTGTCCCCTACTATCGCCCTATCAATCCAGAGTTTAACTTTGTCGTACATCGTTCCCAAATTTTGGTAAGAAAATACACCTTACTATATAAGACTTCCCTTTTGGGCTTGCTCTCTCAAAGCCTGCAAAGCCTCATCAAAACCACCCATAACAAGTTGCTTGCAATAGGCACTAATAAGCAATCTTGCACCCTCCAAAACAATCAACTCTATAGAATTGGGACACGCTATTTTCCCCCCGTTTTCCAACTCCATATATAGCCCCTTCTCAAAGTTTGCTATAAACAAATAGCCGTCCTGCTTGTACTCAAAAAACGGGTTGGGCGTTTTATCTTTGCTGTAAGTGGGCAAATCCAAAGGGTAACCGTAAGCAAAACCGCTTAACTTTCCATCAATAAAGTAATCTTTAAGCCCTGTGAAGTTGAGGCTTTTGGGTTTTGTTGCTTGCAATCTCATTGAGGGAACACTATTGCCCTCTTTCAGTTTCTCCATCAGATACATACTTATTTTGCCGTCCCTGCCCTTCAGTTCTTCCATAGGTTTGTAATACCCAGCTTGCTCTGTAATCGTGAATTTGGGCGTTTTGCAACCTCTCTTGGTCGTGTTTACCATCTTTGCATAGAAAAGAATATTTGGCGTGTTCATCTTATACCTCCTTTCTTCATACAATAGGTTTGTGCCTGTTGGCTTATCTCATCGCCTGTTGCAATCCTGTTGCTCTGTAGCCAACTTTCCAACTCTTCACGGTTGAAATAACACATCTTTCCCATCGGTTTGTAGTGGGGTATCTGCTGCCTCATCGTCAGTTTGTAGAGGTAGGATTTAGATATACCCAAATATCGTGCTGCCTCATCACTTGTTAGCACCTCTTTTTGTGTGCCGATAATGTTTGCCGTTATAAGGTCGGCAACCTTTTTTAAGTCCTCTGCCATTGCTTTAATTTTTAGAGGGTTTGGGCGGTCGGCTGTGTGTGTTACTCCACGCCAACACTTTTTTTAAACCCGTGCAATCCGTCTGGTAGGTGTAACACTTATCCCACCATCGAGAATGCAAGGGCAAAGGTAGTGGGTATTGGAAATAAAAAATAGTGATAGTTGGTGTCCCTATTGGTGTCCCTACTATCACTATTTTTGTCCTAAATAGGAAGTTTATTGCTATTCCTGTAGCAACTCATCGATTTTCTCATATCCTTTTGGCTTTCCATCTCCGTTTTTGTTATCCATCAATTGGCTTAAGGATTTACTCAATCTGCTTTCTCCAAACATTACACTATATTCTTTATCGGGAAATGTATTATCTGAATTTAGAAAGTGTGATAAAAAATAAACTAATTGTGCCTTCGTCCACGTTACTTTTTGGTAGCCGGCTGTTGTCTTTTTTAGATAGCCCAACCCCACCGCCTTTTGGCAATAATAATCCAACTTGCTTTGTTGAGGCTCCCCTTTTGCTTGCTGCTCCATTGATAATTCTATAAACACATCCAAATATCTTTTGGCACGTTCATTCTCATTTGGTTGTTTTAATTGCTCATCCGCTATTATCTTGCACTCACAAACAAGGTGTGGAAATAATTCTTTTGGGTCTGTTGTGTTTATAAACTTTTTTAGAGTGATACCCTCCTTTTCAAAAAGCCCTGTTTCAATAAAAATCCTATTGTCCTCTGCTGCTCCCAACTGCTTTTCAAAAGTCGTTTTTATTAAGCCTAAAGCCCTTTCCCTATCTTTTATTTTCCCCAATCTTTTTACCATCGTCAAAGGTTCTAAACCAAAAATTTTGCAGGTTTTCACTTCCTCTGCAGGTTTATTTTGTGTTTTGTTCTCCATAATAACGCCCTCCACTATATATATATCTTTTATTCTATCGATTTTTATACTTACAATTGTTTGCTCTGGAACATAGTATTTTAATCTTAGTACATCTAAAATTTCATCAATCCCCCAAACCTCCTTACAAACGCCTTTGTGTCCATCGTCACATAATATTATACAGACTTTGCCACTCAAAGCGTCTATATTATAAATGCTCCCCTCATATTTAGAACAAAAAACCTTTTGCCCGTCCTTAATCGTTATTGGTGCATCCGGGCTGCTCATACAATCGCCACTAATAGGAAATATCGCTCTTTTCATATCAACTATTTTATTAAAAAAATTCTGGTAAATTATCTATAGCCTCTTTTTTCAACTCATCAACTGCCCGTGTATATTTCTCGGTATGCTTTAATCCTGAATGTCCCAACAGACTTGCAACCGTCTTAATGTTTGCCCCACCGTTAAGGATATTCACGGCAAAAGAATGTCTGGCACAGTGCCAACTTATATGCTTGTCAATTCCTGCCCTCTTAACCCACCTTTTTAGGCTCTTTAAGCACATCACATAACAAGGAAGTTGAAATATAATGCTTTCTTTATTTTGGTTGCCTGCAGGCTCTCCTATAAGCCTCAACAACCCATCATTGAGGGGAATAACAACACCGCTACTTGCTGAATGCCCTTTTGTCTTGTTCTGCTCAAACTTCAATAGTTTATTTGAATAGTCCACATTGCCAAAAGTAAGGTCTTTCACATCACAATATCGTAAACCCGTGTATAAACAAAAAATAAAAGCCCGTCTTACTTCTGGATTTTGTTTCTCATCATTGGTTGCAATCAATTGTTGCATCTCGTCCAAAGAAAGAACTTCTTTTCTCAAAATTTGGTCGTCCACTTTTATAACAACACCCGTGCAAGGGTTTTTGGTTATTACATCGTGTTCAATAGCATAGTTTATTACTTTCTTAAATCGCTGATAAATGCTTTTTGCACCCTCGCCAACACTCCTACTCTGCAGATATTCTGTAAACGCTACCATCATATCTTTGTTTAGTTGCTCTGGCTTTATGCTCTTTGCATACTTGGTATATTCTGGGGTATCGTTCAAAAAGTCCTTAAACCGCTGCAAAGCAATTTGCATCATCCTAATATCTTTTTTGGTGTAATTGTCTATATAGGTCTGGAAGTAATCCAGAAAGTTTGTTTGGCGGTCTTTCTTGAATTTATATCCCTCCTTATTCTCAATAAATTGCACACCACGTTCAAAACAGATTTTCTTTGCAAGTTCAAGGGTTTCTTTGTTCTGCTTTCTTTCAATCGGTGTTCTGGGGGCTGTCCAAATATAAAGGTTTAATAACTCTTTTTGCCTATCAACCTTAACTATTTCTTTCCCCGTCTTTTCATTGAATTCTTTTTTATAACCTTTGTAGTACTCTAAATAAAGACTTTCCCTGCCATCCCTTAACACTCGTGCATAAAGTTTGGGGTTGCCTGTACTTATCAAATAAGTACCGTCACATCTGAAATCCTTTTTGTTTGCCATAATGTTATATTTTTTGGTTTCTTGGGCAAAGATAATCATTATTATTGAAAACGAGCAAAAAACGAGCAAAAAAAAGCAAATTATACTCTTTTTTTTGAAACCAAAGGAAAACAACAATTTTATAAAGTGTTGAAAATCAATTCTTTTTACTTCTCTTATTTTCCCTTAAAAATATAGGTTTATACCGGGTCTGGGTACTAAGATTAAAAGGTAATCCCCTGCAAGTCAACTGCTTGCAGGGGATTTTTGATTTAGAGAGTGTGTATGCCAGTGATTCCCATCTACAAAGATGCAAGTCCTGTACTTCCGCATTACAACATCATGTTTACCCGGCAATCGTGGATGATTGCAGCTACGACCTCTATTTATTTCATATTTCTTCTAATCCTAGCGATTTCAAATACTCGTATGTCCCATCGTAGAATTCCGGTAGGCGTGTCGGGTCTTCAGGGAAACCGTCAGATCCTAACTTGCCGTTGCCTGCTGGAATGCAAATAACGATACCCTGACGGGCTCGGGTTAGCAACACACGGTATGCGTTAAGCATATACTTGCGATTTTCCTCGTTATTTTCAAGATTCCACTTGTTCTTGCCATTGAATTTATAAAAAGACCAACGACCGTTCTCGCATCGCATATCTGCATCCCACAGTATGCAAGCATAATCGAGCTCCAATCCTTGTACCTGTATCTCTGTGGCAGCATCCTCTAGATAATTAGACGAACGAATGTCCGTTTTATCTTCAAGAAACCAATGCACTGCATTTTCGTCGCCTTGTTCCAGTATATGTACGGCCAACGGCTTAAAGCGTGCAGCCACTTTCGTTACCAACACACCTGTCTGTTGACTGCCACGTGCCTGTTTTCGTAACCAATCACGCGCTTGTTCCATATCGCGAGTTAGCACAATGGGGTATCCTTTCTGCTTTACATCCTGATAGAGTGATGCAGCATTGGATGCGAAAGACAATAGTGAATGGACAAAAGCAGAAAGCGTTTCAGCCCTAAACGATCTCAAACTTACAGCCAAATGAAGTTCGTCAGAATAAGTAACCTTGCCATTCTCATATAACAATTCGTTCACTCTCCCCTCTGCATATTCCGGCTCGATCAGCTTGTTGGAGATGAAAACGTTCCAATGCTTAAATCGATTATTCAACGCATTGATCCATTCCGTGATACCAGCTTCGCCTGTGTTGATTTCTTGTCCACCACCCACCAAACAAATGATGACAGCCCAATCCTCACGTTGATCGAGCGACCAAATCAGGAATTCTGCCTCTGACATCGGGAAGTTTGATACCTTCAATTTGTTGCCATACGTGCCACCACGTTTCAGGTAGTCGGCTATGCGTTTGTGCGTCCAGCTGCGTTGGGCTTCGTCGAAGATAGCTACATGTTCCACTTCACCATATCCTGTTGCTTCCAGCCTTACTGCCTTCTCGGGGTCAATCTCCACCACACCATTCTCAACGGGATTCTTTATCTTGGCGAGCATATTGTCACGGTAACGGTGGATTATTTGTATGAACTCGCCCACTTCGCGACGCGAATCTGACATATTTTTCCGTTTGCCCTTGGCTATACATTTCTTCCGGTTGTCGCGAGCCAAAGCTTCTGTCAGTACCGCCACAAGCGGTCCATTACCAGACAAATACACAGCGCCATTCTCTTTGTCCAGTTCTCCATCCCTATAAGTCTGCTTGATAGCGACATCAAGTCCTACCAGTGTTTTGCCGGCACCCGGTACGCCCGTTACGAAGCAGATACTCTTCTGTTGCTGTTCTTTGCTTTGCTGAATAACATCAAGTACATATTTGATGGTTCGGTCAGTTGAAACCTTGTCAGCTTCGTGGCGTGTAATGTCCTCAACGGAGTGGTTCTCAAACAGAGTGCGGGCAGCTTCGATAATTGTTGGAGTTGGAGAATAAGGGCTGATAAGCCAGTTGTCTATAGCTTCGTCATTTCGCTCTGCTCCTGCATGAACCAATACTTTTATTATCAATTCCTGCAAGTGTTCCTCACCTGTAATTATCGGATTGTAGATATCGTCATTGTAAACCGAAGGGTGAAACTCCGTTGTATATTCTTTATACTTTGTTGGAATCAGTATAGGCACTATCTTCCTGTCGTGGCTGAATAGGTGGAAGTTCTTCAAATCTAATGCGTAGTCCATCACCTGTTCTATACCTGCCTGAAACTCTTCCTTCTTGCCCACCTTAAACTCCAGACAGAATATCAACCCTCGCAACAGAAGAACTACATCGATACGTTTCCCAAGACGTGGAATATCATATTCGAAGATTATCTGCCCTATTTCATCCTTCCACGGATCAAGCACTTGTTGCATTAAAGAAATCTCACACATCCACGCTTCATCGGTGACCGTAAGAGTATCACCATGATAGTTATTGTGGAGAGCCCCCAGTACCGCCAAAGGATCTTGACTTAGAAACTCAGCAATTGTTGAAGTATATAGGCATCTGTTTGGCATATAGATGTTTCTTTATATTTTTAGTTGCTCCCATCTGCAAAGATAAACATAATTTATTAAACTGCCTAATTTCATGTTGAATATTTAGAGCCTCTCCGATGAAGGACGCTATAGTGTATGTATTCCATTCGTTTTTTCTATTATCTGGCTACAAAGATTTATCATTTTATTCCTAATAATAGTATAAATTAGGGAAAATTAGGGGAAATTTGAGGGGAATTTCCCCTAATTTTAATAAAAAGTTGTATTTTTGCACCAAGAAAAGAATAAGAAGATGAAAATAGAACCAGTACCACATCTGAATCCACAAAAGCAGATGGAGGCCATCCAAATGCTTACCAATCAGCAACTACAGCCACTATTTCAGAAAATTAGTAGCGAATATCTGCATTGGGATAAAGTGAAATATATGGCACCCAAAGGCTATGATAAGCAAGTCTTATGGCAGGCCGTGAAGATTCAACGTTTATTTAATGCACAAGATATCCGTTTTGGCAACTACACATTCCACTTTACAGTGACTAAAAACATGTTGGCTCTGCTTCATGACTTTGATATGAACTTAGGAGGTAGCTTGGGGACAAAAAGCATTATACCAGCCACAGACAAGAATTATTATCTGATTAGTTCTATCATGGAAGAAGCCATTGCGTCAAGCCAGATGGAAGGAGCCTCCACCACACGGCGCATTGCCAAGGATATGCTTAGAAAGCGGCTCAAACCTATTAATAAGAGCCAACAGATGATAGCCAACAACTATGAAACAATCAGCAAGATTTCAAAAGGTAAACAGGCCGATTTTACCATAGAGGAACTGCTTGACATTCATCGCTCAATTGCCAACAAGACATTGGACAATCCTGAGGACGAAGGTGTGTTCCGCAGAAATGACGATATTTTTGTGGTTGATGGTATCACTGGTCACGTCGCTCATACACCGCCATCGTTTACAGAGATTGATGCCATGATAAAGGATTTATGTGAATTTGCTAATAGTGACAATAGTGAGAATTTCATACATCCTATCATTAAAGGCATTATCATTCATTTTGCGCTAGCTTATATCCACCCTTTTGTAGACGGTAATGGAAGAACGGCAAGGTCTTTATTTTATTGGTATATGATAAAAAAAGGATATTGGTTGACTGAGTATCTTTCCATTTCCAGGATTATTTATACCAATAAAAAGGCTTATGAGAAGGCTTTTCAATATACAGAGAATGATGGAAACGACTTGTCATATTTCATTCAATATCATTTAGATGTGATGAAAAAAGCCTTTGAAGAATTAAAGAAATTTTTGCAACGCAAGATTGATGAGCAACAAAATGTATTACGATTTGTTGGAATCTCAAATATTAATGAACGTCAGAGATATGTTCTCAAAACAATATCGGAAAACAAACGCACACTTTTTACTCCTAAAGAACTGGCTACCCAGTTCGATATTTCGGCAAGGTCTGCCAGAACTGATTTACAGGAATTGGTAGAAATGGGTTATTTAAGTGTTACCAACCTGAACAAGAGAGCCTTAGGATATATAAAATCCGAGCGTTTTGAAGAACTCCTGCAAGAATCTTCAAATAAACGATAGGGGAAATTAGGGGAAATTTGAGGGGAATTTCCCCTAATTTTAATTATTATAGGTTGTATCCCAACTTCTCAAAGAGGTCTTTCAACTGCTGTTTGCTCTCTTCTTCCTGCTGCAAGAGGTCGCGCATTCTTGTTGTTCAGAATCCAAAACGTCACGCTGATGTCCGTAGAATAGAACATCTTGCGAGGCAGGAAAACAATTGCTCCTATAATTTCATGTTGAATATTTAGAGCCTCTCCGATGAAGGACGCTATAGTGCGGAGCGAGAGATTAAACCTGCTTATCCGCGAAATCTGCAAGACTTAAATCACCTACAATTTCTCTATGCGGTAGTGACCGCCGGGACGGGTTGGGAACGAGATTTCGTCGGGAGCGGTTTGGATGGTGGGCAGGATGTTGCCAGCCTCGTCTTTGACCGTGTAGCTGCGGGATATGTCGCTATAGCGGATGACGGCATGTTCGCCGCTGACGGAGAGGATTGTTGCACTTTCGAGTCGGTTGGCGGACCACGATATATCGACAGTGAAATTTCCCACGCCGCGCAGACCTTTCACCGTGCCGGTGGTCCATGCGGAAGGGAGTGCGGGAAGGAGGTGGAGCTTGCCCGTATGGCTCTGCAGCAGCATCTCTGCCATGCCCGCCGCCGCCCCGAAGTTGCCGTCTATCTGGAATGGCGTGTGGGCATCCCACAGGTTTTCGTAGATGCCTCCGTCCTCACTGTATCCCGTATTGGTTTGTAGCTGCAGTGCTTTTTCCAGCAACTGCCCACAACGCTCACCGTCACCGGCCCGTGCATGGCAGTTAATCTTCCATCCCATCGACCATCCCGTTCCTTCATAGCCACGCCGGTTGAGCGAGTTGACTGCCGCCTGAAAGAGTCCGGGGTTGGTGTCGGAGGAAAGTTGACTGCCGGGATAGAGTGCGATGAGATGACTCAGATGGCGGTGCGAGTTATAGGTCTTCACGTCCTGTTGGGAAGTGTATTTCCACTCGCGCAGAAGTTGTTCGCCATGTACCGTTTCCGTTGCCAGTCCCGTGTCGAGACGCGAGAACTTTTCTCTCAGCTCACCGAGGAAAGTTGCCGTAGATGCCGACCGCCGACTGCCGGTGCGACGCTCATACTCCTCATAACCTTTCAGCGTATTGTGGAAGAGACTCCACACCAGCTGCTGCGCGTGTGCCGTGGCGTTCTCCGCCTTCGGTCCGTGTTCGGGCGAGTATTCGTCGGGACATTCGTAGGTCCCGTCGGCAGCAAGCACCAGCCGGTCCATCCAATATTCACAGCACGACTTCATGGCGGGCAGTGCCGTGTGCCACAGATAGTCCGTGTCGAGCGTGTATTGATAGTGCTGCCACAGGTGGAGACAATACCAGGCATTGGCGATGGTATAGTTCTGCATCCAGTTGGAACCGGAGCCGTAGATATTGTTTTCGGTGGTCAGTGTCCATCCACGTCCCACGCCCCCTATCTCCCGCGCATTGCGCTGCCACTGAGAACGCAGACAGGCTTCGCGGTGTATATAGTTGAGGAAAGGCAGGTGCAGCTCACTCAGATTGGTCGTCTCCGCGAGCCAGTAGTTCATCTGCACATTGATGTTGGAATGGATGTCTGAGTTCCATGCTGGCGTGTTACTGTCGTTCCAGATACCCTGCAGGTTGCTTGGCAGGTCAACACCCCGACTGGATGCAATCATCAGATAGCGTGCATAATTGAAGTAGAGTTGCTCGAGGAGCAGGTTCTGACGCGGATTCTGCCGGAAGCGGTTGATGAGGACAGGCGTGGGCACCTCGTTTTCCTGCGTGGTGATGCTCAGCTGGCATCGGTTGTAGAGACGATGATAGTCGGCAAGATGGTCCTCCCTGACACGCTCATACCCCTTCGCAGCAGCACTCTCCACCCACTTCCACACCCTGTCGGCAATCATCTGGTGGTCGCCGTCCACATAGCCGTCATTGTCGGGCGAAAAATTGGTGGCAGCAGAGAGATAGACAACCAGTTCGTCGGCACCACGCACCTCAAGGGAGCCACCGTCGGAAACACCTACCCGTCCGCCTTTCGCCACGACTCTCAGCGCACAGCAATAGCGTTCGTTCTTCTCAGTGCCCGTCCGCTTGACTTCGCCTGCGAAGAATGCCGTTCCCGCCCGACGTCCTGTCCGGGCATATTGCGGTGCCTCGCCATTGACGTTGAGCAGGGCAATCCGCTTGTTCAGCATACCCCCTTTCGTTGCCCGGTAGCGCACCGCCAACACATTGTCGGGATATGACACAAAATATTCGCGGTAATAACTGATGCCTTGGGCTGAATATGCCACCCCGGCACAGGCATCGTCGATATCGAGCCATCGCCGGTAGTCGGCAACTTCCGTAAGGCGAGGGTCTGTATCGGTGATATAAAGGTGACCGAAATCCAGATAACTGCCGTATGCGGAATGGTCGGTCACACTTCCGACATGCCCCCTCCACAGCGTTTTTTCGTTGAACTGCACCTCGTCGCATTTCACTCCCCCCATGACACACGCACCCAGCTGCCCGTTCCCCAACGGCAGCGCAGACGTCATCCAGACCTTTGCCGGCTCAGTGTACCAGAGCGTATGACGGTGTTTCGGCTGCCAAATCGTGTTATTAACGATGCTCACCTCTCCCTGCTGCGCCACAGGAAGTTTGTTTGCCTGTGCAAATGCCGCAGGACCCATCACACACATTGACACCAATAATATACTGACGATAATTCTTTTCATAAATTGTTTCGTAAAGGTAAGGCAAAGATAGGCAATTATCCTGAAATAAACAACTTTCATTACCAGATATTATCTTTTGGAATTTTGTGTTGCTAATGAGAGGGTTAAAGATTTCTTCGCCATGCAAAATTATGCTCATTTTCTTTTGTCTTTCATTTTTTCATTGTACCTTTGCAGCGCAAATGCGGTGTTTCAGTGATTCACCGCAATATGTTTTTATTAACAACCTTAAGTCGTCGTTATCTGAATGAGAAGAGTTTTATTGCTGGGATTTGCTTTGGTGTGTGCCGTGTTGGCATACGCCCAGGGTCATAACACCGGTGTGGGTGGACATGAAGAGCATGGGGAATCGCTGGCGGAGAAGATTTTCAAACTTGAAAAGAAGAATGACAAGTTCAATGTCTATCTGAATTACAGTGCTTCTTTCCAGACAAAAGACGAGTCGGGCGACTGGACTTCCGGCTTTACGAACCGCGACCTGAGACTGGAGATTTTGGGAAACATCACCGACAAGCTGTCCTATCGTCTGCGCCATCAGCTGAACAAGAGCAACGTGGCTCGGAGCGAAGATAATTTTGCAAAGGCTACGGACATCATGATGCTCAACTACCAGTTCAACGAAAAAGTGGGCGTACATGGCGGTAAAATCTGTCTGAACTGGGGCGGATTTGAATACGACGAGAACCCTCTCTATATTTATCAGTATTCCGATTATGTATATTGGGTTGACATTTTCATGGCTGGTGCCGGCGTGTCATACACTCCCGTTAAAGGACAAGAATTTGTCGTTCAAGTTGCCAATACTTTTAATGACCGCATCGCCGAGGAATATGGCGAGAATGCCGTCGGCGTCGATAAAGACCCGGCAACGGCACAACCATTAACGGCGAGCAAGAGCCCACTAACCTATCTCATCAATTGGAACGGTAGCTTTTTCGGAGGGAAACTGCTCACCCGATGGGCTTGGGGAATACAGACACTGGCTAAACACAAAAACAGCAAGATGCTTTCCCTCGGTCAGCAACTTACCCTACCCCACCTGCAATGGTATTTCGACTATATGGGTGCATGGGAGGGACTCGACCACATGCGCATCGCCTCCACCGAGGCGGCAACCTATTTTGCTGAACACGGACTGGAAAATAGCTATCTCAATGATGTCCGCTACCATTCATTCATAACGAAGCTCAACTGGCAGTTTGTGCCCCGATGGAACCTCATGCTGAAAGGTGCCTACGAGACAGTGAGCGCACCAAAGCTTGAACCCTTCAAAAACTATCGGAAGTCATTCCTCTATGCCGCCAGCATGGAGTATTATCCCGTGAAAGGACAGGATTTCCGACTCTTCCTCGCCTACATCGGCAACAAGGTGGACTACAACCAACGCTGCGGCTTGGAAGACTACTCGCGCAACCGCATCGAACTCGGATTTATGTACCGGCTGAAATGCTTTTAATGAGATGCCGGCATAACGATATAACGTGATAACGAAATAACGCTACGACAATAACAACAGAACTAAATTGATTTGTTAACATATAACTTAAAAAACTATGGCTAAAGAAAAATTCAGAATCGAATCTGACCTGCTCGGTGAATTGCAGGTTCCGAAAGATGCCTACTATGGCGTCCAGACACAACGCGGTATCAACAACTACCGCATCTCTAACACTCGCATGTGTGACTATCCCGACTACGTCATCTCCATCGCTTATGTGAAGTGGGCGGCTATTCAGACAAACAACGCCCTGGGTGTCATCAACAACAAAATCACAAAAGCTGTTGAGAAAGCCTGCAAGGAGATTGTAGAAGGCAAACTGCACGACCAGTTCCCCGTTGACATGATGCAAGGTGGTGCCGGTACGTCGGTGAACATGAACGCCAACGAGGTGATTGCCAACCGTGCCCTCGAAATCATGGGCTACGAAAAGGGCGACTATCAGCACTGCTGGCCTAACGACCACATCAACTGCGGTCAGTCAACCAACGATGCTTATCCTACAACCATCCATCTGACGATTATCCGCATGAACAAGCCGCTCGTGGAGAGCCTCAAGAATCTCGCTGCCGCTTTCCGTGCAAAAGGTCGCGCATGGAAGAACGTCATCAAGATGGGACGCACACAGCTGCAGGACGGTGTACCCATGTCAGTGGGTCAGGAGTTCACAGCTTTCGCCAACTGGCTCGACGAAGAGGCTAAGAACCTGAACAATGCCGTGAAGCCACTCTATGAAATCAACATGGGCGGTACAGCTATCGGAACCGGACTCAACGCTGCCGAGGGATTCCCGAAAGTATGCGCAGAGAAGCTGGCTAAGCTGACAGGCGAACCGTTTGTGGCTGCAAAAGACCTCATCGCCGCTACGCCTGACACCAGTCAGTACGTCAACTACTCAGCTGCCCTGAAGCGTCTTGCCGTGAAATTATCGAAGATTTGCAACGACCTGCGCCTGATGGCTTCCGGTCCTTGCTGCGGTCTCCACGAAATCAACCTGCCGGCAAAGGCTCCGGGCTCTTCTATCATGCCGGGTAAGGTGAACCCTGTCATTCCTGAAGTGACCAACCAGGTTTGCTTCAAAGTAATCGGTAACGACACTGCCGTTGCATTTGCTGCCGAGGCTGGTCAGTTGCAGCTGAACGTGATGGAGCCCGTCATCCTCGAGTGCATTCTCGAAGGCATCACCTGGATGCGCAACGCTATGGACACACTGCGCGTAGAATGCGTGGAAGGCATCACCGTCAACAAGAAGCACTGTGAAGACATGGTGAAGAACAGCATCGGTATCGTGACCGCACTCAACCCCTTCATCGGCTACAAGACCAGCACGAAGGTGGCAAAGAAAGCGCTCGAGACTGGCAAATCTGTTTACAGCATCGTGCTCGAAGAGAAGCTGATGGACAAGAAGCAGCTCGACAAAGTGCTTGACCCGAAGAATATGCTGAAATAAGCTGTCCTTTTAAGAACAGACAGAAAATAGACTCTCCTTTTAAGGATATGTAACTCAAAATACAAAAAGAGGAGACTTGTCAAAAAACAAAGTCCCCTCTTTTTGTAGCAAACAGACAGAAATTGCGTCACATATACAAAGCAAACAACGATTTTAAACAAAAAACAATGAAATCATTAAAACTGATTATGGTGCTTGCCATGCTGGGAATCTCCCAAATGGCGATGGCACAGACAGCCCTGGTGAAGGGTGTCTTGAAAGATGCCCAGACACAAGAGGGCATCACGTATGCGACCGTCCATGTGTTCCGTAGCGACAATATGGAAAAGCCTGTTGCCATGTCGGTAGCCGATGAAAACGGAAACATCCGGCAGGAGGTGAAGGGGACGGGAAAGTTTGTGGCGCAGTTCTCCTCACTCGGAAAACAGACGGTACGGAAAGAGTTCACACTGACAGGCGAGAAAGAAATCGACCTTGGCGTCATCCTCACGAAAGATGATTCGCAGACGCTGGGCGAAGTGAACATCGTGGCACAGAAACCGCTCGTCAAGATGGAGACCGACAAGATGACCTACAGCGTGGAAAACGACGTGGACAGCAAGACGTCAACCGTGCTCGACATGCTGCGCAAGGTTCCGATGGTCACCGTCGATGGTCAGGACAATATCACGGTGAACGGCTCCTCGTCATTTAAAGTATATGTGAACGGCAAGCCCAACCCGATGCTGAGCCAATATGCTTCCATCGCCTTCAAACAAATGCCGGCAAGCATGGTGAAGAATATCGAGGTCATCACCAATCCCGGTGCCCGCTACGACGCTGAGGGAACGGGCGGCGTGCTCAACCTGACCATGCAGACGATGGGTGGCGGACAGGCACAGAAAATGAACGGCATCAGCGGACAGGCACAGCTGATGGCGGCTCCCCAAGGATTCGGCGCAGGCATCACACTGACCGGACAGCAAGGAAAATGGTCGTACAACTCGCGCATCTTCGGCAACTACATGGAAATAAAAGATATGGTGGTGGAAGGCAACCGCGAACAGTTTACCAGCGCCGGGACATCAGTCATCGACTATCAGCAGAAAGGTAGGCACATGCAGAAATTCCTCATGGCAAGTTTCGGTGCCGGCTATGAAATCGACTCCATGAGCAGCATGAACGCCAACCTCAGCATCATGAGCGGGAAAAACCGCGACAACGGACATCCCACAACAACCTACAGCGGTGGCATCTACGGCAACGGATTCTCTTATTCGAACGCCATGAAGCAGACTAATCTGTGGAAATCGGTGGATGCAAGCATCGACTACCAGCGCTTCCTCAACAAAGAGCGCACACGCTCCATCACAGCCATCTACCAATTCAGCCACGAACCGAACGAGACGAACAACTGGACACTCTTCGACGAGGCATACACGCTGCCGATAGACCTCACCAGCCGATGGTCGTTCGACCACGACAAGACGGACAACCATACGCTGCAGGTGGACTACGTGACACCCGTCGGAAAGGAACAGACGCTGTCGGTCGGCACCAAATTCATATCGCGACGCAGCAAAACCGACTCGGAATACTATCTCGACGAGAACGGCGAATTTGTCTATAACCCGCTGCTGAGCATGAAATACAAGTTCATCAACCATATCGCCGCCGCCTACTCGGAATACGAAGGAAAGTTCGGGAAGTTCGGAACAAAAGCGGGATTGCGCTACGAACACACTTGGCAGGACGTCAGCTACGAACTGGGCAATGGCGAGGATTTCAAGAAAAACTACGGCAGCCTCGTGCCGTCGGGCTCGCTCTCTTACAGCATCGCACCGACGACCAACATCGGACTGACCTACAACATGCGCATCTCGCGACCCAGCATCTCCTACCTCAATCCGTACGTGGACCGCAGTCAACCGACATCTATCAGCTACGGAAACACCAATCTCGACGTGGAGAAGACACACACGGCAGGCATCACCTTCAACCATTTCAGCTCAAAATGGATGATGAACGCCACACTGCGACAGAGTTTCTGCAACAACGCTATCGAGCAGTACAGCTTTTACGACGACAACATCCTCAACACAACCTACGGCAATATCGTGAAACGGCGACAGACCAGCCTCAACATCTTCATGAACTGGTCGCTCACCATCGCCACACGCATCATCTTCAACGGCGGTGTCAACTATCTTGACCTCCGTAGCGATGCACTTGACACGAGAAACAACGGATGGACTGCCAACTCGATGATTGGTATCCAACAGAAACTGCCGGCAAAGATGAACTTCAGTCTCTATCTCGTCAACCGCACGAAAAGCAAGACTTTGCAGGGATGGAGCAGCGGATTCAACATGATGAACGCCACACTCAACAAGTCTTTCTTCAAAGACAAACTCACTGTCGGCATCACTGGTGTCACCGGATTGGGAAATGGCGGCGACTTGGCTTTCGACAGCTACAGTCAAGGAAGCAACTTCAAGAACCACCAACGCGTACGCATCCCGATACAGACCGTCATGCTCAACGTCAGCTTCTCGTTCGGAAACCTGAAGCAGACGGCAAAACAGCAGAAGAAGATTGAAGACGACTTCATGGAGAAAGAAAACAACAACCAGAACATGATGAACAATATGGGCATCGGCATGTAAGAACACATGCCATCCAACTCTCCTTTTCCTCTCCCCTCACCGGGAGAGGATTTTTTATGCCCATAACACGGCGGTTTGTAAATCTTTCTTACTCACGTCAGGAAAAACGGGACAGGCGACTCTGTATAATTATGCACTGGCAGACATTCCGTCGTGCTTTTTGTAAAGTATTAAATATCAGTACCTTACGAGTGAGCTTGCAAAAGTTCAACTTTTAGCCTGCGAAAGTTGAACTTTCAGGCGATGAAAGTTTAACTTTTAGAGCGCAAAAGTTCAACTTTTGGAAAGTGAAAGTTTACGTGTTATATTTATACGCTTTTACCGTATATTCATACAGCCGTTTTTATGGGGAGATGAGATGCTGTTTTTCCATCCTTTTTTCATCTCTCGGAAAGCGGTTCGGCGGTGCATTTCTTCTCGCTGAACGGAGCCTGTATCCACGAAAAACGGAGAAGGTGCAGGGATTCCCCACAACTTCTCCGTTGGATTGTTGATGATTGTCTGCCGAGACGTTTCCTATTTCAGTGCATAGCAGGAGCCGTCAACAGCCATGCGTGCCTGCATCACTCCGGCAGCGTCGAGCGTGAAGTTCATCCGCTCGCCGTTCGGCATGTTTGCCTGGATGGTTCCGTCTTCGTTGAAACGGAAGATTTCGCGCTCCTGACCTTCTGTTTCCATTGACCAAGAATTGTCTTTCTTGTTGTATGTCACGTAATAAACTTTTCCTTGCGGATCGGTTATCTCATAACCTTTCTTCAGGGTCTTTACGGCATAGATGAGTCCGTCCTCACCCTGTACGTTGACTGTTTTGCCCACGCGGCGAGCCATCGGGTTGTCGCCTGTCCAGAACTCGAGTGAGTTCAGCACCAGCGCATCTGCCAATCCTGCGAAAGCGTATGCCGGCGAGATGACGATAAATATCAGTTCGTTGAGAAACTTGTTGTCTGTGGCTGTCTTGTTCCAGCTTGCCAGTTTGTTGAACATTGCGAACGACCCTACGCACGAGCTTGTGAGAATGCCTGCCATAGCGAGACAGAGGGCTACTTTCATTGTTTTCTTTTTCATAATTCTAATAGTTTTTTTTAAAGTAATTTCTGTTTCGGCAAAGATACGCAAAAGTGATGAGATATCAGGTGTGCATTAACACAAATTATTCGTTTTCAACGATTATTACCTAATGGTGTTATTAGAAACCCCGCCTGCCGTCTTGTCTTTCGCATCTATAGTTCCTGACTCTGTCTTGCATGTCTCATCGCAAACAATCCGACTGTCTTGTGCCCGTGCTTCCGTTGAAAACAATCCCAGAACAATAAATAAAAGAATCCCAACGAAGGAGTTGCCTGTTTCCATATTTTTTAATTATTGTTACCTTCATTTTTATCCCGAAAATACCCGAAAACATCGAACACGTACGAAAATAAAAGTTTTCGCCTTTTTCGTCGTTTTAGTATATTTTCGGAATGCAATATTACTTATTTAATGAACCGTATATTTTATTTAGTATACAGTATTATGACTTCGGGAAACAGAAAACGTTTAACGCGATGCCCGGAGAAAGCATCCCACCTCACGCCCTTTCAGCGCCCCTATTTCTTGAAGGAAAAGATGCGCGGATTGATGTTCAGCGACACCCAAGCCCAGTCTTGCCAACGCTTATGGTGACCGCCTTTCACGAAAGTCATCGTCTTCGTTCCCAGCATCATACTGTAACCTCCGAACAACGTCACGTCCTTCATCACTTTCCAGTCGATGCGGTAGTCCAGTTCCTGTCCCAGATTCCTGCTTGACACGAGAACGTTCGATGCCGTCATGAAGTTATGCAGCATGAGCGACATGCTCAGACGCTTCGAGGGCTTGAACGTTGCCCCTATCAGGACATCCTGCAGACCCGGATTGAGACCGTCAATAAAGTGGGCGGAATAGAAATAGTCCATACTTCCGTAAAAGCCGTGTCCCGAGCCGAAGAGTGTCGAGAATGCCTTTGACTTCGTAGCGTCTTTCTTAATCAGTTCGTAACTGCCGTCGTCCGCTTGTCTCACTTCCTTATAGCGCTCACCGCTCAGATAGTCATAGCCGGCATCGATTCGCCACTCGTCGCTGATGGCATAGCCTGCCCGCATTCCCATCATAAACGCCAGGGTGCTGAGTCGCTCCTCGTTTTTTCCCGTCTGGAGATAGACCGACCCCGACAGGTTCCACTTCCCTGGCGAATAGGTGAGGTGTGTTCCCATCGTCTGCATATACTGCGTCTTGGCTTCTTCGGGCGTACCGGTCTCCTGTCCTACGTTGGCAAAGAGCAACGAGACTCCCAGCCCTTTCGGCTGCTTCTGATAGTGGTACCAGAAGGTGAGCATACTCTTATACGACTGTCCACCCTCTCCGAAATAATTGCCGCCCTTCACGTTTTCATCGTTTTGGTTATAGGCAAAGACGGCATGCAGCTTGTGGGCATTCTTTTCATAACCCACCCGCAAGGCGTCGTGCCAACAACCTGCCACGTGCCAGTCGCTCCTACTGAACAGGCGCTCGTCGTCGAACGCCAACTGCTGCCTGCCTATCTGCGCAAACAGCCCTTGTCGCCCTTCTATTTTTGCCCATCCTTCGTTCAGCGACACGCGCCCGTTCATGTCTTTCGAGGGGTCCTGTCCCCAGACACCTACGTGCTGTATCCCCATTCTCACCGTCAGTTTAGGCAGTTTCTCATTGTCGAACAGGCGCACATACTCCATCGTCAGCCGGGCACGGTTGTTGATGAAGGTCGCAGCCTTCTCGCCCTCGTTGAGCGGCTCGCGGGCACCATTGCGGTATTCGCCTCGCGTGCGCAACTGCACATCCAACGTGAACTGGTTTTTCTCCTTACCTTCTTCTTGCGCCGCTGCCGTCGCCGACAGAAGCAACATTCCTATTATCAGATATTTTCCTTTCATATTTTTTTTCATTCATTCCTGTGCAAAAACATAAAAAATCAGCAAGACACCGCCAGCAAGTCAGACAGCATTCTTTCTCTTCACAAATAGAGCACACTTTCGTTGCCCTCGTTGAAGAGCAAATCAAGAATGCTGAGATTGGGCTGGAAGCCGTAGCGCCGCTCAAACACCTGATAGTAGCGCCGTGGAACGAACGCCGGGTCCACACTGCCGTGCTTCGGGTCGATTGCGTCTGTCAGGTTGTCCACACCGCCGTGCACGTCGCCATCCAGCCGGTCGGTGATGTTCGGATGAATGTCCAGCAACTCGCACATCTTCACCGTTATCGCCATGTTCAAGTCGTACAGATACTCCCAGCGCGACTCGAAAAACGGACGGATATCATCGGCATAATACTGGAAAAACGGACTGTCGCCGTATGCCGAACAGAGCGCGTTCCAGTGCACGTGACGCCAATTGCCGTGCTCACTGACGCGGAGCGTGCCGATGTCTTTCCCCGCATCGTGCACCACCGGCACCGTCAGCGCCTGCAGCCCGTTTGCCGTCGCAATCACGCATCGGTTGCGATAACTCTGCTTCCGGAACCGCTCCTCACGACTCACAACGCTGCAGTCATAGCGGTGCAGCTTCTGATACCATTGTATCGGACCGAAATACGTAGTTGAGAGAACAACAGTTTTCATCTGATGTTGTCAACAAAGCGGAACAGCCTGTTCCAGCGGATTTTCTGACCGAAACTCTCAGGATTGATAGAAAGCCAGATGAAAAGCGGTTTACCGACAACATGGTCTTCAGGCACGAAACCCCAGTACCGCGAGTCAGCAGAGTTGTGGCGGTTGTCACCCATCATCCAGTAATAGTCCATCTTGAACGTATAACTGTCAGCCCGGCTGCCGTTGATATAAATCTCACCGTCACGCACCTCAAGACGGTTTTTCTCATACACACGGATAGGACGCTCATACACAGGCAGATTCTCCAACGTCAGCTTCACCGTCTCACCCTTCTTTGGAATCCATACAGGACCGTAATTGTCACGCGTCCAGCCGTAAAAGCCGTTCAGCGGATACACCTTGTAATTGTCAGCATGGTTGGCATCCGTCACAGGCACAATCTTCTCCACAATCCGCCTGTCAGCCGCCAGCGCCTTATAGGCAGCATTCGTCATCGGCATCACAATCGGCATCGGATACTTGTCATCATAAATCAGCCCGCCGTTCCTGTCAACATAGTCCTCATCCAGTTTTGTCAGACCAAGGTCCTCAGCCGTGATGTCCAACTCCTCCAACACACTCTTTTCAATCAGCGTGTTACGCCTGAACGTGACATAATAACTATACTGCACCTCCTCCGGCTCCTTATTCAGCTTCCCGTTGATATAGACACGCCGGTCTTTAATCTGGAGCGTCTGTCCGGGCAGCCCCACACAACGCTTCACATAATTCTCCCTGCGGTCCGTAGGACGCGCCGTCAGCGTACCAAATTCCGCCGCATTATTCCTGATATATGCCGCACCCGTCGCCATCACACGCCCATAAAAATCCCAGCGGTGCGAAGCATCCATCGCAGCTATCGTCGTGTCCGCAAGACTCAGCTGCTGCCTGCCGCACACATAACACGCCTGGTAATAATCCTGCGCCTCATACACCGGATTCGACATCACCGTGTCACCCGCAGGATAGTTGAACACCACAATGTCATTCTGCTCAACATGCCCCAGACCCTTCACACGGCGATATTCCCACTGCGGCCACGAAATATAACTTTTACAACCGAAAAGCGGCAGCGTATGCTGCGTCAGCGGCATCGTCAGCGGCGTCTGCGGAATACGCGGACCATAACTCACCTTCGACACAAACAGATAGTCACCACGCAAAAGCGACTTCTCCAGCGAACTCGAAGGAATCACATAATTCTGGAAGAAAAACAGATTGATGAAATACACAGCCACCAAAGCAAACACAATCGCATCAATCCACGACATCACAGCACGCACAGGACGCTCCGAATCCTTCCACCACTGCCAGCGAATCCTCTTCGTGATATACACATCATAGATGAACGGAACCACAATCAGACCCCACCAACTCTTCACCCAATACAAAAACAACAGGAACAAGACAACGACAACAATAAACTTCGTCCATTGCCACCTCATGTTCAGTCCCTTCTTTTCCTTATCTTCCATCAAACTTCAATTATTTATCATTCTACATTTAAGTAAGTATTCAAAAATAACTTGGTATGGTTATTAAACATATAATTACCATATATTAATCATATAATGACTACACGCAGCAATTAATGGATAATTCGTGGTAATTCGTGTTCATAAATTTTCATCAACTGTTATTAAACATATAATTACCATATATTAATCATATAATGACTACACACTGTAATTAATGGATAATTCGTGGTAATTCGTGTTCATAAAATTTTCATCAACTTATTTTTTACGATTACTTGTCAATTATCAATTGTCAATTATCTAATCGTCTTTGACGCTTTTACCAAGCGTAGCGACTAAAAGAATTATCAATTATCAATTAGAATATCCCCTAATCATAATTCTTAATTTTTAATTTTTAATTCTTAATTCATAATTAGAATACCCTCTAACCATATTTATCAATTGTCAATTATCAATTATCAATTAACATGCTTCTCAGCAAACCACTATGCTCCGCCGTATACTCAGCAGCCAACACCGCCCCAAGCGCAAACCCCATCCGTGAATGTGCCCGGTGCGTAATCGTGATACCGTCAGCCTCACTCTCATACCTCACCGTGTGAATACCAGCCACCTCACCCTCACGCACACAGTCGATAGGCACCTCATTCACACCCGGCTCATGCTCACACACCGTCGTCCCGTCAGCACGCGTGAAACGCCGCGTACACCACGACGTCTTCCCGTCAAGACGACCAATCATATCCTCCGCCAGCGAAATAGCCGTGCCACTCGGATGGTCCAGCTTATGCACATGATGCGTCTCCACCAGCGACGGCTCATACTGACCAAACCTGTTCATCAGCTCAGCCAGGTAACGGTTCAAAGCAGAGAAAATAGCAACACCCACCGAGAAATTCGACGACCAGAAAAGCGTCCTACCCTCCTCCTCACACATACGGCGCACCTCGTCACCATACCTCTCCATCCAACCAGTAGAGCCACTCACCACCTTCACACCCCTCGCAAACGCACGGCACACATTATCATAAGCCGAAGACGGCGACGTGAACTCAATCGCCACATCAGCAGAACCGAAAGCCTCACCGTCAAAGTCACCCTGATTCTCCACATCAATGATGCACACAATCTCATGTCCCCGACTGACAGCAACCTGCTCAATCATCCGTCCCATCTTCCCATATCCAATCAATGCAATCTTCATCTCTTCGTTTATCTGAATTGTGCCACAAAGATAGTGACTTTCAGGGAAAATGGCGGTGTTTTTAACTTAAAACAACAAAAATACAGGTTAAGACTGGTGCTTTTTAGCAGTTTTTGGGGGAAATCGGAGAAAAAGCAGGGAAAACGTTTGCTTTTTATAAAAAATCACACTACTTTTGTTTGCGCAAAAAAAGCAACAAGAAATGGAGCAATTATTGCATTACGTTTGGAAACACCGCATCTTCCCACTACAAGGACTACAAACCACCGACGGACAAACAGTGGAGGTCATCGACTGTGGACTCCCAAATCGGCACGCAGGACCCGACTTCTTCAACGCAAAAGTCAAAATCAACGGAACACTCTGGGTGGGAAATGTAGAGATTCATGAGCGCGCCAGTGACTGGTATGCGCATCACCACAATCGAGATACTGCATACGACAACGTCGTGCTCCACGTCTGCCAAACCATCGACCGAAAGGTCACACGCTCAGATGGCGAACCCATTCCGCAACTATGCCTGACCGTCCCTCAATCCGTGCAACAGAATTATCAGACGCTCCTCACTGATGACCGCTACCCACCATGCCGACAGACTGTCGAAACACTCCCACCCATCAACGTCCATGCATGGCTGAACACACTCTGCGTGGAACGTCTGGAGCAGAAGACGGAACTCATCACGCAGCGGGTCACACAAAGCAACGGAAACTGGGAAAATGCCTATTTCGAAACACTCGCACGCAGCTTCGGCTTCGGCGTCAACGGCGACGTCTTTGAAAGATGGGCACGGCAAATTCCTCTCATTGCCGTAGGACGACACCGAGACAACCCTCTGCAGGTGGAAGCAATTTTCATCGGACAGGCAGGACTGCTCGATGCCGAAAACATCCCTGAGCGACATCGCAAGGAAACCCTCTGCGACCCCTATTTCCAGCAACTGCTTGCCGAATATCGCTATCTCGCACACAAACTCTCACTCAAACCCATGGACGGCGCGTCCTGGCGCTTTCTCCGACTGCGCCCACAGAACTTCCCACACATACGGCTCGCACAACTCACAAACCTCTACTGCCTGGGAAAAACAAGTTTGAGCAAGCTGACAGAATGCCGAACGGCAAAACAGATGAGCGACCTTCTCCGAACAGGTGTCACACCCTATTGGCAGACACACTACCTCTTCGGACGCGAAACCACAGAAAGCACCAAACAACTTTCTGCACGCTCACTGCAACTGCTCATCATCAACGCAGCCATCCCCACACTTTTCGCCTACGGGCGACATCTCGGCAAGGAGGAGTGGTGCGAACGCGCCGTCGCGCTGCTCGACGAGATAAAGGCTGAAGACAACCATATCACCCGCATGTGGCAAACAGCCCGCATCCCCATCAAAACAGCAGCTGACTCGCAGGGACTCGTGCAGCTCAAAAACGACTATTGCGACAAAAAAGCATGTCTGCGCTGCCGGTTCGGACACGAACATCTTAAAGCCACCGCGAGACCTCTCTCTCCCACTTCAAAGGGAACATGAGAGGGAACTCGTTAATATAAATTATCGTTTATGGAACAACAGGAAATATTACATGCCATGACACTGGCACGACTATGCCGCTTCTCACCTGCCACCGCCACAAAACTATATCGCCAGGCAGGATCGGCAACGGCTGTCATGCAGCATCGACACGATATCAAGGCACTGATACCAGACGCCACCAAACACCTGACAGGCATCTTCCTGCATGCTGATGAAGAACTCAGACGCGCCGAACAGGAACTGCAATATGACCAGCAAAAGGGAATTCTCCCACTCGTCATGAACGATGAGCGCTATCCCGTACGACTGAAAGAATGCGACGACGCACCAATCATACTCTACTACAAGGGAACGGCAAACCTGAACCATCGACATGTAATCAGCATCGTCGGCACACGCCACTGCACAACCTACGGACAGGAACTTGTGCAACGCTTTGTCAGCGACTTGCGCCACCTTTGTCCGCAGACTCTGATTGTCAGCGGACTGGCATACGGCATTGATGTGTGTGCACACCGTCAGGCATTGACAAACGCCTTTGACACAGTCGGAGTCTTGGCTCACGGTCTTGACGAACTCTATCCCTCACACCATCGGCAGACGGCTAACGAGATGGCACGGCAGGGTGGTCTGATTACGGAGTTTATGACGCAGACAAGACCGGAGAAAATGTATTTCGTCCAGCGAAACCGCATCGTTGCCGGCATGTCTGATGCATGTATCGTGGTAGAGTCGGCTGAGAAAGGGGGCAGCCTCATCACGGCAACCATCGCACGGAGCTACGACCGCGACGTATTTGCCTTCCCGGGGCGCGTGGCAGACAAGGCTTCGGCTGGCTGCAACCAACTGATTCAAGACAACGTCGCAGCACTGATTACAAGTGCTGAAGATTTTGTCAAAGCCATGCGGTGGGAAAGCGACAAACAATTGCAAGAAGCGCAGTCCAACGGCATCGAAAGGCAACTGTTCCCCGAATTTTCCGACGATGAACTGAAGATTGTCGAAGTGCTGAAAAAGACAAACGACCTGCAAATCAACATCCTTGCCGTGCAGTGTGGAATGCCGGTCGGCCGCCTCTCCGCAACACTGTTCGAACTGGAGATGAAGGGCGTGGTAAAGACACTTGCCGGAGGAACATATCACTTGATGGCACTGCGCTAAATGTCAAATTAAGTAACTATAACGGGTGATGAGGATTGGGAATATTGATTTTGGTGAGCAGCCGGTGTTCTTGGCACCGATGGAGGATGTGACGGATATCGGCTTCCGTCGGTTGTGCAAGCGTTTCGGGGCTGCCATGGTCTATACGGAGTTCGTATCGGCTGAGGCACTGGTGCGCTCGGTACGCTCGACGATGGACAAACTGGTGATTGCTGATGAGGAGCGTCCTGTTGGGATTCAGCTTTACGGCAGGGATGCTGATGCGATGGTTGAGGCTGCCCGTATGGTTGAGGCTGCCCGTCCGGATGTGATTGACCTGAATTTCGGCTGTCCCGTGAAGAAGGTTGCCGGCAAGGGTGCCGGTGCGGGCATGCTGCGGAATATCCCTCTCTTGCTCGAAATCACTGAAAGAGTGGTGAAGGCAGTACATACACCCGTAACGGTGAAGACCCGCCTGGGATGGGATGACGGGAACCTTATCATCACCGAACTGGCTGAACGCTTGCAGGATTGTGGGATTCGTGCGCTGACGATTCATGGGCGGACTCGTTCTCAGATGTACACGGGTGTGGCTGACTGGACGCTCATTGGTGAGGTGAAGCGGAATCCGCGGATTCACATTCCTATCATCGGCAATGGCGATATCACTTGTCGCGAAGAGGCACTGATGGCTTTCGAGCGTTATGGCGTCGATGCCGTGATGGTGGGGCGTGCCACGTTCGGTCGTCCGTGGCTTTTTCAGGAGATTGCCACAGGGCAGAGCCTCTCGCGGCGCGAGCAGATTGGGATTCTTGAGGAGTTGTTGCGTATCAATGTGGAGCGCATTGATGAGCGGCGGGGCATTATCCACACGCGTCGGCATCTGGCTTCAACACCAGTATTCAAAGGCATCCCAAACTTCCGACCGACACGTATTGCCATGCTGCGTGCGGAAACGCTGGAGGAACTGACGGGGATATTGGATAAACTGAAAAATGAGGAATAACACGATATGCAGACTATTTTTCTGAACGAGACGTACAGTGGAAACAAGGATTGTGTGGCGACTATCGGCTTTTTCGATGGTGTGCATAAGGGTCACGAGTTTCTTATCCGACGGGTGATTGCTGATGCCCGGAGGTCAGGGTTGGCTGCTGCGGTGGTCACTTTCGACCGCCATCCCCGTGAGGTGTTGGGAGGTGGCAATGGTCCGGGAATGCTGTGTACGCTTGAGGAGCGTATCGAAAGGATTGGCAGGACGGGCATCGACTTCTGCTTTGTGGTTCCGTTCAGCCGCGAGGTGTCGATGCTGTCGGCTCATGACTTCATGAAGGATGTGCTGAAGGGTCGGCTTGGTGTGCGGCAGCTTGTCATCGGTTACGACAATCGTTTCGGGCACGACCGGACGGAAGGGTTTGAGGACTATGTGCGTTTCGGCAGCGAAATGGGCATGGAGGTGTTGGGATGCAGTGCCTTTCAGGAAAATGGGGTTTATGTCAGTTCGTCTGTCATACGTGGTTATCTTTCAAACGGGCAGATTACTGAAGCCACACAATGTCTCGGTTATCAATACTCGCTCACGGCACGGGTGGTACGTGGCGAACAGGAAGGGCGCAAGATGGGTTTCCCTACTGCCAATCTTGACATCAGCCATACGCGCAAACTGATTCCTCAGCAGGGTGTGTATGCTGTCTATGTGCATATCGGCGATGACAGCCGGCGCTGGTTGGGGATGATGAATATCGGACGGCGTCCGACGTTCGGTGACAAGCCGATGACTGCGGAAGTGCATATCCTCGACTTCAACGGAGATTTGTACGGGAAGGAACTTTCCGTCGCATTCATCCGCCGTCTGCGTAGCGAGCGGCTGTTTGCTTCGCCTGAGGAACTGGCAGAACAGTTGCGCAGGGATTGTATGGAGGTGAAGACCCACCCTAACCTTTCCCCAAATGGAGAGGAAATAAAGACCCACCCTAACCCTCCCGAGGGGAGGGAATGAATATAGGGGTAGAGTGATTTGAAATTAACATGTTAAAAGAAGAAGAGTAATATGAGAAAAGCGATTATTTATCTGTGTGTGTTTGTTGCCGTACAAATTTTCGTCATCTATGCCGTACAGACGGTTTGGCTGATGGCGGAAGGGATGGAAGCCGGTCGTGCCCTGCAACTTGTATTATCGGGCAAGGCAGTCACCTCCGTTCCTATGCTGATAGCTGCCTCGGCGGCATATAGCATGATTCTGCTCATCGTCTTCCTGAAGGCACGATGGAGTGAGGTCTCCCCCAACTATCTGCGCACGCGTCCCTGGGCTGTCGTCTTCTGGTCTGCCGTTGCCGCCATGGGCACCATCATTCCTTCGCTCTGGCTGCAGGAACAGATGCCTGCGCTGCCCGACATCATGAAAAACGAGTTTGCTGCCATTCTGAGTTCTCCCTGGGGGTATCTCACCATCTGCATCTTCGCTCCCGTCGTTGAGGAGGTGATTTTCCGCGGAGCCGTGTTGCGTGCATTGATGGAGCGGACTGATGAGAAGAAGGGTTTCTGGGTTCCCGTCCTTATCTCTGCCGTACTGTTTGCTGTCGTTCACATAAACCCGGCGCAGATGCCTCACGCTTTCCTGCTCGGCATTCTCCTGGGTTGGATGTATGCCCGCACCGAAAGCATCATTCCGGGCATCGTGGTCCATTGGGTGAACAACACCGTCGCCTACGTTGGCTTTCATCTGCTTCCCGGGTCGATGGATGCCCGGCTTGATGACCTTTTCGGCAGTCCTACCCGCGTCCTGCTGGCAGTAGCCCTCTCGCTCGTGTGCATCCTCCTGCCGGCAATTTTCCAACTCCACCTGCGGATGAAGAAGGCATCATGACACTATGTTATTAGAAGGCATCAGCACAATTAATTATTTATACAATGTAAAGCACAATAAAATTTAGGGAAGATGAGAAAGAATAATCTATATTTTCTATACCGATCAGCAATATTGCTTGTGGTTTTATGCCTGCTTTGTGCCTCTTGCATTTCACTTGGCGGTTTGTATTGCGGCTATAACCAGTTGAGTGACGAGCAAAAGCAACAGGTGAAGGTGCTTGAGACATTTATAGAAAATATTGTCGCTGACGGGAACATCTACCTTGTAACACATGAACAAGTGGCAGCATTTATCAAAACTCATGAAGACGTACTCATCTACGAATATACGCCGTGGTGCTCAGCTGAGAACTGTGCCAACCCTCATGAGGTGGCTAAGTTATGCAAAGAGAGGGGAAGTGCTTTCCTTCTGATTTCTACAACCCTTGAAGACTTTTCTGACCTGCTCAAATTGAAACTGCCGACATTTGCCATCAATCATCACGCCTATCAAACAAACGTGCGCTCAAAATATCTCCGTAAATTCTATGACACCCTAACAGGCATACCAGAAAAGGAACGAGGATTGGGCAGCTATTATCTTTTCCGCAACGGACAGTTTGTTCAAGCCTACAAAAACTTCCGAGATGCATTTGATCTCAATCAGTAGATGTGAATCGGGCAGATACGCTGACGTGCCCTCACGAAAAAAAATATGACTG
>Ga0256406_1000437_pt1 | contig 77432 bp, 48 predicted proteins | sample RumenRJG_03DNA_FD_185986 | JGI IMG/M metagenome (GOLD analysis project Ga0256406, IMG submission 185986) | Bovine rumen microbial communities from Lethbridge, Alberta, Canada - RJG_03 | ecosystem: Host-associated > Mammals > Digestive system > Stomach > Rumen | place: Canada: Alberta | collected... | reverse complement strand
TTTGGCGCTTAGAAGTAATGTAAATACACGAAAAGTGGTGCTCGGGGAGCGATACGGGTCGACACTACCGAGGAGATACATGAGGAAAACCACCGATTGACAAACAATAAATGCTATTATATAATCCAATTATTCAATTACAGATCAGAGGAACGCTGATCCGGTCCGTGGCACATCCGGAATCGAAGCCGATCTGTGGCAATAAGTTGATGAGGAAAAAGGAGAACACTAATGGGCAGAACATACGATGATAGGATGTTTATCGAAACCTTCGAACATGAGTATACATGGTTGAATGGATTTCTTCGCAACGTGAGAAGGTACGGAAACAAGCCGGCGCTGATCGATCCGGCCGTGGACAGGACCTGGACATACAGGGAACTTGACGAAGAAGTCAACATGCTTGCAAACGCGCTCAAGGAAGACAATGTAGGCAAGAACGACGTGGTCATGTCGATCCTGAACAACTGCCCGGAGTTCTGCTTCACATATATCGCTCCCAGGAAGGTTGGAGCCATAGTCAACCTTGCAAATTACAAACTCTCTTCGGGCGAGATGGCCAGGCTCATCGAGCACAACGAACCCAAGGTGGTGATCTACTGTGCGGAGATGAAGGATATGGTTGCCGAGGCGGCGAAGCTCTCGTCCTACAAACCCCTGAGACTGATAATGGCGGACAACCTGGACAATGAGGAAGTCCCCCTGGGACACATCCACTACGATGCATATGTCAGACATCACAGCACGGATGCGCCGGCACAGGATTTCCCCCATCACATATACGATGAGGTAGTGCGTATGTGCACCAGTGGCACATCGGCGCTTCCCAAAAACGTGCCTTTGAATGATATCAACGAAGTGCTTTCGGCACACGATGCCATCATGCACTATCCGCTGAACTGCAAGGATGTGTGCATGAACATGACGCCTCTCTTCCACAGGGGAGGAAGCCATTCCGGCGGAACATGCCCCACATTCTTTGTTGGCGCATGTCTGGTGCTTCTCAGAGCGTTCTCGCCCAGAGTCACACTCAACTACGTGGAGAAATACAAGATCACATATCTTACCGGATCCCCCTCATCCCTGGAGATGCTGGCCAGGAACCAGGAAAGGGATCCTGCGGACATTTCGAGTCTCAGAGGTCTCGTCACCATGGGCGCGCCTCTTGAGAAGGCGGCATGCGAGCGCTTCCTCAAAGTCATCACGCCCAATATCCTGAACGGTTATGGTACGACGGAGACTTTCTGGAACTCGTTCCTCAGACCCTATGACCTGCCCGAATATGCAGGTTCCGTCGGTGGAAGCTGTATAGACGATGAGGTGCGTGTGGTCAAGATCTACGAAGACCGCAAGGCCGAACCCGATGAACTGGTGCCCATGGACAACGAGACCGTGGGAGAGGTCATCCTCTACTGCCCGGGCAAGACGACCTACAGTTACTACAACAACCCGGAAGAGCAGGAAAACAAGTTCTACAAGGGTTGGATGTACACCAACGATCTGGGCTTCTGGGATGAAAATCTCTACGTCACCATAAACGGCCGCAAAGACGATATGATAATTAGCGCAGGCGAGAACATCTACCCAACCCAGGTGGAGGAAGCAATAAACGAGTTCGACAGAGTCGCCGACTGTATGGTCACCTCCGTGCCGGACAAGGCAAGAGGCCAGGCCATAGCCGCATATATCATACCCGCTGACGACACCCTGACAGTCAAGGACGTGTTCGATTACTGTCTGGAGACGCCCATGCTCTCGGCCTACAAGAGGCCCCGCTGGTACCGGTTCGTCGACAGTCTGCCCATGACGGCAACGGGCAAGAAACAGCACTATGTCCTGAAGCAGCAGGCTGAAAAGGATCTTGAGGAAGGACTTCTGAGCAGGAAGTGATCAGGGTGCAAAGGCAACGGAGCCCGCGGAAAAAGGCAACGAAGCCCAAGAAAAAATCAACGTGTCCGACCTTCGCGGGACTACAGATAACAGTCCTGTGACATGGCAATGCGACATGCACCGATCGGAGGAAAAGATGTGGAGTTACAGAAGAGAAGTACAGTATTATGAGACCGACAGGATGGGAGTGATTCATCACTCCAACTATCTGAGGATCCTCGAAGAAGCCAGGATGGCCTGGATGGAAGCCAATTTCGAGCCATATCCCGAGATAGAAAAGCGGGGGATAATAGTACCCTTCACAAGATCGGAGGCTACGTTCCTGAGCTTTCTGAGATTCGGTGATACATTCAGGGTGGAAATGGAACTGTATAAGTTCACGGGGCTCAGAATGTATTTCAGGTACAAAGTCTACAACGAGAATACGGGAGAACTCTGTCACGAAGCTATCACCGTACACTATACGACAACGGAAGAGGACTACAAACCCACCAGCGTCAAGCGTACTCATCCCGACCTGTTCGAAAAGCTGCTAAGTCTCGTATCGGACAGTGAAAAAAGTGAGTGACGGATAGTGGACAAAACCGGGGAACAGAGCGTCAACCTCTGCTCCCGGATCCTCTATCGATTACGCCCTCAATAGAGTCGAGAAACTTCCCTGCTGCCGGATTCAGCAGGGATTTTTTCCATACTGCGACACATGAGATGTGATAACTGTCGTCTTCGAGGGGAACGAACTTCAGGATCCCGTCATGTGCCTCCCGGACCAGTGATGCGGGGAGGAAGGAAACACCCATGCCGCTTCTGAGGGCCAGAAGCAGTGACGATGGATCCGAGAATGTATTGGTCACTCTGGGAGTGAAACGATGGGTGCGGCAGTAGTTCATAGTCTGCATATACACTATGGGGTCGGTCTCCTCCGATAGCAGGACGATCCCGGAAGAAGCTATGGCCTCGGGGAGGGTCGAAGGATCTCCTGACGTCATATCATCCATAAGTTCGCGACTCAGGACCAGGCCGATGGATTCCCTGTGGGTCAGAGTCGAATCGTACTCGTCTCCGGCGGCGAGCATGTCGCCGTACATGAAATAAAAATCGTTGACGGAATCCATGTCGTCCATCAGAGTGAATCCTGCGGATATCCTGTCGATATCGACGACTATGTCGGGATAGTCTCTATGGAAGCGATCGAGACACTCGCAGAGGACGCCTTCCCCGGCGGGAACGGTAGCTATGGTAAGATGTCCGGTGTTGCCATCGTGGAGCTGGCGGACGGAACGGGTACCTTTTTCGGCCGCATCTGCCATCTCCCTGGCGTAGGGCAGGAAGGCCGCGCCCTCATCGGTCAGGTGAACATCACGTTTGGTACGATAAAAGAGGCGAACGTTGAGTTGTTCCTCCAGATCGTTGATCTGCCTGCTTATGGTGGATTGTGGAATACCCAGCTGACGTGCCGCCGCGGTGAAATTAAGAGTTTTCGTGATGGCAAGGAAGCTGTGTATCTGATTCATATTCATGGTCATTACACCTATATTTATCCGTTTTTGCTATTATAATACAGCGTCATTGACCATGCAACTCAAAGATTGTATCATTGTTTCATAACAGTCGAGGAACAGTGCAATGTCTCAAAGGGAAAAGATAGTTATAACAGGTATGGGCGCGGTAACGCCTGTCGGCGTGGGCGTCGATGCGTACTGGGCAGGTCTGATGAAGGGAAGGTGCGGTATAGACCGTATCCATCGTTTCGATGCGGGAGATCTGGCGGTGCAGATAGCCGCGGAAGTCAAGGATTTTCGTGTCGAGGATCATATGCCGGCAAAACTGATCCGAGAGACCGATGCATTCACTCAGTTTGCCTTTGCGGCGGCCAGAGAGGCCATCGAAGACGCCATGGGGGCCGGAAAAAAGACTGCGGCTCCGTCTGCAGAAGACGGATCGGCCGGGGCGATTCCCGCCAGCCCTGAGAGGATGGGCATCGTGATGGGGACGGCCATGTCCGGTATTGACACCATCGCATCGACTCAGGAGATACTGACCAATGCGGTCCACAAAAACGTTGGGCCCAGGTTCGTCCCCAGGATCCTGGGCAACATCGCGGCGGCACAGATAGCTATTTACTACGGAATGACGGGTCCCAGCTATACCATATCAACGGCCTGCGCATCGGGAGGCGATGCCATTTCCGAGAGCGCCATGCTCCTGCTGGCAGGAGAGACCGACGCGGTGCTGGCAGTAGGGGCAGACAGTACCCTGTGTCCGCTGGTGATCTATTCCCTGGCAAACGCAGGAGCGCTGTCGAGAGAAAAGGATGACCCGGAGGGGGCATGCAGACCTTTTGACAGAAACGCCGGCGGATTTGTCATGGGAGAAGGCGGTGGAGCCATCGTGCTCGAGACCGAGACCCACGCAAAGGCAAGAGGGGCAAGGATATACGCAGAGCTGGCAGGCTGGGCCAACAACAACGACGCCTGGCACGTGACCAGTCCTCTAAAAGATGGATCGATGGCAGCCGAATGCATGATGAGGGCTCTGGAAAAGGCAGGACTTGAGCCTGAGGATATCGATTACGTGAATGCTCACGGAACGGGGGCGCTAAAAAGCGACGAGGCCGAAGTGGCGGCCATGAACAGGGTGTTCCGCGGGTCCTCCAAAAAAGGCGGCGGCCATGGTCCGGCCATAAGCGGGCTCAAGGCAGCCACGGGGCACATGATGGGAGCATGCGGGATAACGGAAGCCATAGCGTGCATCAAAGCCATTGAGACAGGATCGATACCTCCGACGCTCAACCTGAAGGACCCCGTTTCCCGGATGGATCTGGTGACAGATCCCAGAGAGGGATGCAGTATAAATGTAGCGATGTCCAACGCCTTCGGATTCGGCGGACAGAACGCGACGATAATACTCAGAGGGTGCTGAGGGCAGGCAGGAAAGGAAAACGATGAACGTACTGAACACAAAAGAAATACTGGATGCCGTATCGAATTCGGGAGTTGCAAAGGCAACGAACCCGGCCTGGAAGCTGCTCCTTCTCGGAGTGCTTGCCGGAGCATATATCGCCTTTGGGGCACAGGCATCTCAGATGGCATCCTTTGGACTGGTTTCCGATCCTGTCACATTCGGTGCAGGCAAGGTGGTTGCAGGAGCTGTCTTCCCCGTGGGACTCATGATGGTAGTCCTCTGCGGGGCAGAACTCTTCACGGGAAACTGCCTCATGGTGACGGGACTCTTCGATAAGAAGTTCGGCATGGGTGCCATGCTCAGAAACTGGGCCATAGTCTATGTGGGCAACTTCATCGGATCCATGATCATGGTTCTGATGATAAGCTACAGTGGCCTTCTTGAAACCGGCGGCGGCATGCTGGGAGCACTGGTCGTCAAGACGGCTGTTTCAAAGTGCAGCCTCAGCTTCGGCAAAGCATTCATCCTGGGCATACTCTGTAACTGGATGGTCTGTCTGGCCATCTGGATGGCTACGGGAGCACAGGTGGCAATAGGAAAGATGTTCGCCATCTGGTTCTGTATCGGACTATTCATAGTGTCGGGCTTCGAGCATAGTGTGGCCAACATGTACTTCATCCCGGCAGGGATCCTGGCTGCAGGAAATGACGCCTTCGTCCAGGCCGCGGGCGTGGATACGGCAGGGCTGGGCTTTTCGGCTTTCATAGTCAAGAATCTGATTCCGGTAACCCTGGGCAACATCGTAGGAGGCAGCATCTTCGTAGGCTGCACCTACTGGATCGCCAACAGGAAATAGATCAGAACAGCGCCACAGCGCCGTAGGTAATAAGGAATACGATGATGCCGGCGGTGATGACCCCGGCGAAGATGATAGGCAGTGCTCTCGACAATCTGATATCGAAGAGAGCCGCCACTAAAGATCCGGTCCAGGCACCGGTCCCCGGCAGGGGAAGAGCAACTAAAATAAAGAGTCCGAGGGCTTCGTATTTTTCGATCTTGCCCTCGTGTTTTTTTGCCTTTGCTTCAAGTTTCTCCGCAATGACCCTGAACTTCTCAAACTTCTTCATCCAGTTCAGTATATGCCTGATGAAGAGGATGATGAAGGGAACGGGCACCATGTTGCCAAGGATGCACACGACAAGAGCGAACCTGGGGTCAAGACCCATCACAACGCCAATGGGAAGGGCACCCCTCAGTTCGATCACCGGGACCATGGACATGAGGAATGTTATCAGTGTTTTTATGCCAAAGGGCAGGGCCGTGAAGGCCTCAAAATAGGATTCGATCATAGTGGGAACATTATAACAGACTTCAGGCTCTAAAGATATATGGAAAAATATGGTTGACAAATAATTCCATATATCCTAAAATAAGTAAACAAGGAGGAGGGCCATGAAGAAACTTAATATAGCCCTAGTAACCGACGACAGGCCCTATGCCAGGGCTCTGGTCCGCGGGCTGAATGATAGAAGCAGGAATCTCACGACCTCTGTCTACAGCACGTCCGGGTTCATCGGACGCTGGAAGGAAGGCGGGCTTTCCTACAGGCAGGGATTCGATCTGATCCTCTGGGATGGTTCCGAGGGGGAGAGGATAAGAGGTGGAAACATAGTGTGGATCACTCAGGTCCCGGATGGAGGCGATATGGTCCTGTACAGATACGACAGGGTCTCGGTCATCTACGCCGGGATCATGGACATATACGACGGGATCGCCGGGAGAAAAGGCAATGAAGACCAGAAGGATCCGCCCCGGATGATGACAAGGGGAGAGACATCCTCCAGAGTAATTGCCTTTGGGAGCTGCCGGGGTGGTTCCGGCTGTACCCGGCTGAGCATGGACGTCGCACGGGAACTGGCAAGGTTCTTCGGCAAGAGGGTGTTTTGGATGAGCCTTGACGGCATCGACGAAAGCCCGGTCGATCCAATGGATGAAAAGGAACCGGTGAGGGACGTGGATTATTATCTCTATTCAGTCCTGGATCCGGAGAGAAAAAGCGCCGTCGATATAGACAGATACATGGTCATGGATGGATACGGAGTCTGTTCTCTCGGGCCATCTCACGGGAGGAATCCGTTGCCTTTGCTCACCGGAAAAGAGGCATCCGGACTTATAGATTCCCTTGCAGAAGAAGGCACCTTCGATGTCCTTATCATCGACTCGGGGGACTGCTGCAGTGAGGCTGCCGGGGAGATGATGGCAAGGGCCGACAGGATCTGCATCCTGAAGGACGAAAGAAATGGAATGAGAAGGGAGAGATACATGAACTGGATGGGGAACCTCCTGGGAGAAGATACCGACGACAGGCTGGTGGAGACCTCCGGAACAGGAGGAGAGGGAGATGGAAAAAATATCCATGCACTTGCGGAGACCTTATGGTACAATGAAATGGACCATTCGTTGCACTAATATGTAGATCCCCCGCAGAAAGGATAATCCATGCATCTGGACAGCCTCATTGCCGATCTGGCGTTGATCCTAATAGTTGCAGGTGCAGTCACCCTGATATTCCGCAGGCTCAAACAGCCTGTGGTTTTGGGGTATATCGTAGCGGGTTTTCTGATAAGTCCTAATTTCCAATATATTCCAACTATCGTAGAACAGACTGACATAAGTGTCTGGGCGGATATCGGGGTCATCTTCCTAATGTTCGGACTGGGCCTCGAGTTCAGCTTCAAGAAGATCGCTACGGTAGGAGGATCAGCCTTCACCATCGCCATCACCGTCATGGTCGCCATGCTGTTTATCGGTACCGGCGCAGGCCACCTTATGGGCTGGGCCAAGATGGACTGCATCTTCCTTGGGGGTATGCTTTCCATGTCGTCTACGATGATAATCCTCAAGGCTTTCGACGAGTACGGACTGAAGAAAAAGAACTTCGCTCAGCTGGTCCTGGGAGCCCTGGTGATAGAGGACATCGCCGGCATCTTCATGCTGGTGATCCTTTCGACCATATCCGCAAGTAAGAACGTATCGGGAGTGGACCTGGGCAAGGAGCTTGGGCTGCTCATGGTATACCTTTTGATATGGCTCCTTCTTGGAATCTACATCATTCCCTCGGTTTTGAAGCGGGTATCCAAACTGCTCACCGACGAGCTTCTCGTGGTCCTGTCCCTGGGCATATGTTTCCTCATGGTGGTCATCGCCAACGCCATCGGATTCTCATCGGCACTGGGCGCCTTCATCGCAGGATCGATCCTGGCAGGTACAGTGAGAGGAGAGAGGATAGAGTGGCTGGTGGAACCCATAAGGGATCTGTTCGGAGCCATATTCTTCGTCTCTGTAGGTATGCTGATCCAACCGGATCTTCTTATCAAATACATAGCCCCCATACTTATAATCAGCGCCATCACCATAGTGGGGCAGAAGACATTTTCCACAATCGGTATACTGCTCTCGGGCCAGACTCTGCAGACCGCCGTAAGGGGCGGCGCAAGCATGGTCCAGATCGGGGAGTTTTCGTTTATAGTTGCGACTCTGGGTATGAGCCTTGGGGTCATAAGCGACTATCTTTATCCCATAATCGTATGCGTCTCGGTGATCACCGCCTTCCTCACGCCGCTTTTCATCAAGAATTCCGAGCGTGAGGCGGCCTTCTATGAGAGGCACCTGCCGAGGAAACTGAGGATCTTCCTCAGGAAGAACACATCCTCGGAACAGAGCAGGTTCTCCATGGACGAGGACTGGTTTGCCTTTACGCGACAGCTGGCCGCAAGGACAGTCATCGGGTCCCTATTCATGTTCATAATCTATCTGGGCGGCAAAGAGATACTCTGGCCCTTCATGGAGGAGACCGTGTCAAATACCTTTGCCGCAAAGGCAATGACTGCCGGCATCATGATACTGCTGATGGTACCTTTCATCAGCATCATGCACGGGATCGATAACGGTCTCTGGGTAAAACTGTGGACCAAGCACAGGACAAATCATCTGCCCCTCATTACGCTGAGGGCAGTAAGGGTGCTCATAGCCGCATGCTTCATCGCTCTGGTTCTGAGGCACGTGTTCAGGATACCCTTCCCGCTGCTGGTGCTCATCGCGGCGGTTCCCATCTTCCTGATAGTCCGCTCCGAATGGATCACGGGAGTGACCATCGACATGGAGATGCGCTTCATCGCAAACTTCTCCGAGAAGACTCTGGCAAGACAAAAGAAAGAGAGAAAACTCAAAGGTCAGGCTCACTGGCTCAACGAATCCCTCTTCGTCGCCGAGTTTCGCGTGACCGATACCAGCCAAAGGAATACGATCATGGATTTTGCGAGGAACCCCTCTTTTCGTGTTACGGTGATCAGGATCATAAGGGGAGAAAAGATCATCAATATGCCATCCGCTGAAGACCGGGTAAAGGTAGGAGATATACTTCACGTCATGGGAACACGTGACGAGGTGGATGCCTGTACCATGCTTCTTGAAGAATATAACTGTATCGAATACACGGAGAGAGAGGACATACGTCTGAAAGAATATATCTACGGTCAGAGTTTCAGGGGGGTCTCAGAGAAGGATATGGTGACCTGTCTTCCTCTCAAGGTGACCGGGGAGATGGACTTCGTGAGGAAGTCTATCAAGAACTCGAATATCAGACCAAGATACAAGGCGACCATAATAGGAATAGAGAGGGGAGATCTTCCCATAATCAATCCGGATATTGAAACCGTGATCCGAAAAGGCGATCTCCTATGGCTCATGGGTGGTTCTGTCATGGCCGACAGGCTCATCGAGCACGATATTCTCCAGTCCTGATGTTCTGTCAGGAACCAGTCCTCCAAAGGGTTAAGAAAGCCTAACTTGGACACAAAAAAGAACAAGATTTTCACTCCAAACCAGTTGACCAGAGAATGAAGAGTGTTAAAATATAAACGAATCTTGTATACAAAATACTGTACTAGCAAAACAACGGTTAAGATGAAATACGTTATTGCGGAGGTAGAAGAATGACAAAGATGAATGAATCGGCAAAGCAGATACTGGCTCTGTTGCCGGGCACAGACTGCGCCGGATACGGCGGCTGCGGTCATACCACATGTCAGGATTGCGCTGAGGCCATAGCGGCCGGCGGATCCGTCGATATGTGTCCGGCCTGCGACAATGGTGCTGTAGCTGCTATCGCAGAGATCATGGGGGTCGAGCCTATCCAGGTAGTGGAGAAGGTTGCCTTTGTGAGATGTGCAGGTACAGCGGCGGCCCAGGAGCGTTTCGTGGTCTGCAAATCATGCGACGAGGCCAAGGCGGCAGGAACCAATGAAGGCGAGTGCAGATACGGCTGCCTGGGAGTAGGTACCTGCGTCGAGCGGTGCACCTTTGAGGCCATGAAACTGGACAACGGTCGTCTGCTCATAGACAGAGACAAGTGTTCGGGATGTGAAGCCTGTCTCTCGGGATGCTGCCAGAGCATAATCGAGATGATCCCAAGGGATGCCACCAACCTGATCCCATGCTCATCCAAGGCGGACGAGAGGGAAACTCTCGAGACCTGCGGATACGGGTGTATCGGTTGCGGCGACTGCGCCATGTCCTGCCCCAAGAAGGCCATCGAGATGGTCATGGGCGACAATGTGGCCGGACGCTACGCCAAGATAGATTACAGCAAATGCGAAGGTTGTGTCACATGCACAGTCAAGTGCAGGAAGAAGATAATCGTAGATACTCTTCACGATCTTACGCAGGCCAAGGAGGAAGTTGCCTTTGTAAGATGCGTGGGAGGTGCCAAGGGCAACCGCAAACTCAACAAAATGGAGATAGCCTCCTGCGCCGACGTTGCAGGTGTGGATCTTGACGGAAACGACATCTGTGAGTACAGCTGCGCGGGGCTCGGCGATTGTGTCAACGTCTGCAGATACGACGCCATCACAAATGAGCTGGGCGTAGCTCAGGTGGATCCTGACAAGTGCGTAGGCTGCGGCGACTGCATGAGAGCATGTCCGAGAGACAAGATCATCATGGTCCCCTACAAGGGCGTCAAGCAGACGGCGTGCACTTCCAAGGCTGATCCCGATAGAAGGCTGGAAGTCTGCGGCGTCGGATGTATCGGCTGCGGCGACTGTGCCGACAACTGTCCGAGCAAGGCAATAACCATGACTGACGGCAACCCGTTCATAGATCATGAGAAGTGCGTCAACTGCGGAGTCTGCTCATACGTATGCTCAAGGAAACTGATTTCGGAGAGAGTAGTCCCCGAGTACAACTACCTCCAGATGGAAGCGTTGAAACTCGATGAACATGGAGATGAAAGGAAGTGGCAAGGATGAGGATAAGAAAAACAATGGATGGCAACACAGCCGCCGCCCACGTTGCCTATGCATATTCCGAAGTAGCGGCGATCTATCCCATCACTCCGTCATCTGTCATGGCAGAAAACGTAGACGACTGGGCTAGTGAAAACAGAAAGAATATTTTTGACGAAGAGGTCAAGGTCGTGGAGATGGAATCTGAAGGCGGCGCTGCAGGTGCTGTCCACGGATCGGTCTCGGCCGGTGCGCTGACTACTACATTCACCGCGTCGCAGGGACTTCTTCTGATGATCCCCAACATGTATAAGATAGCGGCCGAGGGGACACCTACGGTGCTCCACGTATCGGCCCGTACCATATCGACCCATGCGCTGAACATCTTCGGCGATCACTCCGACGTCATGGCATGCCGCCAGACCGGATTCGCCATGCTCTGTTCCAGAAGCCCTCAGGAAGTAATGGACCTGGCTGCGGTGGCACATCTTTCGGCCATCGAAGGCAAGGTGCCCATGCTCCACTTCTTCGACGGTTTCAGGACAAGCCACGAGCAGCAGAAGATCTACACATGGGACTATGAGGACCTGGCTGAGATGGTGGACTGGGATGCCATCGCAAGGTTCAAGGCCAACGCCCTGAACCCCAATCATCCCCACGCCACAGGCTCCGCTGAACAGCCGGAGACCTTCTTCCAGCACAGGGAAGCATGCAACAGGAATTATGAAGAACAGATCGACGTGATCATCCGTTGCATGGACAAGGTCAACGAGAGAGTGGAGCGCAAGACCCCTTACAAGCCCTATGAGTACTACGGCGCACCCGACGCCAAGGAGATCATTATCGCCATGGGTTCTGTATGCGACTGTGCAGAGGAAGTGGTGGATTACCTGAACAACGAAAAGGGCAAGAAGGTAGGGCTGCTGAGCGTACGTCTCTACAGACCTTTCTCGGCGAAACACTTCGTGGAAGAGATCCCTTCGACAGTGAAGAAGATCGCGGTGCTCGACAGGACCAAGGAGCCTGGCTCCCTGGGTGAGCCTCTCTACCTGGATGTCATCGCGGCATTAAAGGGCACGGATTTTGAGAACGCTTTCGTCTGCGGCGGACGTTACGGACTTGGATCGAAGGACGTACAGCCTTCAGACATCCTGGCCGTATACGAGAACCTGCGTAAGAGGAGCCCCAAGAAGGAGTTCACTCTTTCCATCAACGACGATGTGACGGGACTTTCCATCAAGGGATCTGAGAATCCTGACGTTGCCCCCAAGGGAACTGTTGCGTGTAAGTTCTGGGGACTTGGATCTGACGGTACCGTCGGCGCCAACAAGAACAGCGTCAAGATCATCGGCGACAATACGGACAAGTATGTACAGGCCTACTTCCAGTATGACTCCAAGAAATCAGGCGGTGTGACCATCTCCCACCTGAGATTCGGAGACGAGCCTATCCGCTCCACATACTATGTCAAGCAGGCTGACTTCGTGGCATGCCACAAGGCGCCCTACATACTCAAGTACTACATAGTGGAAGATGTCAAACCCGGCGGCTCATTCCTCTTGAACTGCGCATGGAACGACGAGGAACTGGACAGGAACCTGCCCGGCAACGTGAAGAGATACATCGCGCAGAACGACATCAGATTCTACGTCTGCGACGCAGAGGATATCGCAAGAGAACTGGGACTCGGCAAGAGGATGAACACGGTCCTGCAGGCGGCCTTCTTCAAGCTGGCCAACATCCTGCCCATCGAGTCGGCGAGGCTCTTCATGAAGGACGCTATAAGAAAGACCTACGGAGCCAAGGGCCAGAACGTGGTCGACATGAACTGCGCCGCCGTTGATGCGGGTATCGACAACGTTCGTCAGGTGGAGGTGCCGGCCTCATGGGCTGACGCCGAGGGCGACATCAGCCGCACAAAGGCAATGGGACGCGACAAACTCCACACCGATTACATCAACGATATACTCAAGCCCACAAACGGCATGTACGGAGATGACATCCCCGTATCCGCCTTTGTGGAGACGGCAAACGGCATGGTGCCCTCGGGTACCGCCGCCTACGAGAAGCGCGGCATCGCTCTGGACATCCCCCAGTGGGATCCCGGCAAGTGCATGCAGTGCAACTGGTGTGCATATGTATGTCCTCACTCGGTAATAAGGCCCTTCATCATGGATGAGGAAGAGGCTGCTGCCTACGACGGACTGAAGACCAGATTCAAGACGGATCCGAGCAAGTACTTCGCTATCGGAGTCTCGGCTCTTGACTGTACCGGCTGCGGATCGTGTGCAGAGGTATGTCCCTCGAGACAGAAGGCTCTTGAAATGGTCGGCGCTGCAGCGACTGAGATGGAAGCCCAGGAGAAGTTCGACAAGCTCTTTTCCGGAGTATCCAGAAAGGCCGAGTTCGAGGGAGACCAGACGGTCACAGAGTCACAGTTCATCAGACCTCTCCTGGAATTCTCGGGAGCATGCCCGGGATGCGGAGAGACACCATATGCCAAGCTGGTCACCCAGCTCTTCGGAGACAGGATGTTCATTGCCAACGCAACAGGCTGCTCATCCATCTGGGGACTTTCGGCACCATCATCGCCATACACGGTCAATGAAGAGGGAAGAGGTCCCGCATGGTCAAACTCTCTCTTCGAGGACAATGCAGAGTATGGCTACGGCATGGCCATTGCCATGAAGGCGCGTCGTACGGAGATGATGCACCACGTTGAGAAACTTGCTAAAGACTCCGTCTTTGCAGACGCAGCAAACCGCTGGCTCAACAACATGGACGACGCCAAAGGCGCCGATGAAGCCGGTAAAGCTCTCGTAGAGATCTGCGAGAAGTCGGGCAAGAAGGACGCCAAGTATGTGGTGGACAACGCCGACATGCTGCCCAAACCATCCATCTGGATGTTCGGCGGTGACGGCTGGGCCTACGACATCGGCTACGGCGGACTGGATCACGTGCTGGCATCCGGCGAGAACGTGAACGTGCTGGTCTTCGATACGGAGGTCTACTCAAATACGGGCGGCCAGTCTTCAAAGGCAACGCCCATCGGTGCGGTGGCACAGTTCGCTGCCTCCGGTAAGGCGGTCACCAAGAAGAACCTGGCACAGATCGCCATGGCCTACGGCTACGTCTACGTGGCACAGATCGCCATGGGCGCCAATCCGGCACAGACCTTAAAGGCCATCCGTGAAGCGGAAGCTTACGACGGTCCATCTCTGATCATCGCCTACGCGCCATGCATCAACCACGGTGTGAAGGCGGGCATGAACAAGGCCATGCTGGAGATGAAGAGAGCGGTCAGAGCAGGATACTGGAACCTTATGAGGTTCGATCCTCAGGCCCTGATCGACGGCAGGAATCCTCTGTCAATCGACAGCGCACCACCGACGGAGAAGTATCAGGAATTCCTCATGGGCGAAGTCAGATACAACTCGCTGAAGATGAAGGCGCCCGAGAGGGCCGAGGAACTCTTCCGCCAGGCGGAGGAAGCGGCCATGGCCAGATACAGCAAGTTACTGCATCAGAAAAAAGAATTCGAGAATAATTGAGGAAAGGAGCGAGATCGATGTACAAGATCGTAAGTAAGAGAAAATTGAACGATACCATGACATGGCTCGTGATCGAAGCTCCTTTGGTAGCTCGCAAAGCCAAGCCCGGTCAGTTCATCATCCTCCGTACCGACGAGCACGGAGAGAGGATCCCTCTGACCATGGCAGGTCACGATTCCAGGAAGGGGACCATAGATCTGATCTACGCAGCGGTGGGAAGGACCACCATGCTCATGGATCAGCTTGAGGAAGGCGACGCCCTGCTGGACGTTGTAGGACCCCTGGGCAAGCCCACTGAGATGGAAGGCCTGAAGAAGGTCTGCGTAGTCGGAGGCGGAACGGGAAATGCTCTTGCATATCCTCTGGCCTGCGGAATGCACGACCATGGAATCCACGTGGACATGATCGCAGGATTCAAGAACAAGGATCAGGTCATCCTTGAAGAAGAACTGAAGGAAGGCGTCGACAGAGTGTTCATCACCACTGACGACGGTTCCTACGGAGAGAAGGGCTTTACCACCGATAAGCTCAAGGCGCTCATCGAGGAGGGCAACGAGTACGACGAGATAGTCGCCGTAGGACCTCCCATGATGATGAAGTTCACGTGTAAGATCGCCGAGGACTATGGGATCCATTCCATAGCTTCCCTGACGGCTTACATGATCGACGGTACCGGCATGTGCGGCGGATGCCGCTGCATCGTAGGCGGGGAGAACAAGTTCGTCTGCGTAGACGGACCCGAGTTCGACGGATCCCTGGTGGACTGGGACGAGCTCATCAAGAGAAGTGCATATTACTCGGAGCAGGAAGCGGAAGACAGAGCTCACGTCTGCCGTCTGACAGGAGGTGTGCGTTACCATGATTAATCTCAAGACTGTAAAAAACCCCATGCCTGAGCAGGATCCTCAGGTGAGGGCAAGAAACTTCAAAGAAGTCGCTGAAGGATATACTGCTGACATGGCTGTAAACGAAGCCATGCGCTGCCTCAAGTGCAGGACCAAGCCCTGCACCAAGGGCTGTCCCGTCGTGATCAAGATACCCGAGTTCGTTGCCAAGGTGGCAGAGGGCGATTTTGAAGCGGCATATCAGATCATTTCAGAAGACAGTGCACTGCCCAGGATCTGCGGCAGAGTATGCCCTCAGGAAAACCAGTGCGAGGGCGTCTGCGTCAGAGGAGTACAGGGCGAACCTGTATCCATAGGACGTCTGGAGAGATTCGTCTCCGACTGGCACGCCGAACACGAAGAAGAACTGAAGGAGATCTACGGCTACGATGAGGCTGCCAATCTGGCACCGTCAAACGGCAAGAGGGTCGCTGTAGTCGGAGCAGGCCCTGCAGGCCTCACATGCGCAGGAGACCTGGCAGCTAAGGGCTATGCGGTCACCGTATACGAATCCCTGCATAAGCCGGGTGGAGTGCTGGCCTACGGTATTCCCGAGTTTCGTCTGCCAAAGGACATCGTTGCAGCCGAGGTCAAAAAACTTGAAGACCGTGGAGTAGAGTTCATCAGCAACGCCATCATCGGCCGTGCTGAGACCGTGGATGAGCTCATGGAAGAAGAGGGCTTCGATGCCGTCTTCGTCGGAACGGGAGCAGGACTTCCTTCCTTCATGAACATCCCGGGCGAGAACCTGCTGGGAGTCTGTTCGGCCAACGAATATCTGACCAGGATAAACCTTATGAAGGGTTATCTCGACGAGTATGATACTCCGGTGCCCGGCGGCAGGAGGATCGCCGTCGTTGGCGGCGGTAACGTAGCCATGGATGCTGCCCGCTGTGCAATGCGTATGGGTGCCGACAAGGTCTACATCATCTATCGTCGTTCCATGGAGGAGATTCCTGCAAGAGCGGAAGAGATCCATCACGCCATCGAAGAGGGCGTGGATTTCCAACTCCTCAGAAACCCCGTCCAGATCATCGGAGACAAGGATGGTCATGTAACGGGCATCGAGTGTGTGAAGATGGAACTGGGTGAGCCCGACGCATCGGGCCGTCGCCGTCCCGTAGAGATCGAAGGATCCAACTACGTCCTGGACGTCGATGCGGTCATCATGTCCATCGGAACCAAACTCAACACCCTGATCCTTGACACCACCAACGAACTTGCAGCCAACGACTGGGGTGGCATCGGCACAGACGATGGCGCCGCCACAAACCGCAAGGGTGTCTACGCAGGAGGCGATGCCGTAACAGGTGCAGCCACGGTCATCCTGGCCATGGGCGCCGGCAAGACAGCCGCCACCAGCATCGACAACGACCTGAAGCGGTAGCGCAGGACTAAAACAGATCAAACAAAAGACGCCGGGCTGCTCGAGTCTATGAAAGAGACTCGAAGCCCGGCGCTTCCTTTATGCCCGTTTAGCAGAAAAAATTTCCCCGGGTTTTCTGCCGGACCTGCGATCAGGCCTGCTTGGGTAGAAGGCGGGAAGGCCTGGTGGTATAATACCGAACATGAAATACGAAAAAGTCCAAAAAGCCAGATTCATAGAGCGTGAAAATCGATTCGTGGCCCGTGTCGAAGATGAGATGGGTGACAAAGAGTCTCGCGTCCACGTGAAGAACACGGGCAGGTGTAGAGAGCTTCTTGTTTCCGGGGCAACCGTCTATCTTGAGGATCACATGGATTCCATGAGAGACAGGAAATACAGGTATTCTCTTATTGCCGTAGAAAAGGAAACCGAAGCCGGCACGTTCCTGATCAACATGGATTCTCAGGCGCCCAACAAGGTGGTGGCAGAGGCCCTGGAGGCCGGAGCCATTATCGATGGAGCCACTACCATCCACCCGGAGACCACCTTCGGATCATCCAGGTTCGACTTCTATGTCGAGGCGGGGGAAGGGGACTCGACCCGCCGGGCATTCATCGAGGTCAAAGGCGTGACCCTGGAGGAGGATAGCATTGCCCGATTTCCCGATGCGCCCACGGAACGTGGCGTGAAACACATCAACGAGCTGATCGCAGCCAGAGAAGAGGGCTACGAAGCATACATCATCTTCGTCATCCAGATGAAGGGAATGAAGTGTTTCGAACCAAACGATGAGACCCATCCACAGTTCGGGGAAGCCCTGCGCCGTGCAAAGGCAATGGGTGTTCAGGTTTTGGTCTACGACTGCACCGTCACGGAGGACTCGCTTGAACTGGACCAAGCCGTACCGGTCAGGCTTTGAGCGATCATCACATACTGAAATCGACAGAGCAGAGTTTGTGTTTTTGTGTGTTGGTGGTAGAATCTCTCTATAAGGAGAATGCAGATGTCAAAAAAAGAACTCCAGTATTTCAACATAGGCGATTCATACGGAGGCAGCCAGAGCTGGTTCCTCGACCCATGGATGCACATCGGGGGATGCGGTGCCCTGACCATGTGCGACTTTTTGCTGTACATGGCCTGCTGCAAAGGCAAAAAAGACTGGTATCCATACGACACAGATCGCCTTACCAGACGCGACTACCGCAGGTTCGGCAATTCGGTCAAGCCCTATCTCAGACCCAGGGAGTCGGGGATCAAGGATCTGGAAACCTTCGTCGATGGCGCCGGGACTTATCTTGAGGATGTGGAGATCGAGGGAATCGGCATCGAAGCCCTGGATGGTACCAGGCCATATGAGGAGGCGGAAGAAGCCATCAGAAACAGCATCGATTCAGAGATGCCTGTCGCCATGCTGTTGCTCAGGCATCAGGACGATCAGTTCAACTTCTTCGAATGGCACTGGTTCCTGATCAACGGCTACGATGATGGGGAAGAAGATTTCAGGATCAAAGTCGCCACCTACGGCAAAGCCCATTGGTTGCCTTTGAGAAAACTCTGGGACACCGGTGAAGAGGAAAAGGGTGGACTGGTCCTGTTCGGTTTGGAAACAAATAAACGGGTTTCGGAATAAAACTCAATGGACAGCAGAAATAGGCCTTTTGCCGGACTGGGCAGGAGGCCTTTTCATTTGCAAAGGCAATGGAAATACCGGCGGAAATCTGCTATCATATTAAAGGACGACAGGTCGCTGGCAGGCCCGGTGACATATGCTTATAGAAATCAAAAAGGAGTTGTTACACATGGGTAAAAAAGTATTGGTACTGGGAACCGGTGCTCAGGGCACCACGGTAGTCAAGAGACTGGATCTTGAGCCGAATGTGGACAAGGTCATCTGTGCGGACTATGACGAAGCCGCTGCCAGGGAACTGGCGAGCGGTCTGAACAAAGTGGAAGGTTGCTTTTGCGACGCCTCCGACAAGGCTCAGATCGTCAAGCTGATCGAGGGATGTGATCTGGTGGTCAATGCGTTGCCTTTGGCCTTTGGCAAGAACGTCATCGACGCGGCCCTTGAAGCAAAGTGCAACTATCAGGACTTTGCGGCACCCGAAGGGTTTGAAGACACCTGGGAGAAGTGCATGTACAGGCTACTGACGGAATACAACGAGAAGTTCAAGGAAGCCGGGATCCTGGGCATCATGGGAACCGGATCGGCGCCGGGCACTATGTGCGTCGTAGCCAGGGATACCATGAAGGATATCGACGAGTGCGACACCATTTACATGAATGTATACGAAGGCGTCGAGGCCAAACGCTTCCAGCCCTACTGGTGGTCTCCTGTGACGGCACTTGCCGATATGGACGACCTGCCGGTAGCATGGATCGATGGGAAGATGGTCAACACCAAACCCTTCAGCCTGCCTATCGAGAGGACCTACGACTATGTTGGTTATCCGGTGAGATTCGTGGAGCACGCCCACGACGAGCCCTTCTATGTGGGTATGAGAGCTGACGACCTTTTCAAGGGATGTAAGAACGCATACTTCAAGTACGGCGGCGTCGGAATCGAGTTCGCAGAGCCTCTGGCAAGAGCGGGACTTCTGAAGCGTGATCCGGTGGAGATCGACGGACAGATGGTCAATACTCATAACGTCATACTCAGTAAGCTGCCCCATCCGCCACGCTTTGCAAGAGAGATCGAAGAGATCCTGGAGGAAGGCCTCGTATCCGATACGGGAGCATTCGTAGTCGAAGCGCTGGGTAAGAAGGACGGAAAGGAAGTTCGCGTCGAGACCCACGTTTCAGCACCGGGATTCGTCGAGTCCTTCGAGAAGTTCGGCGTCACAGGCGAACAGTACATGACAGGACAGGGTGGATTCCTCTTCACCAAACTCTTCGTCAATGACGAACTGGATCAGGCAGGATTCATCTCATCGGCGGAGATGACCGAGGCTGCTAACGACAGATATCTTGAATATGCCGCAGAACTGGAGATCACCCTTGAGCGCAGGATCATTTACGACGATCCATACTTCAAGGAAGCACCTCCCGTCAAGGAATACCTTGAGTGGTGGGAGCAGCCCACGATCACACCGGTGGAGCTGTAAGAGAATCCGTTGATATGATTATTGTCAGGGATAAGATAAAGAAAGAAGACCTGCTTCAGAACGCAGAAGTCATTTTTGAAGACGACATGATCAAGGGGGATCGAAGATCCAGAAGTTCAGGCCATAGTGGACGATGTTGTCTATAGGTGGATAATATGAGTTTGATCCAGCACAAGAAACTACATGAAGGTCAATGGGCAGAGATGCCCTTTGCCCTTCAGATGGCTAATATAGGCAGTGAAGTATCACGCTGTATAAGGTGGAAGAGCAAAGGCAATCCTGATCGAGCAGAGAAGGCTTTCTTCAGAGCGCTTGAACTAATGGACCTGACTATCGATGTCAACATATCCTTCTCGGGTCGTCTCAGGGAGTTGTGTAGAGCTCGTGAAGAACTGTGCGAATACTTTATAGAGGCAGATTATTTCGATGTCGATCACAACAGCATGATGCGATACTATGATCAGTTTGCGCTTGTGAATTCGGAGCATTGAGGGAGCAAACTTATGAGAATTAACAGAACAATTACATTTACGACTGTACTGCTTGCAATGATCATGATCTTTGCTGCATGTGGGAGCACCGGGAGCACGGACGAATCCGGGAGCACCACAGAGGCAACATCACCCTTTGCCGGCATGGAACCTGCTGATCTCAGTGGTTATGACAGCATGTCCGATTACGATGGCGAATCACGTCTCGTCGAGACTGACGTCAACGAAATGGTCAAGCTGATCAATGACAAGGAGTCTTTCGTCGTCTTCTTCAGCTTCGAGGAGTGTCCATACTGCAACGCCATCATGCCCTACGTCAACAAGGCAGCTGAGGATGCAGACATGTATGTGGGCTATATCGATACCCGTAGCAATCCGGAGTGGACGAACAACATGGAGATCGATGGCTACGACAAGGTGGTCAAATACTTCGGAGACTACCTGCCCGAGGACGAGGATGGTAAAGATCATCTCTACACGCCAGACATGTACTTCATCAAAAACGGCGAGGTCGTTGCCCGCCACGATGGAGTAGTGGAAGGGGCCGATGATCCAACCGTGCCGTTGACCTCATCACAGGAAGAAAATCTGATGAAGATCCTGGCCGATGACTTCGCTAAATTGAAGTAAAATCAGACTGATAAGCCCGGAAAGGGGCCCATTAAAGGAAAATTAAATAGGAAAAATTTGGCGGAATACCACAATATAAGGTAGTCCGCCATTTTTTGTACCCAAATACTGGAAATTCAGCCTTTTCGAGCCTAAAAATACCTTGTGGATTGGTAAACTAAGGGGTAGAATAATATAGGCTAGGTGTACCATAGATAGGGTATGCCTGGTGCATGATGCTATTGTATCTAAATCGACACAGAATAAACATATTATTAGGTATATATTCGATTAGAGATTAGAGAATTAATCAGCCATGTTAGCCAAATCGATCAAAGAGGGAAAAGGAACGATGGGTAAGATGAACAAGGTAAGAAAGCTGTTCAGGAGTGAAAAAGCAAAGAAGATCACTTCATCGATCAGCACAGCGGCTGTGGCCGGTATGCTGGCTGTGGGTAGCGTCGTCACAATGGTGTACGCCGACGACCTGGTGAACACCGTGCCGAATGGAGAGACGCCTACAGGCAACAATTTCTATTCAGACACTATCAATACAGGCTTCGTTCCGAACGGTTACACTGATTCGGCCACATACGGTCCGAGCTACGGCCCGTATACTGTAGATGGCGTGGTACAGTCACAGAGCACCCAGTCTCCAACCAGCTTTGCGGCGGGACTTCCATTGGGAACCATCTTCATCGACCAGGAGGAGGTTAAAAGCAAGAGATACACGGTAAAAGCAGAGGTTGTGTCCAAAGATACAGAAATAATCGCAGGTCTTAAAGTCGACTGCGCGAGACCTAATGATAGTGGAACTGTAACTACAAATACGGTAGGTTACGACAGCACAAGGCCGGGCGCAAGAAAGATGGTTCCGGGAAAGGTTAACGAGCTTAAAGGAGATCTGTTTACGGTAACCTTTGCGGATGCCGCTATTCTGCCTAACGGGACACGCGCGGATCTTGTCATTACATATTCAAACGCCAAGATCGTCATAGATGAAAGATATATGGCTGCACCGGATGGGGAGCAGTATTATCATGGCGCCGTTTATCTTGCCCAGGGAAATGCTTTTGCCTATGGCGGAAATGATGCTACAGACATGACCGCAACGTACAGCGGCGGGTCCGCCTTAGTTAAAACTACTGCCGGCCAGTTTGGCGACAGCTATTCCGCACCTGGTACTACTAATAAAAACAAATATCCGGCAACGGGAGTGACAATGGACGCCACCTGCAAGATCGTGAACAAGGACGGCACCCCGGCAGCAGGAACCTATGTTTTCGCTATAACAGGTATTAATCTGGACAGAGACCCGGATGTAGGAGGCGGCAACAATTCGGCCAAGCCCCTGTGGTACTCCGCTTTGGACAGCTTTGATAGTGGAAAAGGAAAAGAGCACAGCTTTTTCTCCGAAGCTATGGAGATACGCGGCGGACAGGCAGCGGATTACGTATATGTAAGACCAAACACCGGCATTCCCGATAACCCCCAGGAGCAAGCCGGAGTGAAAGGGCAGTACTTCTGGCCGAATGTCGACCTGCACAATGGCAATATCAAGTTCATAGGAAACAGTACCAACACTCCGAGTCTGGGCGGAAGCGATCCCTCTTATTCTGCGGGGTTCGTGACTCTGGCAAACGCTGCCGATGGCTTCCAAATAACCGCAAGTGGACATGGAACCTACGAACAATACATGAACACCCTCGTGTTCGGCAGCAAGCAGATCTGGTATCGCTATACCTCAGGCTCCGGTAAGCACGGCAAGATCGAAACTACCCGCGAAGGCAACTGGGGCGGTACGCTATCTGACAGCCAAACCATTCTTGACGGTGGAGAAAACCCGCATGCAGAGGACGCTACGGGAAGCGAAAAGCCTAATGTTTATGTAATAGCGGAAGGCAAGACTGTCACCTATACCATGACCCCGGACATCGGCTATAAGATGAAAAAACTTACAGTCAACGGCGAAGAGGTTGAATTTGAAGATGAGGCAGTAAGTAAAATGAAGAAGGGTGACACGGTTACTGTCACCACAAAAGCCGGCCATGAGGGCGTCCTGACCTATGAAGGAAACGGCACCTATACATTTGTATTCCCATACGCAGAGCACGACGAAGAAATCTTTGTCGAGTGGGAGCCTACAACCGCAGACCTGCTTATATCAAAGATATGGGAAGACGAAGATGACATAGATGGTTTGCGCAAACTTTTGTATGGCGAGGGTGGAACGCCTCCGAAATTCAGGCTCGAGTACTCCATCAATGGAGGCAAGTCCTGGGATCCTGTCGAAAACAACTCGATTGGAAACAAAACGATACATCCGGCCAGAGATTATACCGAGCTGAATACTAACCCGATAGATGTTCCATCGGGCCTCGATGAGACATCCGGCAAATATCTGGACGGAACCTATGTCCTGAACAACGGACAAACCGGGTCACGTGAGCAAAATCCAGCCGTGCTGCCTGTCGATCCTTCAAAATTTGAGCTGGTACCAAGGACGAAAACCACTGATCATTACCCGGTATATAAATATACGGGCTCAGGACCGAATGCCAACAAGTTGTTTGCCCTTGTAAATGGTTCTTACCATGAGTTTACACCATCTTCGGAACCGGCGCTTATAGCAAAAGCGTCCATTACCGGGAGTGTCGTTAACCCTCAGCCCGCCACTGTCCCGGGACAGTTTGGTCCGGCAGGCCTTACGCGATATATCAAGGACGGAGTTCCTGCGACTGCCAATGAGCAGCCTGTATATCAAGATGCAAGCGGAAATCTTTATGTGTATTACGATATCTCTAAGATAAGATATATCAAGGTGAGTCGACTGGATAGCCCTGCAGGAACGAACAACGGAGCAACCACAGGAGGCAATGTAGCCCTGACTTTAAGTGACCTTGAGCTGTACAAAGTTAATGGAGTACAGCAGACGTGTAAAGGCCGTGACGTGCTGAAGCACACGGATAATAACCAATACATTGTAGCCGATAATAACAATTACAAATTTCGTTCCGTGGATCCGGTCACAGGCCTGGACGTCTACGGAACTACGGGAGACTATGCCCAAGACCCGACACCTGCAACGCAGTTCGATACAGATACTACATACACCAGCGGGTTCGAAGCGACTCGTGATACTTGTGGCGGAGAACCAGTGCTTCTGGATCCGAGAACAGGGAAGAGATATGTTAAGGATGGCAACGATTATTACGAAGTCAAAAATGAAGATCATCCATTCACTTGGGAATACCTGCCGGTCTACACCTACGACTCCAATGGTACTGCTGACAGACTTATCTCCTACCGCATCGTAGAGATAGAAGATCCGGTACACCGCGATTACAAAAATGCCAAGTTCTTTGATGCCCAGGCTTTCGAGTTGACATCGGAAACATCAAAATCCTGGGATGGCTGGCTAATCTACGAGGATAAGAACGACCCAAGCAAGCACTATGTCAAAAAGGGTGACGGACTTTACTATGAAGTCTCAATTGATCCGAACGATGCAGATAAAGACGGCATAGTGAGTGACGTACCGGCAGCCGAACAACCGAATAAGGATGACCTAAGAGCTACCTCGTCCAACACTTACAGGACGGCGGACAAGGCCATTCCTTACCAATCTGCAGAGATCCTGAATGAGCACACGGTGCGTAAGCTCTATGTGGATGTAAACAAGTTCTGGAACGACAGAGACCTGTTAGATGCGATTACAAGCCAAGTAGATGGAAATGAATATGAACGTGTTGAACTGAAGTTCATCCTGCACGGAGAGACCGAGGATGACGACGTTGACTTAGACGGAGATACAACAGAAGAAAAAGACCTGGAACTTACCGTTTCGCCGACTGAAACAACGGAAAAGTACGTCAAGATAGGTGGATACCAGATATATAAAGATGCTATAGGCAATCAGTATGCTCAGGTTATAGATCATGCCACGGTCGACAACGGATACTATCCGGTTTCCGAGGGTGTGATCGACTACACAAAGGCAGCCGATGTGGATCCGCTGGATCTTTCACCTGTCATCAACACCCAGTATAAGGTGGATGATGATAACTTTGGCGTATGCTTTAACGAGCTCCCAACCCACGAGGGCGGTAAAAATATTACATACACCATCAAGGAGCAGTTCAAGATCGGCAACACCTGGTATGACGCAGGTGAGTCTGAAGTTTCATGGATCACCAATGGTGGTGCGTTAAATCCTGAACGTGACAGTAGCCACGAAGTAAAAGGCTACGAGACCAAGTTCTCCAACACGCCTCGAATCGAAGACAAATACGTAACGCTACCTATAACCATCGCAAAGAGGGATGCAAAGACAACTAATGTCCTTCTGGAAGGCGCTGAGTTTACTATTTATAGAAACGCCATTACCGAGGAAAAAGCCCTTGATAATGACGATGTAAAAATCGAGGGACAGAAGATTTACACCCACGGCAGTCTGGAATATGTGCTGCGCAAGGAAGCTGGAGATACGGAAGAGAAGTATTACACCTTCGCCAAGAAGAATGACGGCACCTACGAATACACATTGGCAAATCCGCAGCCAAAGGAAACTGATCTTAAGGTCAAGCAGGGCGATGTGAAATCCAATGTGGTCTACACAAAGACCGATGGAACGACCATGGTGGAATTTCAGGAGCCTGGCACCTACTATATCAAAGAAACAAAGGCACCTACCGGATACACAGCAGATCCTACAATCTACGCATTTATCGTTAACGAGGATCTGAAGACTATTACGCTGGAAGACGCGGACGAAGACCATGCGACAAGCTGGTGGAAGAAGCTCTACGATATGCTCTTCCGCGATGGCGAACAGCCTATAACCTATGGAAATTGGGATGAAGAAACTAGCACCCTGTCCGTGGACGACGAACCGCTCTCCGCGAACATTCTGGTGCGTAAGTACTGGGAAGATAACGACGACCAGGACGGTGTTCGACCTAAAGACAAGGTAAAAGATGAAACAACCGGCGAAGATATAGATAATCCTAAAACTCCGAATGTCATCCTTCAGTGGACCACTACAGCTCACACAGCAGAAGGACATCCGGTATATCAGGCCGGCTCAGGCGATAATGCTAAGAAATATATCCACAACACAACTGACGACAAGTATTACGAAGTAAGCGAAGAGGATACGATCGGCACATATGAAGACACTGCCGCCACCGATCAGCCGGAGAACGTAACTGAGACTAGCGATACCTGCCAGGGTCGCAAGGTATATAAGGACGAATCCGACCAGAAGTACGTCTATGTGGACGAAAAATACCACAAGGTAACTGAGGTCGATAAAACCGGCTTAGTTAGCCCGACAGCGGCTAATCCGCAGCCCAATGAAGACGATCTGGAATTGGTTCAGGACGACGACTGGACAGACGTGATTATAGGCACAGAAGATCCATCGGATCCGAATCCGGAACATGCTATCGAGCGTGTCAGCTATGCAGGCGGTCCAGTAAAAACCAGCCAGACTGACGCCTATACATGGAGCAATGTAAAGGCTTATCGAGACGGCAAGGTTGTCGTATACCGCGTACACGAAACCAGCCCGCTGATCGACGACGATACCTATTCCATCAAATACAGCCACACCAGTGACACCCATGAGAAGGTGTTCACACTGGTCAACCCGAATGGCGGCACACACAACCAGACGGTTGACGTGACGAATAAACACGAGACCCGCGTCATTAATATAGAAGCATATAAGACATGGAATGACGAGGATACGACCAAGCGCAGGGGAGCTACCCTGACCCTTTGGAAAGAAGTTAACGGCGCAAGATCCATCGTAACAAAGATGGTAAACGGAGTTGCCGTTTCTGACACAGGAACGGTTCCGATTACGGACGAAACCGATCCGGTCAAGACATGGAGCGACCTTCCGGCCTATGAGATGGGTTTTCCGATCACTTATTCGATCGTAGAAACAACTATCGACGGTTATAGGACTGTCTATGGAGTGGATTACACCAAGGCAGCTGTCGATCCTGATCCTGCTGAAGAAGTGCAGGAAGAAGGAGATTCTATTGACGCTTCTGTAGTTGAGAGAACCTACTACACCCAGGCAGATAAGGATGCCGGCAGGATCCCTACCGGGAAAAAGGTTGGCGATGAAAGCACCACCGCCGCATTCAATATAGAAAACGAAGAGACCATTAATATAGATGTAGAAAAGACCTGGTTCGATGGAGCAAATGCCAACGTCACCTTCGAACTCTGGAGAACAACAACTCCGGAAGACGACAGAAGCGCAAGCAACTACACAGAAAGCGTAATCTGCTACAAGCATAATGAAACCGGAGACAGGATAAGCATTCAGGACTACAACGCACTTACTCCAACAGAACAGGCAAATTACACGGAGCAGAAGGGCAAGAACTGGAGTCCGTACGAAGACTCCACAGAAACTACCACCGTGGATGGCTGGAAGAAGGTAGATTCGTATGAGTTCGGCGCTTCCCGATTCAAGGTTTCTTCCACGGGAGACACGAAGGATTACACCTTCAAGAATCTGCCGAGACAGGAAGTCGAAGTCATCGACGGTAAGAAGGTATATAAGGATGCCTCCGACAATAAATACGCTTTCGACGAAACTGACAAACAGTATTATGCAGTAAACGGCGGCGGAACCATTTCCGATACGCCTGCAGATCCGCAGCCACAAACTGCAGACCTCAGTTTGTCATACCTCAAATACAGCTACCGCATACTCGAAACACCTAAGAAGCTTGTTCGTCTTGCAGCAGATCAGACGGATGATTTCAAGGTAACCAACTACAACCTCCACGCATCCAGCGGATTTGCCAACGTAGAGGTAGTTAAGGAACTTCAGGGAAGAGCCTGGAATGCCGGCGGACTGGAAGATAAGTTCTATTTCGAGATGGATCCGCAAAGTGCAACGGACATCACGGATCCGACCCACACAATTGCCAAGAGCGATATCCCGCTTCCGACGCGTACTCTCTCCAGAGAACTCTATCAGGGAGGCGACAAGTACTACGTCAAAGACGCGGACAATATGTATCGTGAGGTCACTGTAGATACAAGCACAACTCCGACCACATATACAGTTGCAGATACCCCTGTTAATCCGCAGCCGAAGACCACTGACTTAACAGACACAGGAACAACGTGTGAAGCACCTGTTCAATATGCAGTTGACAGCACCAAGAACGAAAAGGTTGGTGCTATTGGTCGTGCTGCAGACTTCAAGTCTATCGAATTCAGCGATGAGACGGTTATCCCAAGAGGACATACCGTAGAATTCAATTACAAGGTTCGCGAGGTTTACGATATCCTCGGAACCTCTCTTGAGGATGCCACGAACGGCACCGGAAAGAGAGATGGTATCTCTTACGCCGACTTTGATGATGACGGAAACTGGATCCAGGCAGAGCATGATCTCAAGATCGTCGTTATCAACGACCAGGACGGTAAGATGACAACAACCATTTTATGGGATGGTGCATCTGAAACCGGCGCAGTACCTGTTTTCACCAACAAGTACAGCTCCGAAAGTGAAGCCAAAGCATGGATCGAAAAGGAGATAGCCAGTCGCCAGTGGAAGGAATATAGCAGGATTCTGGGCAAAGAATCAGGAGATGCATTCCAGTATGAGGTCCTCGCCATCAGCGGAAGTCAGCTGAATGTGCCGGGAGCGGATCATTCAACCGGAGATGATTCATATACATCCAAACCTTTGATCAGTAATGCCCAAGGAAACCCACAGGAGGATATCCAGAAACAGTCGGATACCGAATACGCATTTGGTCTGACAGGTAATTTGTACACTGGAGAGATGTTGAACTCCAGTGGCGAGGGATACTTTATCTATGCGATCAAAGAAAAGGATAAAGTTACTTCTACGACAGATAGCCTTGAAATCGAGGATTATGTTGTTGATGGACTCGAATACGATGACAGCACCATCTATGCAAAGGTCAAGGTAACAGACAACTGGGACGGAACCCTTTCATTTGATATCAGGTACTACCGTGACGCAACATGCCGTGATGAGATCACGGACTACAAGGTTTGGATCCAGGACAAGTTTACAGGCGGTTCCATGGAGTCAAAAGCTGCAGATCCACAGCCGAATGAAGAAGCCCTGACTGAAACAACTGAATTGATCGACGGCAGAGCTGTATATGCCGATGCCAATGGTACACGTTATGTTAAGTATCAAGGTTATTACCATGAGATCATAGGTGGAACAGAAATCAAGAGGCTCTTGAGCCAGGATGAAATAACTGCCATGGGAAGAATGACCGATGAGCAGATAGAAGCCAACGGCTACGTCGAAAAGAACGTTGCTCACTTCATTAATAGAGAAACGGTCGATATTCCTGTAACAAAAGAGTGGAAGGATGGCCCTGCGATCGAGGATGTCAACCTGCACTTAGTACGCCATCTCTACGAACTAACGGATACCTTTGATGAATCGAGTATCACATACGAGTCCGTAAAACAGGGTGAAACTGATTGGGGCGATAATCCGGATGATCCGTTCTGGGAGACTATGGGTTATACCCGTATCGCTAAGCGTGGCCTCTTCCTGGAGGAAGACGGAACACCGAAGTATGATCCTTCATCAACTACAACTTCAAGCTATAGCTACGATGGTACAGATCCCGCAGATGAGCATCACAGCAACTACATCAGCGGATTCAACAAAGATCTGCCTAAGTACATCATCAAGGATGGCAAGAAGTATCGTGCAGTCTATAAACTGGTTGAGGACGATGCTTCCGATTCCTATGAGACAACATACAGAAGCAGGAAAGGGCTCACCGACACCAAGGATAATGCTATCTTCATCGACGGAGAGACTCTGATAGTATCGAATACGGTCACCGCAACTAACGTTGCTAAGGTTGCAGCAGTTAAGCAGTTCCTCGGCAGAAACTGGGCATCGACCGATAAGTTCGACTTCACACTCGAGCCGGTCGGAATCGGCACCTATGACAAAGACACCGGCGCGCTTACGGGCATTAATGACACAACCGGCAAGGCGAAGGTCCCGATGCCTGCCCGCTATGTGAACAACAATGATCCGACGGATGTGAAGAGTATCAGTGAATACGAAAAACTTTCGGATGATCAAAAAGCTAATTACACGAAGCAAGGCACGGATTCTGCAGATGCCGTATCAGACGATGAAGAGGTTGATAAGAATGGACACCTGGAGCGTCTGGCCAGCTTTGACGAGATTTTCTACACCGTAAACGATCTCCAGTACGATCCGGTAGAAAAGCACTATCAGGGCGACTTCTACTACATTATGAAGGAGAAACTCCCGGAGATCACGGATGATGTCTATCCGGTTGCCTACACATCGACAACTCATACAACGGAAGAGGCAATCGAGGATAAGAAACTTCCGACAATGGCAAGCGGCGAAAAACTCAAGACAGTTAAGTTCAGCAACGGCATCACCTATGACTGTGACGAGCACACTGTCCATGTTAAGGTTCGCGAAAACAGGACAGGCAAACTGCAGACGCAGATCGCCTACGACTACGATGACTTCAAGGACATCAGCAGCGGCACGCAGTATACGCCGGTATACACCAACCGCTATGACGCGGAGGGCGAGGCCACTGTAGGTCTTGACAAGTATATTATGGGACGCGACTGGAAGGTCGGCGACAAGTTCGACTTCGTTATGATTCCTATGGCGGGTGCTCCGTTTACGGATGCCGACAGAAGCGAGTTCCCACCTGAGGATACGCATAAGGAAGGCGAACACGTTAAGCGTATCATCGTAACAGACGAGACCAAGGATGATACGGTCCAGACACTGACCTTCCCGAAACTGAAGTATACGTATTCACAACTTGGGCTGACAGCGAAGAAAAATGAGATTCCTGTTCCGACAACGGATCATAAACCGGGAACCACATTTATTCCGGAGGGTACCGCATACGCTCAGTTTATGTACGCTATCGAGGAAAGCAATGCGTACGGCGCTGAGCCGACAGATCTCGACATGGATCCGGATACTGAATATGCAAGGATCACCGTAGTGGATAAGGGCGACGGAACCCTCGACTACTATGTTGAGATATTCGAAGACAAATATGCTCAGAATAAGCGTTATGTACCTGATCCTGACGGTGAGGAGACAGAGGAACCTGCATATCGCGTCAACTTTACAAATAAACTCAATAGAGACTTGACTGCTATCAAGGCCTGGGACGGCGTAGCTACAGAAGATGTGACTCTGAAACTGCAGTGGTCTGTAAACGGGACGAACTGGTACGATGTTGAGGGCACCGATTGGTTCCCGAATGTCGAAGGCACCAAGATCATCAAGAAGGGTGCAACAGGTGAGGACCTTAAGGCTAAGTGGACCGGTCTGCCTGCATACGCGAATATTAAGGATCATAACGACAAAACTGGTGATACGGGAGACAATCTGGATCTGAACGATCTTTGGATTTACTACCAGGTTGTTGAGGAAGCACCTTCATATGCAGAAGTTCGATACAACAAGACTCCGTATGTAGCCGGAGATGTAATAACCAATGGAGATAAGTATAAGACAACACCTTACCATACAGGACCGGAAAAGGACGGAAATACGTGGATCAAACCTGAGGATAGGGTGAAAGAACTCCACGTGACGAACTTCCCGAGAGAGAAAACCGGCGTTGCGGATGTTAATGTTGTAAAACAGTACATCGGCAAGGTTTGGGAAGACGAAAAGTTCGAGTTCACCATCGAGCCGGTAAAGAGCAAATTGGGCGATGAAACAGCCTATGTGAATGAAGGCGACGACAGACTGACCGGTTTCTATGTTAATACCGAAACCGGTGAGCGCATCAATGCGGAAACCTACGAGGCACTTGATCCGGAAGAACAAGAGGCCTACACACCTGAGAAAGTTGCAAACGCACTACCAAAATATAATGGTACAAATGGTAACAAGGCTGACGTAACTGCCACTTCCGGCAAGTACGTAAGCGTCAATGAGCGCTCTGTAGTCTTTGATCCGCTTACCATCAAGCGCTCCGACCTGAAGCTGAATTCAGAGACGGGTCAGATGACCGGTGAATTCGTTTACAAGATCAAGGAGGTAATCCCGCAAGGTGCAACTGAAATCACAGAGGGCGAAAAGACCTACTATGTATATGACGATGGGCACGGCAACAAGATCAAGCTGACAGGCGAAGAGCACACAGTCACGATCAAAGCGATCGCTACCGATAGTAAGGACCTGGAGATCACAGTCAGCTACGATGACCGCAAGCCGGGTGAGTTCGTTCCTGTTTACACCAACTATGCTGTGTCACCGACCCCAATCGAGGGAACCAAGACATGGATAGGTGGTGAAGAAGCAGATCATGTGAACGGATCTGTCACATTGGATGAAAACGATCCTACAGTAGTAACAGCCTCTGACGATGAGCTTGGACTGAAGCTGCACCGCAAACTCAACAAAGAAGGCGCGGAAGATGATACCCGCAGCAAGGACGACGCCGGACGCGACCTGGTGATCGTGTGGGCCAAGATCACGCTTGATGAAGTGAAGGAGTATGTACCGACACATGATACGGAGGTGCAGGACAAGACATACTATACCGATGAAACAGGTACTACTGAAGTCACACCGGTAGGCGATGAGAATCCGGAAGACGAAGGCTGGTACGAAGAATCGAGCAAGCAGGTTTACTTGTACGATAAGCAGGAGACAGGTAACGGCACCTACACGATCATGGCTATCGACGAGGACGGTGACTATGTTGCACCTATCCTGAATGTAGTCGATGCCGACGGATACATCTATGACTACCGCATTGAGGAGACTACTGCACCGGAAGGATATGAGGCTACATGTGATGGCCTGGATGTGACCAACAGAAATATCCAGACGGACAAAATCAAGGTCACCAAGACCTGGGACGATGCTCAGGATGCTGAGGGCCTCCGCCCTGATGAGGTCATAGTACATCTCTATAAGACTTTCGAAGTCGAGTGGACGGATGAAGATGAAGAAGAAGCTATCCAGTCCGTCTATCAGAACCAGTTCGATGTAGATGGCACTCCGGGACTCGATGATACCACGCCGGTAATCGACACTGACGGAGATGGCACACCTGATCAAACCGAGAAGGATGCTTACGATGATGCCGTTGAAAAGGCTATAGCAGACGCCAGGAAGGCCAAGAAGGACGCGACCCGCGTCCAGGTCGAGGTCGACAAGAAGACCATCACTCCGGGTAACGGAGAGAAGGACACCTGGACTGCCAATGCTGCTGTTTGGGACAACCTGCCTCTCTATGAGGATGGCAAGGAGATCACCTACATCGTTGAAGAAGAGAGCGTGACCGGCTACAAGACCGAATACAAACTCAACGACGGCGAATATGGTGATGAGGTCGAGTTTACTCTTGATGGCGATGATCAGACAGTTGAGACGGTCGACGTCAAGAACTCCCTGGCACCTAAGGTCGACAAGGTCGAAGTAGAGAAGATCTGGAATGACGATATGAACGCCCAGGGCAAACGTCCGACAAACGTCGAGTTCAAACTATACAAATACGTATGGAACAAAGACAATAGCAAGTACGAGAAGAAAGCCGTTGAGAAGCGCCCTGCAGTCCAGGCTGATGTAGATGCCGAAAAGGCAACCAAGGTAGGCGATGATGTTACGGTTTCCAACCTGACGCTCGATGGCGAAGCCGACACCGAAAACACCATAGCTTACGAAACAGATGCCTGGAAGGGCAAGTGGGTCAACCTGCCTCTCACAGAAAACGGCAAGACCGTAATCTATACCGTAGAGGAAATCACAACAGGTGATGCATTTGATGTGCCCGGAACTCAGGGCAAATACAGCAACGATCCCTGTATCAGTGGCGATCAGTTCGCTGGATACAAGGTGAAGAATGTCTACACCCCTGAGCTTACCAGCGCCAAGATCACAAAGAAGTGGCTGGACAACAATAATGCTCTTAACACCCGTCCTGCCAAGCTCCACGTAGAGCTCTATCGCACATACACGGGAGCTGACGGAGAGCTGGTTACACCGGAGCACGTTGAGACAGACGCTCAGGGCAACTCCATCAAGGATGAAATATCCGCTGATGACGAGGACCCCGACTCGAATACATGGGTACACGAATATACCAAGCTGCCAAAATCCGTTGCAGTAGTGATAAGCAGCGATTCCTATGATGAGGTGACTCCGGAATTGGGAGATAGTCCGGTAGGTAAAGGCTGGTACGTGAAGAATGGTAGCGATTATGAGTTGGCGACCAATTCAGAGCAAGAAGCAGGCGTCACGTATTACAGGAAGACTACCACCACAACTACAGAATCCCGCGATTACACCTACTTCTGGAAGGAGACGGTACCTAAAGGATACATTGCAGAAGGTAAGGATTCTAAGGACGCTGACGTAATGGTCGAGGGTGACGGAACCAAGACTGCAGAGATCAAGAACGATACCACAGTCAGGAACACCTATGTCACGGGCACTCTGACAGTCGTCAAGACGTGGAATGACGGCGATAATAGAGACGGTATTCGTCCGACGACACAGGCCTTCCTGGGAGACATCACTCTCTTCGCAGGAGATCTTAGAGTCACCAGATTCGATGAAACAACAGGTATCACTCGTACCATTGCCGCAGGAACCACAGAGGTGACCAGGAATCAGTACACGGTCACATACACAGGTCTTCCTGTTTACGATGGAAACGGCAATAAGATCAGGTACAGCATCGAAGAAGGTGTGATAGATGATTACACCCTGGAGAGTGGACCTACACCGGCTACTGTAGAGCTTGCTCTGGATACCACCGACAATAAGTGGAAGGGCAGCACAGCGCTGACCAACATGCATACGCCGGGCACCAAGAGTTATAAGTTCACGAAGCAGTGGGATGACAACAACAATGCCGATGGCAAGCGCCCGACACAGGCTGACTACAAGACCTGGGTCAAGCTTTATCGTACCAGCAAGACAGGTCCACAGGATAGTGATTGGAATGATGTCACTGAGGATAACGAATCCAAGCTTAATGTCGTATCGAATGACGACGGCACATTCACATACCAGTGGACAGAACTTGAGAAATACGATGAGGATAACGAAAACAAGGAATTCACGTATAAGATCAAGGAGACCGTACCTGCAGACAGTTACTATGAAGCCAAGGTCGGATCTGCAACTACGACGGCTGGAAACAGCACCGATTATCTCGATGATGAGACCACGATAATCAATAAGCAGGTCTATAAGGACTTCGAAGTCCGCAAGGTATGGAACGACAAGATCAACGATGTTGAGAGCAATGAACTGATCAAGGCGGAACGTGCCAAGAGCATCACTCTGAAGCTTACAGGAGACGACGGTGATGATCAGGCAGATCCTGCTGTAGATCCCAGTGAGGCAACAGCTACGATCAGTGCTCAGACACCTGAGGCTACCGCGACGACATCCGGATTCACAGAAGGTGACTACAGCAAGGATTACTTCACATACAGGTTCGTCAGAGTACCTGTATACACTGCTGATGGTACGGCCATAACCTATGAACTCAGCGAAGATCAGGTCAAGGGTTACGATACTACCTACATCAACGTGCCTGCAACAAACGGCACAAAGAAGATCGTAGTCAACACCTATCAGATCACCAAGCTCACAGGTACCAAGGTCTGGAACGACGGTGGTAAGGATCATAACAACGCCAGCGAAGTGCAGCTGACCGTATACTGGCAGAAGTTCGACGCCAACGGAGATCCTGTGACCGATCCGGAAACTGGAGCGGAAGTCAAGGGCACAGTCGAAGATCCTAAGATCACCTGGGGAACCACTGAGGCCACCAAGAATCAGTACATGGTAGTTGGACTGCCTGTAGCGGATGATGAAGGCAACATTTACAAGTACTGGGTAACCGAAGCAGATGTACAGGGCTACAAGACAGTCTATGACAACAGTACTGCTACAGAAGCTGCGGACCGCAGCAAGGTAGACGGTGCCTACAACGGCGGCACCATCAAGAATACGCCTAAGGAATACGGCCTTGACTTCACCAAGACCTTCAAGGGTCTGGAGAAGGGCCTGACAGCTGAGCAGGTCAAGGCTCTGTTCCCGAACTACGAGATAACGGTCAACTATAAGACCATCGATCAGGAGACCGGCCAGCCAGCTCCTGACACAGCAACCCTTGACTGGACTAACGATATTGATGTCGTGATCGATGAACAGAGCGGTGACATTACGTTCAAGTGGTATCTCGAGAACATTGTTCAGGATACTGACGTAAAGGCAACCGAAAGCGGATATGAGACCGATAAGGGTTATACCTGGACGGAATCTACCATCACAAGCGACACGGTGATTCCTGGCCCAGAAGGATCTGATCCGACGCATGGCCAGATCGATGGCATGAGAACATTGCCCGAGACTAATCCTGTTTCGGCAGAGTTTAAGATGCCACTGCAGTCCGCATCCGTAGACTTCGAGAACACCTACGAGCGTGATATGGCAACTCTTGAGCCTCACAAGCTTTGGGATGATAACCACGATCAGGATGGTCTGAGAGATGACGTTAGATTTACCATCCTTGCATCCAGATCGGGCGATCCTACCAACCCGGGCGAGACATATGAAGTCATTGATGATGGCCAGGGAGGGAAGACTTCGAGCAAGGAGATCGTATTCGAGAAGGCATCCAATGCCGGACATGATGAGTGGAAGACTGGTGAAGAGAATTATTGGCTGCCGACCCATACTGCTGATGGTAAGCAGATCAACTACAGTATTCAGGAAACATCAGTACCTGAGGGTTATACATGCACGGCAACGGGCGGATATGTATTCAGCACCATTACTAAGGGACAGACTACCACGCTCGAGCTTACAAACAAGCACACGCCGGTGGTAGATGACCTTAAGATAACCAAGACCTGGGATGATGCTAAGGGTGCCGAAGGCCTGCGTCCTGATGCAGTAAATGTGCATCTCTACAAGAAGTCCGGCGACAGCCAGATATCTGTCGGTGTAGACGCCAAGACTTTGAATGAAGAGAACAACTGGACGGCTACGTGGGAAGATCTGCCGGTCTATGAGGGCGGCAAGGAGATCGAGTACGTGGTAGTCGAGGAAGTCCCGGCAGGATATACCACAGAGATGGATCCTGCTGATGGTAAGATCAAACTGTTCACCAATAACGATGAAGTGAAGCGTCCGGCAACTCAGGAGGATGTGGATCAGGAAAAGGCAGAAGAAGTTGGTGAACTGATCGATGATGAAGTCGATGAGGTCAAGATCACCAATAAGCTGACCCCGGCCACAAACCAGATCAAGGTCACCAAGGTATGGGATGACAACAGCAACATCGACGGCAAGAGACCCCAGACTGTCACATTCAAGCTTTACAAGTACGTCTGGAACAAGACCAGCAAAAAGTACGACGAGACTCCCGTCCCGGTTGAGACCCGTCCTGCAACTCAGGCAGACGTGGATGCAGCTGCTCAGGAAGTTCCTCCACGCGAGATCGAGGTCGGTGATCCGATCACCATGCATGACCTGGTTCTGGACGGCGAGAAGGCAACAGCTCAGGAAGAGGATCTTATAGCAAATGAGATCGATCCGACTGATGCCAATACGTGGAATGGCCAGTGGATCAACCTGCCTCTGACCGAGAATGGCAAGACCATCCTCTACATCGTCGAGGAGGATCCGGATCCTGCGGCAGCAGACTATGAGAATGCGGTAATTACCGGCGATCAGGTCAATGGCTACACAGCGACCAACAAGTATACACCAGAGACCACAGAGGCTGTCATAACCAAGAAGTGGGATGACAACAGCGATGTTGCCAAGAAGCGGCCGAAGACTCTCACTATGGAACTCTGGCGCACCTATGTGGGATTTGACGATGAGGGCGCACCTGAAGTCAAGTACGAAAAGGTCCAGGAAGATGCCAATGGAGATTCGATCAAGCATCTGATCTCCGCTGACGATTTTGAAGGCAACGACAACACCTGGAAGTACACGATCAAGTATCTGCCCAAGAACATGTTTGTCACCCTGGACGAGAGTTATGAACAGGTTAACACCAAGGAAGGTGACAGACCTCATGATAGTGGTTGGTATGAGAAGAACGACCAGGAGGAGTATGTCCTGACAGAAGACGAATGGGTCGATACCAACAAGGCATACTACGAACTGGTGCCCGGATCGGTGGAATCCCGTCCGGTCACCTACTACTGGAAGGAGACCATACCGACCAATTACATGGCAACGGTAACGGGCGAAGATCCAACACCGGACGAGACGGTAGATGCAAACATCAAGAAAGCTGAGAACGGTGAGGAACTTACCAACAAGCTTTCCATGGTCAAGTTGACCGTCGGTAAGTCTTGGTACGACGGAGATGACCGCGACAGCAAGAGACCGAAGGATAAGAACATCAAGATCCAGAAGCAGGTATGGGATCCGTCGGCAAATGAGGGAGCCGGTGCTTACGGTGACTGGACCGATGTTGATACATCCCTGATCCCGTACAACAACGGAACCGACGGCAAGACCAGGGTCGGAGAGTGGAACCTGCCTGCCTATGAGAACGGCAAGGTCGTCAAGTACCAGGTGGTCGAAGATGAAATAGCCGACTACACCACTACCTACGAAGTTACGGGCGAGACCGATCCTGTATCCGGAACAGGCAGGACCGTTGCCTTTGATTACGAGTCCATCGGCAAGAAGACTGAGGCCTTCGTCGACTACACCAACAAGTATGACCCCGACTTCTCCATCACGAAGAAGTGGGTCGACGTAGACGGAAACGGCAAACGTCCGACGACGGAGCAGTATAAGACATGGATCCAGCTCTACAAAGGCAATGATGAGGATAATACCGCTCCCACATCTGTTGTAGATAACAACGACGGTACATTCACCATCACATGGGAGGACCTGCCTGCATACACAGAGACCCAGAGCACGATCACCCGCAATATTTACTCAGTCAAGGAGAAAGAAACTCCTGTCAAGACAGCGGGCTACAAGTATCAGCCGACATATACAAATGCAGATGGTACTACGACAGACAAGGCTCTCGACAAGGGCATCATCACCAACAGGCAGTTGATCAGTGTAGACGTCAAGAAGCAGTGGGATGACAACAGCAACCACGATGGAAACAGACCTACTGAGATCAAGGTCAAACTGTTCAGAAACGGCGTTGCCTTTGGAAATACCATAACCCTCAAGAAGGATGAGGCACAGAACTCTGATAAGGGTGGAACCTATTCCGAAACTGACAGCGGCAATACCTACAACTGGACCAAGGTCTGGACGGAACTTGATTATGCCGATGAGAACGGCGTGCGTTACAACTACACGGCCGTTGAGATCGATAGCGGAAGCTCATGGTACGAGGCTCTGATCGGTACTGCACCGATGCATCAGATTCTTCTCGATGATAATTACTGGAAGGATGCACAGAAGGATACCCTCGTATTTACAGCGGACAACAAGTACAACGATCAGAAGATCACCTTCACGGCAGACAAGATCTGGGATGATGACGGCAACGTGGACAAGCTGAGACCCAGCAAGATCTACTACAGACTCTATCAGAACGATGGTAGCGGAGAAACTCTCGTGACTGAGCTGCCTGGAGGTGCTGAGGTCAAGATCGCGACCAACACCGGAACACCGGCAGAGGCAACGTATTCCAATGGATACGTTGAGGTGACGGTCGACACGACAGACAAGACTCAGGGTACCCTGAACAGGGTCATCTTCGAGAATCTGCCTAAGTACGCGGATGCTGACAAGTCAGGCGCTACGGTCACACAAAAACCGATAACCTACACCATCAAGGAAGACGCTGATGTTTCAACGACTGACATCGAGAAGATCTTCGGATACAATCTCGGGGATTATCAGCCAGAGACCGGCGACTCTAATACTGGTGTGACAGTCAGAAACATCCATACGCCTGCTTCGACAACTGTAGTGCCTAAGATCAACAAGACCATCACGGGACGTGAATTCAACTCTGATGATGAATTCACCTTCAAGCTGAAGGCAACAGGCGATACAGCTACAACGGCACCGACACCGACGCCTGATTGGGTGACAATAGGCGATGTGACGGATCTTGACGGAGACGCCAGAAACGATATCAGTTTCGGTACTATTACCTTCACCGGTGTCGACATGAGCGACAAGCTCAATGCCGGAGACACCAAGGAGTTCAGATACGAGATCACAGAGGTCAACGGCGGTAGGACTATCGATGATCTTACATACGATCCTTCCACCAAGACCCTCATCGTGACGCTCAAGCGTGAGGACGACGGATCCATATCCAGGACGTTCAAGTGGGAAGGCGCTGATGACAGCGATCCTGTAGTGGCAGCTGCAGCAAATACATTCACCAACAACTACGGTGGAGCCGTTGATCTGACCCTGCGTAAGGTATGGGTAGACACCGATGCTGATGGAACTGTGATCGGAGACAGACCGGATAGCGTCAAGATCACGGTGACAGCTACCACGACCACCGACGAGACGGTACAGGCACTCATTACTGCAGAATTCACACAGGATACTCAGGATCCCAGAAAGTACACCAGGGACTTCACCCTGAACAAGACTGATCATGCAACGAGTGCAGCACATACCTGGCAGACGACTACGGGTACTCTGCCTAAGCTTGATGCAGCGGATCAGGCCATCACCTATACCGTCAGTGAGGATCAGGTACCGAACTACAAAGCACCTACATACAAAGTGGACGGTAACTTCTACACCATAGTCAACGAGTATGACCGTGGATCCTTCACAGGTACCAAGGTCTGGGCCAAGGATGACCGCGAGCACAACAATGCCAGAGAGCTGAACGGCAAGCTGACTCTGCATCGTGACTGGACAAGCGGCGATGGAATCACCGAGACTGAGTCAGTTGGCCTCTTCAACAGCGGCGCCTTCCACGTCGATTGGAAGGATGATGGAACCTTTGAGATCATCGGTCTGCCTAAGAAGGAACAGACAACGGGTGCTGACTACACCTACTGGGTAGAGGAAGCTGATCTGGATGGATATACGACAGAGTACTCCGTGAAGAAACACGGAGATGATGATGATCCTGACGGTATCGAATCCGGCGGTAAGATCAAGAACATCATCGAGCAGGATTATGTTGAGATCGATGTCACCAAGACCTGGATCGGCGATGCTGTCAAGGATGTCACAGTTAAGCTCATGGCTGATGGAGACTCTATGAGTCCTAAGGTTGAACATGAATTCAAGAAGTCCGAATTCGAATCTGACGACAGCGTGACATATACCTTCACCCGCGACAACGGCGATGGAGTGAAGAAGGGCTTCGAGAAGTACGACCTCGATCCTGATTCCGATAACTACGGTAAGGAAATCGTATACACAGTCGAAGAGCCTACAACAGGCGACTTTACGACGACCATCACCGGCGATCCTGAGGAAGGCTTCACGGTAACCAACGACAATACTGAGAAGGTAACTGTCGAGGCTATCAAGAAGTGGGCTGGCGATGATGACGCTAAGAATAAGCGTGGAGACGTAGAGTTCAAGCTGATCCAGACTATCGACGGTGCTACCAAGGATGTAGCCGATTACCAGACTGAGGTCGGCGGTGATACCAAGACCATCACCGGAACCCAGACCATCGATGCTAACACGAGCGTCGATGCCGGCAAGGAAGCCGGACGCGTCAGCTGGCCGAACCTGCCTAAGTTCAACAAGGACGGACAGGCCATTACCTACACCGTCGAAGAGATCGAAGCACCTGAAGGCTACATCATGAGTGGACCTACGGGAACAGGAACACTTGAAGATCCCTTTGTCATCACCAACACCTTAGATACAGGCAAGATCGATATACCTGTCATGGTCAACTGGGATGACAAGAAGAACCAGGATGGCATACGTCCCGATGATGTGACCGTCATACTCCAGAAGGAGGTCGTGGACAAGTATACCTATGATGGTCAGGACTACGACACCCTTGAGGAACTCATGGAGGCTATGACTGAGGCCCTTGGACATGAGGTCACCAAGGATGAGGTCAAGCAGGCTATAGATGACGGCGATGTCGGAGTCGATTACAAGTGGGTCGATGTTGAAGAGAAGGAACTCAATAAGGACAACAACTGGAAGGGTCTCTTCAGGGATAAGGACAGCACCGACGAGAACGGTAATACGATCAGGTATCAGGTCATCGAGAAGAAGACCGATGTCCTGACGGGTACCGACGGCCCCGGAACCTATGCCATCAACAAGGATAAGGGTGATCCGGAGGATCCGGCAGCCGGCTTCGAATTCACCAACAAGCATACGCCGAATGGCGTGACCGTAACGGCGACCAAGCAGTGGGCAGGAGACGCCAATGTGAAGGCTGACACCCGTAAGAAGGTCACCCTCCACCTGATCGGCAGGACTGACTCCGACAAGAACCCGGCAGTCGCATACGACGGTGGCGAGCAGACCATCAAGGCCAATAAGGAAGCTGAGGTTGAAACCGATGCCGGAACGGCCACATGGACAGGTCTGCCTGAGAAGATCGACGGGACTACCCTTAAGTGGGAGGTCTACGAAGATACTGTGCCCGGTTACGTCATGAGCGGTGGAGACAGCGGTGTTGTTGATCCGAATGGCAATGTAAGCTTCACCATAACCAACACCTACGTTGGCCCGGTCAACAAGGTCGAGGCCACCAAGGTCTGGGAGGACGACAACAACCGTGACGGCAAGCGTGAAGCTGTATACTTCCAGCTCTACCGCAGGATAGGTGACGGTCAGGAAGAGAAGGTCGGACAGCCTAAGCTGGCCACCGGAACATCTGCTCCGTTCGAACCTGAGACCAAGGTAGAGTGGGATAATCTGCCTGAGATCATCGCAGAGAGTGAGATCACAGACACTACTACCTATAAGCAAGTAGTGAATCCTTCGGGCGATCCGTCCGCACAGGGCTGGTATGAGGACGACCAGGGTCAGACTAAGACGACGGATACCACTGTCGATACTGACAAGACCTACTATGAGGCCGTAACGACTTCAGACGAGACCGTCAAGCAGGAGAAAGCTGTAGTCTACTGGATCAAGGAATTCGTAATGAACGACGAGGAGGAACTGGTAGAGGGCGAACCCGATGACTACACCTGCACCATAGTCCAGACCGCGCCGGGCAAGTTCGAGGCCAAGAACGTACACGTGCCCGCCAAGAGGGATGTCGTTGTCAAGAAGGTGTGGGTAGATAACGATGACAAGGATAAGATCAGACCTGATCACGTCACCTTCACCCTTAAGGATGGATCTACTCGGATAGCAAAGAAGGTCCTGACAGAAGAAGACGAGTGGACTTACACCTTCGAAGATGTGCCTGAGAACAAATACAATGAAGCAGAGGGTAAATCCGAGAAGATCGAGTACACCATCGAAGAGAATGACATAGAGGGATATACCGCAAGCGAGGTGACGGGCGATGGCACGACGGAGAATCCGCTTGTGATCACCAACACCCACAACAGAATCCTGACAAAGGTCAAGGTAGTCAAGAAGTGGGAAGGTGATGAAGGACACGAGGATCAGCGTAAACCGGTGACCTTCAACCTTATCAAGGTCTCGAAGAGAGATAAAGATGATGAAGGTTCAAGAAAGAAGATCGATTCCCAGACGATCCAGGTACCTGCCGATCCGGACGACGAGATGAGCTATGTCTGGGATGACCTCCCGACAACGGAAGGTAAGAACACCATTAGCTACGAGGTCACCGAGGATAATGTCGACGGATATTCCATGATTGGCAACTCGGGCGAAGTGGAACAGGGAGTGCTCACGTACACGATAACCAATAAGTACGGCACTGTTGAGACCTCCGAGAACGTGCTCTATGTGGATCCAAGGAATCCTGAAGGGAATATGATCGTAAAATCTGACAAGTATCCGAGCGCTGATGCAGCCAGGGATGCTGCGGAGAACCAGACCGGTAAGCCTGAGGATCCGTCCCATAAGGGATACAAGTTCCTCGGCTGGGCTCTCAACTACGATGAGGCTACGGGCAACTACGTCATGGTGGCTAAGTACAAGGATCCCGATCCTAAGCCGCCTACGATCGTATCTTATGTGGATCCGCAGACCGGCAAGATCGTTTCCGGCGATCCGTCGAAGATCAAGAAGCCTGCTGATCCTAAGGCCAAGAACATGAGATTCGTCAAGTGGGTCAAGACCAAGGATGCTGCCGGCAACACCATCTACGTTGCCAAGTACGCGTGCGACTGCTCCAACGGTTCAGGTGGTGGAAGCAAGTACACTGATCCTGATGATCCCAACTACGTTGGAGACAAGACCGCCAATACCGGCGACCAGTCGGATCTGATCCTCTGGATCATACTGATAATCACATCGGTGCTGATCATGGCGACCATGTACACCATGCGCCGCAGAGAGGAACACCTCTAAGCAGAAGCAATAGCTGATCTGAGCGGGGCTTTACACTGAGCCCCGTTCAGTTGTTTCTTATGATTTCAACTTTCCCAGAAAAAAATGTTAATAAGAGGATTGATATGAAAAAGATACTGATACTGGGCGTTGGTGCCCAGGGAAGCGCGGCGGCCAGGAGGCTGAATGAAGAGTCTGAAGTAGCAGAGATCATCTGTGCTGACTGTGATAAGGCCGCTGTGGACGACGTAGTTTCCCAGCTCACAAAGGCAAAAGGTGCACTGGTAGACGCCCACGATCTGGACAGCATAATAGAAGCCGCTCAGGGAGTGGATCTTATTTTAAATGGACTTCCCCTGGAATGCACTCAAAATGTCCTGGATGCAGCTTTGGCAGTCAAGGCTGACTATCAGGACTACGCAGGGACCACATCCCTTGATAAGATGTGGGTGGAGAGCGACCTGTACGATCCTGAAAATGAGCCCAAATTCGAGGATCCGGCCACCCTGGGATGGTGGCGCAGCATCAGAGCCATGTACGATATCTACGGTCCCAGATTCGAGGAGATCGGCAAACTGGCTCTCTTCGGGACAGGTTCTGCCCCGGGGCTCATCTGCTGCGCAACAAGGTACGCCATGCGCTATCTGGACAGCTGTGAGACCATATACAACTTCGTCTGGGAAGGGGCTATCGCCAAGCGATTCCAGCCTTTTTGGTGGTCCCCTGTGACAGCCCTGACGGATATGAGCGAGATGGCCGTTGCCTTTGAGGGAGGTGTTCTCAAAAACACGCCGGCATTCGGAAGACCAATCACACGCCAGTACTCATATATGCCGGAGAGGATCACCTTCAAAGAGCACTGCCACGACGAGCCCCTCCAGTACAGCTTTAACGCCGACAGCCACTTCAAGGGCTGCAGAAACGCATATTTCAAGTACGCAGGAGCCGGTATGGACTTTGCCCAGCCACTTTATGAGGCGGGACTGCTGTCCAGGAAGGAAGAGGAGATCAACGGACAGAAGATAGCTCCATTCGACCTGGTCCTGGCTCATTTGCCCCACGCCCCCAAATCTTACGATGAGATCAAGTCCTTCGTGGACGAGGGGATGGCGATGGACTCCGGCTGTATGGTCATCGAGGCCTATGGGTGCAAAGACAACGAAGATGTTCTGGTCGAGGTCCATGTAGAGGCTCCCGGGTTCGTTGAATCCTTCGAGAAGGCGGGGATGACAGGAGAAATGTATCTGACCGGACAGGGAGGTTACCTCTTCTCAAAACTCTTCATAAATGATATATTAGAGGGCGAGTGCGGCGTCATATCTTCGGATATGCTCACCGATGATCAGATTGACAGATATTTCGAGTATGCAGCCGAGCTGGATATTGGGCTGGATACGATCATAAAGAAGAAATGGGAAATAATGGAATGACTGGATTCGTCTCAGGATTTAATGGCAGAGAGTACTGCTTCTATGATGATCATATGACCGTGGATGGTGTATCCCTTCGCTACAGTGAGATGGTTGATATCGAGCATGTGGAGGGAGAAGAGCCGTCTTTTAGATTTACCTACGGAAACAGCAGGTTCAATCTTCCGTACGATCCTCGGGATGAAAGGGAGATCATAAATTACTTCGTAAAGGCGGCGGTGACGAAGCCTCAGTTCGCTGAGGAGCAGGCCGTAGAGCCGGAGCCGGAACCCGTCGAGACCGAGGCAGAACCGGAACCGGAACCCGCAGAGCCGGAACCGGAACCGGAACCGGTGGAGACAGCCCTTGAACCGGCAAAGCATAAGACGTCCCCGGGCGAAAAGATCGGAACTCTGACCGGCAGGATAAAGTCGATGCCGACCAGGACGCTGATAATAATCGCAGCTGTTATAGCAGCATTGATAATAGCGGTCGTTGCCTTTGTACTTGCCGGAGGTAAATCTGTCGATGGTCTGCACAGTCGTATCAAGATCGAGACTGTTGAGGTGGAAAATGGCGAAAAATATGGAGTCGCAGTCATAGAAGACGACGCAGATGTTGAGGACTATGCGCTGGATTTCTATAAGAAATTCCACGAAGAGGACGGCGGATACCTTTGGGTCATCAACAAGGAGACAGATAGAACCGTAATGTTCGCAAATCATGGTGATGAGGTGCTGGTCTGTGAATTCGTATACGTAGAAGGTGAGGAGGAGGACGTGAGTCTGCTTGGATCAGGCCGTATGACGCGTACATGGATCATGTATCCGCAAAATGATGAGTTGATTATGGTTTGATTGACATATATACTATCACTACAGAGGAGACATCGGATGTTTGTTTCAAAATTCAACGACAGTGAATATCGTTTCAATGAAGATCATGTGGTAATAGACGGTAGAGAGTACAGCTACAGTCTGATGACCGACATAGCTCACAAGGCCGGAGAGACTCCGGCAGTCGTGTTCACCTACGACGGTGAGCGTGTCACAATGCCCTACAACAAAGAAGAGTATAAGGCGATCCTGCCTTTCTTTATACAAGCAAACAAGCTGAATCCCGAGGAGGAAGCTGCTGAAGCCGCAATAGTCGAGCACGAGGCTCAGGAGACTGAGGCGCCGGCAGAAGAAGAACCCGACTTCAGCTACGATCCGGAGGAAGAAACAGCCGTAGAGTCGGAAGTGCCTGCAGAGGCCGAACCCGATTTCAGCTACGATCTGGAGGAAGAAACAGCTGTAGAGCCGGAAGTGCCGGCAGAGGCCGGACCCGACTTCAGCTACGATCCGGAGGAAGAAACAGCTGTAGAGCCGGAAGTGCCGGCGGCGGCCGAAGCTCCTGTAGAGCCGAAAGCCCCGGACGGGTCCAGCGCCGTTGCAGACAAAGTCGGCAACCTGCCCATGAGGAAGATCCTCATAGCAGCCGCCATCATTGCGGCCCTGATCATCGCCATAGTCGCAATAGTGATGGCATCGGGCAAGAGCGTGGATGGACTTAACAGCAGGGTCAAGGTAGAGACCCTCAAGACAGAGAGCGGAGACGAATACAAGGTTGCGGTCATCGAAGATGATGCTTCCGTCGATGCCTATGCTGTCGACTATTTCAAGTCCTGCTTCAAGGAAGACGACAAGGTCCAGTGGGTCTATAACAAGAAGACCAAACAGACCGTAATGTTTGCGGATCACGACGATACGGTCCTCGTCTGTGTATATGATCATGTCGACGGGGAGGAAGAGGATCCGACACTTCTGGGATCAGGCAAGCTCAGGGAGACATACCTGATCTATCCTCAGACCGACGAGATCGTCCAGCTATGATCAAAAATAATTTGACTATTGGTTACAACTGGAGTATCATTACTCCATAATCAAATACCTAAAAGCTATGAAGGGAAGGAGTACCCTTCAGGAGACTGAACAGAGAGTTGCCGGGTGGTGAGAGGCGCGTAGTTACTGAAGGTGAATACATCCCGGAGCTGCGTTTCGAACATGCGAGTAGCATAAGTAGGATACGACGGGAACGCCCGTTACAGCGTTACGGTATAACCTGTGCCCTATGACAGGCCAGGCGTACCGGAAGAGGCTTTCTTCGTGAGGAGAGAGTGAACTGAGGTGGTACCGCGGTATATCCGCCCTCTGTACAAGTGCAGGGGGCGTTTTTTATGAAAAGCCAATACCTGCTGGGATGCAGTTTCGATTGGAGGAAGAAATGAGTACAAAACTGTTGAGCATCATCCTGCTGATCATATTCTTCATAGTAATGATCAGCGTAGGGGTGAGAACGAGAAAAAAAGCCAGATCCGTAGCCGGATTCGTTCTGGGCAGCAGGCAGGTGGGCCCGTGGATCACCGCCTTTGCATTCGGGACGTCATACTTTTCGGCGGTCATATTCGTCGGATATGCGGGACAGTTCGGCTGGAACTTCGGCCTGGCTTCTACCTGGGCAGGGCTTGGTAATGCCTTCATAGGATCCCTGCTGGCCTGGAACATCCTCGGCCGGCGCACCAGGATCATGACCCAGCACCTGGATGCAAAGACAATGCCCGACTTCTTCGGCAAGCGCTTCGATTCAGTACCTATGAAAGTCACCGCATCGGTAATCGTTTTCATATTTCTGATACCCTACACGGCATCACTGTATAACGGTCTTTCGAGTCTGTTCGGGCTTGTGTTCGACATACCCTACTGGACCGTTATCGCCATAATGGCTGTGCTTACCGGGTTCTACGTTGTCTTTGGAGGATACATGGCAACGGCGATCAACGACTTTATCCAGGGCATCATCATGCTCTTTGGCATATGCGCCGTCATAGGCTCGGTGCTGGTTGCCAATGGTGGACTTGTATCATCGATGGAAAAGCTGTCTCAGGTTGAGACGGAAGGGTGGAGTCAGGGAGCTTTCTCATCCTTCCTGGGACCCGATCCGCTGTCTCTGCTCTTCGTGGTGCTGCTCACATCACTGGGCACCTGGGGGCTGCCTCAGATGGTCAACAAGTTCTACGCCATCAAGAGTGAAGACGATATCCATACGGGAACTATCATCTCAACGTTTTTTGCCATCATAGTTGCGGGAGGATGTTACTTCCTGGGCGGATTCGGCAGGCTCTACAGTGACAGGATCGCATACCAGTCTGATGGAGTGACGCCCCTGTTTGATACTATAGTCCCGTCCATGCTGGCCACGCTGCCATCTCTGGTCATAGCTATAGTCATAGTGCTGGTGCTGTCCGCATCGATGTCGACTCTTTCGTCCCTGGTGCTGACCTCCAGTTCAACATTCACCCTGGATGTGATCGATCCGGCCACGGGAAATAAGCTGAACGAGCTGAAGCAGGTAAGGATAATGAGGGTATTCATACTCTTCTTCATACTCGTATCTGCAGTCATTGCAGTGGTCAAGGATGCTCATCCCGAGTTCACATTCATCGCTCAGATGATGGGCGTGTCCTGGGGAGCTCTTGCGGGAGCATTCCTGGCGCCATTCCTCTTCGGGCTCTACTGGAAAGGCGTCACAAAGGCATCCTGCTACGTCAGCTTTGCCTGGGGCTGCGGACTTATGATACTGCAGATGATCATATCCTTTGCCGGTATCGACGTGAGCGGATGGGGACCGATCCTGGGATACATCTTCGCATCCTCGGTACGCTCCGGCGTCATCGCCATGGTGGGAAGCCTGATCATCGTTCCGGTGGTGAGCCTGATTACCGCCAAACAGGATCGGGCGGAAGTAGACAGGATGTTCGAATGCTACGATGTCCAAGTCTCCGTGCCCAGAAAAGAGGCTCTGGAATAACACAGATTGCGATTATCTGATAGAATCAGGCTATGAAGATCGACAGACGCATCATAACAACAATAATACTGGTCGTGACGACGAGCCTGATATCCGTTGCCTTTGCGGGATGTGCCCTGGGCGACGATGAGCGGGCCGTCATAACCAGGATCAACAACGGCTACGGTACTATATTCGTCAGCGGCAGGACCATCGAGCGCGTGGCGGATACAGACACAAGCACGGTGGTGGACTGGAGCCGTGAAAAACCTGCTCGGGCTTCAAGTGCTCTTCGAGTAAAGGAGATCGACGGGATTGTCTACAAGACGGGAACTGTCACCGACGGCAGGGACAAAGGCGAGCCGATCCAGATGGAACTTAATCTCAAGATGGATGCAAAGGCAACGGATCCCCAGCCGGTCATACTCTTCGTGCCCGGAGGGGGATTCATAACCTGTGAGATAGACAAAAAGTACAGGAATGTCCACCGCTATTTTGTCGAGAAGGGATATGCGGTGGCAGTGATGGAGTATCACGTGATAGGTCAGGGGATCTACAGCGATGCGGTCCGGGACGTTAAGGATGCAACAGACTGGCTCATGAGTCACGGGAGCAAGTACGGCCTTAAGACCACGGGCGGAATATATCTCGTAGGCAATTCCGGCGGCGGATATGTTGCTTCAATGGCCGCATGCCAGGATCCTGAGGATATAAAATGCGTGGTCAATTTCTACGGCTTGAGTGACCTTGCCGACAACAAAGCGGACTATGAGGAGGCGGCCATCAAAGCCCATCATACCCCCGAGAGTTCAGACAGTCAGTTCGCCTACGGAGTCTACAGCGGCAAAGCGCTGGCCGATGATCCCGAATCGGATCGCAGGAGGGATCCCGTGTCATACGTGGACGGTGACGAGCCGCCTTTCATACATTTCCATGGGGACGCAGATCTATGGGTGTCCCCGTCTCAGAGTCTTCATCTACACGAGGCACTTCTGAAAGAGGATGTTAAGAGCATCCGTTACGTAGTAAAAGGGGAGGGCCACGGAGGGGCCGGCTTCAGGACAGGCAAGGCCCTGGACACAGCCATCTCGTTCATGAACTCCTGCTCAGGGACAAAACGCTGATCGGAGGCCGGGCGGTCGCCACAGAAAAAACACAAAAATGTTAGCACTCGCCCTTGACGAGTGCTAACAAAAGTGTTATAGTATGCTTGAAAGGAGGGATTAGAGATGTTTATGCCAACAATTTTCGGAGACAGATTTTTCGACAGTTTTATGGGAGATTTCGGTTTCCCGACAGTGGAGCCAAAGGAACCCTGTGGCAAGAATCATCCAGCACAGCTGATGAAGACCGACATCAAGGAGACCGATGACAGTTTTGAACTGGATATCGACATCCCCGGTTACAAAAAGGATGATGTGAAGGTACAGCTAAAGGATGGCTATCTCACAGTGAAAGCTTCCAGAGAGTCTGACGAAGAAGTCAAGGACGAGGAAGGCAAGTTCCTGAGAAGAGAGCGCTATTCAGGCTCCATGAGCAGAAGCTTCTTCGTAGGTGAGGAGACCAGCGAAGAAGACGTAAAGGCAAAGTTCGAGGACGGCGTTCTCAAACTGGCCTTCCCCAAGGAACAGCCTAAGAAGGTAGAAGAGCCGAAGTACATCGCCATCGAGGGCTAAAGCTGAGATAATTCAGCATCCAATTCGCGCCTGAGGACCCCGACGAGAGTCAGCATGCTGCTGGTGTCGAGGTTCTCTTTTTTTGATCTGATGGCAAATCGATCGATATATTTCCCGTAAGGATCGCATAGATCGACCTGTATACGAGCCAAAAATTCCAGAAGATTTGTGTGTAGATCGGCTTCGCCGGATACAGGTATATATGTTATTTTCACTCCTCCGGTCTGCTGACTGTAGAAGACGGTCTCGGGCAGGATGAGTATACGTTCGGACAGTATGAGAAACTCTGAGGACCTGTGAAGGATCAGCAGGACTTTTTCGAGAATGAACAGAATGTCCGATGTATATTCGATGCGGAATCCGGCAAGCGGTGCATATCCGCCGCAGTCATAGACGGCTGTGACTCTGCCCGAGCCGAAGAGAAAAGTCGTGGGAAAGAATCCGTCGAAACCCCCGCTGCCGAGGATGGCGACCTCGTGAGGATAGAGTCTTCCCGGTTCGAATTCATAATCATATCTGATATCGTTCATATTATTCACCTTCACATTTGCTGCAGGTCGTATAACCCCTGCTTTCGGCTTCAGATCTGTCGATGAGAATGACATGTCTGGATATGGTCCGGCAGCTTGCTTTGTGATATGCAGTGCCGCTTCCGCTGAAACAGAACACGATGTTCCCATCTGGCAGATCGGCGGCGTGGCAGATGTGGCAGCTTTTGTACTTATTCCTGATGCCCGAGTCCAGTCGCTCTCCGTGTACCGTTGCCTTTACATAGGTGCAAAGAGGCCCGTGATACTTTTTTCCAAAGGCGGGGAATATGTGGACGGGATCACCCGGTATGCCGTTCTCCAGACCGCTGACGCCGAGCGGGTCGCCTTCGGTCTCTTTGCCGACGAAGTTTCTGTAGACTATGTTTGCTTCAAAGGTAAAATCCCTTGAAAATCCGGCGGGTAGTGCCATGTGCTGGTTTGCCGTAATCTCAAATGAATTGAGGTGGTCGATCCCGCCGGCTGAATGATCGAGATGGAACCTTCTGATGGCAAAGGAGGAGGGGCCTCGTTCGTTGGATCCTATCCGGTCCATGACCCGGCCCCTTGCGGCATATCCTGAGATGCCGTCCCATGCCATGGCCTGAGTGCGGGAACTTTCGTCGACCGCACAGTGGACCAGGTTTTCCCAGACGCCCTCCACCTTGGTGAAGTAGCCGAATGACAGAACGGCCAGCAGGATCAGAGGCAGGAAGATGACAGCCTCCAGGATGTAGGCTCCTCGCTTGTTGTTTCCCATCGTGTGACCCCTTTGTCAGTAAGTCTTGTCATAACTGAATGTTCTTCCGTTGACCCTGGCTTCGTAGGAGATGCCAAGGCTCTGCTCGCAGATGAGAAAAGTGCCGTCGTAGTCCTTTCTCATGTTGATCTGTATAAGATCGAGGATCCTCATCACAGTGAGAGAATCATCCTTTATAAACAGAAGGATGCGAAGATACTGTTCGTAGGTAAGGCCTCTGTTCTCCGAGGGACGGACGAGAAATCTGTCTTTTTTGAGAAGCTTCTCCGGCTCGTCGCCGAAAGTGCTTCCCGGATCATCGCCCGAGATCGATTCCTCGCCGTATTTCTCCGGATCCAGAGCCCCGGTGACCAGAGAGGATATGACCGTCTCAAGGTCCAGTGCCCATGTGGCAGTGTCCTTGATCAGAGGCACCTTCTGCCCGTCGAGAAGCAGATAGGCGTCATTGGACGATTCCGCCCAGGCCCAGGCCGCACCCAGTGCGGCTTTGATGGCAAGGCCGGCAGGGCCGGGGGCGATGGCTTCTGCCGCAGCCGCCAGTTGAGCTGTCTTGGCTGCATCGGCGTAGATGTGGGCAAGGTTCGAGGGGAAGCGAAGTGTCTTCAGGGTCTGAATCATTGCCTTTTCATTTTCTTCATCGGTAAGCTTGCCGCAGAGGATGTATTCTACCTCGTTGTGAAAAAAGTGAGAATCATCTGCGATGCCGGTGCAGCTGTTGAATGTCCCCAGAACATAACTGCTTAGAAGGAAACGGTCGCTTCCTTCGGTGAAGACATGCCCCACATTTTTAAGCCTGTCCACCCTGCCTATGATATCCCTAAGATCCCTGTCGGGAAGCTGACGGGAGGGCAGGGAGACGATGGTGGGGCCGTGATAGAGGTTATGATATCCTGAGGAACCTCCGGGGGACTTCTCCCTGCCGGCGATCATATCGGCTCCACCCGATTTCATATGGTCCATGATCTGAAGCCTGACAGGTTCAGGATCGACCAGGGCATAGCGTGATCCATCGGCTTTTGTGCCGGAGATGGATATACGGGCTGAAGACTCGAGCCCTGATCCGAGATAATACCTGAGCTTCCCGCCGGCATCCGACGGGTCACAGCGGACCATGAAAAGACCGTAGCCGGTGAGTATCTCGCGATTGAATTCCGACATCAGAGATCCTCCGCCCAATTCCATCAAAGCATCCACCCGGCTGTTTATGCCGTGCTCCCTTGCGCTCCAGATCATGGCGAAGGAGATCATGACAAGGGTGGATAGTATCAGGCACAGAAAAACAGCAGTGCTGCCCCGCCTGGATCTCAGACCCAGGCCGGATCCGGATCGACCCATAAAACCCTTCATAACGGTCACCTTGTATCCTTGGCCCCGGATCCTTCCGCCACGCGGGAGGCCAGGCCACAGAACCTGACGTAGCTGACTCCATTCGATGCGGTCCATATGCTTTCGATCCTCTGATCGACTCTTCCTCTGATCGATCCCCTGTTAATCATCCTGACACTCTCCATTCCCCGGGAACTGTAAAACAGCCCGGATCTCTCCGTGGTTATACGATCCTCATATCCGCCTATAACATCCCCGTACTCCCTGTGACCATCCGCCTGACCTGCCGCCTGCCTCATGGCCATGTGGAGCCTGCTTTGCTCGATGGTCTGTGAGTAGAAGAACATACATATGAGCACACAGGTGATCACGGTGATAATGACCAGGGGAAAAACCACAGCGGCCTCGACCATGGTGGTGCCTCTTCGGCAGCGGACGTCCATAGCTCTGACCATCACATCAGTTGAAGTTCTTCAGACCCTCGAAAGTGTTGTTCACAAAATCGGTGATCTGGGTCTTGAAGATAAGTCCGAGTGCTATGGCTATTGCTACAAGGATGGCCACCTGGACCAGTTCCATTCCCGACCTGCTTCTTACATCGATCAATCTCTTCATCTTCTACCTCCTTTGCTTGGGGCCTCTGGGCCCGGGACTATAGTTCGATAAGGGCGGGGGAGACTGTGATGAGGATGAGCACCCCCAGGAAGATGGAAAGGGGCAGGGTCATCTTGGTCTCCGCAAGTCTGCCTCGCTCCTCCATCTTCATCTTCCTTCCGTTCCAGAGGGATGCGGACTCCCGCTCCAGTTTCTCGACGAGTTCCGTTCCCTTATTGGCATTGTCCCGGATGATGGTGCTTATCCTCATAAGTTCCCCGACGCCGCTTTCACCGGCAAGATCGCTCAGTTCACTTGTGAGAGAACCGTTGGTGTTCTTCATGGACTCGTAGATCTGACGGATCTTGATATAGAAAAATCTGTTCTCATCGGTTCGGAACCTGATGTTCTCCTCGACAGCCCGACTGAAGGCAAGGCTCAGCACAAGTCCCGCATTCATCAGGAGCACCATCTGATGGATGAACTCAGGCAGGCAGTCCAGGACGGAACGGGATTCTTCTTCCTTTTTCTTTTCCAAAGGCAACAGTCGTCTTCTGTATATCACTGCGGCAGAGGCCATCATCAGACACATGAGCAGTACGGTGTGACTCTGCCTTCGATGGATCCATCTTATTGTGCCGCCGCCGGGAAGACGGGAGGGGAGAAGTACCTTCCTCTTCGATCTGTCCGAATCCAGATCCGAGGCGATAGCTCTCAGTTCATACATGATCCGCTCTTCATCTGCAGCTTTCTCATCGACTGTCTCCCGGCTATTTTCCGGATCTTCACCTTCACGGTAGGGGGAGAGGGTCAGGTCCATATTCTTCTCGTAGGTCCCCCGATCCGATTGGACTTCGGCCTTAAGTGACAGATGCCCTGTGCTTTCGTCTTCCGATGGACGGATCAGGTAGATCTGATCCTTATCGCCCCGGACTATGTCTATGGTCCCCGGGCTCCAGGAAACTATAAGATCCGCTGCGATAAGCAGGACCCCGGCGATGCCGATAATGGTAATGCTGCGTAGGGCCCTGCGACTGAGTTCGTCGGCATCGGGAACCACGGGTGGTCCATCCTTCTTCTTCGCCGATCGACATCTGAGTGACTCTATGATCGATCTAATATTCAACATCCGTAAGCCTTTCCATGAGCCAGATGCCCAGAAGGATCCCGACAAGACAGATGAACATCACCGTCCGGCCGTAGAATCCTTCATAAAGCACCGATATGTATGCGGGTGACAGCAGGTTGAGGACAAGCAGCATGGCGAAGGGCATGGCGGATATTATCCTGCCTTCGAGGCGCTTCTGTGCAGTAAGTACAGCGATCTGTTCGCCTATCTCCATTTTGTCCGTCATCATGTCGGTGGTGTGGGATATTATCCTGATCAGATCACCTCCGGTACCTCTGCATGTAAGGTACACCTGGACGAAGTTCCTTATATCATCACTGCCGCTCCTCTCAGCGAGGGAGGTGAGAAGATCCAGATCGCTTTCGTTGTTCTCGAGTATGCCTCGTCTCATGTGATCCAGTTCCATGACCATGGGTGTATCACCGTCATATATATCCTTAAGAGTGTCCCCGGCTTCCACCAGAGCCTGCTCCATCTGCCTGCCCGACTCTATGGATGAAGAAAGGGCGATGAGCAGATCCTTGAACTGATGCCGGAGCTCACGGCGCCTCCTGCCGGCAAGCCAGGCCTGATAACGTGGGATCAGGATCCATACAAGAAGCCCGGAGAGGGCGGACGCTATGAAGGAGTGAAAAAACAGGAACACTCCGACGAATATGCACAGGTATCCGATGACCAGAAAGGTCAGCTTCTGTCTTCCCGTCAGATCATATGTGTGGTAGTCGATCCTCATTTCATCTGTCCTTTCCCCAGATCCTGAGTTTCTCATCGTTCAGAAGAGGGCTGCCGGTCAGGCCCTTTTCCCAGTGATAGAGACTGTTGGTCCCTATGATCCCGCCGGATGGCGGGGTGAGTTCGGCTATCTCGATCAGCCTTCTCCTTCCGCCCCTGTGACGCCCCAAATGTATCATGATGTCTATTCCCTCGGCGATCTGGCTCCTGATGGCTTCCACCGGTATATCGACGGCTGAGAGAAACATTGCCTCCAGTCTCTTGAGCATGCCGTGGATGCTGTTTGCGTGACCGGTGCTCATGCTCCCGTCATGACCTGTGTTCATAGCCTGGATCATGTCCATGACCTCATCGCCTCGGACTTCTCCCACTATGATCCTGTCCGGACGCATCCTCAGACTGTTTCGGACCAGAGCGGCCATATGGATGCCGCCGCGGCCCCGGGAGTTGGCATTCCTGCATTCCAGCCGGACTATGTTTTCCAGTTGATCGATACGCAGCTCCGCCGAATCTTCGATGACCACTACCCGTTCATCCGGAGCGATAGACCGGGAGAGAACGTTGAGCAGGGTGGTCTTGCCGCTGGAAGTACCTCCGGATATGAAGCAGTTATATCTGGAACTGACCAGATCCACGAGCAGATCGGCAGCCTCCCGGGGCATGGTCCCGTTGTTGACAAGATCATCCAGGCTCAGAGCCTCCCTGGGGAACTTACGGACTGTCAATATAGGCCCGTTGAGAGCCACAGAGGAGAGCACTGCATTGATCCTGGATCCATCTGATAGTCTGGCATCGACTATGGGTTCCATTTCATTTATTTCCCTATGTACCCGGGCGGAGATCCTTCGGATGAGTTCTTCAAGGTCTTCCTTTTCATCGAAGCGGTCGGGAAGGCGGTGGATCTCACCTGATCGTTCTACAAAGATGGCATCCTTGCCGTTGACCATGATCTCCGTGATCCCCGGGTCGTCTACATAAGGTTGGAGAATATCCATCTCGCCGCGCAGAGCCAGGAAGATGCGGCGGATCAGGCGCCTGTTTTCATCGTGTGAGCAGCTTCCCGACTTGGCGAGCCCGAAGACATAGTTCTCTATGATCTCCTGTGCTTTCCCATCATCGATCTCACAGCTGCTGCTGTTCATAAGGTTTCGCGCTTCCGCTATGCATCTTCTTACTTCGGCGGTGGAATAGGTGGATATCATACCCATAACATTATTTTGAATGATTACCAATAAATACCAGTTACTCTATGTAAGACCAACCATAGCATAGTTTCCAGAATTTGGCAAGCACTTTTTGGAAAAAATTTCCTAAAATCAGAATCCCGTTGAAAAATCAAGGGAAAACCTGTATAATTGCCTTTGCGTAACGTTTTATCGTGTTACAGTAAATAAGCGCCGGTCCAGGACCGGCCGGATCAGTTTGGAGAATGAGAGAGGTTAACATGTTTGAATCACTTAATGAAGCGGTACTGTTCATAAGCGATATACTGTATAAGCCGTTTATCGTACCGCTTATACTGATCGCAGGCGGCATCTATCTGACCATACGCTGCAAATTCATGCAGTTCGGTATGTTCAAGGAAGCCTGCAAGGTCATAACCGAGAGACCGACTCACGAGGGAGGCATCTCATCCTTTGGAGCCCTGATGGTGTCCACCGCATCCCGAGTGGGAACGGGCAATATCATCGGCGTATCTACAGCCATAATCCTTGGAGGTCCGGGGGCCATCTTCTGGATGTGGGTGACCGCGTTCTTCGGTGGGGCGTCGGCCTTCATCGAATCGACCCTGGCACAGATCTACAAGGTGCCCGATGATGAAAATACCACCAAGGGCGGGCCCGCATTCTACATGAGAGATGCTCTGGGGCAGAGATGGCTGGGTGTCATATTCTCAGTATTCATCATCTTCACATACATGGTGGGATACAACATGCTTGCATCCTACAACCTTCAGTCTACTCTGGCCACATATGATTTCTACAGCGAGAAAGCGACCCCGGCCATCGTGGGACTGATCCTGGCATTCCTCTTCGGGGCAGTCGTCCTGGGCGGCGCCAAAAGGCTGATCAAGGTCACAGAGGTGCTGGTTCCCATCATGGGTGTCATGTACGTTATCGTTTCGCTCATTGTGCTGGCGATCAACATCCCGAATCTTGGCCATATGTTCGGCATGATCTTCGAGAACGCTTTCGACTTCAAATCGATCTTCGGTGGATTTGCAGGATCCTGCATCATGTACGGTGTGAAGAGAGGTCTCTACTCTAACGAAGCCGGTATGGGTTCTGCACCTAACGCCGCCGCAAGAGCTGACGTATCACATCCGGCCAAGCAGGGACTGGTCCAGATGCTCTCCGTATTTCTGGACACACTGGTCATCTGTACGGCGACAGCCTTCATGTGCCTGTCCACCAAAGTAGCCGGAGCCGATTACATCGATGCAGAAGGCAACGCCAATGCGGCTGGTTATGTCCAGGATTCTCTGGCCTCCGTATTCGGACACTTCGGGCCTACCTTCATCGTGATAGCCATGTCATTCTTTGCCTTTACGACTCTCATCGGTAACTACTCATACTGCGAGAGTTGCTTCGAGTTCATACTGAACCGCGAGGCGAATAATACGGAACTGTCGCTCATGCGTATACTGGCCTCAATCCTGATCTTTGTTGGTGCAGTTGCATCGGCCGATCTTGTCTGGAACATAGCGGACATGATGCAGGGACTCATGGTAGTGACCAACGTTCCTACGATACTGATACTGGGAGGCATAGCCTTCAAATGTCTCGACGACTACAGAAGGCAGATGAGGCAGGGTATCAATCCTGTGTTCAAGGCCGAAAACATAGGTCTGAATCTGAAGACGGACTACTGGAAGTAGCGTTATATAAAAAGGCAACGAAGGCAGGCATGCTCGGCATGCCTGCTTTTTTGTTGGTAATCTGAAGGTTGATTCGTGGTATAATGAACGGGTAAAAATTATCGATCATCATCTGTATGAGAAGGAGGTAGTCTGATATGAGTCAACCTCAACAGGTACACGGTGTTGCCGGACTGAAAAAACACGACATAAAAGTATCCGGCATCGTATTCATGCTCTACTGCCTGGTGGCAGCGGGAGCCTTCGGTATCGAGGAGATGATACCCGAAGCCGGTCCCGGCATGACCATTCTGTTACTTTGTGTATTCCCCTTCATCTGGGCCCTGCCAATAAGTTCGCTGGTGGCCGAGTGCAGTTCGGTGATGCCCTCCGAAGGCGGTGTCTACGTATGGGCAAAGGAAGCCTTTGGTGAGTTCTGGGGATTCCAGACAGGCTGGTGGGCAACGGTCTCCACCTATATCACCAATGGTGTATATGTGGCGCTGGTATCGGGCTATGTGAGCCAGATGATACCCATGTCCACCATAGCGGATCAGATCCTGAAGATCGGAATGATCGCCATATTCACCGTAGTCAATCTGTTGGGACTGAGGGAAGTCGGTACCGTAAGTACGGTGCTCTCACTTCTGATAGTCGCAGCATTCCTGCTGGTGGCCATCGTTGGCTTTGCAAACTGGCAGACCAATCCGGTGGAACCCTTCATGCCGGAAGACTACACCATAATCGACGGTCTGGGCGGAGGCATCTGCATCTGCATCTGGATGTACTGCGGATACGAGTGCATCTCCAACATGGCCGGTGAGGTCAAGAACCCTCAGGTCATCCCCAGGGGTCTGAAGATCGCCATGCCGCTGGTCGCACTGACATACGTGCTGCCCACACTTGGCGGACTTGCATCGCTTCCCGAAGGTTCATGGGAAATGTGGTCCACGAAGGGCGGCTTCTCGGGAGATCACGTAGGATATGCAACCATACTGACCAACAATCTCGGACACGCCTGGGGATACATGTTCCTGGTGGTGGCCATAATCTCACAGTGTGCAATATTCAATACCTACCTGGCTTCGGGATCCAGAGGATTCTTCGTCCTTGCCGACGATCATCTCTGTCCTCAGTTCCTGGTCAAGGTAAGCAGAAACAGGGGAGTGCCCTATGTAGGCATTTTGTCCCTGGCTATAGTCACATTCATACTCTGCCAGTCGGATTTCACCACTCTGGTATCCATGGAAGTGGTGTTCATGCTGGCGCTCTATATCATACTTCCGATCTCAGTCATCAAGCTGAGGAAGAAGCTGCCCATCGAGGAGAGGGCCAAGAAGGATCTCTACTGGATCAAAGGCGGATCGGGGGTTCTGGTATACTTCTGCGGACTGCCGATAATCATCGCCATTATCGCCCTGCTGGTCAACGGCACGGACTATCTGGTATGGGGACTTGTAGCTCTCTGCTCCGGACCTATCGCATACATCATATTCAAGAAGGTGTTCGGCGGGCTTTCGGTCAACGATCCTGAAGGCAATCCTACCAATGGATTCGGTCTGGCCAAAGGCGACACGGTGCGCATAGGTGTCTTCGCCATGTGTGCGGGTGTCATGGCATTCTTCGGCAAGTTCTGGCTGGCATGGTACGAGATCGAGTGGGGCGAGTGGGGTCCCGATGATTACGATACCCTGGGCGAGATCATCCCTCAGGTCCAGCAGATCCTCATGTGGGCAGGCCTTGCGGCCATCATCCTTGGAGCCATCCTCTTCTTCGTAGGAAAGAAGACGGATCCGGTGCCCCCTGAGAGGGAACTGGATGTTGAAGAAGTGTTGAACAAGTACCTCAACGAAGAAAAGACCGAGACCTTTTTCGATTGATGAACGATAGGAGATATAATGTTTGAATCAGTAAAGGAAGTAAAGAAATTCATTGAAGAAAACGGGATCGAGATGATCGATTTCAAGATGGTAGATCTTGAGGGCAGGTGGAGACACCTGTCCATTCCCGTTGACAGATTCACCGAGAAGACAATGAAGGAAGGCATAGGTTTCGACGGATCCAACTACGGATACGCACCTATCGAGAAATCTGACATGGTCTTCATACCCAACCTGAAGACGGCCATCGTCGACAACTTCGTGGAAGTCCCGACCATCACCATGATGGGCGATGTCTACGTCATAGATGAGCCGGAGAACAGGCCCTTCGATCAGTATCCCAGAAACGTTGCTCTGGCAGCGGAACAGTATATGAGAGACGAGGGCATTGCCGATCAGATGATAGTGGGACCTGAGTATGAGTTCTATATCTTCGACCGGGTAGCCTACGCGGCCCGTCCCGACGAGGTCTTCTGTGAAGTGGATACGGAGCAGGCCGAGTGGAATACAGCTATCGACGACGACATCAGAAACAAGGGCTATCAGGTAGGACGCAAGAAGGGCTATCACGCCGACATACCTCAGGACATTACCTACAACACCAGAGCCAGGATCTGCATGATCATGGAGGACTGGGGCGTCAAGGTCAAGTACCACCATCATGAAGTCGGTGGTCCCGGTCAGGTGGAGATCGAGGTAGAGCTTGGCGAGATGACCGAGATGGCCGACAACACCATGATCGCCAAATATATAATCAAGAACACGGCGGTAGAGGACAACAGGACGGCCACCTTCCTGCCCAAGCCCATCTACGATGAGGCGGGATCGGGACTCCATGTCCACATGCATCTTTTCAAGGACGGCAAGCCGCTCTTCTACGGCAATGAATATTCCAACCTGTCCGAGACAGCAATGTATTTCATGGGCGGACTTCTTGAGCACGCAGCCAGTCTCTGTGCCTTCACAAACCCGTCGACCAACTCCTACAAGAGGCTGGTCCCCGGTTTTGAAGCTCCGGTGACCATTGGCTTTGCGACGGCTAACAGAAGCTCTGTCATACGTATACCGGCATACGCTAAAACGCCGGAGGCCAAGCGTTTCGAACTGAGGAATCCCGACGGTACGTGCAATCCCTATTTTGCATTCGCGGCGATCCTCATGGCGGGCATCGACGGGATCAAGAAGAAGATAGATCCCATGAAGGGTGGCTGGGGGCCATACGACTTCAACCTCTATGAACTGGATGAGGAGCAGAAGAAGGAGGTCAAGGCTCTGCCCACGAACCTGCTTGAAGCCGCCAACGCGCTGGAGGTGGATCACGATTACCTGACGGCAGGAGGTGTCTTCCCTCAGGAACTGATCGACATCTGGGTCACCCGCCGCAAGAAGGATTTCGAGAGGGTGAATTCCATACCTCATCCGGCGGAGTTCTCTCTGTACTACGATCTGTAAAGGCAAGGGAGCCCCGTAAGTTATCGCTATGGAAAAGAAACTGAATTTCTGGTACGGAAGCATATTCGGCACTTACTGGATGATCTATGCGGTCGTCTGCAGTTTTGCTTCCGTATTTTTATTGGCAAAGGGATATAACAACTCTCAGATCGGTATGACCCTTGCTGCAGCCAACATACTGGCGGTGATCATGCAGCCGGTGACGGCGGATATGGCTGACAGATCCAGAAGGATAGGGAGCATAGGTATCTCGTCCATCATGACCGTCATGATGATGGTGTTCACCCTGGGGCTCTTTTTCTTTCGCGGCGGAGGTCTGGGCATTTGCGTCATATTCGTCCTGCTTCTGGGATGGCACACGGTGCTCCAGCCCATATTCAATGCGCTGACATTCAAACTGGAGGAAACGGGGATACCGATAAACTTCGGCATAGCCAGAAGTGCGGGATCTCTGGCTTACGCCATTATGGCTGCCATACTCGGGACCCTGGTGGAGAACCTGGGAGTCACAGTCATCCCTGTAGCCTCAGAGATCACCTGCATCATGCTGCTGATCTCCCTGCTGCTTACGAAGAAGAACTTCGATCGGGCCATGAAGAGAAAGGGCAGGGACAGAGGCGGCGATGTGGATCCCATGTTCGCAGCCGATCCTGAGAAGCAGGCCGTGATCGATGAGGTGCCGGGGGAAGAGCCGGAGGTCATAACCCTGACCCGGTTCATAAGCAGGAACAGGCTCTTTTTCGTTTTGAATCTCGGGGTCGTGGGACTCTTCTTCAGCAACTCGATCCTGAACACATTCATGGTCCAGATAGTAACAGACGTTGGAGGGACCAGCGAGGACATGGGAAGGATCCTGGGGCTCATGGCTTTTCTGGAGATACCGACCATGGTCCTCTTCAGCAGGCTCAAGGCCAGGTTCTCATGCCAGCTTCTGCTCAAGGTGGCATCCGTCGGATTCATATTCAAGATACTTCTGTGCTGGCTGGCCAGATCCGTTGCCATGCTCTTCGCAGCCCAGGCATTCCAGCTGGTTTCATTCGCACTTTTCTTCCCCGGGATGGTATACTTTACCGGAGAGAAAATGAGCAAAGGCGAGGCTGTCAAAGGGCAGGCCCTCTTCACTACGATGATAACCCTCACCACCATATTCGCAAGCCTCATAGGCGGATGGATACTGGATGTGAGCGGGGCCAAGACGCTGACTCTGATCGGCACTCTTGCCACGGTGGCGGGAGCAGCAGTGATCATCTCAGTAGTCGACAGGATCGGCGAGAAGTCATCAAAACCTGATAGACACAAGATCTGAGAAAGGAGATCCAAATGTACGAAGAACTTACAGAGGTGCTGAAAAAAAGCAAAAACATAGTTTTCTTCGGAGGCGCCGGCGTCTCCACTGAGAGCGATATCCCCGACTTCAGATCGGAGGCGGGACTGTACAACGCTCAGCAGGAGTACGGTATGTCGCCGGAGCAGATGATATCCCACAGCTTCTTTATGAGCAATACGGAGAAGTTCTTCGATTACTATAAGAACAATATGGTCTATCCGGAGGCTCAACCCAATCCGGCCCACATGGCTCTGGCGAAGCTGGAGGAGATGGGCAGGCTCTCTGCCGTGGTGACTCAGAACATCGACGGCCTCCATCAGAAGGCGGGAAGCAAGGTGGTCTACGAACTCCACGGATCGGTACTGAGGAACTACTGCATGGACTGCGGAGCGTCATACGATCTCGATTATGTGATGGATCCTGAAAACTGCGAGGGACACATCCCTAAATGCAGCAAGTGCGGCGGCACAGTCAAACCCGATGTCGTCCTCTATGAGGAGGCCCTGGATGAGGATCAGATAAGAGGAGCGGTGGACGCCATCGCATCTGCAGACACTCTGATCATCGGCGGGACATCCCTGGTGGTCTATCCTGCAGCAGGTTTCGTTTCATATTTCAAAGGCAATGATCTGGTGCTCATAAACAAGAGCAGCACATCCTACGACGGACAGGCCAGCCTGGTGATCCATGATCCCATCGGTCAGGTCCTGGGCGAGGCAGTCCAGGCTCTGTAGAGGCCTTCGATCGGGTCGGAAGAGAGCGTAAGTCGATGAAGGACGAGTACAGAAAAGACATAGTACTGGCCAGTTCCTCTCCCAGACGCCGGGAGATGTTTGCAGATCGGGGCATCCCGGTCCGCATACTTCCCGCTGAGGTGGATGAGGATCTTCCTGTTGAGTTGAGCCCGGAGACGACAGTCATGTACCTGGCGTTCAAGAAGGCGGCCTGGGTGGCAGAGGCCATTGAGAAGGAAAGAGGCGCCGGGGCTGATGGAGGCCCTCTTGTGATCGCTGCCGATACCGTCGTGGTCTTCGGAGGCGAGATCATAGGCAAGCCTGCCGACGAAGATGAAGCCTTCAGAGTGCTCTCCGGACTTCGGAGAAACTGCCATCAGGTCATAACGGGGGTAGCCCTGATCGACATGGCCGGTGCCGGCGCCCGGGATCCGGGAGCGTCGGCCCTGAAGCGTTGCCTTTACGAGAAGACCGATGTCTACTTCAGCGACTACAGCGATGAGGAACTGAGGGCATATGTGGCGACCGACGAACCCTACGACAAGGCGGGAGGCTACGCCATACAGGAGACTTTCGGCAAATACATCGATCGTATAGACGGGGACAGGGATAATGTGATAGGCTTTCCCATGTATCGTGTGGAGGAGTATCTATCTCGGGATCAGGAGCATAAATCGAAACATGAAGGAAAAATCAGATAAGAGAACAACTGGATACGGAAGCGGGGAGAGGGAATATCCCACCGGACTGAAGGGCGTGCTGCTTGAGTACAAGTGGCTCTTTTTCTGGATCGTCCTGGCATTCTTTTTCTTCATCGGCGTCTGGGTCGTGGGAGGTAAACAGCTTGCCATCGACTTTGCGGGAGGATACATTATCGAGCTATCTCTGTCCGTGGACAATCTCTTCGTGTTCCTCTTCATCTTCATGAGCTTTCACATCGACGAGCACGCACAGCACAGGGTGCTCAACTACGGTATAGCCGGGACCATATTCCTAAGGTTCCTGTTCATATTCGTGGGCCTTTCTCTGGTCAACGCCTTCGAGTGGATCTTCTACGTCTTCGGAGGCCTGCTGATCCTGAGCGGAGTCAAGATGGCCTTTGAGAAAGAGGACGACGAGGATCCTCACGACAAGCCCATGTTCAGGTTCTTCCAGAAGCTCCTGCCCATGACCACATATTTCGAGGATGAGAAGTTCGTAGTGAAGCGTACTGACGAAAATGTCGGGAGCGGCGCAGGCTGGCTGGCACGCCATTCAAAGGTGCTCTTCACACCATTGTTCGCAGTCATGCTGGTGATCATTTTCTCCGACGTGATCTTCGCCATCGACTCGGTGCCGGCGGTCCTGTCCATGACAAGGAATACGCTGATCGTCTATACATCGAACTTCTTCGCCGTCATGGGAATGAGACAGCTTTTCTTCGTGGTGGAGCACATGCAGAACCGTTTCGCCTACGTTAAATATGCGGTGGCGATAATTCTTGTCTTCACCGGTGTGAAGATGATAATAGAGGTCTTCGGGATCCATATCGACAATCTGATTTCGATCGCGGTCATCTGCAGCCTTCTTGCGGCGGGGATAATCCTTTCGGCCATAGTGTCCCGGGCTCAGGAGAGGGCTGCGGAAGATGAGGTGGAGGTCTATGACGCCACCGGAGAAGATAACCCTACAGGTCCATGGCAGGACGGTGATCTCGAATGATGGGGTTTGCGACGCTGATCCAGAGCCTGGGGCTTGGAGTTGGTCTGGCCATGGACGCATTCTCCGTGTCCATAGCCGACGGCCTGGCGGATCCGAAGATGAAAGGCGGCAGGAAGATGCTCATCGCAGGATGCTTCGCATTCTTCCAGTTCGCAATGCCTCTTCTGGGATGGGTCTGCATCCATACCATCGCCCAACAGTTCAAGGCTTTCGAAAAGGCGATCCCCTGGATCGCGCTTATATTGCTTTTGTATATCGGCGGCAGGATGCTGATCGAGGGGATACGTACTACGGGCAAAGGCAATGAAGGGGCCGTGGGCGAGACCGCCGGCGAGAGGGGCGAAGGCGAGAGGGCCGGACATGGAACGGAAGGTGCCGAGGCGGCCGGAGTGCTGCCTCTTTCGACGCTGCTGCTGCAGGGAGTGGCTACTTCCATAGATGCGCTCTCTGTGGGATTTGCCTTTGCATCCTATGCCATCGTCACGGCGGCTGCCTGCTCGGTCGTGATCGGAGCTGTTACATTCATCATCTGCATGCTTGGTCTGGCACTGGGCAGCAGGATCGGCGCCAGATTCACCGGCAAGGTCGAGATAGTTGGCGGGATCATCCTTATACTTATCGGTATCGAGATATTCGTCAGGGGAGTGTTCCTTTGACGCGTAGGTTCATTACGATGGGGAAAACGATAAACGGAGAAAGCAGATGGAAGCTTTATACGGTGGGGACCATATTTGCCCTGTCCATCGGCTTTGCTTTTTTTGGGATTAAAAAGTGCGTGCCCTATGCGGACACCCTTGAGTTGATCGCTTACAGATATGCGGCGGCCCTTGTCAGCGGCCTGATCTTCGTTGCTATCTCAAAGGCAAGGGGGACTTATCCGAAAGGGGAGCCGGGAAGGCCGAAGGCGGGCCTTTATATGACCGCATTTTTCTACATGGCTTTCATGATCCTTCAGATCCTGGCCATGTATTTTGCCACATCCATCGAAGGGGCAATTGTTTTCGCCATGGTGCCCATCTTCGCAAAGATCATCGGGCGGATCACTCTGGGCGAGAAGTCGACGCCGCTGCAGAACTTCTTCGTTGTGATCACAGTGGCTGCGCTCATCGTGCTCATCATACTGAATGCCACGGACATCCATCTGAATGTGACAGGGCTTATCATTATGACGATCAGCAGTATATTCATGGGTTGCCAGAACGTGTCTGCAAGATATATAAGGGGAGTCTTCGCTCCCATAGAGATCACCATGTGCATATCGGCATTCGGATTTGTTATCTTCTTCGGAACAGCGCTGATACGTGCCGGGATAAGAGGAGATGTGGCCGGTCTGTTCGAGCCGCTGACTCATCCGACCTTCGTGATATGGGCGGCCTTTCTGGGTGTTTTCTGCATACTGCTCTCGGCCCAGTTCATGGCCTACATGCTTGCGCATATGCAGATCGTCCAGTGCACCATCTTCAGCAGTGCATCTACTCTGGTTTCTATCATCGCAGGAGCTCTCATCCTGGGTGAGCCACTCGTGTGGTATCACTATCTCTGTGGTGCTCTGATACTTGCAGGTGTCGTGGGACTGTCCGCAGCGCCGGCGCGGGAAGAGAACAGCGGCAAATCCTTACGGGATGATATGAAGAAGTAAGAAAAAACCTGCTGCGCCCTTTGGGAGAAGCAGGTTGATTTTTTATCCGGCCTGTAAGGTGCAGGATGAGGTCTTTCGATCAGACGTTGAAGAGGAAGTGGCAGATGTCGCCGTCCCTGACCTCGTATTCCTTGCCCTCTGAACGAAGCCAGCCCTTTTCTTTGGCGGCAGAGATCTTACCGCCTGCCTCCATCAGTTTGTCGTAGGCGATAGTCTCCGATCTGATAAAACCTTTTTCGAAATCCGTATGGATCTTACCGGCAGCCTGGGGTGCCAGGGTGCCTCTTCTTATTGTCCATGCTCTGGTCTCATCCTCGCCTGTGGTTATGAAGGAGATGAGGTCAAGCAGGGCATAGGATGAATGTATAAGCTGCTCCAGTCCCGATTCGCTGATACCCAGTTCCTCGAGGAACATCTTTCTCTCATCATCGTCCAGCTCCGAAAGTTCTGCTTCCACCTTCGCGCAGATGACCACGACCTGGGAACCTTCTCCGGCAGCGTAGTCGATGACAGCGTCTACGTATTCGTTACCGGTAGATCCCTGTGAGCCTCCGACCATGCCTCCGATAGATCCCTGTGAGCCTCCGACCATGCCTCCGATATCAGCGATGTCATCCTCCGATACGTTTGCGGCGTAGATGACAGGCTTGTAGGAAAGGAGATCCAGTCCTTTTACGAATTCGGCTTCTTCTTCATCAAGATCCAGAGACCGGGCTGTATTGCCTTTGCCCAAATGCTCCGATACCTTCTCGAGAAGATCCAGTTCCTTCTGGAGGGACTTGTCTCCCTTAAGGTTCTTGGTGGTCTTCTGGATGCGGCGATCCAGCACCTCCATGTCGGAGAGGATCAGCTCGGTGTTGATGGTCTCGATGTCGGAGATGGGGTCTATCTTACCGTCCACGTGTACCACGTTGCCGTCTTCGAAACAGCGGACGACGTGGACGATGGCCTCCACATTCCTGATGTGTCCGAGGAACTGGTTGCCCAGTCCTTCGCCTTTGCTTGCCCCCTTGACCAGGCCTGCGATATCGCAGAACTCTATGGTCGTGTAGATGGTCTTCCTGGAGTTGTATATCTCGGAAAGCTTAGTCACCCGCTCGTCAGGGACGGTGACCACTCCGATATTAGGCTCGATGGTGCAGAAGGGGTAGTTGGCCGCCTCGGCACCGGCCCTGGTTATTGCATTGAACAGTGTACTTTTTCCAACATTTGGAAGTCCTACGATCCCAAGCTTCATGTGTTTCGATTCTCCTTTTGTGTTAGTGTAGCGACTCTCACGGGCGCCGGACGTCGTTCTTCAGCGACCCTCGCCGGCCGTCGGCCCTCGTTCCTCGGCGACTCTCATGGGCGCCGGCCCTCGTTCTTCGGCGACCCTCGCCGGCCGCCGGCTCTCGTTCCTCGGCGACCCTCATGGCCGCCGGCCCTCGTTCTTCGGCGACCCTCATGGGCGTCGGCCCTCGTTCTTCGGCGACCCTCGCCGGCCCTCGTTCTTCGGCGACCCTCGCCGGCCCTCGTTCGCATGACAAGTATAACATCTGTAGTCCACCGGCTCAACATAGCCGCTGGCAATTATTTCCAAATAATGAGGTCTTAATTGGTGGTGCTCCTGTTGGCTCTTCGAGACAGGTATACATAGACGATCAGGGCCAGGGCGGTGGCCACAAGGCTTATCACCTGAGCCTGCTTGAAGGGGCCGATCATCAGGCTGTCCGTGCGCAGTGCCTCCACGAAGAATCGCTCTATCGAATAGAGGATCGCGTAGAGGAGGAATATCTGGCCCTCAAAGGGCCTGAGGAAACCGGATCCGGGCTTGTCGTTGTACGGGTCCCGAGTCTCAGGATCGCTGGTCGGTGTCCGAGCCGCTTGTCCATTGTCCGGTGTCCGAGCCGCTTGTCCATTGTTCGGGGATGAGGATCTGCTGATTGCCAGCTGCCTGCTGTCGAACCAGAGCAGGAAGATAAACAGCAGGAAGCACCAGATCGATTCATAAAGGAACGTGGGGTGCATCTGCTGACCGTCTATAGTCACGGCCAATGGCAAGTCCGTTGGGCCGCCGTGCGCCTCGGAATTGAAATAGTTTCCCCAACGACCGATGGATTGTCCAAGAGCTATTGCCGGGGCTATCAGATCCAGCAGGGAAAGAGGGGACATCCGTTGCCTTTTGCAGAGTATGGCTGCGGTGGCAAGTCCCAGTATCAGGCCGCCGTGGATGGCAAGCCCGCCTGCCCGGGTGTTGAAGATCTGTGAAAGATCGCCTGAATACCAGCTCCAGTGAAACAGCACGTAGTAAAGTCGCGCCCCGATTATGCCTGCGGGTACGCTTATGATCACCATATTCAGGACCTGATCAGAGGTGAACCCGTGAAGCGGCGCCCGTCTGCAACATAAAACCGTGGCGATGACGATACCGAAACAGATCAGTATGGCGTACCACATGATGTCGAGTCCGAATATTGTGAATGCTACTGGGTTTGGGATAGGCATATTTCCATAATACACTCGCACCGCCTGCATGGCAACCTGCAAGTCGCTGCTCCTGTATCGTCCCATTCACCGCTCCGCCATGACGTGGCCGGTACTCCTCCAGCAACTATGTAAGACTGCGTTTTTACCGCCCGGTTTCCATAGTGGATGTCCCTCGGTCTATGTAAAATGTGCATTTTCTGGTCGATCTTACATAGTGGGAGGCTCTGCTTCTGAGTAGGATTCGAATATCTCGGCCGGTTTTTCATAGTGAGTGGTCAGGATTCTATGAAAAATGCCCATCGTTCTCCCAATTCTACATAGTGAACGCCCGGTTTCACGCAGGGAGAGCGTGTGTGCAGGTAAAACCAGGGGATTCAGGGCGTTTTTACATACGGGAGGAGCGTGTGTGCAGGTAAAACCGGGGAATTCAGGGCGTTTTTACCTGCAGGAGGGGCAGAAGTGCAGGTAAAACCAGGGGATTCAGGACGTTTTTACCTGCATGTGGAGCAGGTGTGCAGGTAAAACCGGGGAAATAAAGGCGTTTTTACCTGCAGGAGGGGCAGGTGTGCAGGTAAAACCGAGGGAATAAAGGCGTTTTTACCTGCAGGAGGGGCGTGTGTGCAGGTAAAACCGGGGGATTCAGGGCGTTTTTACCTGCAGGAGGGGCGTGTGTGCAGGTAAAACCGAGGAAATAAAGGCGTTTTTACCTGCAGGAGGGGCAGGTGTGCAGGTAAAACCGGGGAATTCAGGGCGTTTTTACCTGCAGATGGAGCTGGTGTGGAGGATCTGGAGGGGAGGTGGTTGAAAAAACCTAAAAAGGGGAGTGAAATTGTTGACAAATGGAGTGAAGTGGATTAAAATGGTGTTGACTCCGACGGAAGGGCATTGCCTTTCAATGGGGAGCGAGCCCGTAGCGCGTGGAGCGAGCCCGTAGCGCGGGGAGCGAGCCCCAGGACGGAGATCGGAGACAGAGGTAGATATGTTCGTAGGAAAGTACAACAACTCCATCGACAGTAAGTTCAGGTTGATAGTGCCTGCCAAGTTCCGGGATGAACTGCGAGGCAAGTGCATCATGGCCAAATCCCTGGATAAATGCCTCACCATCTACACCATGGAAGAGTGGAAGAAGTTCGTCGACAAGCTGGATGAACTGCCCACAAGTAATCCGAACAGCCGTAGGGTGAGAAGACACTTCCACTCATCGGCAGCAGAGTGTGACATCGACAAGCAGGGTCGAATGACCATTCCTCAGGAATTGAGGGAATATGCCGGGATCGACAAGGAACTGGTCACCGTAGGCAGCAACAAGGTCATAGAGGTCTGGAGCAAGGAACAGTGGGATGCTGAACTGGATCCGGATACGGGCGAACTGCTTGAGGCCAGCGAGGCGGCAGAGGGCCTCGAGGTCTATGGCTTCTAGCTTTGAACACACGCCTGTCCTCTTCGAGGAGTGTATGGACGCCCTCGACATCAAACCCGGCGGGACCTACGTAGACGGGACCCTGGGAGGCGGAGGACACGCATCGGGCATAGCCGAAAGGATCGGCCCGAATGGAACATTGATAGGAATAGACCGGGATCAGGAAGCGCTGGATGCGGCAGCAGAAGTGCTGAAGGGCTATCCATGCCGGAAGATCCTGATCAAGGCGAGATACTCGCAGATCAAGGAAGTATTGAGAGATACCCTCGGCGCAACCGGCGCAGAGAGTACCGATATAAAAGCCGGTACAGCCGGCATAGATGGAGCGTTGCTGGATGTAGGAGTTTCCTCTCACCAACTAGATTCCCCCAATAGAGGATTCTCCTACCAGCATGACACTCCACTGGACATGAGGATGGACAGAGATGCATCCTTCACAGCATGGGACGTCGTCAACACCTACGACGAGGGGGAGCTGGCAAGGATCATCAAAGAATACGGTGAAGAAAGGTGGGCGAAGAGGATCGCCGCCTTTGTAAAGGATAAGAGGAAGGAAGCTCCCATAGAGACCACCGGGCAGCTGGTGGACATCATCAAGGCGGCTATCCCCGCATCGGCCAGAAGAGAGGGGCCACACCCGGCCAAGAGGACCTTTCAGGCCATAAGGATAGAAGTCAACGATGAACTGGGAGAACTGAAGAAGGCATGTGACGACTACTGTGATGTGCTGAGGCCGGGAGGACGGCTTTGTATCATCACCTTCCACTCTCTGGAGGACAGGATAGTCAAGGAAGCCTTCGCTACCAGACTCGATCCGTGTATATGTCCCAAGGACCTGCCCGTATGTGTATGCGGAAGGAAACCGGACGTACGAAAGGTGACGGGAAAACCTGTCACAGCATCCGAAGAGGAACTCAATATCAATCCGCGTTCGAGGAGCGCGAAGATGAGAGCCATCGAGAAGTTGTAGGAGACGACTTAAAGATCGGCCCGACTGAACAGTTTACGGGGGGAAAAATGATAGCAGCAGAACAATGGTATGAATTCCAGGAACAGTATCAGAAGTACGGCCTGGACATGAAGCCGAGGGAGACCAGAGAAGCCAGAGAAGCGCGGCGTAGAGCCGCTCGTGCAAAGTCAACCATGGACCTGGCCATCCTGAGCGACAGAAGACTCATACTTATCGGAATAGCGGTAATGGCCGTAATGATGATCATGTTCATCGTCGCCACCGCATATGCAGCATCCATAAGATATGACATAAGCATGGTGGAGGCGGAGAACAATATCCTGTGGGATGACATCAAGACCCTCCAGTCGAACCAGACTTCACTCAACGGAGTCGGATACGTGGAACAGAGAGCTGGAGAGGTGCTGAAGATGAAATCGGCTCCGGCCAGCCAGATAGTGTACATCAGCAGCGGTGACGTGCCTGCCGAAGGCTTCGCCGACGTACTGAAATCAAAGGCATTTCAATAATTAAACTGTTCTTAGGACCCGGGCACTGATATAATAGTGACCCGGGATTCGTTCTATTTCAAAGGAGAAAAATGTCGTTCAAAAATCTCAGCAAAAGAAATCTGGTATTCGTAGCAGCCATCATTTTTGGCATGATGCTTCTGCTTGCTTTCAGGGTCGGATGGGTCCAGATAGTCAAGGGAGAAGAGTACTCGTCCAGGGCTATCCAGCAGCAGACAAAGGACAAGACCCTAAAGGCCGAAAGAGGCGTGATCTACGATACCAACGGCAGGGAACTGGCGGTAAGCGTTTCCTGTTATTCCGTATGGGTCCGTCCCGATACGGTCAAATCCGGAAGAGACAAAGCTGAGATCCACAAGAGCGTAAAAGACGTCACAGATACCCTGGAAGCATACACGGGAGTCGAATCCAACAAGATCGCAGAGATCCTGAATTCCGGAGAGAAACTGGTCTGTGTGGCGAGAGGGCTGGATAAGACCGCCGCAGACGAGATAAGAGGAGCCGACATCAGGGGAGTGGAGATCGTGGAGGACACCAAGAGGTCCTATCCCATGGATGACAGCGCAGCACACGTCATTGGCTCCGTCAATGTCGACAACGAAGGGCTTTCCGGTCTGGAGCTCCAGTACGATTCATACCTGAGCGGCGTTCCCGGAAGATGGATAAGTTATACGGATACGGCCGGCAAGAAGCTGACCAACTCCTACGATGACGAGAGATATTACAAGGCCGAGGACGGCTACAATCTGACCGCGACTCTGGATCACGTAATCCAGCATTACATGGAGGATGCTCTCGCAAAGGCAATCAAGAAGACCAAGTCCAAGAGAGCCATGGGCATCGTCATGGAGGTGGAAACGGGAAGGATCCTGGCCATGGCCCAGAACCCGTCCTTTAATCTGAACCAGCCCATGGAACCTGCAGACGATGATGACAAGGTAAAATTCAAGACCATGTCGGCGGAGGAACAGACCGAATACCTTTCGGACATGTGGCGTAACTTCCTCATATGCGACGTATACGAGCCGGGTTCAACTTTCAAGCTGGTGACCACATCAACGGCCCTTGAAGAGAACGTAGTCAACGAGACCGAAACATGGAAGTGCAAGTCGGGCTACAAGGTGGCGGGACGTTTCATCAAGTGCTGGGCATACCCGGATTCCCACGGTAAGGAGAATCTCAAGGAAGCCGCCAACAATTCCTGCAACCCGGTCTTCATCCAGATCGCTCTCAGGATCGGACTGGACACTTTCTATGATTATCTGGATACCTTCGGAGTCGAAGACATGACAGGTATAGACTTCCCGGGTGAGACAACGGGCATAGTCCAGGACAAGGAGACGGCAGGAGATATCGGCCTGGCTACCATTGGCTTTGGACAGGGTGTAGCCATGACCCCAATCGAGCTGATCACAGCAGTCAGCTCCATAGGTAACGAAGGAAAGATGATGCAGCCTCACCTGGTGAGAGAGATAACGGATGCCGAGGGAGAAGTGGTGGAGAAGATCGAGCCCACCATGACCAGACAGACCGTATCGAAGAAGACGGCCAGAAAGGTCTGCGACATCATGGAATACATAGCCGGCGAAGGCGGCGGTGCATCTCTGGCGGCAGTGCCTGGATATAGAGTCGGCGCCAAGACCGGTACGGCAAACAAGTTGAAGGAAAAGGGTGTTGGCTACAGCAGCGACACATATTCCTCCTGTATAGCCATGGCTCCCATGGACGATCCCAAGGTGGCGGTGCTGGTCATAGTCGACAGTCCCCAGGGCGTCCAGTTCGGTAGCATAACTGCGGCCCCCTACGTCGGCCAGGTGCTCAACAAGACCCTGCCATATCTGAACATCTCTGCAGATGCTCAGCTCAAAAAGCAGGAAGAGGATAAGGAAAAAGAAGAGATGAAGACCGTGCCGGATCTGGTTGGCAAAGGCGCTTCCGATGCGGCTGCGCAGCTGGAGAAGGAAGGCCTGGACTACGATCTGGACGACTCGGCGGACAACGATGATTACATCGTCCTCAAACAGTACCCGGCAGCGGGGACCGAGCTCAAGAAGGGCTCCAAGGTCTACCTCTACAAATAGCAGTCAGGGTCAGATCGGGTGAGATCATGAACACAACCAGCATCAGAGAAATAGCAAAAGCAACAGACGGCCGTATCATAAAAGGCTCGGAAGAACTGACCGTAAGTGGAGTCGTCCACGATTCGAGAGAGTGTGGACCCGATGATCTTTTTGTCTGCGTGATCGGCGAGAATCTGGACGGACACGATTTCATCCCTCAGGTCATTGAAGCCGGATGCAGGGCTCTTCTTGTCTCGAATGAAGGTGTTGCAGAGGCCGCATCCGACGCCAGTGTGATACTGGTCGATGATACCGTGAAGGCAATGGATGACCTTGCCCGCTGGTATCTTGAGAAACTGGATCTGATCACCGTTGCGGTGACAGGAAGCGTAGGCAAGACCTCCACCAGGGATATGATCTACTACGTGCTGAACGAGAAGTTCAAGTGCGGCAGAAACATGAAAAACTACAATAACGAGATCGGGCTTCCCCTCAGTATTTTCAGGCTTGACGACAGCAATGAAGCGGTTGTCCTGGAGATGGGGATGAGCGATTTCGGAGAGATAAGTCTGCTCACCGATATAGCCAGACCAATGATAGGCGTCATCACCAATATAGGCACCGCCCACATGGAGCATCTGGGCAGCCGTGAGGGAATATTCAGGGCCAAGATGGAGATCACGGAAGGTCTCAGATCGAGGGCTGAAGGCGGAGCCATGGTGGTTGCCTTTGATGAAGAATTCCTCAATCCGGAGAGGATCGCAGGCGACTTCGACAGCATCTTCATCGGAAGTGACGGAAGAAGCAGCTACATTGTGGGAGATATAGTCGATGAAGGCATAGACGGAGTGAGTTTCTCTCTCGAACACAGGGAGGAGAGACGGGACTTCAACGTGCCGGTACCGGGAAGGCACAATGCGGTCAATGCATCCCTTGCCATAGCCATAGGCGACAGGCTGGGGCTGACCACCGAGCAGATAAGAAAAGGGCTTTCGGCTGTGGAACTGACGGGACACAGGCTAAGGGTCCTGAGGACAGAAGACCTGACTGTGATAGACGACACATACAATGCCAGCCCCGATTCGATGAAGAGTGGGCTCAAGGTTCTCGAAAGAAGCAGGTGCAGCGGCTGCAGGGTCGCCATACTGGGCGAAATGTATGAACTTGGCGAGAAGGAAGATCAGATGCACAGAGACGTGGGGATCTTCGCCGCAGGATGCGATATCGACAGGGTCATAGGAATAGGACCTCTTGCGAAGAACATAACCGACGGCGCAGCCGCCGGAGGTATGGAGGCCCTATGGTACGAGACCAAGGACGATCTCTACAGGGAGATGAGCGAGCACGTGGGAGATGGCGACATCGTACTGGTCAAGGCGTCCAGGGGCATGAGGCTGGAAGAAGTGGTGGAAAAACTGACAGAGGAGTAGGGCACAGATACAGAAATGACGATATTATCGACAGTTATAACAATAGCGATAGCCTTTGTGATCGCAGTCATAGGAACGAAGATAGAGATCCCCATACTGAGGGAGAAGGCCGGACAGAACATCAGGGAGGAAGGTCTCGAATCCCATTACTCCAAGGCGGGGACTCCCAGTATGGGCGGTATCAGCATAGTGATAGCGACCCTTATTGCGACCATCCCATCCATGATCATGGGACAGGTTGGCGGGCTCAGCATGACACCTGTGCTGCTGATCCTCATCGTTTTCGTAGGATTCGGACTGGTGGGATTCATCGACGACTATCTCAAGGTGATAAAGAAGCAGAACGAGGGGCTGAAGGTAAAACCAAAATTCGCCCTTCAGATCATCATCTGTCTGCTCTTTGCAATACTGTGCAGGGTCATGACCGAAGGCGGGACCCAGGTGTATTTTCCCGGATTCAAC
>Ga0256406_1000436_pt1 | contig 77526 bp, 67 predicted proteins | sample RumenRJG_03DNA_FD_185986 | JGI IMG/M metagenome (GOLD analysis project Ga0256406, IMG submission 185986) | Bovine rumen microbial communities from Lethbridge, Alberta, Canada - RJG_03 | ecosystem: Host-associated > Mammals > Digestive system > Stomach > Rumen | place: Canada: Alberta | collected... | reverse complement strand
CTGTGCCCAGCGCTGCAGCCTGCGAAAATGTACTGCCTGATTCATGGGTATGCCTCCTGCATGATGATTTGGGATCATCGTAGCAGAGAGAATCAGGCTGAAAAAGTATCGATTAATTGATGCTTACAGTATAGCACCAAATCCCGGGAATGTTCGGCCATCTCCGATAGGTGTGTTCAAAGATGCCGGACAATTACCGATTACCACTCCAACCGATCTCACGCAATTTCTCTTGCCAGATGCTGAATGAGTCCTGCAAAAAAGGCGTGATTCCTTACGGCATTGTGGGAGATACGATTGTCGTCAACGGTGATCCCATCTGCGCGCCGGCGGATTTTCCGGCGCTGTTGCGGGAATTCAAGGATTTCTGTGTGCGGAGCGCGCACAATATTTTCCTCCTGAGTGTGACGGACATGTTCCTTGACGAGTATAAGCGGCAGGGGTTCGGCACAGCCAAGTGCGGCGAGGAGGCCAGATTCAAGCTCTCGGAGTACAGCATCGCCGGCAAGAAGGGCGCCAAAATGCGCATGAACATCAACCATGCGGAGAAGGCGGGGATTGTTGTCAAGGAGTACAAGCCGCTGGAGAAGCGCGATCCGGAGATCGAGAAGAACTTCGATCGGATCACGAATGAGTGGCTGCAGGAGAAGAAGAGCGGCCTTCTGACGTTCACGATGGGGACGCCGAGCTTCGACCAACCGTTTGACCGGAGGTATTTTTATGCGGTCAACGCGGGGGGCAGGATGGAGGGCTACATTGTCTATGTGCCCTTCCTGCACGGAACGGGCTACATGGCGGACGTGACAAGACGCGCGAAGGATGCGCCGGGCGGCGTCATGGAGAAGATCATGTACGATGCCTTCCAGGTGTTCCTGTCGGAGGGCTACGAGTGGGCAAGTCTTGGGAATGCGCCGCTGGCAGGGCTGGCGGAGGATGCGCTGCAGACGGGGAACGCATCTAAAAAGAAAACTTCCGAGGAGAAGGGGAAGAATAGTGACGGGAATTCCGCCCGCCAGGAAGCAGATAAAAAGGACCAACAGATGAATGCCAAGAAGGAGTCCGAAGGCGCAGAGACGACCGCTGGCCCGCAGCAGAATGCCGTCGAAAAGATGCTCCGCTTCGTCTACGAGAAGCTCAACTCCTGCTATGGCTTCAAGGACCTCTACCGCGCGAAGGAGAAGTACAACCCCTACGAGTGGTTGCCCGAGTACTACGTCTTCCTTCCGAAAATACCGACCCCGCAGATGTTCTATGCCGTCGTCCGAATCCAGAACCCCGGCGGGCTTAGCTCCTATGCGAAGGATATTCTGGAGTCGTTTGCGCACAAAAAGGTGGATCGAAGGCGGTAAGCGTAAAGATAACCGAAAAACGCGAGCGTAAGAAGGACCGAAAGCAGTAAGCACAAATTGAAATCAAGAATAAAGGACTGCCACAGCAGATGAAGTTCTTCTGATGCGGCAGCCCTTTATTCTTGGGTGAATTTCCTTTATTCTTGGTTGAATTTTTATTCGGGAGGAACCGAGTCGGTTGAAACCGAATGAAATCAGAGCTTCACCTCAAATGGATTCTCTTTCCCTTTGCTCCAGCAGTCCACGCTTTCATAGGCACTCCTGACCATGGATTCTACGGCGTCGTCCGTATAGAAAGCAGTGTGCGGAGAGACGATGACGTTCGGGAAAGAGCGGAGAATACTCATCTCATCATTGCGGATGACGTCGCCCTCGCGGTTGTAGTAGTAGAGGCCGTTCTCGTTCTCGAGGACATCGAGGCCGGCGCCGCCGACCTTGCCTGTCTCCAGCGCATCGATCAGCGCACTTGTATCGATGAGGGAGCCGCGTGCTGCATTGATGATAATCACGCCGTCCTTGCATTTGGCGAGAACGTCGCGGTTTACCATGTGGTAGTTCTCCTTTGTCGCCGGTGCATGGAGAGAGATGATGTCAGACTGTGCCAGCAGTTCGTCGACGGAGACATATTCGGCGTATTGGCGTACTTCGTCATTGGGATAGAGATCATAGGCGAGAATCTTGCACCCAAAACCGGAGAGTGAGCGAATCAGCGTTCTGCCGATGCGGCCTGTGCCGATGACACCTACTGTGCAGTTGGAGATGTCGTGGCCCATCTTGCCCTTCAGTTGATAATCCTGTACGGCGGCACGCTTCATGATCGGAATCATCTTGCGCAGGAGCATGAGCATCATCATGAGGGCATAGTTGGCAACGCCGTTAGGCGCATATCTGCCGGCGGAGACCTTCAGGCCGCGCTTTTTCGACTCTGCGAGATCAATGTGGTCATAGCCGATGGACCTGCAGGGGAGATAGCGCACACCCATGTCCGCGAAAGCATCCACAAAGGGTGCACTCATATCGCAGGGCGTCGTGCAGATGGCATCGCACCCCTCCGCCAGATGGAGGTTCTCTTTTGTCGGATACTCCGCCGTCCAGGCGAAATCGATGCCGTATTCTTTACTGAACCGCTCTGCGTAAGCAAGCTCGTCAAAGGGACGAAGTGCATAAAACATTATTTTCATGATGAAGGCTCCTTCTATTCTGCGAGGTATGCTTTATGTTTAATCCGGATATGTTCACTCGCAGAGAAATGCATAACAACTCAATAACCATTGTGAATATTGTATCAATCACAGCATTCATTATTGCACATTTTTCAATGTATGGCTGAAAAAGATGTGAAAATGGAATGGATCTGCAGATAGGTAACTATCACTCTGCGTGAGAGCCAGACAGTAAGCTTTCGACTTTATATAATGGCAATAAGAAAGACCCATGTCCGCCGGATGCGGATCACGGATCTTAAATGCACGTCTCTGTGAGGAGAACGGCGCTCTTTGTAGGGGGAGGGGCTGCAGGGGGGTTGGTCCTGCAGCCGGGTTATGAAAAAGTTTTATGCGGTTGCTTGTCAGATGTTCTTCATCCATCTGATGACTATATGGTATAGCCGGAATGTGAAAAAAATGTGGCTGAATATGCAAGATTCTGTGTTCATTTCGTTAAACGAAAATAAAGCGGCACAGAGAGGCAAGTATGATTTTGCGCAGCTGTATATTTGCTGATAGTATAGAAAGCAGAATATTTTCAGATACCGGACAGGCACCAAGGGTTCGGGTATCTGCCCAGTACCAAGATATTTCAGACATCTATCAGGCATCAGGAGGCACGACATGTCATCACTAAACGATTTTTTTGAGAAGGTCATCACGGTGAAGTGGGGACCTGAAAAGAGGAGCGTGGATATTATTGACCAGACGCTTCTTCCCAATACTATTAAGAGGATTCAGATCAGAACGCAAGAGGAGATCTGGGAGGCCATCAAGAAGCTCCGCGTGAGGGGGGCACCTGCGATCGGCGTGTGCGCGGCTTACGGCATTGCCGTTATTGCCAATGAATTTCCAGACACAGAGTATGAGGGTTTCTACAAAAAGTTCAAGGTGGCAAAAGATTATCTCGCTTCTTCAAGGCCTACAGCAGTGAATCTTTTCTGGGCACTGAACCGCATGGACGATACGATGAAGGCCAACAAGGATAAGCCTGTCGCGGAGATTAAGAAGATCCTCTATGCGGAGGCTGAAAAAATTCGCGAGGAAGATGTTCAGATCAGTAAGAATATCGGTGAAATTGGCTTTGGGCTGATGCAGGAGTTAAAAGAGGATGGGAAGGAGCTGGGGATCCTCACACACTGCAATGCAGGTACGTTGGCCACAGCAAAATACGGCACCGCTACAGCACCTATGTACATGGCTCTCGAGCATGGATGGAAGGGCTCTGATATGCACGTGTACTGCGACGAGACGAGGCCTCTCCTGCAGGGGGCAAGACTGACTTCCTTTGAGCTGTACAATGCCGGCATCACAACTTCTGTGCAGTGCGACAATATGTCCGCTCTCCTGATGAAGACCGGAAAAATCAAGATTATTTTCGTCGGATGTGACCGTGTCGCGGCCAATGGCGACGCTGCCAACAAGATCGGAACGTCTGCACTGGCTGTCCTGGCCCATCATTACGGTATTCCGATGTATATCTGTGCACCGAGCTCAACAATCGATATGAAAACAAAGACCGGCGACGATATCCCGATCGAGATGCGCGATCCCGATGAGATTAAGAGCATGTGGTACAAGGAGCCGATGGCGCCTGCCGGCGTAGACGCTTCGTTCAATCCGGCCTTTGATGTGGCTGACCACAACCTGTTCACCGGCATCATTACGGAGAAGGGCCTCTGCCATGCGCCTTATGAGGAGGCGTTCAGGCAGCTGGGAATCAACTGACACTGATTGGATAAATATTGAAGTCCATGGAAGAACAACATGCTGCAGAAAGGATGTGTCTGATGCTGCCATTTCATTATTATGCGCCGACAGAAGTTGTTTTCGGACCGGATGCTGAGGAGCATACCGGTGAGCTCCTGCACAAATATGGAGCGAAGAGAGTGCTCATTCACTACGGAAGTCCCCGGGTTGTAAAGACGGGGCTTGTTCCGGGCATAGAGAAGTCTCTCGATGCGCTGGGCATTTCTTACTGTGAACTTGGGGGCGTTGTGCCTAATCCCCATCTGTCAAAGGTGCGGGAAGGAATAGCTCTCGGACGAAAAGAGAAGATTGATTTTATTCTGGCTGTTGGCGGCGGATCCGTCATTGATTCTGCGAAGGCAATTGGTTATGGTCTTGCAGATGCAGAACAAGGAGATGTCTGGGATTTCTATGATTATAAGAGGGCACCGAAGGCGTGCCTGCCGGTGGGTGTTGTGTTAACGATTGCTGCAACGGGATCTGAGATGTCCAACAGTTCGGTCATTACGAATGAAGAAGGCGGCATCAAGAGAGGATGCAATACAGATTATTCGAGACCGAAGTTCGCGGTGATGAACCCGAAACTCACAATGACGCTGCCGGAGTATCAGACGATGTCCGGTGCAACGGATATCTGTATGCACACTATGGAGAGATACCTCAACAGAGGCGGCCACATGGAGCTGACGGACGGCATCGCTGAGGCACTTCTGCGCACCGTTATTGCAAGTGCGAAGACGCTTCTGAAGGAGCCTCAGAACTATGAAGCGCGCGCGGAGATTATGTGGGCATCTTCTCTGTCTCATAATGGACTGACGGGATGCGGCACAGACGGCGGCGACTGGGCCTGCCACAAGCTGGAGCACGAGCTGGGCGGAATGTTCGACTGCGCTCACGGCGCAGGCCTTGCTGCGATCTGGGGCACTTGGGCGAGATATGTATACAGAGAAGCTCCGGATCGCTTCGCCAACCTCGGCCGGGGCGTCTTTGGCATCGATGAGAAGGATGATCTGCGTGCGGCGGAGAAATGCATCGAGGCGTTTGAGGCATTTTTCAAGGACATTCATATGCCGGTTTGTCTCGATGAATTGGGCGTACATCCGTCTGATGCGCAGTATAAGGAACTGGCGGATAAGTGCTATGCGGCTACGAGAGGAGATTTTGGCTCCATGAAGAAGCTGACGAGGGCCGATATGGAGAAGATCTACCGCGGAGCGCAGAAACGGCAGGCTGAAGAGTGATCGAGTCTCTTGTGTTGTCGCGCTGAACCGTTTTATAAACAAGCTGATTTCTTTATCTTTCATCGATTCAAAAACGTGAGTGTTCATGCCTGTTCATATGCATGGATGCTCACGTTTTTCCTTAGTCTTATCTGGAGATTAACATCTGAAAACACACCTGTCATACAAAGAAAATATTGCCACCAGTGCATCTGATGATTGACATAAAGTTTAGTGGGAGTATAATGCAACACGGTGCAGATGTTTAGCAATAATTAATTATTAGTTTAGTAAAACTTAAGTAAAGCCGATGTAAAGCCCTGGATGCCAGGCAGCCATTTATGAGACGGGCTGCGGGAGATAAGGGAAACAGGAGGCAAATTTGAAAATGACGCCGATGCGTCATTTTCAAACAGCAGCATCGGTGCTGACGCACCGGCTGCCGCATTCGGCGAAACCGCCTGCGCGGATTTCGCCTCAGCGAGGAATAAGTTTGAAAATGACGCCGATGCGTCATTTTCAAACAGCAGCATCGGTGCTGACGCACCGGCTGCCGCATTCGGCGAAACCGCCTGCGCGGATTTCGCCTCAGCGAGGTAATTACATGGAAATCGGAGATCTGAACCAACAGATCGGGCGCAAGATCAGGGATCTGCGCGATCGGAACGGGCTGACGCAGCAGGAACTGGCGGACCGCGCCGAGCTGACAAAGGGATTTATCTCGCAGCTGGAGCGGGGGCAGGTGTCACCATCGCTGGAGAGTCTTTTTGATCTGATTGAGATTCTGGGGTCGACGCCCGCGGAGTTCTTCGGCGAGGGAAATGTGGATCAGGTCGTCTTCACGAAGAAGGATTACTTTGAGAAGACCGAGGAGAATGGCTGCACAAGGACGTGGATTGTGCCGAATGCACAGAAGTTTCAGATGGAGCCGATCCTTGTCCGGATTGAGCCGCACACGGAGCTCGAGGAAGACAAGCCGCACAACGGTGAGGAGTTCGGATATGTGCTCAGCGGCCGCATCAATGTATGCCTTGGCGACAAGGTTTACCACGTGAAGGCGGGCGAGTCGTTCTATTATCAGGCGGACTGCCGGCATCAGCTGACGAATCCGGGCGCTGTGCCGGCCAAGGTCCTGTGGGTCAGCACACCACCGGAGTTTTGAATCTGTATTTCTTCAGTTCAATCAGTATCCTCAGAATGCGGAAGATCAGGATGGGGAAAGTGCTGAGAAGCTATCTGTACATTATCTTTTGTTGGGAGGATTCCTGAATCATGACGAATGCAGCGAATATTATTGAGCTCAGACATGTGACCCGCTCCTTTGAGGACGGATTCAACGCCGTGACGGACTTTAATCTTGAGGTGAAGAGGGGCGAGTTCGTGACCTTCCTCGGCCCCTCCGGCTGCGGCAAGACAACGACGCTCCGCATGATTGCGGGGTTCGATCTGCCCACATCAGGCGAGATCCTTCTGAACGGCAAGTCTATCACGGACCTTCCTCCTTATAAGAGGCCGATCAACACGGTGTTTCAGCGCTATGCGCTCTTCCCGCACATGAATATTTATGACAATATCGCCTTCGGTCTTCGCCAGAAGAAGACACCGGAGAACGAGATCGATAAAAAGGTGAAGAAGGTCCTCGATCTGGTGGATCTCGAGGGCTTTGAAAACAGGCGCGTCACGACACTCTCCGGCGGCCAGCAGCAGCGAATCGCCATTGCACGCGCTCTCGTGAATGAGCCGGAGATCCTTCTCCTCGACGAGCCCCTTGGCGCTCTCGATCTCAAGATGAGGAAGGAGATGCAGATCGAGCTGAAGGAGATGCACGATAAGCTCGGCATTACCTTCATCTATGTGACGCATGACCAGGAAGAGGCGCTGACGATGTCCGATAAGATCGTCGTCATGAGTGAGGGCCATGTGCAGCAGATCGGCACGCCGGAAGATATCTACAATGAGCCGAAGAATGCATTTGTGGCGGACTTTATCGGGGAGTCGAATATTTTCAATGGCATTATGACAGGGAAGCTGAAGGCCCGGTTTGGCGGCGGAGAGTTTGACTGCGTCGATGATGTGCCGGAGGGAACGCACATCACGGCAGTCGTGCGGCCGGAGGATATTGAGCTGACGGCGCCGGAGAACGGGATGATTCAGGGCGTCGTGTCGAGCGTTATTTTCAAGGGCATGCATTATGAGATCACGGTGGAGTCCGGGCGGAATGAATTCGTGATTCAGACGGTGAAGAACTGGCATGTGGACGATCATGTGGGGCTTCGGATCGAGCCGGACGGGATCCACATCATGCTGGCGGAGGACCACACGAATACTTTTGCTGTGGATATCGGAAAGAATTACAAGCTCGAGTACAACGATCAAGAGATTCACACGAGTGTGACGGCGATCATCAAGGGCAGCAGGCGGCTTGAGGACGAGACGCTTGTGGATGCGAACGGCGATGTGATCGATCCGGCGAAGACGAGGATCACGGTGTCCATCAATCCGGAGGACATCAGGATGACAGACGAGCAGGATGTCGGCCTTGTGCAAGGCAACATCAGCAACCTGATTTATCAGGGCGACCACTACAGCTATGTCATCCACACGGATCTGGAGCAGGATTTTGTCGTGTACGACGAGTATCTGTGGAACATGGGCGACCGCGTAAGTCTGCTGATGCCGGTGGAGAAGATGAAGTTTACGTATACCAAGAAAAAATAATTTCGAGAGACGCTTGATAGCGCCTCTCGAAATTAGGGGCAGCGCTTGGAAGACGGCGCTGTTCCGCGAGTGCATCGGCGAAACCGCCTGCGCGGATTTCGCCTTGCACGGCTTTCTTGTGAGTAAGGGAAAGCGCCTGAGAAACGGCGCAGAGGTATGTTATGAAATTCTCCCGAAAAACATTAGCGATTCCCTACGTGATCTATCTCGTTCTGTTCGTGGTGATGCCGCTCTTTGTGCTGTTCTACTACGCCTTCACGAACGGGAGCGGGCAGTTCACGATGTCCAATTTCACCGGGTTCTTCACGGACCCGAACACGCTGGGCACGCTCTTTTACAGCTTTGCGGTGGCGGGCGTGACGACGGCGGTATGTCTCCTTCTGGCTTATCCGACGGCGTATCTGCTGGCGATGAGCAAGTGGAAGTCCAGAAATGTGATCGTGATGCTCTTCGTGATGCCGATGTGGATCAACTTTTCCCTCCGCATCACGGCGCTGAAGGAAATTCTGACCGTCATTGAGGGAAACCTTGCGATGTATCCCTTCCTGAACGCGGTGATAGGCATGACGTATGACTTTCTGCCGTTCATGATCCTGCCGATCTATACAACGATTTCGAGGCTGGACGGGGCGCTTCGCGAGGCGGCGATGGATCTCGGCGCGGATGAGAAGAGGACGTTCCTTCTGGTGACGCTCCCGCTCTCCCTCCCCGGTATTGTCAGCGGCATCTCAATGGTTTTCCTGCCCGCGATGACGAACTACGTGGTGCTGGATATGCTCTACAACAGCACATATATCATGGGCAGTCTGATCGGCAGTTATTTTGCGGCGTACAACTGGAACGGCGGATCGATGATCGCGCTGATCCTTCTTGCCATCATCTGCCTCTTCACGCTCCTTACGGGAAGCGGCGATGAGGACGCGAACAGAGGAGGTGCACTGCTGTGACGAAGAAGAAAAGCTCTGCGGGCATGATTTTTCTGGCCCTGATGCTGATATTCATGTACCTGCCGATTCTGATCCTTGCGGTATACAGTTTCACGGACGCGACGAACATTGGCGCGATCCGCGGCTTCTCCATGCACAACTATGTGAAGCTCTTTACGACGCCGGAGCTGCGTGACATGATCGGCGGCACGCTCATTCTGGCGCTTGGCGCGGCGGCGCTGGCCACAATTCTGGGGACTTTGGGTGCCATCGGCTCCTTCTATTCCTCGAGAAAGGTCTCCGCGGCGATCGGCGCGATGAACCAGGTGCCCGTCGTGAACGCGGATGTCGTGACAGGTTTCTCCATCTGCATTCTTCTTGTGGTCGTTCTGGGTGTGAGCAAGGATACCTTTATTCCACTTGTTGTCGGCCATGTAACGCTGTGCGCACCGTTCGTGTACCTCTCCGTCATGCCGAAAATAAAACAGATGGACCCCAGCATCTACGAAGCCGCCCTCGATCTTGGCGCAACACCGAGGCGCGCCCTGCAGCAGGTGGTCATTCCGCAGATTGTGCCGGGCATCGTCTCCGGCTTTGCCCTGGCGATCACGCTCTCGCTCGATGATTACTTCATTGCGACTTACACAAAGCCCGCGACCTTTGATACCATCAGCACCTATGTCGTCAACGCGACCAAGGGCTCCCAGACAGCGATCAAGACGGCGCTGTGGGCACTTTCAACCGTTATTTTCCTGGTGGTTGTGCTGATTGTGGTCATCATGAATGTACACGCATCGAGAGCGGCTGCTGCGGAGAAAGAGCACAGCAAGGACTGAAGGAGGAGCGGCTGAAATGAGAAAGAAAATGAGATCTCACACGTTTGAGAAGTGGCTCCGCAGAGGCCTTGCGCTCGCGCTGGCAGGCGCTGCGGCGGTGCCGGCCATGGCCGCGCCGATCTGCGTGCAGGCATCCAGTGTTTCGGGGACTGACAATAACGACACCGGCAAGACCGTGACGCTCCGCATCTGCAACTGGGAGGAGTACATCGACGAGGGCGACTGGGGCGACGACGAAGCGATCGATCTCGATGACGGCGCTATTATAGGAAAGAATTCCCTCATCGACGACTTTGAGGATTGGTACTACAAGACTTACGGTGTTCGTGTGAAGGTGGAGTACTCGACGTTCGGAACGAACGAGGACCTCTACAATATGCTGACGCTGGGCGATGTCTACGATCTCGTCTGCCCGTCGGAGTATATGTTCATGAAGCTCATGGCGGAGGGACAGCTCCAGCCGCTCTCGGCGCATTTCTATGACACCTCCGACCCGAACAACTATTATGCGAAGGGTGTATCGCCGTATATCGAAAATATTTTCAATACGGAAGAGATCGGCGGGGAGGCCTGGAGTAAATATGCGGCCGGGTACATGTGGGGCATCACGGGCTTCGTGTACAATCCGCAGCAGATGAGCGAGGAGGAGGCGTCGACGTGGACGCTTCTGGACAATCCGAAGTTCAGGAGAAGAATCACGATCAAGGACAATGTGCGCGATGCGTATTTTGCGGCGGTCGGTGCGATCAAGTCGGATTATCTGACGTCAGATTCCTTCGTGAACAGCGCAGATTATTCGAAGAGGCTCGAGGAGGAGATGAACGACACCTCCCCGGAGATGATCCAGAAGGTGCAGGATTATCTGCAGGATGTAAAGAACAACGTCTATTCGTTTGAGACGGACTCCGGCAAGGCGGACATGATCACGGGGAAGGTCGCGGCGAATTACCAGTGGTCCGGCGATGCGGTCTACACGATGGACCAGGCGGACGAGGATGACTACAAGCTCGATTTCGCGGTGCCGAAGGAGAGCACGAACATTTATTTTGACGGCTGGGTGATGTTGAAGCGCGGCATAGGCGGCGATGCGGACCGGCAGCAGGCGGCGGAGGCGTTCATCAATTTCATCTCCCGCCCGGACAACGCGATCCGGAATATGTACTACATCGGTTACTCCTCCGTCATCTCCGGCGGGAGCGACCCGAGAATCTTCGAATATCTGAAGTGGAACTACGGCGCGGAGGACGGCGATGCGGATGCAGTGGATTACGATGTGAATTACTTCTTTACGGGAAGCGATCAGGGTGAATATGTTTTCAAAACGCCGAAGGAACAGCTGAAGCGTCAGCTCTCCGCGCAGTATCCGAGCACGGAGACAATCAAGAGATCGTCGATCATGATCTATTTTGACCAGGACAAGAGCCGCATGATCAACCAGATGTGGGTGAATGTGCGCTGCTACAACATCGCGAAGGCGCCGTGGTGGGTCTTCGTTCTCATTGCCGCGGGCGGCGCGTTCGTCGTGTACCTGTGCGTCCGGAAGGTGAGACAGGCGCGGCAGGGGTGAACGGAGAAACAAACTGATCGGATTATGAAGCAGGTGCAGTTCTTTTCCAAGAAAGAACTGCACCTGTTTGATGTGTTCACTTATCCGGGAAAAGGGAACACGATAAAAACTCAGCGTACCTTTATGCCTGCACCCCGCGCCGCACCGTCACTGCCTTGTGTACCGGCTTCAGGACAAGGGTCAGCAGGATCACATTGATGGGAATCATCACGAGAGACTTGGGGAGCCGCGCAATCATCGCTGCGATAAAGCCCTTCCCATAGAGCATGGACAGCCAGAGGCTGTTCAGAAGGACGCTGGTGATGAGGGTGTTCAGCACCTGCGCTGCGATGAGCCTCTTCACCGTCGGCTTCTTATACAGAAGAAAACCGAAAATAAGACCGCTGATCAGCGAGCTGATCGTAAATCCCGGAAAATAAGGACCGGTAGGCTTCACCAGGTAACCCAGGATATCAGCTAGCGCGCCAATCGCTGCGCCGACCCCGGGACCCATCAGCATACCCCCGACGGCGACGGCCAACGACTGGAAGCGGATCTCGATGAGGTCATTGATCGGGATCTTGCAAAAGCCAAGGACTGTTGCAATCGCGGCGAGCAGTCCCGCCGTTGTCAGCTCGGCTGTCGTAAGACGGCGCATGGGCCAGAATTTGTTTTCATTTTTACCTGAATCAGACATAAAAATACCTCCTTTGCAGTCACTCCATCACTGCAAGGGAGGTATTCGATGTGCAAAATCAGTTCTGCGAAACCGGCCTCGGTTGCAGCAGCGGGATGCGGCGACGAAACCGCAAGTTTCAGTGCTGCTGCCCATGCAGCCTGCACTGCCTTTTCGTCCCACCGACAACTCCCTGTTCGGCGGGCACTTAACGCTTCGAAGCCTACTCTGCTCTCCTGTGTAATTGTTACAATCATGAGTATAGGGAACAAACATTTATTTTGCAATCATTGATTTACAGGAAAATAATATACTGACGAGTCATTTTGAAAACAATTCATGTTATAATATTTACATAAAGTTTCAGAGAATACTGCAGCGTGGACGGATTCTGACAGGACTTTTCGGGAGGTTTCCAGTTCCTCATCCAGTCGCCGGATGGAGAGCAGCCCGCGCCGCAGCGCTTCTGAGACTGATTCAATTGGAGGGATTTACGGATATGGCAACAAGAATTTATGAGTGCATCAAGGCAATCGGGGATTCGATCATTGCCAATAAGGATTTTCTGACGGAGCTGGACCGCGAGATCGGTGACGCTGACCATGGCATCAACATGGCGAGGGGCTTCACCGAGGTCGAGGAGAAGGTTCCGCAGGATGTGGAGGACATCGGCGCCGTTCTGAAGAAGGTGGGCATGATCCTCATCGCAAAGGTGGGCGGTGCTTCCGGCCCGCTCTATGGAACCGCCTATATGAAGGCCGGCAAGGTCCTCGCCGGAAAGACAGAGCTGACGCCTGAAGACGGCAAGGCTGTTTTCGATGAAGTGATCGCCGGAATCAAGCTGCGCGGCAAGGCAGAGAAGGGCGAGAAGACGATGCTGGATGCCATCATTCCCGCTTCAGAGGCCTATGCGGCAGATGTGGATGCCGGAAAGGATCTGAAGACCGCACTGGATGATATGTGCAAAGCGGCGGAGGAGGGCGTCGCCTTCACGAAGACAATCCGTGCTACAAAGGGACGTGCCAGCTACCTCGGAGACCGCAGCATAGGACATCAGGATCCGGGTGCGACATCCTCTCTTTTGACGATGCAGGCAATCCGCGATTACCTTGAGAAGTGACATCTGTAGTGAGGGACTTATATGACAGGAATTGTGATCGTATCACATAGCAGGCAGCTGGCAGAGGGCGCGGCGGAACTCGCAGGACAGATGGCGGGCAGCGCTGTGATCGTGCCGGCGGGCGGCCTTGAGGATGGGAGCATCGGGACGGATGCCTTCCGCATCAAGGAGGCCATCGAGAAGGCCAACGACGGAGACGGGGTTGTCATCCTTTGCGATATGGGAAGCGCCATTATGAGCGCGGAGACCGCCCTCGATTTCCTGGAGGATTCCGGGATCAAGGCGAAGATTGCGGATGCGCCCGTCGTAGAGGGTGCGGTCAGCGCAGCAGTTACTGCCTCCACAGGCGCCCCGATGGATGAAGTGATCGAGGCGGCGGAAGAGGCAAGGGGCCAGTCCAAGATGAGCTGAGAACCACGGCCGCACAGAGTCCGAAAACAGATTTCAAGCCGTTTGGCCTTTAGAATGCGGGAGAAGAAGCATCCGCGTCAGGGGCGGAGCGGATGCGTTCCGGACGGCGGTATATTGTCAGCACGGGCGGAAAGACATAGCAATAACTTAAGGGTATGGAATGCCGGTGGGGGCCGGCAGATTGGGGGTATTCACTATGAAAAAACTGATTAACGGCGTCGATGATGTTGTCAATGAAATGCTGAACGGCATGGAGAAGGCACATCCCGAGTACGTGAAGAGACTCGAGGGGACGGATGTCATTGTGCGCACCGGCGCAAAGAAGACCGATAAAGTCGCTCTGGTCAGCGGCGGCGGTTCCGGACACGAGCCCGCACACGGCGGCTATGTCGGGAAGGGAATGCTGGATGCGGCGGTGGCCGGCGCTGTTTTCACGTCTCCGACACCGGACCAGATCTATGAGGCCATCAAGGCAGTGGACTGCGGCAAGGGCGTTCTTCTTGTCATCAAGAACTACACCGGCGATGTCATGAACTTTGAGATGGCGGCGGATATGGCGCGCGACGAGGACATCAAGGTCGATGAGGTCATCGTGGCAGATGATGTGGCTGTGGAGAACAGCACATGGACGACCGGCCGCAGAGGAATCGCCGGCACGATTTTTGTGCACAAGTGCGCGGGCGCTAAGGCAGAGGCGGGCGGCACGCTTGAGGAAGTCAAGGCAGTCGCGGAGAAGGTCATCGCCAATGTCCGCTCCATGGGCATGGCCATTGAGCCCTGCACAGTTCCCGCAGTAGGCAAGCCCGGCTTCGAGCTCGCAGACGATGAGGTCGAGATTGGCATCGGTATTCACGGCGAGCCCGGCACGCACAGAGAGAAGATCAGCACAGCCAATCACACAGTAGATGTTCTGCTGGAGAAGATTCTGGCAGAGGGCATCTATCATGAGGGCGATGAGGTCGCTGTCATGGTGAACGGCATGGGCGCAACGCCGCTCTCCGAGCTCTACATCGCTGAGGATCATCTCGCCGATGCACTGAAGGAGAAGGGCATCCGTGTGGACAAAACCCTTGTCGGCAACTATATGACATCGCTCGATATGGCTGGCTTCTCCATTTCTCTTCTGAAGCTCGATGCTGAGCTGAAGGAGCTCCTGGCAGCGCCTGCAGATACGCCGGCGTTCAGACAGGTATAACACATCTCATGTTTAACAGCGGCTTAACGGAAGGCCTGTCTTTCCGTCAGGCCGCTGTGCTATACTGTCGGTATATGAATCCGACAGCGGAACGCAAATTAAAGATTGAAAAGCGCGCAATGAACTTCTCCTTTGCGGGAAGCCTTGCGTTTGTTATCGCGGAACTTGTCTCTTTTCTGATGACGGGGTCCCACACCATCCTGATGGACTTCCTTTTTGACGGTGTGGATATGGTTCTGATCGGGCCGTTTCTTCTTCTCATCCCTCTTCTGTACAAGCCGGTTACCGAGCGCCATCCTTACGGCTACAGCCAGTTTGAATCGCTCTTTATTGTGATCAAATATGGAATCCTGCTGCTCATCTGTATTTTCACGATCGTCCAGAATATCCAGCTGATTCTGAGCGGCGGACATGATATCAATGTGGAGGATGTTGCCCTGTTCGAGGTCATTGTCATGGTGGGGTGCCTCGCTGTGTATCTGATCCTTCGCTATTACAGCAACCGTTATGCCTCTGATATCATCCGGGCAGAACTCTATCTATGGCGGCTTGATGTCGTATCGAGCTGCGGCATTGCAGTGGCTTTCTTCATCGCCAGTTTCCTGAAGAAGACAAGCCTGTCTTATCTGACACCCTACGTGGATCCGATTGTCGCCATCGGGCTGACCCTCATGCTCCTTGTGGAGCCCTGCCAGCAGATTGTGAAGAATATGAAGGAACTCCTTCTCTTCTCTGCGCCGAGTGAAGTCACGGAGAAGGTGCGCAAGATCGCACAGGAAGAGCTGGACAAGTTTTCCTGCGAGATCACCTTCCTCGAGGTCATTCAGACTGGAAGAAAAACCTGGGTCGAGATCTACATCAACAGTGATTCCGATACGGTTTCCGTGCACAGCCTCTCTCTCGCAACAAGGGCGATCCGGAAGCGCCTGAAGGACCTCTTCGACCAGTCTTACGTCGATATCATTCCGGATGTGCCGGAGTGAACTGCATATTGAGGTGATTTAACGGAAAACGGCACTGGGTGGCTTCAGTACGGCTGCGGAGCATGAAAACAGGACTTATGGATGAATAATAAAGGGCGGGTATGCGTTTTGCATACCCGCCCTTGCGCGATTATATGCGACAAATCAGGAAATCTGATGATTTTCAATTCATTTCTGCGTTGTTACCATAAAAGCGTTGTAGTTTAATGAAACCTATTCGAAGAAAGAGGGGAGAAAAGAGATATGGACAAATTCAGAATCCCCAGTCTGCGGCACGACCAGACCCTGATCAGGGTCGGCATTCCGCGTGCCTTTCTGTACTACCGCTATAAGACGCTGTGGTCGGTCTTTTTCCGTGAGCTGGACATCGAAACCGTATACAGCGAACCGACCAACCGGAAGATCGAGGAAGAGGGAAATGCCGCGGCCATCGACGAGATGTGCCTCGCCATGAAAATTTACCTCGGCCACGTCGAATCGCTGATTGGCAAATGTGACTATATTCTGGTGCCCAGAATTGTAGATTTCGGCATCAGAAGGGTGATGTGCGTGAGCTTTCAGGGACTGCCCGATATCGTGCGCAACGTCTTCCATAATAAGCCGATGAAGATCCTCACCTACAACGTGCAGGTGCAGAAGAAGCTCACAGAGGATAAGGCCATGATCGAGATGGCGCAGTCCCTGGGTGTTCCGGCACCGCTGGCCAAAAAGGCGTACAAGATCGCCGCGAAGGCCCAGCAGAAGGCAGAGGAGGAAGCCGCAAAGAAAGCCGACGAGCTGTACAGAAGTGACGGTCTGAAAATTGTTGTCGCCGCGCACAGCTACGTGCTGGAAGATGAGTACATCGGCAAGCCCGTCATGGATTATCTGAAGAAGGAGGGCGTCACCGTCATTCGCGCGGATGCTGTAGACCACAAGGCGGCGCGGAATGCCTCCGCAAAACTCTCACCTACGCTAAAATGGGAGCTCTCCCGCGAGATGGTCGGGTCCCTGTGCATGCACTACAACAAAATCGATGGTGTCATCCTCCTGTCAGCCTATCCCTGCGCGCTCGATTCCATGGTCAACGATATGCTGATCAGAAAGAACGAGATCTCCCACATCCCGATGCTGCAGATGACACTGGATGCGCAGACCGGAACTGCCGGTGTGGAGACGAGGCTTGAGAGCTTCCTGGACATCATTAAGATGCGCAGGAGCGGGGAAGCCACAGCGTGAGGGGAACTGTGGGCAGGAGCACAATACAAATGAGTAATACAGGAAAAAAGGAAATCGCCTTCCCCATGGTGGCACATTACAACGACGTCGTGCGCTATTTCATTGAGGAGGGATTGGATCAGGAATACGTCATGCAGCCTCGCATGACGAGAAAGACCATGGAGTTGGGCGTAAAATACAGCCCGGACATGGTCTGCACGCCGTTCAAGACGGTCCTTGGCAGCATGATCGAGGCTCTTGAAGCCGGCGCAGATACTCTTGTGATGGTCATGGGCCTGTGCAGGCTTGGCTACTACGGAGAGCTCGCAGAGTCGATCCTGCGCGATCTCGGCTACGAATTCGATTACGTCAACTTCGCCGAGTTCACGACGGGGAAAACCCGCGACTATCTGAAGGCGCTGAAGAAGCTGAATCCCAGGATCAAGGCGGTCCAGGCGACAAAGGCCGGCCTCGAGGCCCTCAAGATGGCAGAAGACATCGACGCCATCGAGGAGCAGTACTATGAAAACTGCGGCTTTGAGCTGGAAAAGGGTGCATACCGCAGGGCTCTGAATCAGTTCTTTGCCGGAATCCGCCGCGCCCACAGCAAGGAGGAAATCGAGGCAGCCTATGAGAAAGCGCGCACCGACATGCAGGCGATTCCCATTGATAAAGGAGAATTTCCTTTGAAGGTGGGCGTGATCGGCGAGTATTTTACCGTCATGGATGAGTTCTCCAACATCGATCTCGAGCAGACACTGGCGGATATGGGCGTCGAGGTATACAGATGGATGAATCTCACACACAGAAACCTCCACTATCCTGGGGAGAAGAATCTCAATGCCCGGATCAAGGATTACTGTACTTATGAGATGGGCCCTACCTCTACCGCCAATATCTGGTGCGCGAAGAGTTACGCTGAAAACGGTTTCGACGGCATCGTGCACGTCAAGAGTGCAGGCTGCACACCGGAGATTGATATCATGCCGGTGCTGCAGAGAATCGGCGCGGACTACAAGATCCCGATTCTCTATCTCACCTATGATTCGCAGACCTCCAACACAGGCCTTATCACAAGACTCGAGGCCTTTTACGATATGATCAACATGAGAAAGCAGGTGATCCGCAGATGAGCAAAGAAGAAGTCTATATGGGTATAGATGTCGGCTCGATCTCGACAAAGGGTGTCATCATCACAAAAGACAACGCCATTCTCTCGAGCGGCTATATCTGGACAGAGGGCGATCCCATTGGCGCTGTAAAACGCCTTGTATCCATTTTGGAGAAGGGGTTCGATAAAGAGCACTACACGATTGTTGCCACCGGCACGACCGGCAGTGCGAGAAAGCTCGTCGGCACAATCCTTGGCGCAACTGTCATCAAGAACGAGATCACGGCGCACGCCGTGGGCACGACAACCTTCCACCCGGATGTGCGCACAATCCTTGAGATCGGCGGCCAGGACTCCAAGATTATTCTGGTGGAGAACGGCGTCGCCATCGATTACGCCATGAACACGCTCTGCGCGGCCGGCACAGGCGCATTTCTGACCAGCCAGTCGAGAAGACTTGGCGTTCCCGTCGAGGATATGGGCGAGATCGCGTTAAAGAGCCAGCATCCGACGCAGATCGCCGCGCGCTGCACGGTTTTTGCGGAGTCTGATCTCGTGCACAAGATTCAGGTCGGCCACACGAAAGAGGATATCATCGCGGGCCTCTGCCAGGCTGTTGTCGGCAACTATCTGAACAACGTGGGCAAGGGAAAGAAGATCCTCTCGCCCGTTGTTTTCCAGGGCGGTGTGTCGAAGAATATCGGCGTCGTGAAGGCGTTTGAGAGACAGCTCGGCTGCCCCGTCATCGTTGATGAGAACGGACATCTTATGGGCGCCATCGGTGCTGCCATCCTCGCACGCAGAAATGACAAGAGGGCAGTCTTCGACTTCTCGATGGAAGATATGCAGTTCGTCACAAGAGAGATCAACTGCGGCGGCTGTCCGAACAACTGCGAGATCATCCTGGTATACAGAGACGGCAAGATGATCGACAGCTGGGGCAACAGGTGCGAGAGGGGCGAAGCTGCGGCGAGGAAGGCTGCGGAATCGGTACTATAAGAGCTGAAGAAAGTTTAAGCTTCCGCGTGAACATTGCTATATGCGGGATTCCATATTAAAGGTCCGGGATCATCCCGGACCTTTTTAAAAAGAGTCTTTACCCTTTAAAAGGGTGTTTTGAGGGTCGCATCAGATGCGTATATTCTTCTGAAGCATCTTATGTGCAATCCGCGCGGCGGCTTCTTCGGAGACCGCCGCGTATTCGTCTCTGAGGGCCGTCTTCAAAAGGACTGCGGCGGCAAGAACATTGGGGTCGGCGGTGCCGCTGCTGAGCACATCAAATCCGACCATGATGTTGACGATGTCTGTGCAGGCCCTCGCTTCCTTGTCCTCCTTCGATGCCTTGATCAGTCCCAGGAGCCTGTCTGCATAGCCGCTCTCCTTCGTGGTGGCGAGGTAGCGGGCGGCGGCGTTGCGCAGCTCCCAGTACAGTATTGTGCCTGCGGAGTACTCGAGTCCGTTGACGGGAGCTTTCTTTTGAACAAAAGAGGAAGTACTGACTGCTGTATTCCCGGAATAACTTTTCTTGCCGGCTTCTGCCATACTCGCTGCAGAACTGTCTTCGTTAATTGGTGAAGAAAACGATTCAGCAACAGGCTCAAGATATATACCAAGCCTTCTTATCGCAGGGAGGCCGAACAGGCCCATGAATTTCTTCAGGGAGGCACTATCGCTTCCGCGATGTTTTCCAGGTGCTCTGTTCTGCCCGGTATACATTAGCTCCAGAAAACACTGCAGGTATAGATCCGAAGCGGCGGGGCGCCTGCCGGGATGACGCGCGTGGAAGAGCTCCTCCTGCAGAGTGAGGAGTTCAGCGCCGCCAGAGGCCTCCGATTTTGCCTTCTCCCGCATCTCCAGGAGCATATGAAGTCTCTTCGCCGGATCCAGTTCTCTGTAGTAGTCCTGCAGTTCTTCATCTATTGGGAACGTATCTGTTGTCATGTCATCCTTCCTGCATATAGTTTTAATTAAAAATTGCACATAGCTATTTTCGACAGTTATCATAACATGAATATGTGCAAATTTTATAAATATTTGATTAAAATACAGACCTGGCGGAAACGGAATTTCCTTGAAAACGTTGGAAAATCAATATTTGACAGTGAATGATTGACATAAAAACTCTAAACAAAGTATCAAAAATGTAATGTTTGCACAAAAACAGATTGACGAAATGGGGGGCTGTGCAATAGAATACTCTTTGCAGGATAACTGGTTCGGAAACGTTTCCAAACGAGATTGTCCACTAATTTTCATAAACATAACAAGGAGGGTTATTTATGAAAAAGAAACTGATGTCTCTCATGGCCGTCGCTATGGCCGGCTCAATGGTGATCGGCTGCGGCAGTTCCTCGAGCTCTTCGTCTTCGAGCGCAGCATCCAGTGCTCCGGCAGCCGGCAGCACAACTGCAGCGGAGGCTACAACAGAGGTAGCTGATTCGACAGCAGCATCTGCATCCGGCACAGTTGCCAACAAGGACAAGCCCCTTGTATGGTACAACCGCCAGCCTTCCAACAGCTCCACCGGTGAGCTGGACAAGGCAGCCCTTACTTTTAATGACAACACCTACTACGTTGGATTTGATGCCAATCAGGGTGCTGAGCTGCAGGGCCAGATGGTCATGGATTATATCAAGAAGAATGCAGCTACAATGGACCGCAACGGTGATGGTACAATCGGTTATGTTCTTGCCATCGGCGATATCGGACACAATGATTCTATTGCCCGTACACGCGGCGTCCGCAAGGCACTTGGCACATCCGTTGAGAAGGACGGCAACATTGATTCCTCTCCTGCAGGAACGAACACAGACGGTTCCGCTACTGTTGTGCAGGACGGCAGCGTAGATGTTGACGGCAAGACCTATAAGATCAGAGAGCTCGCTTCCCAGGAGATGAAGAACTCCGCAGGTGCTACATGGGATGCAGCTACCGCCGGCAACGCAATCGGCACATGGGCTTCTTCGTTCGGCGATCAGATTGATGTCGTTGTTTCCAACAACGATGGCATGGGCATGGCAATGTTCAATGCATGGTCCAAGGACAACAAGGTTCCTACATTTGGCTATGATGCCAACAGCGATGCCGTTGCAGCTATCGAGAACGGCTATGGCGGAACTATTTCCCAGCACGCTGACGTACAGGCTTATCTGACACTCCGTGTTCTGCGCAATGCTCTCGATGGCGTTGATAAGGACACAGGTATCGGCACAGCCGATGAGACCGGCGATGTTCTGACAGATGATGTTTACAGATATGATGAGGAGAATCGTTCTTACTACGCTCTGAACGTAGCTGTAACAGCTGATAACTACAAGGATTATCTGGATTCCACAGTTCCTTACAAGCCGGTATCCAACCAGCTGGATGAGTCCAAGCACGCTACAAAGAAGGTATGGCTTGATATCTACAACTCCGCAGATAACTTCCTCGGATCTACATATCAGCCTCTTCTGCAGAAGTATGATGATCTTCTGAACCTGAACGTCGATTACATCGGCGGCGACGGCCAGACAGAGTCCAACATCACGAACCGTCTCGGCAATCCGAGCGAGTATGATGCATTCGCCATCAACATGGTGAAGACAGATAACGCAGCATCCTATACTGCTATCCTGTCCCAGTAGTCTGAAGGCTGTGAAGATGCAGCCAGAACTATCTTAAATGTGCGGGAAGACAGCTCCTGATGATCATGTCAGAAAGTGATCCATTTTAAGAGCTGCAAACGCACAGAAAAAACGTTACCGAAGGGGGCATTGGGGAGAGTTCTCTTCCTGATGCCCTCACTTTTCTATCTGTAACCCGTCTGCGGGGGTTTCGGAAGCGATCAGCCTGACTGTTCGCACGCTCCGAAAGTCCGGCGGAGAAAATCTGCAGCAGGAGCGAAAAATCTATGGAAGATAAGAAGGATGACATTGTCTTATCGATCAGAGGGCTGTGCAAATCCTTTGGCCGAAACCGCGTGCTCGACCACATCAACCTCGATGTAAAACGCGGTACGATTATGGGCCTTATGGGTGAGAATGGCGCCGGCAAGTCGACAATGATGAAATGTCTCTTTGGTACTTATCAGAAGGACGAGGGACATATTTATCTGGATGGAAAGGAAGTCAGCTTTGCGGGCCCCAAGGATGCCCTGGAGAACGGAATCGCGATGGTGCATCAGGAGCTGAACCAGTGCCTTGAGCGCAATGTAGTTGACAATCTCTTCCTTGGCAGATATCCGGTGAATTCGATGGGCATCATCGATGAGGGCCTCATGAAGAAAGAGGCGGCCGAGCTGTTCCGAAGCCTTGGAATGACAGTGGATCTGTCCCAGCCGATGCGCAAGATGTCGGTTTCACAGAGACAGATGTGCGAGATTGCAAAGGCAATCTCTTATAATTCGAAAATTATCGTATTGGATGAGCCTACTTCCTCTCTGACGGTTCCTGAGGTTGAGAAACTCTTCTCGATCATGAGGAAGCTGAAGAGCGAGGGCATTTCTCTCATTTACATCTCGCATAAGATGGATGAGATCTTTGAGATCTGCGATGAGGTATCCGTTCTTCGGGACGGCAATCTCGTCGCCACAAAGAATGTCAAAGATACCAATATGAATGATCTGATAGCCGCCATGGTAGGAAGATCCCTGGATAACCGTTTCCCTCCGGTGGACAACCATCCGGGCGACGTTGTTCTCTCGGTGCAGCATCTCTCCACGAAGTATGCGCCGCATCTGCAGGACATCTCCTTTGATGTGCGCGAGGGCGAGATCTTTGGCCTGTACGGCCTCGTAGGCGCAGGCAGATCTGAACTGCTCGAGACAATTTTCGGAACGCGGACAAGAGCGGCGGGCCGAATCTATTATAAGAACAGACTGATGAACTTCAGCAATGCCGCACAGGCGATGGAGCATGGTTTTGCCATGATCACAGAGGAGCGCAAGGCCAACGGCCTCTTCCTGAAAGGTGATCTGACATTCAACACGACTATAACGAACCTGCCCCACTACAAGAGCGGAATTGCACTGAGCGACAGCAAGATGATCCGTGCAACTGCGAAAGAGATCAGAGTCATGCACACAAAGTGCATGGGTCCAGATGATTCCATTGCAGCACTTTCCGGTGGCAACCAGCAGAAGGTTATTTTCGGAAAGTGGCTCGAGAGAGATCCTAAGGTATTCCTGATGGATGAGCCGACAAGAGGTATTGATGTCGGTGCAAAGTACGAGATCTACGAGCTGATCATCCAGATGGCAAAGGAAGGAAAGACCATCATCGTGGTTTCTTCGGAAATGCCTGAGATTCTGGGCATCACGAACAGAATCGGCGTCATGTCCAACGGACATCTGGCAGGTATTGTCAACACGAAGGAGACGAATCAGGAAGAGCTGCTCAGACTCAGCGCGAAATATCTGTGAGAGGGGAATGCAATATGGCCAACACAATACTTACGGAAGAAGAGGAGAAGAAACTCCTTCAGCCCATTGACGAGCACCTGGCTGGGATACAGTCAAAGATCGATGCCCTGCGCAAGGATGGCACCGACAGGGTGCGCTACTACCAGAATCATATCGAGCTGGTAAAAAATGACCGCAACTACACAAAGGACGAGCAGAGAAAGATCATCGACGAGGACAAGGCGTCGATGGAGAAGGCAAAAGCCGTCGAGAGCAAGAACAAACCCGAAGTGGACAAGCTGATCACCGAAGGTGAGACTTATCTCAAGGAGCACTACAACGAATATTACGAGCCTGTTGAGAAGGCATGCGAGGCCGCAAAGGCCGATGCGCTGAAGAGATACGAGGAGAATCTCCAGAAGCTTGCAAAGGAGCATGAGGATAACCTTAAGGACCTGAGCGACCAGCAGGAGATCAAGGACGAGAATTACGTCTATAAGAACCGCATCTTCGATGCAAAGGTAAAGAGAGATATCGAACTGCAGGCGATCAAGGACAGAAGACATGCGGCATTTGCCCACCAGTATCACCTGATCGATCTGCTGCGCATGTCCAAGTTCACCTTCGCACAGGACCGCGCACAGAAATGGGAGAACTACAAGTACACATTCAACCGCAAGCAGTTCTTCCTGCAGAACGGTCTGTATTTTGTCATCATTGCGATCTTCATTTTCCTGTGCATCATTACGCCTATTGTCAAGCACACACAGCTGCTGACAATGACGAATATCCTGAATATCCTTCAGCAGGCTTCACCGCGTATCTTCTTTGCACTGGGCGTTGCAGGCCTGATCCTCCTGACCGGTACCGATCTCTCCATCGGCCGTCAGATCGGTATGAGCATGGTGACGGCAACCGTGATCATGCACCAGGGCCCGAACACAGGTACTGTTTTCGGACATGCTTTTGATTTCACAGGAATTCCGACACCGCTGAGAGCCATTCTGGCACTGATCGCCTGCATCATCCTGACGACAGCCTTCTCGGCTCTGGCAGGCTTCTTCACCGCAAGATTCAAGATGCATCCGTTCATTTCGACCATGTCGAACATGCTGATCATCTTTGGCCTTGTTACCTACGCAACAAAGGGCGTGTCCTTCGGTGCCATTGAGGGAACCATTCCTTCGATGTTCATTCCGAAGATCGGCGGCAAGTTCCCGACCATCATTCTCTGGGCCATTGCAGCGATCTTCATCATCTGGTTCATCTGGAACAAGACGAGATTCGGCAAGAACCTGTATGCAGTCGGCGGCAACCCTGAGGCTGCTTCCGTTTCCGGTATATCGGTATTCGCAGTTACAGTTGGCGCATTCGTAATGGCAGGTATTCTCTATGGCTTTGGTTCCTGGCTCGAGTGCATGCGAATGGTTGGTTCCGGTTCTGCAGCCTATGGCCAAGGATGGGATATGGATGCCATCGCTGCCTGCGTTGTCGGCGGTGTATCCTTCACCGGTGGTATTGGTAAGATCTCCGGCGTCGTTGTCGGTGTCCTGATCTTTACCTCCCTGACATACTCTTTGACCATCCTCGGCATCGATACGAACCTGCAGTTCGTTTTCGAAGGTATCATCATTCTCGCTGCCGTTACACTGGATTGCCTCAAGTACGTGCAGAAGAAGTAATGGTCTTATGTATAACATCTGCTGCATCTCATTCCGGATTTCCCTTGGATAGGGGAGTTGTCCGGAGAGGTGCGGGATGAATATTAAGCTGATAAAATGTCTGTACATGTGTGCATGTGCAGACATTTTGTGCACGTAGTAGCGAGGAAGGAGGCATCCATGCCCACATGAGATGCCTTCTGACGGTTCTGCGTGCCAGTGGCACGCGTCTGGAACGGACCGAGCCGGAGGCGAGACCACCGCGACATCGAGTGGAGGCGCTTGTCGCCTCCTACTCGATTGAGTAATGAAAATATCAGTCGACCGGAGAGATGCAGAAAATTCAAGGCAATTGATTTCTTCCGGTTTCCTGAAAACAAGGAGAGAATATATATGGAAGGAAAGAACAAGGTCAGAGACGCCTTCAAGAGACTCTTTGGTGACACCAACGGCGTCCGGTATTTCTTCGCGCCGGGCAGAGTTAATCTGATCGGGGAGCACACGGACTACAACGGCGGTCATGTTTTCCCGTGTGCAATTAATCTGGGCACCTATGCGGCGGCGAGAAAAAGGAGCGACAGGCAGATTCATCTGTACTCCGTGAACTTCACGAAGGCGGGCCTCATCAGCACATCGCTGGACGATCTCGTGCCGTCCGACAGGGCCGGCTGGACGAATTACCCGAAGGGCGTTGTCTGGGCTTTTGAGAAGAGAGGCTATGAGATTCCCACAGGCTTTGATATGGTGATCTACGGGGATATTCCGAACGGGGCCGGCCTCTCATCGTCCGCATCTCTTGAGGTGCTGACCGGCTTCATGCTCCGCGCTTTTTACGGCTATGAGGACAGGATCACGAACACGGATCTCGCCTTCATCGGCCAGTACTCGGAGAATGAGTACAACGGCATGAAGTGCGGCATCATGGACCAGTTCGCTTCCGCCATGGGCAAGAAGGACAATGCGATCTTTCTCGATACGAACACCATGAAATACGAGTACGCGCCGCTTAACCTCGCCGGCATGACGCTTCTTGTTACCAACACGAACAAGAAGCACTCCCTCGTGAATTCCGAGTACAATCTGCGCAGACAGCAGTGCACGAATGCGCTGCATGCACTGCAGACGAAGCTGGACATCAAATCGCTGGGGGATCTCAGCGCGGAACAGTTCGAGGAAAATAAGGACCTCATCAGGGATCCTGTGGAGCAGAGAAGGGCAAAGCACGCGGTCTATGAGAACATCCGCACGATAGATGCCGTGAATGCGCTGAAGAAGGGCGATCTTGAGAAGTTCGGACAGCTCATGAATGCCTCGCATGTATCCCTCCGCGATGACTATGAGACCTCCTGCAAGGAGGCCGACATTCTTGCTGAGGATGCGTGGAAGATTCCTGGTGTTCTCGGCTCCCGCATCACGGGCGGTGGCTTTGGCGGCTGCACGGTCAGCATCGTGAGAAATGAGGCGGTGGATCGGTTCATCAAAGAGGTGGGCGCAGACTATGAGAAGAAGGTTGGCTATCCCGCTTCGTTCTACAGACTTGCTGTCGGTGGCGGTCCTGCGGAGCTGTAGGAGATGAAAACAGATCCGGAAGAGGAATTAGGCGGCGGTCCTGCGGAACTGCAGGCATGTAATAGAGAAGAGGACAGGAGATTTTTATTATCTCCTGTCCTCTTCTTTCTTAGGAAGAAATTGAAATACGAATACGATATCTGTTTAGCACATCCATCTCGAATTGCTCCAAATTACGTCGCAATTCTTCGATGTTCGCGTCCAGAGACGCTCCGCGTCTTGGCCGCCCCTCGAAAACTCGAAAATTTCGTCTGGCAAACGAGTTTCCCATTCGAAATTTTGAGTTTTCGAGGGGTGCTAAACAATTACAAAACACGAATGACAATACTAATAGTTTACAGTTACGAATTTATTTTCAATACAAATACTGATCATGCTGCCTGAACGCTTTACAGGAACCTCAGTCAGCAGCAACCGCCTTCTCAGCCTTCGCATCGGAAGCAGCCTCAGCAGCTCTCTTCCGGGCATCTATTCTGTTGAAGCAGTTGGCAAGAACCGCACCGGATACGTTGTGCCATACGGAGAAGACAGCGCCGGGGATTGTTGCGAGCGGATACTGTGCAAAGTGTGTTGTGGCAAGGCTGGTTGCAAGACCGGAGTTCTGCATGCCGACCTCGATGGAGATCGCGCGGCACTTTGTGACATCCATATGAAGGGCCTTGGCAACAGCATAACCGGAAGCATAGCCAAGCAGGTTGTGCAGTATAACGACAGCGAGGATCAGAAGGCCGGAGGTCATGATTCTTGCGGAGTTCACAGAAACAACAGCGGCGATGATCAGGACAATGGCTGTCGTAGAAACAAGAGGCAGAGCCTTTACAGCGCGCTGTGTGACTTTACTGAAGAAGTGGTTGCACACGAAGCCAAGGGCGATCGGGAAGAGCACTACTTTCAGAACGGAGAGGAACATGCCCATCATATCGACGTTGACGGTTGCACCTGCGTAGACATAAGTAAGCAGGGGAGTCATGAACGGTGCGAGCAGTGTGGAGACGGAAGTCATGCACACGGACAGCGCAACATCGCCGTGGGAGAGGTAGGTCATAACATTGGAAGAAGTACCTCCGGGGCAGGTGCCGACGAGGATGACGCCGACGGCCAGCTCAGCCGGCAGATGGAAGAGCTTTGTCAGAAGGAAAGCGATGAGGGGCATCAGTGTGAACTGGCACACGGCGCCGATGCAGACGTCCTTCGGACGCTTGAAAACATCTGCGAAATCTGAGGGCTTCAATGTGAGGCCCATGCCGAACATAACGACGCCGAGCAGTGTGTTGACCCAGCTTGTCTTTACCCAGGTGCAGGTGGAAGGTGCGAAGAGTGCCAGAGCTGCGACAGCAATGACGATGAGGGCCATCCACTTGCTGACGAAATTGCTGACCTTCTCAAGTGTTTTCATAATGTAATCTCCTTTCAGGATATTGTCTCTGTCTTGTGCTCGTCGTGAATTTTAAACTGACTGATGAGCGCCTGACTGACTCATGCTTGCGAAATTATCCGGCGGGAAACTGTAGCGATTTGTTGTCCCTTTGCGCTGCGCCGCTAGCCTGCGCCTTGCAGAAAAACAATCAAAAAAGCCCTTGTCTCCAGATTTACACACATGATATGTGTTCTAAGAGACAAAGGCTTTAAACCTCTGCGGTACCACTCTTATTGCCAGCTCATCGCTGACCGCTCAGCCGCATCCAACAATGCGTGATCTGTGATAACGGTGATCCTCCGTCGGGACTTAGTGGGAATGCGGTGCATTCTTTTGAGTGCCGAAGCTCGGAAATGATTTTCCCGGAAATTCGTGGATCAGCTCGCACCAACCGCTGACTCTCTGTGCCATTCCTTACCGGTACTCCTTTTCGTCGTAGCCGAATGAATTTCGTTTTGTTGTTTGATTGGCCCTAATGTATACCAGCCTCTGAAATGTGTCAAGAGAAAATTTAAAAAAATTTTATTTTCTCTTTATCTTCTCCGGATAGCCGGAAAACGCCCGGCTGCATGTATTTTCCTGTATGCGTCATCAAAATCGTATGCGTCATCAAAATCATAAAATCCGCAGAAAAACACCTGAAAATATAGTCGAAAAAGTTTGATATTAACGCCACTTTGAACTACAATGATATCTAGTATATATGCGGGAATCTTCGATAGCAGCATGTGTTTGATCATTTTCGCGCTTCACACTCTGCCGGCAGGTGCAGAACGTTGGACGCAGTTCAGAATACACGCGATTCAGAGTACGATTCCAGCGGAAATAGGGAGGAAGCGAAATGGCAGAAGAAATGTCTTTTGAACAGATGCTGAATGATTCCATGAAGCCTGTTCACACAGGGGAGATCGTTGAGGGTACGGTTGTTACCGTTAATCCGCAGGAAGCGATCATCAATGTGGGGTACAAGTACGACGGAGTTCTGACTGCCCGCGAATATTCTGATGATGCACCTGATCTGACACAGAAGCTGCACGTGGGCGATAAGATTGAAGTCAAGGTCGTAAAGATCGACAGCAAGGAAGGCACTGTGGTGCTCTCCTATAAGAGAGTGGCTGCTGAGAAGGCAAGCCAGGTTATCCAGGAAGCTCTGGACAACCACACTGTGATCAAGGCTCCTGTCACACAGATCATGAAGGGCGGCATCTGCGCTGAGGTAGATGGCGTGAGAGTATTCATTCCGGCCAGCCTTGTATCTGACACATTCGAGAGAGACCTGAACAAGTACCTTGGTCAGGAGATCGAGTTCGTTATCACTGAGTACAATCCGAAGAGAAGAAGAGTCATCGGCGACCGCAAGCAGATCGTCACTGCCCAGCATGAGGCAGCTAAGGAGAAGCTCCTCTCCACTCTTAAGGAAGGCGATATCATCGAGGGCACTGTAAAGAACATCACAGACTTCGGTGCATTCGTTGATCTCGGCGGCGCTGACGGCCTGCTCCACATCTCTGAGATGGGTTGGGGCAGAACAGAGAGCCCGAAGAAGCTCTTCAAGACCGGCGACAAGGTAAGAGTATTCGTAAAGGCCATCAACGGCGACAAGATTGCTCTTTCCTGCAAGTTCCCGGAGGACAACCCCTGGCTCCATGCAGAGGAGAAGTACGCTGTTGGCACAAAGGTTACCGGCAAGGTAGCCAGAATGACAGACTTCGGTGCTTTCATCGAGCTTGAGCCCGGCATCGACGGACTGCTTCATGTTTCCCAGATCTCCAGAAAGCGTATTGACAAGCCTTCAGACGTTCTGAAGACAGGTCAGGAGCTGACTGTTCTGGTAACTGGCTTCGATGCTGACGCACAGAAGATCAGCCTTTCCCTCAAGCAGCTGCTGCCTGAGGATGAGGACGAGTCCTCTGAGAAGGAAGAGAACTGATACAGACTTTGAATTTGCGGACCGCACCTGCTGAGGAATCAGCCGGTGCGGTTCTTTTACTGTATGCGCGGAGCAGCGAGAGTGCGAAGCACGAAGCAGCATGTCAGCTTATACAGTATGTGGTGTGCATGATCACATGCTGATTTATTCTGCATTGACGATTTATGGAGGGAAGATCACTTGCACGGATGGCTGGTAGTCAATGAATTTGTGAATACGCCGAAATTTAAGGATCTCTTCGGCATGCTGGAGGATGCTGCGGCGCGGCAGGGAGATACGCTGGAGCTCCTTCAGAACGGACAATTGTGGGGGATGCTGGGCGGTATTCAGTACAAGTCGGATGCTTTGACAGGTGATACTCTGACAACGGAAGAAGAGAAAATGCAGGGAATATGTTCAGGCTCCGTGAGCAATACGGGCTTCTGTGTTGAAAACCCCGATTACGTCCTCTTCTGGGACAAGGACATTCACCTCGCGGAGATGCTCGAGGAGATGGGCCTGCCGGTCTTCAACAGCGCGGCGGCTATCGCGGTGTGTGATGACAAGGCGGAGACCTTCATTCACCTTGCACGGCACGGCGTCCGGATGCCGAAAACGTTTATAGCTCCCAAGAAATTCCATGATGACGGCCTTGTCAGTGAAACGTTTCTTGGGCAGGTCAGGGAGAATCTTGGATTTCCCTGCGTCGTGAAAGAGTGCAGCGGGTCGTTCGGTTATCAGGTGTACCTCGCTGAAAACGAAAACAAGCTCCGCGAGATCATCCTCCGCCTCGGCAGTATCCCTTATCTCGTGCAGGAATATATCGGCAGTTCCTATGGGAGAGACATTCGGATCGAGGTGGTCGGCGGTGAAGTGATTGCTGCCATGAAGAGAAAGAATCCCGCGGATTTTCGGGCGAATATCACAAACGGCGGTGCGATGGAAGCCTACACGCCCACGAAGGCGCAGAGTGAGATGGCACTGGAGGTTTCGCGGCTCCTGGGTTTGGACTTTGCCGGCGTGGATATTCTCTTTGGGGAGAACGATGAGCCGATCCTGTGCGAGGTCAACTCGAACGCACACATCCGCAATCTTCTGACATGCACCGGTATCAATGCTGCGGACGCGATCCTTGCACATATACATCACAAAGTGAAGAGAAGGGCAGCGATACTGCGGGTGTAATGTTCCACATACAAAGCAAAAGTTGAAAGAGAAATGAGATGACAATCTGGATCCTCTATCATCAAGTTGACGCGCAGCGCAACAAGGCATCGATCGGCTTTTATCAGGAGGCGTGCCGACGGCAGGGCCTGGCAATGCGGCTCCTTCTCAGCGAGAACTTTGGCATCGGCGCGGACGGCACCTTCTATGAGGGCAGAGAGCGCCTTGAGAGGCCGGACGCCGTCATCAACCGGACAAGAGAATATGCCCTGGCGAGAGCTTTTGAGATGGCGGGAGTCCGTGTTTTCAATAAGCCGGAGGCGGTTCTTCTCGGGAACAATAAATTCCTGGCACTGCAATTCGTGCAGGGACTCGGCGTGCCGATCATGGAGAGCCGGGCGGGGTACGGAGATTGTAATAATACAATAGACAGTATCAATTCGCCCGATTGGCGCTACCCTTATGTGATAAAAAGTGAGGCGGGGCACGGCGGCACGGAAGTTTTTCTCGTACATGGCGATGCGGAGAGAGAAGCGGCAGAGCGGACGCTGCAGGGAAAAGAATTTCTGTACCAGAAGGCCGCCTCGGATCTCGGGGAGGACCTTCGCGTCTATATTCTTGGCGGGGAGGTCTATGCGGCTTGCCTTCGGAGGTCTGTGAAGGATTTCCGCAGCAACTACTGTCTTGGCGGAGAGGCATCGCTCTATACGCTTGGCGTGGAGGAGCTGCAGATGGTCCGGAAAATCATGGACGCTCTGCCGCTCGACTATGCGGGAATCGATTTTATCAGGGACCGCGGACGGTTTGTTTTCAATGAGATTGAGGATGTCGTGGGCGCGCGCATGCTGTACTCACTGACGGAGCGGGATGTCTGCGGGGATTATATTGACTATGTGGCCGCGAAGTGCAGGCGTGTTTAACAGAAAAATCACAGAATCTGAATGTATTCCGCTTGACTGACTGTTCTATATGAACTATAACATATACAGATGGAAGAGTTGGAATGGCAGTATTACCATGACGGCGGCCGGAAGATATTCTTCCGGCTGCCGTCTGTACGTTTAGAAGAAAAGCCCATCGGCGGATCCCCTCGCGCGGATTTCGCCTCGGGGTGCCGCAAAGGACGCGGCACAGAGAGAAGGCTATTATGAATAAAGATTATTATGAGGTTCTTGGCATCTCGAGGGATGCAACAGATAAAGAGATAAAGACAGCGTACAGGAAACTGGCAAAGAAGTATCATCCGGACGCAAACCCGGGCGACAAGGACGCGGAGAAGAAATTCGAGGAGGTCGGCGAGGCGTACTCTGTTCTCAGCGATCCAAAGAAGAGAAAGATTTACGATACTTATGGCTCTGCAGCATTTGATCAGGCAGCAGGCGCCGGTGCCGGTGCGGGCCAGGGCGGTTTCGGCGGCTTTGGCGGCTTCGGAAACGGCCAGGGCGGCTTCACCGAGGGCTTCAGTAAAGACGGAAAGACATATTACAGAACCTATACCGGCGGGGATGCGAATATGGATGACATGTTCGGCGATCTCTTCGGCAGTATGTTCGGCCACGGCGCAAAGGGCTTTGACGGAAGCTTCCATACCGGCGGCCAGGGCTTTGGCGGCGGCACAGGCTACAGTCAGGGCTTCGACGGCGGACAGAGTTACAGCCAGAGTGGTTTCGGCGGATTCGGCGGCAGTACCAAGGGGAGCGATCTGACCTCTGAGATTAATCTCACCTTTGAAGAGGCTGCCTTTGGCTGCGATAAGACGATCCGCCTGCAGGGCGCGGACGGCGTGCACACGCTGGACGTAAAAATCCCCGCGGGCATCGATGAGGGTCAGAGCATCCGGCTCAGAGGCAAGGGCAGTCCTTCGCCGGTGCAGGGCGGCGAGGCCGGCGATCTCCTTCTGAAGGTCCATGTGGGCGCGAAGGAAGGATTCACAAGAAAAGGTGCGGATATCTACGTAGACACCAGGATTCCGTTTATCACGGCTGTCCTTGGCGGTGAGGCGCGAGTCCACACGCTCTACGGCGATGTCGTGCTCACGATCCCCGCAGGCACGCAGTGCGGCAGCAAGATCAGATTAAGAGGCAAGGGCATTGCCAATATGAAGAATCCTGCCGAGCACGGCGATGAGTATGCAGTGATCGGCATCGAAGTGCCCACGCACCTGAGCGAGGATGCGAAAGAGAAGCTGCGCGACTACGACAAGGCCTCACACAGAAGAGGAAGCTTCTTTGCGGCATAACTGAACAAAGTTTTGCATCATCAGCTCCGCTCGTCAAAGAGCGGGGCTTTTTACGTTTGTGCAGATTTTCTATGGTATGATGTTAATGTTTAGCCCGCATCGAAAACCGATTGCCGCGTAGTAAGGAGCAATTCGGGATGATGTTGAAAAGATGCACTATGAGTCAGAAAAATGCGACGCCATAAAAACGCAAACCATTGAAAATAACGGCAGGGAGCACAAACTTGTGAAGAATTTCAAGATGATCGTCAGCTACGACGGCACAAGATACTACGGCTGGGAGCATCAGCCGAATACAGACATGACTATACAGGGCAAGCTCGAGGATGTGCTCACGAGAATGGTGGGCGCAGACAGGGTACACCCGGTGACGGTGATCGGCGCCGGCAGGACAGATGCAGGTGTGCATGCCCGTGCCATGACGGCCAATGTCCTCCTCGATACGGCGATGACGCCGGAGGAGATCCAGGCGTACATGAACCGGTACCTGCCGGATGATATCAGCGTGAATGAGGTGAAGGAGGCGGCGGAGCGCTTCCACAGCCGTTTCAAAGCCATCGGCAAGACCTACCGCTATACGCTGTGGTATGGGGCATCCAAGCCTGTTTTTGATCGAAAATATGTGTACGTCCTGGACGCCATGCCGGACCTCGACAGGATGCGCGAGGCGGCGGAGCACCTGACGGGCATGCACGACTATAAGAGCTTCTGCGGCAATGCGCACATGAAGAAGTCCTCAGTCCGCGTGGTGGATACGATTAAGATCGAGACGAGCGGGCACTATATCCGCATCTATTATCATGGCAACGGGTTCCTGCAGAACATGGTGCGCATCATGACGGGTACCCTTCTGGAAGTCGGATACGGGAGACTCCAGCCCGCGGATATGGACGCCATTCTGGACGCAAAGGACCGCAAAAAAGCGGGGCCCACGGCGCCGGCGTGCGGGCTGTGTCTCATGAAGGTGGATTATTAATGCACGTATTCACTTTAAAAATATTGCAGGCAGGCAATTGATATGTTTAATCTTTTTCATTTTGGCAGCAGGAAAGAGAACCAAGAGACAGAACGGAAATCTCCGGGCGCTGAGGGAAACAACTTAACAACTGTCGGTACATCGCGGGAGCAGACAAAGAATGAAACGGCGGGAACATCGTTGGAGAGAGTGATGCCCGCGGGATCCTTTGCCGGAGCGGACAACAAGACAGCCGGCCCGGAATTGACAGAGACTACCCCGGCCGGTCACGACGAAAAGAAAGGCTGGACGGGCCTTGGCCTCTCCCTCGAGGATTTTTCGGAGGCGTTCGAGAGAGATCTCGCACCGGAGATCAGCGAGGCGGTTTCCCTGAAGGATGCGGAGGCGGTGTCCATATTTTCAGACAGGAGCTGTCCTGGAAGAGTGTTCCGCCCGGAGGAAGAGATTCAGCAGCGGCTCGTGATATTCAGTTCGGGGAAGATCAGTTTCCGGAGCTTCACGTACTGGAAGGGAGATGGGCACCACGGCATAGGGCGCATGCTGGATACAAAGATCGACGGCACTGCGGCAGGCGAGATTCTGCAGATGCTGGATACGTGGCTCTTTACACAGAAAGACCGGGACTGGAAGAAAGAAGAGACCGGAAGGTGGAGAATTCTGGTGCATTTTCAGGATGGGCGCGACGAGATGCAGGGCGGAAACCTGGAAGGGGCCTTTCTTCCGGACATCAACGTCAGTGCATTTATCCGGGACCGGATTCCCATCAGTGGGCTGATTCTTTTTGACGAGGATGCAGCAGACAAGGGTTGAAAATATCTGCAGATACGGAAAATGCGCGTTGAACAAAATCTGATCATCGCGCCGCGGCGCGCGGAGAAACTATATGGAAATATCAGTTTACTTCATCGATTTCATTGTATTCAGCTTTATTGGCTGGGTGTATGAGACCATCTACTGCACGGTGCAGACAAAGCACTGGCAGAACAGAGGCTTTCTGTACGGGCCGATCTGTCCGATCTACGGGACGGGGGCTGTGGGGGCGGTCGTTATTTTCAGTTATCTGCCGAAGATGACGGGGGATCTCCCAGTGTGGAAGATTTTTCTGATCTGTCTTGTGGGGAGCGCAATTCTGGAGTACACCACGGCGGCGATTCTGGAGAATTGTTTTCACGCGGTGTGGTGGGACTACAGCAATGTGCCGCTGAATTTCAGGGGCAGGATCTGTCTGCCGGCATCGATCGGGTTCGGTGTCGCGGGTGTTCTGATCGTGCGCTATCTGATTCCGCTCCTTTCGGGACTTCATCAGACGGCGCATCCTTTGGCGAATGAAGCCGTGTCATTGATCATGATGCTGTTCTTTGGCATGGACCTTGCGCTGACGATCGCGACGCTCTCTGATCTTCTTGACCGCATGGAGCAGATCGAGAAGGAATTCAATGAGAAGGCGGAGGCCGGTGTTGCGCTGGCACAGAAGGGGCCTGCTGCCGTCGGTGAGGCGGCCACTATGGCAGCCAGAAGGACAGTGGAAAAGGCACATCTGGAGCTGGCGCAGAGGAGTGAAGCCTACAGCGAGGCAGCAAAGCGGACCGTGCAGAAGGCACAGTTGGAGATGGCGGAGCGCAGTCAGGCTTACGGTGAGGCCAGCCGAAGGAAGCTGGAGCAGGCGCAGCAGGGAGTGGCAGCTTACAGTGAGGCCAGCCGAAGGAAGCTGGAGCAGGCGCAGCTGGAGATGTCTGCCCGCATCCGCTCACTGGGAGACGGACTGAATCGCCGGCAGAAGTACCATTTATCCAGCGTGAAGGAATTCCGCACAGAGGGCACCAGGGCGGTGTCGCTGCGTCTTCGCGACTACATGATGAATGTGCAGAAGAAGCTCGGCACGCCGCGGGAGCGCGCCGCGGGCGGAGAGATCAGAGAAGACGGGGACTTCCGGGGCAGGAACGACAGGGATTCTGCATAACAGCGAAGAGGGCATAAGCCCATTGCAAATGAATCTGATCCTCTTGGGCTGGGGGATGCTTATTCTGATTGTTCATTATCCGGCGGTGACCAAACAAAGAAGGTTTAGATGACAGAGAGCGTGAGCCATGCATATTGATCCGAAAGAGTTGCTGCACTTTGCCTATTATGAATATGGGGAGCCCTATTACGGGAGTTTCCGGGGGATGCGGTTCAAGGTAGCAAGGGAGCCGATGAAGAATATTCACTTCACGCCGCCTGATCAGCGGGGCGAGGCGTCCTTCAAGGTGGTGATCTGGCCGGAGCCCTTCTCGGATGCGGCGACGCCGGAAGAGAAGAAGGTCGTGAAGGAGTTTCCGTTCACGGAAGAGGGGCTCGCACAGATTGCGCCGTACCTGGATGCGTATTACGACGCACATAAAGGAGAGTGGCCGGCGCCGATGCATGCGCGGAGGTGAAGCAGCCGGCATTTTTTAAACTTATGCCCACTGAGGCGAAATCTGCGAAGGCGTTTCCATCGAATGTGTTTGAGTGCGATTGCATCAGCGATCACATTTAAGCTTTTTTGCCGGAGATAAGGAACAGCATCAGGAAAACAAGTGCAAACCCAAGCGCATCCCAGCCCGTAAAGGGACTTCCCAGCAGCACAGTTCCAAGAAAGGCAGCAGTGAGAGGCTCTGAGAAGCCATAGAGGATGCCCTTCTCAGGCCCGATCAGCTTGACGCCCTGAATATAGAGCGGGAAGGCGAGGACATTGCCCACAACCACAACGAAGAAGACGCCAAAGCATCCCATCGCGGACGGCACATAGTGAAATGTCCACGGATGGAAAATAAGAAAGATCGCAGCGCTCCCCATAAGGAAGGCCCAGGCCTGGAGGAGCAGCACGGAGTAGCGGTCCATGAGGTCTCCCGGCGTCACATTGTAGATGGTGACGCAGACGGCGCTCAGAATTCCTGTCACCAGTGCGGCCGGAGAGACGGACAGCGTCGTGAAGTCTCCGTGCGTCGTGATCAGTGCGACGCCTGCGAGGGCAAGCGTGATGGCACTCAGCTGCCGCGCAGTCGGGCGCCTTCTTTTCTGCACACAGGTGTAGAGAAGGATCATGATCGGCGAAAAATCCTGCAGGATTGTGCCGACACCTGCGGTGGAGAGCTGTATTGTCAGAAAATAGAGAAACTGGCAGCAGGATACGCCGGCCAGACCGTAGATGACGAGTGTGCGGGCGTCCCTTTTGCTGCGCCAGATGCCGAAGGTTTTCCGGGGGCCATCCTTGAAAATGCAGTAGAATAGCAGGATGAGGCCGGCAAAACCAAGGCGGAGGGGGACGAGCCAGCGGGAGTCCATATTTTCATGAGTAAAGAGGTACTGCCCCATGGTGCCGGAGAGTCCCCAGCAGATGCCGCCGGCTGTGGCAAGGAGCGCACCGGGAAAAGTTGTGCTGTGATGTTGACGGAATGTAACAGAGGTATTTGTCATGAGCATTTTTGTCCTGTAATATGATGTTGTTCATCAGGACTTAATATGTAATTGTTTCAGCACCTCTCGGAAAGTCGAAAAATCCGGATGGGAAGCTTGCCTGCCTGCCGGATTTCCCGATTTTCCCGGGGGCGGGCAGGACGCGGAGACCTCGGGATGAGGTGTTAAACAGATACCCTCAATCAAGAGATCGTGATGCCGCAAAAACAGTGGCGAAGAGCCAGCTCTTTAGTATAGCACAGGGAGGTTAATCATGCAGGGACCGCAGCACGCGGAAATTGAACAGATCGTCCAGCTGATCACAGACGATTACAGTAAGGGACGCAATATCGACAAGATGGATGTCTTGCATCAGCCGGATCAGGACAAGGTGATGGATATCGTGCAGAAGCTCTTGCGGCTTATTTTTCCCGGGTATTACAGGGACCGCGTGTATAAGGGCTTCAGCGAGAAGGCAAGACTTGGCGTTCTGATCGAGGATGTCATCTACAATCTGCAGAAGCAGATAGCGATTGTCCTGCACTACTGTCCGGAATTCGAGAACGCGGACCAGGATGCGCTTGAGGCGAGGGCGGCATGTGTGACGACGGCGTTCACACGCCAGATTCCTAAGCTCCGGGAATATGTTGATACTGACCTTCAGGCGACATTTGACGGCGATCCGGCGGCGAGTGGAATTGATGAAATTGTGCTGTGCTATCCGGGCATCTACGCGACGACGCTCAACCGCATTGCACATGAGCTCTTTGTGTTGGATGTGCCGCTGATCCCCCGCATGATCACAGAGTACGCGCACCAGAAGACAGGAATTGATATTCATCCCGGAGCGACCATAGGAAAATATTTTATGATCGACCACGGCACAGGCGTCGTTGTCGGCTCAACGACCATCATCGGCGATCACGTCAAGGTTTATCAGGGTGTGACGCTCGGCGCACTCTCCACAAGAGCCGGGCAGAAGCTCAGAGGGAAGAAGAGACATCCCACAATCGAGGATTATGTGACGATCTACTCCGGTGCCTCGATCCTTGGCGGCGAGACAGTGATCGGACACGGCTCCGTGATCGGCTCCAATGCCTTCATCACGAAATCAGTTGCGCCGGATTCCAGAGTCAGCATCCAGCAGGATATGCACCACCATACGGGAAATGCGGACGAGAACAACTTCGACAGCGAGAAGATGGACACGGACGAGACGTGGTTCTACGTGATATAAACCGTCACACCGCCAGGAAAAAGAGGAGTGCGCAGGCAAGCAAGCTTGCCGCGCACTCCTCTTTTTCCTGGCGGGATGGCCAAGGCGCGAAGCGCCTCCGGCCATCCTCATTGCCGCGTTTGCTCCGCAAATGCGGCAATGTAGTGTGACGGCTTATATCAGCACCGGATGGCAACTATATAACTAAAGTTACACAATCTGGTATACCGAGGAGAGTTATGCGCCATGACGCATCCCTTTAGAATAAGCTTATTGATTCTAAGGGGCAGGCATCATGACGGTAGAAGAGTATTTCGGATTCAAAATCGGTGACTTTATTCGAAAGGTCATGGAGAAGAGAGGATATTCCCCCTATAAAGTTGCCCAGGATTCGGGACTGTCATATGCTGCTATCAACAAGATCATAAAGAATGAAACTGAAGATATAAATCTCAGCTCATATATTAATCTGTGCAGCGCCCTTTCCATTGATCCATGCAAAATGTTCCACATCTCCGGGGGACTGGATAATATGGATTCTGATGATGATTATTTTGCCGACACGATCTGCAGAATGGAGCATCTGCAGAGCCCCGAGGTAAGGACACTGGTCCGGGATACAGTCAGCAGGATCTGCGAGATGGACAGGGGTCTGCGGGATAAAATCAATCGCCCCATAGATAAGAACGAAGAATAATCATAAATACAAAGGGGGCATCTCAGCTGTTGGCTGAGATGCCCCCTTTTTTCTTTGCGGTGCCGCAGGAAATCACTTGATCCCTACGCGGCCCCACTTTGTGGAATCGATGAGTGTGACGTAGCTCTTGCCGTCGTTGACAACGATTTCTGAACCGGAAGGTCCGATGTAAATGGTTTTTCCAGTCTCAGAGGGCTTGGTCCAGAATACAGGAACTGCATAGCCTCCGGTGCAATAGAAACCAGCCTGGTTGCCGCCTATACAGTTGTAAATGAGATAGCCGTTCTTGTCGTACTGATGGATGCTGGCCGACTGAATGAAAACATTCTTGAAGGATGCCTTTTTGCCAGTGCCGCCGTCAGACTCCTGCTTCCCATACTGGTAGTAATCATACATGCCGGTTGCAGCGTTATAGACGAGCTTCGGGTTGTCGTGATCGTGCGGAAGCGTGATGGTTGTGGCGGAAATGGCAGCTGTCGGGTACTCCGCCTTCAGGTCTACGGTTGTGCCGTAAGGCGTGAAGTTGAAATGGTTCCCCACAGCAGTTGTGTAGCTCGTGGAATAGCCGGCCGCAGCCATTCTCCTTGCTGCCTCGCCTGCAGTTACATATTCCGTGAATTCTCTGGCCTTCCCATTATTGATGCGCGTAAAAGCGCCGGAGAGGTGATTGATGCCTGTGCTGGTAAAATAAGGATTGTTGTAGAACGGACCGCCGTCATGGATCAGAACGGCGTTCAGCTCGGAAGCCAGCATGATGTTGGTCGGGCGTGTGCTGCGGATGTTGCCGACGCGGCTGAGGCTGTTCCAGTCTTTATAGACGCACATAAGTCTGGTAATGCCGCTCAGGAGTGTACTGTTCTCAAGCTCATATACGATATCCGCATCTGCCATGCCGTAGTGCGGCAGCGCCCGCTCATCGTTGTCGATCATGACGGCAACAGGGCGCTGATTCTGTAAAGAGGTGCTGACCGGCTCCCCGGTCAGTTCGCTGGCATACATGCCTGCCGGAATGGCAGAAGATGCAGCGGTGGCAGAAGTCTGTGTCTGTGCGGCGGTAGTGGTGTCTGCGAATACGGTTACGGTGCCCATTGCAAGTGTGGCCGCCAGAGAAGCCGCCAGTACCGAACATGCAAAATTCTTTCTTCTCATCATTTCCTTTCTGTGCCGCGTATTGTTTGGCACCCCGAAGCAAAAGCGCGAAGGCGGTTTTGCTGATGGGATCACGGGCAGCCGATGACGCAAAGCGGAATCGGCTGCAATTGTCAGATCATGCATCGGCAGGATCTGACAATACCCTTTCTGTGCCGCGTATTGTTTGGCACCCTGAAGCAAAAGCGCGAAGGCGGTTTTGCTGATGGGTCGGCAAAGTCTTTTATTATTGTAGCAGATATGGGCGTCCTATGCATAGAGTCAAATAATCGGGATAAAATAAGATCAATTTAGGACAGGATGTACAAAAAAATCCGCATACGGTAAAATACAGACAACTATTCCGCCTCTTCAGCAAAGTCGGCGGAGAACGGTTGTATACCATTGGTAATCTGCATCTGCGGAGGCCTTTATTATGGAGAGACTGAAGATTGAAAAGACGGGCCAGGGACAGAAGGTCCTGGAGAGCATGTACCGCACCATGGAGCAGCGCATTGGGGCAAGCCCTCTCGGGCTGTGCCCGGTGGACATGACGCTGAACTTTCTGCGGACCTGCCATGCCCAGAGCTGCGGCAAGTGTGTGCCGTGCCGCGTAGGACTTGGGCAGCTGGAGAAGATGATCCGCGACATCGCATACGGCGAGGCGGATGAGGAAATTCTGGACAGAATCAAGGAGACAGCGACGGTCATCCGCGACACGGCTGACTGCGCGATCGGATACGAGACGGCGGTCATGGTCCTGAGGGGCCTCGACGGGTTCCGCGATGATTATCTGGAGCATATCCGGTATGGGCGCTGCAGCTATGAGACGAGACAGTCCATTCCCTGCACGGCTGCCTGTCCTGCGCATGTCGATGTGCCGGGCTATATAGCCCTCATCAAGGCAGGAAGATATGCAGATGCCGTGCGCCTTATCCGCAAGGACAATCCCTTCCCGGGCGTGTGCGGCTATGTCTGTGAGCACCCCTGTGAAGAGAGGTGCCGCCGCAGCCTTGTGGATGCGCCGATCAACATCTGTGCGCTGAAGAGATACGCTGTTGACCACGCGGGCGAAGTGCCGGCACCTGCCTGTCAGTCATCTACCGGAAAGAGGGTAGCTGTCGTGGGCGGCGGCCCCGGAGGACTCACTGCAGCCTATTACCTCTCCCTTATGGGGCACAAGGTGCGTGTATACGAGCAGAGAGAGAAGCTCGGCGGGATGCTGCGCTACGGCATTCCGGACTATCGTCTGCCCGAGAGTGTTCTGGACAGCGACATTGCCAACGTTCTTGCCACAGGTGTGGAGGCATGGGTCAATATTAATGTAGGAGAGGACGTCTCCGTCGACGAGCTCAAGAGTGAGTTTGACGCCGTCTATGTTTCGATTGGCGCCCATGATCACAGACAGCTCGGCATTCCGGGTGAGAACGGTAAAAACGTCATCAGCGCAGTGGAGATGCTGCGTGATGTCGGCAGCGGCAAAGCGCCTGATCTCAGAGGCAGAACAGTCTGTGTCATCGGCGGCGGAAACGTCGCTATGGATGCCACAAGAACGAGCCTTCGGCTGGGAGCCTCCAAAGTCACAACCGTTTACAGAAGAAGAATAGAAGACATGACGGCGCTTCCGGAAGAGGTGCACGAGGCGCAGATCGAGGGCGCCCGCATCATGACCCTGCATGCGCCGGAGCACATCGAGCTGAACGACGAAGGTGAGGTCACCGCATTCTGGGCGCAGCCGCAGATTATCTCCGCTGTCGACAGGGGAGGAAGAACCTCCGTGCGCGCGGCGGACACGAAGCCCGTCCGGATTCCCTGTGACTATGTGATCGTGGCCATCGGACAGTCCATCCACTCGAAACCGTTTGAAGATACGGGCATGCGGACAAAGAGGGGCGCCATCGAGGCGGAGCTCTCGAGCTTCGTGCCGGGGAGCGGCAATGTTTTCGCAGGGGGAGATGCAGTTTCTGGACCTGCGACGGTAATCCTCGCTGTGGCGGCAGGAAAGGTGGCCGCCGACAATATCGACAGTTTTCTGGGCTTCCATCATAAGATCAGGTGCGACGTGGAGGTGCCGGATCCTTCCATGAGCAATATGCCGCCGTGCGGCCGTGTTGTGCTCAAGGGCCGCGAGATTGACAGAATAGACAGGGATTTTGCGCTCGTGACGATGGGCATGAGTGACGAGGAGGCATATCAGGAGTGCAGCAGATGTCTTCGCTGTGACCGCTTCGGCTATGGTCTGTTCAGAGGAGGGAGGAAACTGGAATGGTAAGACTTACAATAGACGGCAGAGCGGTGACTGTTCAAGAGGGCACTTCTATTCTCGAAGCGGCACTGCAGAACGGCGTGTCCATCCCGCACCTTTGCTATCTGAAAAAGCTTAACGAGATCGGCGCCTGCAGACTCTGCAGCGTAGAGGTCGAGGGGGAGGACAAGCTCATCCCCGCCTGCATCACTAAGGTGGAAGAGGGCATGAAGGTGACGACGAACTCCATGCGCGTCCGTCAGGCGGCGAGAACCAACCTCTCCTTTATCATGACCCAGCACGACGGGCGGTGCAGCCAGTGTGTGCGCAGCGGCAACTGCCAGCTGCAGACGCTCTGCAGTGACCTCTCCGTGAATCTGGATGGGTATTATGAAAATATTCCCAGCGGAAAGCAAATCCGCTGGCCGAAGAATTTCGCCCTTGTGCGTGACAACACCAAGTGCATCAAGTGCATGCGCTGTATACAGGTCTGTGATAAGATTCAGGACATGCATGTGTGGGACCTCGTGAATGCAGGCGCATGGGCGCGTGTGGACGTCGCCGGCGCAAGGAGAATCGAGGAGGCGGACTGTACGCTCTGCGGACAGTGCATTACGGTCTGTCCCACAGCGGCGCTCAGAGAGAGAGACGATACCGGTCTTGTTTTCAGATGCCTTGAGAATCCGGACATTGTGACAGTGGCGCAGATTGCGCCCGCGATCCGGACAGCCTGGGGCGAGGAACTGGGCATGTCCCCGGAAAAGGCAACCGTGAACCGGCTGGCCGGCGTCCTGAAGGCGATGGGCTTTGACTATGTCTTTGATACGAGCTTTGGCGCAGATCTGACGATCATGGAGGAGGCCTCGGAGTTCCTTGCAAGAAAGAACAAAGGAGACCTTGCGCAGTATCCGATGTTCACCAGCTGCTGTCCCGGGTGGGTGCGCTTTGTGAAGGCGAGGTATCCGCAGCTGACGGGGCAGCTCTCCACATCCAAGAGCCCGCACACTATGTTCGGCGCGGTGATCAAGACGTATTTTGCGCAGAAGATGGGAATCGATCCCGCAAAGATCAGGGTCGTCTCGATCATGCCCTGCATCGCGAAGAAGCACGAGGCGGCTCTGCCTACTGAGCGGAATATAAACGGTCTGCAGGACGTAGATTATGTGCTGACAACGAGAGAAGTGGTCAGAATGATCCGCGCGGACAACCTCGAGCCGGAGCGCATAGAGGAGGCTGCCTTTGACCGTGTGTGTGGTGATTACACAGGGGCCGGCGTTATTTTCGGTGTCACGGGCGGTGTTATGGAAGCCGCGCTGCGCTCGGCGTATTATATGGTTACAGGGAAAAATCCTGATCCGGATTTGTTCAGGACGCTTCGCGGCGGCCGCATGGACACGGCGTGGCGCGAGGCAGAGGCAGAGATCGGCGGCAGCAGGGTAAGAGTAGCCGTGGCGAGCGGCCTTCACAACGCGGATCTTCTCTGCAGGGCCATTCTGCGCGGCGAGGTGCACTATGATTTTGTGGAGGTCATGGCCTGCCCGAATGGATGCGCGGGCGGCGGCGGACAGCCCCTTCATCAGGATGATATCGACAGAAGGTTCGACCGCGGCGAAGTGCTGCACAGGATCGATGGAAAGATGAAGATCCGCTTCAGCCACGAGAATCCGGATATACAGATGTTGTATAATGATTATCTTGAAAAACCTCTCAGCCCCCTTGCAGAAGAGATTCTGCATACGGATCATTTTGGCTGGGAAATGAAAGATTGAATGGGACCGCTGATGCGATCCCATTCAATCAGCAGCCGATGCCGCGATGCGTCATCGGTTGAAGGACCCATCGGCGAAACCGCCTTCGCGGATTTCGCCTCGGTGTGCCACACTTTACACGGCACGAAGAGGTAATATTAATTTGACTTCAAATTACAGCAGAAGCAGTGTCAGAAGAGAGAGAGAGCAGTTCCGCAGAGGTGCCTCAGTCATGCGAAGGCGTGTAAACCGCTTCCGCATGCTGCTGGGGCTTCTTGTGATGCTCTTTATCGCAGGAGCGGGTGTCGTCGCCGTCAGCGCAGGCATCGGCGCCTACAACGGCATTCTTGACTCGGCCCCGGATATCTCGAACATCAACGTGACGCCGACAGGCTATGCCACGTTTGTGTACGACAAGGACGGCAACCAGATCTCGAAGATGGTGCAGACAGATTCGAACCGTATTCCCGTGACGATGGATATGGTCCCGAAAAACCTGCAGCATGCCTTTGTCGCCATTGAGGATGCGAGATTCTATGAGCACCACGGCATAGATATTGAAGGTATTCTGCGAGCCGCTTACCAGGGCATCACGACCGGCAATTTCTCTCAGGGCGCGTCGACGATCACGCAGCAGCTGATCAAGAACAGTGTCTTTACAGGCTGGACCGATGAGACGTTCGCAGAGAGCGTGCGCCGAAAGATCCAGGAGCAGTATCTGGCCGTGCAGCTGGAAAAGACGATGAGCAAGAATGATATTCTGCTCAACTACATGAATATCATCAACCTCGGGCATAGCACACTGGGCGTACAGGCGGCGTCCATGCGTTATTTTGGCAAGTCCGTCAGTGATCTGAATCTCTCCGAGTGCGCCGTCATCGCGGGCATCACGCAGAATCCGTCCGCATACGATCCCATTGTGTATCCGGAGAACAACAAAAAGCGCCGGAAGATGGTGCTCGATGCCATGCTCAAGTACGAGTGGATCTCGCAGTCCCAGTACGATGAGGCGATGGCGGACGACCCATACTCGCGCATTCAGGTGGTCGAGAGCACATCGAATGACCAGCAGGTCAACAGCTATTTTGTCGATGCACTGACAGATCAGGTGCTGCAGGACCTCGAGGAGAAGAAGGGATACACGGAGACGCAGGCGACCACGCTTTTGTTCAGCGGCGGTCTAAAGATTTATTCGACGCAGGACACTGAGATCCAGAAAATCGCAGAAGAAGCGGCGGAGGATCCTGACATCTATCCGGCCGGCACCAAGTGGTATCTGAATTATCAGCTCAGCGTCGAATCTTCGGATGGGACAGTGACGAATTACTCGACCCAGACGATGGAGTCATGGATGAAGGAGAATGGACTGGGGAGTAGCATGATTTTCCAGGATCAGGATTCCGCCAATGCCATGATCGACAAATATAAGGCGGCCGTTGTCGGCAGCGGCGACAAGATCCTTGGGGAGAACAGCTCAATGACGGCGCAGCCTCAGGTGTCGCTGACGATAGAGGATCAGCGCACAGGAGACGTCCTCGCTGTCGTGGGCGGCAGAGGAAAGAAAGCGGCGAGCCGCACACTTAACCGTGCGACAGCAACGCTCCGGCAGCCCGGTTCTACTTTCAAGATCGTATCGACCTATGCACCTGCGCTTGATGCCGGCGGCAAGACGCTGGCAACCGTCTATGACGATGAGCCGTATGCCTATGCGGACGGTACTCCTGTGCGCAACTGGTACGGCGAGGCGTACAGAGGCCCGGTGACGATCCGGACTGCCATACAGAACTCCATGAACATCATTGCGGTGAAGACGCTGACCGATATTACGCCGCGTCTGGGGTATCAGTATCTTCTTGACTTCGGCTTCACAACACTTGTGGACAATGAAGATATCAATGGGAAGATCTACTCGGATGTCCAGCAGACGCTGGCTCTTGGCGGAATCACGAGAGGCGTAAAGAACATAGAGCTGAATGCGGCCTATGCGGCGATTGCAGACGGCGGCGAGTACCACGAGCCAAAGCTCTACACCAAGATCACAGACCACGACGGCAACGTCATTCTCGACGAATCCGACAGACAGGAGAGGCGCGTGCTGAAGGAGACGACGGCATGGCTTCTGACCTCCGCGATGGAGGACGTCGTGACCAAGGGTACGGGCACGATGTGCCAGATCTCGGAGACGCCGGTAGCCGGCAAGACCGGTACTACATCGGATGAAAACGATGTCTGGTTTGCGGGCTACAGCAATTACTACACCTGCACGACCTGGGCCGGCTATGATGAAAATACCGACCTCGTCGGCAGTGAAGCCAGCATCGCGAAGCTCCTCTGGCACAATGTCATGGAGAAGATCCACGAGAATAAGTCTTCCTCTGACTTCACAATGCCGGAGGGAATTGTGCAGGCTTCGATCTGTACGGCTTCCGGCAAGCTCGCCGTGCCGGGACTGTGCGATGCAGATACGATCACGGAATATTTTGACAAGTCGACGGTGCCGACGGAGTCGTGCGTTGCCAGCTACCATCAGAGCGAGATCGCAGCATCTGCAATGCAGGATGCACAGGCAGCTCTGGACAGTGCGAATTCGACGATGCAGACGGCGACGACCACTCTGCAGGCAGCGCAGCAGCAGCTGCAGGCGGCGCAGGCTTCCGGTGATGCCGCAGCCATTGCGCAGGCACAGGCTGTGGTGGATACGGCGACGACGAACTACAATACAGCGCAGCAGCAGGTGAACGACGCACAGGCAGCTCTCACGGCTGCCCAGCAGGCGGCTTCCTCCGGGGACAGCTCATCTGCAGACAGTGCTTCTTCTGACGGCAGTTCCGACGGCACAGATGCCGGGAGCAGTTCATCAGACGGCACGGGGGCGGACGGCGCCGCGCAGACGCCTGATCAGAGCGCCGATGCCGCAGCCGCGGCGGCACAGACGCCGGATGCATCGGCAGCGGCACAGCCCGCCGACCCGGCGGCTGCCGCAGGCCAGTAAAGACAACGGATTACGGCTGTTTCCGGGAATACAAAAGGCCCTCAGTTTTTGGGGGCTTTTTGTGACGGACAATATTTTCAGAGCAGGATAATGGGCAGAGAAGAATCTGCCGCTTAACGAAAAGGGGAGGTTTGAGCATGGAAGAAATGCAGGGACTGCCTGTCATCACAATCAGCAGGGAGTACGGCGCCGGCGGGCGCAGTATTGCAAGAGGGCTGGCCGAGAGACTTGGCATTCCGTTTTATGACCGCGACTTCGTGAAGAAGACGGCGGAGGAGAGCGGGTATTCAGAGGAGGATATCCGGCGCGAAGGGGAGCAGATGAGCCGCATGAGCAAATTCATGAACAGCTTTCTCAACAATGCGGCTGTCTATGAGAGCTCCTACGACGGGATTTTTCAGGCGCAGAAGAAGGTGATTCTGGAGCTGTCGGAGAGTCCCTGCATCATCATCGGCAGATGCTCGAACGTTATTCTCCGGCAGGCGGGAATCCCCTCTTTCAATATATATCTCTATGCGGATACCGCACACCGCGTGAAGCGGGCAAAGGAGCTGGCAGAGAACGGAACAATGGACATTGAGCGCTACATAGCCAAGAGAGATGAGCTGCGCCACACGTATTACAGAACTTATACGGGGCACGCGATGGGATACTGCAGCGACTATCATATCTGTCTGGATACAGGTATGATCGGATATGAGAAGGCAGTGGATATTCTGGCAGAAATTCTGCTGCAGAAGGGCTGAAGGAGCAGTTTGAAAATGATGTCGGGGTGCCGCAGGGGACGCAGCCCTAAGTATAAAATCCAAAAAAGGGGACAGGCGGATCATTCCGGCCTGTCCCTTTTCTGTCCCCTTTTTGCGCAGCTGCGCCTTTTCATGGCAGCCGGCGGAAGAGCCGCACGGATTCGATCACGAAAGCGGTGAATCCTACGTAGCCTGCCCCTGTAAAGATGCAGGCGGCTGCCGGCAGGAGAAGACCTGCGGCGCCCAGCAGAAGATAGGCAAGGAAGCCGCCTGCTGCGCCGATCAGCGCCCAGGCCGTTACATGCATATACAATTCATTTTTCAGGTCATTTACGTTCTTCCCGGATATTCCTGACATCTTATTATTCCACCTCCCCGGCAGATCGAAGGACAGATCCTTTTTACACAGGTCGCTCGCACGGCTGTCTGCGGATCCATTCTGCCTTTTCTCTGATTTCTCTTCCTTATCTATTTCACTTCTCAGAGTAATCATTTCGCCTGATGCTATCCACCAGCCTCACGTAAAGGAAATGTTAAAGGCGGGTAACGTTCTGTAAAATCTGCGTTATTTACATGAAATTAACAAAGTATGTCAAGAGCTTAACGAGCTGTATTACACAGATTTTACATTGGCCGGCTACTCTTACTCGTGTCCGATGGACAAGGGTAATAATGAAATGGTTCCGGCCGGGGTTGCCGGACAGGGAGGAAAAATCAAATGAGAACAAAGAGAATTTCGTGCGTCATGATGAGCATTCTGATGGCGGCAACAGTTCTTGCTGGCTGCGGCAGCTCTGGCTCGAGCACTTCCGCTTCCACAGAGGCAGCTGCACAGGACAGCGCAGCATCCACCTCTGCTTCCAGCACAGCTGATGCAAGCGCAGATGCTTCTTCTACAGAGGCTGCTGATACAGCTTCCAGCACAGCAGACGCTTCTGCGGCAGGATCCGTTTCCGGCGAGGTGACAGCGGCAGGTTCTTCCGCACTGCTCCCTCTTGCACAGGCAGCAGCTGAGGACTTTATGACAGAGAATCCGGACTGCGTCATCACAGTTAACGGCGGCGGCTCCGGCGAGGGCCTCAAGCAGGTAGCGGAAGGCTCTGTTGATATCGGCGATTCCGATGTATATGCAGAGGACAAGCTCGATGCCGATTCTGCAAAGAAGCTCGTTGATCACGCTGTATGCACGATCACGATGGCACCCGTTGTCAATGCAGATCTCGGTGTCACTAATCTCACAACTGATCAGCTGGTCGATATTTTCACAGGAAAGACAACGAACTGGAAGGATGTCGGCGGCCCCGATGAGGAGATTATGCTCGTGACAAGACCTTCTTCCTCCGGCACACGTACTCTGTTCAAGAAGTGGGCACTTAACGGCGCTGAGGAAGCTTCCAACCAGGCACTTGAGACAGATGATTCCGGCACACTTCTTCAGACTATTGAGCAGAACAAGGGTGCAATCGGATATGTAGCTCTCTCCTATCTCGTGAACAACGATAAGGTTGCCACAGTCAGCATCGACGGTGTTGAGCCCACTTTGGAGAATACATACAACGGCACATACAAGGTATGGGGCTATGAGCATATGTACACAAACGGCGACGGATCTGACGCAGCACAGGCCTTCATCAACTACATGATGAGCGACAAGTTCGCTGACAAGATTGAGTCCATGGGCTACGGTGCATCCTCTAAGCTTTCTGACGAAGCTGCAAAGTCTCACCAGGAGTAATCATCAGTAAAGCGGCATAGACAGCTCCGGTTCTGTCACAAAGGCGGGACCGGAGCTGTTTTGACAGAGAAAATAAAAGCCGCAAAAGACGCGGCACGGGAAAGTTATTTTCAGATCATGCCGATGCATGATCTGAAAATAGCAGCCGATGCCGCAGGCAGTATCGACTGCGTGATCCCTTCGGAGAAAGCCCATACGGGCGTTTCTCCTCGGGGTGCCGCAAAAGACGCGGCACAGGAAGGAAAATAACAATGAGCAATATGGCAGCAGACGGGGGCACCGTTCAGGGAAAGACAGGAACGGCAAAAGACAGAGAGAAAGCGCTCAGAATGTACAAGTTCAGGAAGGAATATCTGGGCCGCGGTGTTGTCACTGCCTGCGGTCTGTTCATCATCATCCTGACTGTGGCCATCGGCGTCTTTCTGATCATCAGAGGCACAGGAACATTTACGAAATTCCATCACAGCGTGGCTGAGTTCCTCTTCTCATCGAACTGGTCTCCTGTGGATTCCGCAACAGGGAGCGGCGGCGGTGTGGGTGCTGCCGTCTATATTGTGGGCTCCCTTCTTACCTGCGGACTGGCACTGCTCTTTGCGGCGCCGTGCGCAATCGGCGCGGCTGTCTTTATGACAGAGATTGCACCCAAGTGGGGCGAGAAGCTCTTCCAGCCCGCCATTGAAATTTTTGTCGGTATCCCTTCCGTTGTCTACGGCTGGATCGGCCTCACGGTTCTGGTTCCCTTCATACGTGATGTCTTCCATGCGCGGATGGGAGGCTATTCGGTGCTGGCGGCAGGCATCGTGCTCGCCGTTATGATATTCCCCACCATCACAACGGTGGCGGCGGATGCGATCCGCAGCGTCCCCGATTATTATCGCAAGGGCGCCTACGGCCTCGGGTCTACCAGGTGGCAGGTGATCTACAGAATCGTTCTGCCCGCCTCAAAGACCGGGATTTTCACCGGCGTCATTCTCGGCCTCGCAAGGGCCTTCGGTGAAGCGCTGGCTGTGGCCATGGTCATTGGCAAGACGAGGGCGTTCCCGACCAGCATTCTTTCTCCCACGAACAATCTTACATCGGCAATCGCTGCGGACATGGGCAACTCCGCCAACGGAGGAGAGGCGAACATGGCTCTCTGGAGCATGGCTCTTCTCTTGTTCCTGATCTCCATGTTCTTCATCGCACTGATTCATTTCATTGAAAACAGAAGTGCCGCTGCACTCAAGGCCTGACCGGCACACAGAAGCGAGGTTAAGTCATGAACAATACGAAAATGATGACAAGAATCAAGAGGGCAAAAAGAGTGGACCATGTAATGACGGGTGTCTTCTTTGCCATCGGAGGATTCTTTCTCTGCCTGATCATCGTGCTGGCCGCCTACATTATCATCAAGGGAATTCTCTCCTATTACCCCGGCGTGTTCGCGTTCAACGCGCAGGGCATCGGCAACCAGCTCTTCAATACAATTTATCTGGTCTTCCTCTCTCTTGTGATCAGTGTGCCGATCGGTGTAATGGCCGGCATCTACATGGCGGAATACGCCAAACCCGGAAAGGTGACGAAGTTCATCCGCATCAGTATCGAGTCGCTCTCTTCACTCCCTTCCATTGTGGTAGGCCTGTTCGGCTACCTGGTCTTCATCCTGATGACGGGAGCCAGATGGAACCTGATGGCCGGCGCACTGGCTGTCTCAATCCTGAGCCTTCCCTCCATCACGACGACGACTGAGGATGCCATGCGCTCCCTCCCGAAGAGCTATAAGGCCGGTAGTATGGCACTCGGCGCAACACACTGGGTGACCATCGTGCGCGTTCTTCTTCCCGCATGTCTTCCCCGCATCATCACGGGCGTCATCCTTGCAGCCGGAAGAGGCTTCGGCGAGGCCGCTGCTCTCCTGTATACCGCAGGACAGTCCACGAGAATCAACTGGGCGAACTGGAACCTCACTTCTCCTACCTGCCCGCTGAACCCGTTTCGCCCTGGCGAGACACTGGCTCTGCACATCTGGGTTATGAGAACAGAAGGGTCCCTGAATCCCAACTCCGAGAAGATCGCCAACTTCTCCGCAGCAGTGCTCGTTATCCTGGTGCTCGCCTTCTCGCTTACAGCGCGCATCATGACAAAGCGCATCAACCAGAAGCAGGTGGGCTCCAAAGCGTAAGCGGGGAGCGATTGTTTTCAGAAGACAGCATAACCGTCGATTGAACAATACGATAACTGTTCAGCTCCCCATCCAAAATTATTGAGTTTTCGAGGGGCGCCAGACAAATACAAAATACGAAAGGAAACGCTATGACAATCAGCGGAACTTCGGAAAATATTGAACAGAAAAACACAGCAGATCTGTGCATAAAGGTTGAGAATCTTCATCTGTATTACGGTCAGTTTCACGCCCTGAAAGGAATCAACATGGAGATTCCCGAGCACGAGATCACCGCACTGATCGGTCCCTCCGGCTGCGGCAAGTCCACCTTCCTGAAGACCCTCAACAGAATGAATGACCTTGAAGAAGGCGTCAGGATCGAGGGAAAGGTCACACTGAACGGTACAGATATCTACAGAGACATGGATGCCATTGAGCTGAGAAAGAGAGTCGGCATGGTTTTCCAGCAGCCGAACCCGTTCCCGAAGAGCGTCTATGAAAATGTGGCCTATGGCCCCAGAATCAACGGCATCAACAGGAAATCCGAGCTCGATGAGATCGTGGAGAGATCGCTTCGCCAGGCGGCGATCTGGGATGAGCTGAAGGATCGGCTGCACAAGAGTGCGCTGGGCCTCTCCGGAGGACAGCAGCAGAGGCTCTGCATCGCAAGAACGCTTGCAGTTGAGCCGGAGGTCATCCTCATGGATGAGCCCACATCAGCACTCGATCCCATTTCAACATCCCGCATCGAGGATCTTGCGATGGATCTCAAGAAGGACTACACCATCGTCATTGTCACACACAACATGCAGCAGGCCAGCCGTATCTCGGACAACACAGCGTTCTTCCTTCTGGGTGAGCTGATTGAATACAACAAGACAGAGAAGCTCTTCAGTATTCCGGCAGACAAGCGCACAGAGGATTACATCACAGGACGTTTTGGCTGATAAGACGAATGCTGAGACTGAGGGAGGTTTTATGCAATGAGAAATCGATTTGATGAGGAACTGAATTCACTCAACACACAGCTGATCAACATGGGGAGTCTCTGCGAACAGGCCATTCGCAACGCCACGCAGGCGCTCTCTGACGGGGATCAGGAAAAGGCAAGAAATGTCATCCTTGAAGACGGCGCCATTGATCAGGCGGAGAGAGATATCGAGTCTCTGTGCTTTCGTCTTCTTCTCCAGCAGCAGCCGGTCGCAAGGGATCTGCGACAGATCAGTGCCGCGCTGAAAATGATCACCGACATGGAGAGAATCGGCGATCAGGCATCAGATATCGCGGAGATCATCATCTCGGCGAAGATGGCGGAGAAAGGACGCATCCCCAAGATTGATGAGATGTCCCAGGCGGCATCCGCAATGGTGACAGAGAGTGTCACGGCCTTCGTCAACAAGGATCTGGAGCTGGCGGGCCGCGTGGAGAGCAACGACGATGTCGTTGATCTCATGTTCGAGTCCATCAAGAGCAGGCTGATCGAGGAGATCGGCAAAGGAAATGACGAAATCGCACAGAGATCTATCGATCTGATCATGATCGCCAAATACCTCGAGAGAATCGGCGACCATGCAACGAACATCGCAGAGTGGGTTGTCTTCTCGATCACCGGTGTACATGAAGGCGGAATCGACACGAAGAAGCTGACGCCAAACGGGGTTGAAGAGGGCAGAGTATATGCCTCTGCTGATACGGCAAAACCGGAAAAATGAGGTTCTGACTGCTCCTGCAGCGCGTTCCGGTGCTGCCGCATCCGACAAAACCGCATTCGCGGATTTCGCACCGTGGTGCCGAAAACGGCGCGGCACGGGCTGATTATGCAGGACTTGCCCTGAGATCTGATTTTACAAAAGAAGAGCTGAAGAGTAACATCAACTTTACATTGATTTAACATTCCGGCGCTATCCGATTTTACACGAATTTTACTATCATGCTCTTGTAGGTAACAAGTAAACAGGCGTGAATAGTGAAGACCGTCCGCGCGGACGGAACAGCCGGGCAGGATGCCTGGCGGGGAGGATATATGCCGGAATCGGTAAAGATTGTTTTTGGTCTCCTTGGAGGGCTGGCGCTTTTCCTGTATGGAATGAACAGCATGAGCGAGGCGCTGCAGAAGGCAGCGGGGGAGAAGATGAAAAAGATTCTCTCCTTCCTCACAAAGACGCCGGTGTCGGGAGCACTGGCAGGAGCATTGGTCACGGCGATTCTGCAGTCATCATCGGCGACGACAGTCATGGTCATCGGCTTTGTCAGTGCAGGGCTGATGGGACTGCCGCAGGCGATTTCGGTTATTTTCGGTGCCAACATCGGAACGACGATGACGGCACAGCTGATCGCATTCAATATCAGCGATTACATCTATCCGATTATTTTCATCGGCTTTATCGTGAATTTCCTCTCCAAGAGGGAAAAGGTAAAGAACATCGCGATGGTCATCTTCTCCTTCGGCCTCCTGTTCGAGGGCATTTCGATCATGTCCTCCGTCATGAAGCCGCTGGCAGCCAGCCCGTTCTTCACCAATCTCATGGGCAGGGTTTCCAACCAGCCGGTTCTGGGTGTTCTCGTCGGTATGTGCATGACGCTGGTCGTGCAGTCCTCTTCTGCGACGATTGCAGTCCTGCAGAGCTTTGCCCAGCAGCCCGGTGCTGACGGCATTCATTCCGTCATCGGTCTCTCCGGCGCCATCCCGATTCTCCTCGGCGACAATATAGGCACGACGATCACAGCTCTTCTGGCCTCCATCGGACAGAGCAAGAACGCGAAGAGAACGGCCATTGCACACAGCTGCTTCAACATCAGCGGCACACTCGTGGCGCTCCCGCTCCTTCCGCTGTTCATCAAGTGGGTGCAGTTTATCTCGCCCAGGGGAAATGAGCTGGAGATTATTTCCAGACAGATTGCGAATGCGCACACCACATTCAATGTCGTCTGTACGCTGGTATGGCTTCCCCTCATCCATGTCATGGTGAAGATCGTGATGGCCATTATTCCAGGTGAAGATACTGCTGATATGGCAGCCGGCAAGTCAGCTTACCTTGACAAGAAGATGGTCGGACAGCCGATGGCCGCGATGTATCTTGTATCAAAGGAAATTGAGCGGTGTCTTGGATCGACGGAGAGACTCTTTGCACTCATGCGCGATGAGATCGCCGGAAAACATGCGGTCAAGGCGGAAGATTCCTTTGATACAGCTTATGAGAACGCAAAACATGTGCAGCAGGCCATCATTGACTACATTTCGGAGATGTTTTCCATAGGTTCCATGAACCAGGAGCAGTCGGAGGAGGCAGCGGGGTTCCTCGCCGTCATCAATGATATTGACAGGGTCAGTGACAGGTGCAACGACATTGTGAGGGGCAGCAGGACAGCATATCTCGACGGGCACCCGTTCTCTGCGGATGCCGTTGCGGAGCTCAACAACTGTGTGGATGCCGCGAAGAAGATGTTCGGTCAGGCCATGGCGATGCTGAAGGAAGGCAGCTATGAGGAGGCCTCGCGCATTGTCAAGGCAAAGAGCAAGCTCAGAAAGAGCGTAAAGGCATTTAACAAGGCACACCTTGCGCGCGTAAAGGCAGGGAAGTGCGATGAGGCGATGACGCCGATCTACTCCAATATTCTTTATAACATGGAGCGTATGGGCGACAACTGCGTGAGCATAGCGGAGGAATGTCTCGATGATGTTCATCTGGTGAAGCCGGAGGACACTGACATGAAGCCGGCTGTGCAGGCGCAGTAGGAAGGCTGATCTGTGCGGCCGGCAGGAAGAATTCAGAGCTTTGCAGCAGGCAGAACAGATCATCGGAATACTGTAATGAAATACTGTATAGAAGGAATCGGCTATGATTTACTGCGTAGAAGATGATGACAACATTAGAGAGCTGGTCGTTTATACACTGGACAGCACAGGGCTTCCCGCCAAGGGATTTCCCGGCGGGAAGGAATTCGAGGCCGGGTGCGCGGCTGAGCTCCCGGAGCTTGTTTTGATGGACATTATGCTGCCCGGTGAGGACGGCGTATCTCTTTTGAAGAAGTTCCGTGCCAACCGCGACACAAAGGATATTCCGGTGATCATGGTGACCGCAAAAGGAGCGGAGTATGAAAAGGTGCAGGCACTGGACCTTGGCGCAGACGATTATGTGACGAAGCCGTTTGGCATGATGGAGCTGGTCTCCCGCATCAAGGCGGTGCTGCGGCGCACGGGAAGAAACGCGAAGAACGACAATGTCGAGCTGAAGGTCGGTGACATCACCATGGATGTCAAGAGACACAGGGTTCTTGTGGACGGCAATGAAGTTGTTCTCACGCTCAAGGAGTTCGAGCTCCTGAAGAAACTTATGATGAACACTGAGGTTGTCATGACAAGAGAGAGGCTCCTGGAGGATATCTGGGGTTATGATTTTGACGGCGAGACGAGAACCGTCGATGTGCATGTGCGTACGCTCCGGCAGAAGCTCGGAAGAGCGGGTGATCACATCGAGACCGTGCGCGGCGTGGGCTATAAAATCACGGAATGAGGGAGCAATTGGTGTACAATGGGGACGTCTGCTGTGACAAAGAACATTCATCTGCATCCGGGAGCCGGGGAATCCGGCATGAGGGCTGTTCCTATGCGAAAGAAGATCCAGAGCACAATGATTATGGTGATCGTGGCTACGCTGACGGTGGCGTATGCGATCACCATTCTTTTTGTTTATGCGAGAATGCGCTCGGTCGCAGAGAACGACATCCGTGTCGAGGCCGACTACATCCGGGCGGCGACGGATCTGGGCGGCGAACAGTACCTGCGGCAGCTGGACATTGTGGAGCCGCAGACGAGAGTGACGCTGATCGACACGGACGGGACTGTGCTGTATGACTCGGTGCAGGATGAGTTTACTTTGGAGAATCACCTGAGCCGCCCGGAGGTGCAGGCGGCCCTCAAAGACGGCACAGGACAGGATGTGCGCGAGTCCAATACGCTCGGAGAAGAGATGTTTTACTGTGCCGAGAGGCTGAATGACGGCAAGGTTGTGCGTGTCGCCAAGTCTGTCGCGACAGCATCGCGCACAGCTCTTCAGCTCCTTCCTGTGATTCTTGGCATTGGCGCTCTCATGCTGGCCTTTGCGGTCTGGATCTCAAGGCGGCAGGCGGAGGCACTTGTGCGCCCCATCAATACGCTGAATCTGGATGACCCGCTGAAAAATGATGTCTATGAGGAGCTCTCTCCCCTTCTGCACCGCATCGATGAACAGAACAAGATGAAGGATGCGATGGCGAACATGAGAAAGGAGTTCTCTGCGAACGTCTCCCATGAGCTGAAGACACCGCTGACTTCGATTTCCGGCTATGCGGAGATCATAAGAGACGGCATCGTGAAGCCAGCGGACATTCCGCAGTTCTCGGACCGCATCTACAAAGAGGCCAACAGATTGGTGACACTCATCAACGACATCATCAAGCTCTCCAAGCTGGATGAGGGAGAGGTGCACGAGCAGATGGCAGACGTGGATCTCTTTGATCTGACACGGGAGATTGTCAGCCGTCTTGGACAGAAGGCGAGAGACTGCCAGGTGCACGTGGAGATGTCGGGCGAGACGTGCACGGTGAAGGGCATCCGGCAGATCCTGGATGAGATGATCTACAACATCATCGAGAACGCCATCAAGTACAACAAGAAGGGCGGTTTAGTTGAGATCTGGGTAGGCGAGGACATGAGCGGCAAGAAGGTCGTGGTCTCCGATACCGGAATCGGCATACCGCACGATCAGCTGGACCGCATTTTTGAGAGATTCTATCGCGTGGACAAGAGCCACTCGAAGGAAACAGGAGGAACGGGTCTTGGACTCTCGATTGTCAAGCACGGCGCCATCATTCATCACGCCCGCATCGATGTGGACAGCGAGCTGGGCGTCGGCACCCGCATGACGATAGCATTCCCGAAAGAAGCTGTGGTGCCGGAGAAGGAAAAGACGAATACGCCGGTTGATTCTACGGCCGACCAGAAGAAGGCCTGAGCAGCACTGCATCCAATCTGAAATGAGCTGCACGATGAGAAAAGTCCGGAAAAGCGTCTGTTTTTTATGAAAACAGGCGCTTTTCCCTTCTTTTTGCGCAAAATAAAGAGTATAGTAGCGATCGTTGGCTGCCCGATTACGGGAGTTTATGGCAAGCGAAGGAAGAATGTTTATGAATACATTAAGAATCCTGAAAAAAAGAAGAGATCATTTTCTGCATATGCTGATGTCCTTCGTGGGCGGAACGACGGCCGGCTATGCGCTTCTTGTGCGCGGTGAGTTCGCGCAGGCGCAGACCGCGAATCTGGCGAAGCTCTTCCTGAACCTGACAGCGGGCAGCGTGCATCAGGAGGCGCTGGAATGTCTGATCGCAGCGATCGTTTTTGCCGCCGGTCTCACAGCGGCCCACCTCATGAAGAGGTGGCAGCCGAAGGAGAGCTGCGAGATTGTCTGCATTCTTGTGGAGGCGGTCTTTATAATCCTGGAGGGGTTTGTGCCGGACGGGACGCCGATGATGCCGGCGTGCTGGCTTATTTTCACGCTGACGGCGTATCAGTGGGGCACATTTGCCGGTGTGGAGGGATACAGCTGTTCCACGATCTTCTCTTCTAACAACTTCAAGCAGGCACTGTTCGGGTGGCTCGATTATGCAATGGACAGAGATAAGGCTAAGCTCCACAGGGCTTCCTTCTATTCTCTGACGCTTGTGATGTTCTACAGTGCGGTGTCGGTTCAAGGGCTGTTCGCAGGATTCTTCGGAACCAGGACAGTGTGGCTTGCCATTGCACCTCTTGCAGCGGCTGCTGTGATCTGGCTCCTCGCGGGCAGTATAGAGGAGGAAAAAGAGGAGCATTTCGAGGAGGGCCCGGAGAACTTCGATGTCGGCACCTCGGAGCTGTGATTTGTGTTTTTAAAATTTCTGTATTATTGTATACATTTAGGATTGAAGCCGCGGATTTTGCTGTGCTACAATACGGAAAGACTGGCGCGGGGGCCGTTGTTTTCACAAAAGACGGTCGCAACGGCGCGGAGAATAATCATACAGGGAGGCCGATATGGCAGAGAGTGCGAAGAAACCTTATCAGGAAATGAGCAGGGATGAGCTCGCAGACGAGATTGCGGCGCTGAAGGCGGAGTATAAGAAGTACCAGACGATGGAGCTGCAGCTGGACATGAGCCGCGGCAAGCCCTGCAGAGAGCAGCTGGACCTTTCTATGGGTCTTATGGATGCGCTGAACAGTACGGCGGATCTCTCCTGTGAGGACGGCACGGACTGCCGCAACTACGGCGTGCTCGGCGGCATTCAGGAGGCAAAGGTTCTCATCGGGGATATGATGGAGAACAACCCGGACAATATCCTGATCTATGGCAATTCTTCGCTGAATGTGATGTACGATCAGGTTTCAAGATCCATGACACACGGCGTGATGGGCAGCACGCCCTGGTGCAAGCTCGACAAGGTGAAATGGCTCTGCCCTGTGCCTGGCTATGACAGACATTTTGGCATCACGGAGTATTTTGGCATCGAGATGATTCCGGTACCGATGTCGCCCACCGGCCCCGATATGGATATGGTGGAGAAGCTCGTCGCTGAGGACGAGGCCATTAAGGGCATCTGGTGTGTGCCCAAGTACTCGAATCCTCAGGGCTACTCCTATTCAGATGAGACCGTGCGCAGATTTGCGAGATTGAAGCCCGCTGCGAAGGACTTCCGCATTTACTGGGACAATGCCTATGGCATTCATCATCTCTATGATGACAGACAGGACTACCTGATCGAGATTCTCGCGGAGTGCAAGAGAGCAGGCAATCCCGACCTTGTCTACAAGTTCGCTTCCACATCCAAGATCACGTTCCCTGGGAGCGGCATCGCAGCTCTGGCAACGAGTGCGAACAATCTTGAGGACATCAAGAACCAGCTGAAGCACCAGACGATCGGCCATGACAAGGTCAATCAGCTGCGCCACGTGCGCTTCTTCAAGGACATTCACGGCATGGTGGAGCACATGAGAAAGCACGCCGCCATCATCCGTCCTAAGTTCGAGCTCGTGGAGAATACTTTCGAGGAGAATCTGGGCGGTCTTGGAATAGGTTCATGGACCTGCCCGAACGGCGGATATTTTATCAGCTTCGATGCCCTTGAAGGCTGTGCTGCCGCCATTGTGGATCGGGCAAAGAAGGCCGGCGTCAAGCTCACGCCTGCCGGCGCTACATGGCCTTATCACAAGGATCCGCATGACAGCAATATCCGTATTGCACCGACGTATCCGCCGCTTGAGGACCTTCGCACAGCGGCCCAGCTCTTTACGGTATGCGTGAGACTTGTCAGCGCGGAGAAGCTCTATAGTGAGATGAAGTGAAAAAGGTCGCCGGTGTGTCTTGACAAAGAGGCGGCCATCGCGCAGGCAGAGAATGCCCCGTGTGTGACCGCTGCGCATCGATTCGCTAACCTCCATCTCGCTCTTCCGGGGTCGGCCCGAACTTGCCTCCCCGCCGATGCGGGGAGGCTTCGAACATGACGGGCCTCAAAAGCGCGTTTCGGAAAACGCGCTTTTGTCCCCTACAGCCCTTCGCTGGAGGTTAGCGAATCAGATTGCTCGCGTACACACCCGGGGCATTCTCTGCCTGTGCGATGGCCTTATTTTCAGCTCTCCGTACGGTTTCATCTTCTCCTGACGGTTACTGAATTATTAACAAATTTCACAGGCAGTAGTGAAAATCCCCGGCCGCACAGTTATACTCAAGAGGTATGACAAAGCGGCCGGTGATTTTATTTTCAGCCGCCGGATTCTTTGGGGTGATCGCGGTGAAAAATCGCTATGAGATAAAACCGGACAACGTAAAGATCATGGGGAGGACGCTGCGGATTGACGGGACGACGTGGCTTGGCTATTCCGCATCCGGCGTATCGTTCTACACCTACGCGAGGGAAGTTTCGGTGCAGCTGCAGGCGATCAGCGAGAGCGGCGACCCCTCGCAGACAGCTGTGATCGGCATCGTTCTGAACGACGATTACGACAGGATCAGAAAGATCGCTGTGCGCAGGGGCAAGGCGGAGTACCCGGTCTGTGTCAACTTCTCGGGCGGCGCTGTCAAGGTGGCTTTGTTCAAGCTCTCCGAGGTCTGGAACGACAAGGTCGGTATTGTCTGCATTTATGCAGATGAGGACATTGTGCCCGTGGAACCGTCGAAGAGAAAAATCCTGTTCATAGGTGACTCTATTACGGCAGGGTATGGAATTGAGGTGAGCGAGGGCCCCGGCATGGCGGATGCCTACACCTTCCGGACCATGGACGTGAACCCTTTAAAGAACTATGCGGGACAGACGGCGAGGCGTCTCGGCGCGGATTTCACGAACCTGTGCTGGAGCGGCAACGGCGTGATCTCACAGTATATTCCTCCGGATACGGATATTCCGGACACGAAGGACCTTCTGCCGGACCTCTATCCCTATACGGACCGCACAACGGAACAGGTTGTGAGAATCCTGCTCAGTGCGAAGGGGAGCCGGCGGGCAGTACTCAACAGCGATGCGGCGCCGGGCGCAAAGGACGGACTGACTGTTTTCAATCCGGCTGATTTTGTGCCGGATGTGATCGTGGCGGCGCTCGGCACAAATGATGCTTCCTTCACCAAGGGCATCAAGAGAAGGGAGCGCCTTTTCGCGGAGCGATATGCGGCATTTATGATGGCGCTAAGCAGGGATTACCCGCGGGCTGTCCGCCTGATTATCCACGGCATCATTGAATCTTCGCTCACAGATGCCTGCCGGGCGGCGGCGCAGTATGCCGGCGCTTATTTCATGGAGATTCCGCCTCTGCGGCCGGAGGAAGGATATGGCGGCGGCGGACATCCGAGCTACCTCGCACACTGCAGGATGGCCGATCAGCTGACGGACGAGATCTGCAGACGCACAGGGTGGACGGAAGAGAAGGAAGACTGATTCTGAGTTTTTTCGGGCTTGTGAACGATTACCGGGATCATTAGAGACAGTTTTCAGAATTTCAATAAATATGGAAAGGAAGGCAGACAGATATGGCAGTTACATATGCAGTTACGATCACAATGAACGACGGCGGGGTCATGAAGGGGGAGCTTTATCCGGACATTGCGCCGATCACGGTGGAGAATTTCAAGAAGCTCGCCGATGCGCATTTCTATGACGGGTTGACTTTCCACAGGATTATCAAGGGCTTCATGATTCAGGGCGGAGATCCGGACGGCAACGGCACGGGCGGCCCCGGATACAGCATAAAGGGCGAGTTTGCTGCCAACGGTGTGAAGAATGATCTGAAGCATACCAGAGGCGTTCTCTCCATGGCACGCGCGCAGGATCCTGATTCCGCAGGCTCTCAGTTCTTCATCATGCACGCCGATGCACCTTATCTCGACGGCCAGTATGCGGCGTTTGGGAAGATCACGGAGGGTCTGGACGTGCTCGACCGGATCGCGGAGACAAAGACGGACTGGAGCGATCATCCGTGGGAAGAGCAGATTATGAAGAGTGTTGTTGTGACAGAGATGGACTGAGTGCACGCTCTTGCAGAGATGTGCTGATGAAGCGCTCTTTGGAAGAAGTTTACTAAGGAAGCATTTTTTTAATGTGCAGAATGAAGGGGCGGGTTCTCTAAAGAGGGGAACGCACGCCCCTTCTTTTATAGGCGAGAAAGTGCTGCAGCACCTCTCTCCGCCCGCGTCTGCGCACCGGACAGCAGGTGCCGTCCGTGAGCACAAGCGCATCGGCGCGATATGCGCTGACGTGGTCCATATTTACGAAAAGGCCCCGGTTGCAATGCACAAACGGCGGAGAGGGCAGCAGACTTTCAAGGTCCTTGCTGCGCAGGCGGATCCGCAGCACCGTGCCTTTCTTCTTTCCCGTCTGCTCCGATTCCTGGAAGTGCACAAGGCAGTAGTGCGCATCGGAGGAGACATACAGGATGCTCGATACCGGAAGCGGCGTACAGTTCCTGCCCGGAAAAAGGATGTGCTGCTCCTGTGCAGGGGCGCTCTGCCGAAGAAGGGACAGCACTTTTCGGACCTCCGCGTCATCATAGGCTCTGTGAATAATCTCGCTGAAGCCAAGATCCTGCAGAAGGATCTTCTCGTCCCCGCCCGTTTCGGGCGGGGATTTTTCTTTGCCTTTCTCTCTGAAAATAACAGCGATCCGGATCTCTTTCTTCATTTCTTATACCTCATTGAAGGAATCTATGGCATCGATGCCGCTTTGTTATAAGTTCTTTCTGGGAAAGGGATCTCTAAGAAAAACGATTTTTATGCCGGAATCCCGCTCTTTCCTGCCACATGGATTGGCAGAAGGCGGGAAGAAGGTATAATCATGCATATCGCAGCCGTGTCGGGAAACGATTCTTCGCGGCGGCGTCAGTTACCTTTATTTCATCTCTGCTGTATCTCCGCCTCTGCATGCGGAGACTGCCCGTGGTTTATCACACGCAGGAGCTGTGCCTATCCACAGTCCGGCAGTATGAGCAGAACATCATTTCTATTCATCTTTATGGTGCGGCAGTCCTGCCGTCCGTCACATCGAAAGGACAGATCATGAGCGAAATCCGGGAGTATCAAAGAAAAGGGGAAGTCCTGCAGAGAAAAAAGTCTGTGCAGGCAGGAGCGAACAGGAAGTGCAGAGGGATGCGTGCCGCCGCTGCGCTGCTGGCCGGCATTCTTGGCGCCGGGTGCGTGCAGGGGAGGACCGTATTCGCCGCCAATGAGAGCGGCGGAAGTGTGTCCAGTATAACACAGGCAGACGGACTTCAGCTCAAAAAGACGGTCACACAGAATGAAAACGGAAGCTGGCATATTGCGTTGGAATCATATGTTATGGGAGAGACGAGACCTGGCGTGCATCCTGTGGATATCGTTCTGCTCCTGGACACTTCCAGCTCCATGCAGATCTTTGCGGGGAGAGAAGAGACGGGTGTCTCCAGGCAGGAAAGCCTGCAGATCGCAGCCAGAGAATATGTCGCCAAGATCAGTGAATGCAATGAAGGCGTGGAGGCGGATCAGCAGAGCCGGATCGCTCTGGTGCAGTTCGCTGACGATGACGACACAAGAATTCTGCAGGATCTGACGCCGGTGACGGCGGATAATCGGGAGGAGTTGAACGGGATCATCGATGCGCTTCCGGCAGATGGCGGCACAAGAATTGACTGTGCCATGGAAGCCGCGGCCGATATTCTGGAGAGGGATGATAAGAGCGATCGGCAGAAATCTGTCATTCTGATGACAGACGGACATCCGAGCCGGATTGACGGCTTCCAGCCTTCTACCGCCAATGCTGCGATCAAGGCGGCGAAGGGGATCAAGGAGAGCGGCGCAGAGATCTATACGATCAGCATGGAGCCTAACTGCTATGCGGATACAGGGGGCCCTCTCCCGGAATACGAGAAGGATGAGAAGGACACAGAAGAGAATGAAGATTTCTATTACGTCTCCCCTTATCTCTATTACAGAGAAGACCAGAGAGTAAACTGTACAGATGAGAATATGACGAATATGACAAACCGGTTCTTCCATCTCATCAGCAGCAACAATCCGCATGCGCTCAGCATGGATGTTCCTGATGCAGAGGATGAAAACGACAGAGGCAGTACCTCGGGAGGTGAGGATGGCCCTGCCACATACTACTCGATGGCGGAGTCGGGAGAAGCGCTCGTCAGCATTTATGAGGATCTCGCTTACAGCTCCGTACTTCTTGATTCCTATCTGGGGAGTGAGGCACAGCTGCGGGATTTTGTCACTGATGACTTTGAGATCAGTGATCCCGAAAGTGTGAAGATATATACGTCCGGGGCGGATGTCAGTGACGGTACACTGCGGTGGAAAGAGAAGGTGCCTGCTGAATTTGAGGTCAGTAAGGATGCGCACAGCGTGCGGGTGAAGGGATTCGACTACAGCCGGCATTTTGTGTGTATGGCGGGGCACCCGGACAACCAGGACTATGCCGGTGCGAAGCTCATCGTCGAGTTTGATATTGAACCTGCAAAGACATTTGGCGGCAGCCAGATTCCGACGAACGGACCGGAATCGGGTGTCTACAGGAATGAGGAGACGCAGGAGCCGGCGTGTCTTTTCGGGGAGCCCAGAGTTGATCTGCCGATCGATTATGAGGTGGCGATGAAGGACAAGGCCCTTTATGTGCCGGAGAAGGTGCAGCTGCAGGAGCTTGCTGTTTTCAGAGAGGGATATCGCCCTGACGGCAGGAACAATGCCCATGTGGAGATCAGATATACGCTGAAGGATGAGCGGGGCACAGAGGTCGGGACGCTGCTCATTCCGGCGGGGGTCAGTGCAGATGCGTGCACATGGCAGATGGAGGAAATGACGGCGGAGAAATGCGGACGCTATGATATAGAATGCAGGATAACTCCGGTAAAGGAGGGAAGCGTAAAGGAAGAGAAAAGAGAGAGCTCCGCAGAGGTGCATATCTATCATCCGGTACTCGCATTAAAGGACAGTGTGCAGACAAGAGGCGAAGAGATCGATCTGCAGGAAGGAGACCTGACGGAGGTCGGTGCGCTTGGACCGCACTTTGCGTCCATCGATTGGATCTGTGATGACGACACTGTTTCTGATCCCTCTAATGAGCCTTATGTGATCTATCGGACGGCTGTATTGTCCGGTTGCAGGGAAGAGAACGGCAGAAAATATATAGACACCGCAGGGGATATTCCGGTATCTCTTCATCTGCTGCGGGAAGGTACGGAGAGCGGTTCGGTCAGCAGCCCGTTTGATATTTCAGACTGGACAGATTACAGGCGCAGCTGCGTCAGATCCTCGTGCAACAATCAAGGCAGCAAAGATGCAGCCTTTCTCATCCATTCTGTTGATGAAGGAAATGGAGAGGATGAGAACAAAGACGGAGAAGATCATACACAGGAAAAAGCGAAGGAGGAGACAAAAGACAGTGGCAGCAGACGTCACCGCCGCCATCATGGCGGAAATGAGGAAAAAGGCAGTCAGGGCAGCGGGAGCACGCCTGTACAGGTGACTGTGTCGCAGAATGGAGCGGTGCAGAAGTCAGATGCGCAGGGGCAGCCTGCGGTGTCGAATCCCGTTTTGCTCTCCGATGCAGGAGATGACGGTATGCAGGGGCAGGCAGGCGAAAAGGACATTGCCGGTTCAACGGGTGCTCTGAGTCCCCTTACAGGAGATGAGGCGGCGATGTATCTGTGCGAGGCGGTCATGATTCTCAGTGCAGGGGGACTCTTTCTCTGGGGACTTTGCAGAAAGCTCCGTTTCCGTTGATACTACCGTTAATACAAAGGCGCGCAGGATGGGCAGAAAATTCTTTTTGTGCTATTCTTGATGATACAGTTGTTGAAGGACTATGTATCTATTCAGCACAGAAGGGATTCTTATATGAAGGACAGACAGAAATTACAGGCAATCCTGATCGGCGCGATCGCAGCTGCGCTGATCATTGGGCTTGCCGGCGGATATGTGATGGGAAGGCACGCCGGGAGGAGTGCGGGAACAGCATCTTCACAGGCGGCGCAGACCATTGCAGCATCAGGAGATACATCTGCGCAGATTGGTGCCTCTGCAGCGTCCTCAGCGGACAGCCAGGCGGGGACATCCCAGTCCGAACAGGCACAGAGCGAGGACACCGCGGATGCGGAGACTCCCGGAGATGCCGACACGGAAGCTGCAGCAGAGGCGGGGACGGAGGCCGAAGAGGCTGCAGCGCAGTATGATATAGGCGATCACGAGGGCGAAGGACAGAGTGAGGCAGATCCTTCACAGATCGACAACGCAAAGACAACAGAGGCAAAGGAAGAGAGCGCTGACGACGGCTCTGCGCCCACTTATGACAATGACAAGGCTGTGATGCAGATTGTTGTCATGGGAGATTCCCAGTTCGGGAATTTCCGCGGCAAGGACGGCCTGGCTTATCTTCTGAAGCAGTACTGCAATGCCAATGTCTACAACCTGGCGATCGGCGGCACCTGCGCCGCCGTAACCCAGACAGAGGGGAGTGACAGCGGTGATAAGTGGGAGTCCGTCGGCGGTGCCGGCATGGTGCAGTTGGCAGCAGGTAAGGTGCCGTCCAGCATTCTCGACAGCCATAATCTTCCTTATACCAAAAAGGTATATGAGGACTGCGATTTTTCCAAGACAGATGTCTTTGTGCTGGAGTACGGCATCAATGATTACCTGAACAAGATTCCGCTCTCAAATGACAGCAATGCACTGGATGTGCGGAGCTACCGCGGCGCGCTCACATACTGCATCAGTACACTGCGCAAGTATTTTCCCAAGGCAAAGATCGTGGTTGCAACGCCCACATACTGCCAGTTCTTTGCTTCCGGAACAGGCGAATACCTGGGTGACGGCAATATCCTCAGCAACGGCGTCGGCACAGTCACCAACTATGTGGATGCGGCACAGAATGTGGTGGAGGGCATGAACGGGGATGCGGATGTCATGAATGCCTATTATTATCTTGACATCAACAGTCTGACCGCGAAGCAGTACCTGCTCGACGGCATCCATATGAACAGCGCAGGGCGCGTTCTCTACGCCAAGAGACTTGCGCGCAAGATCATCATTGCCATGGGCTATGATGTCGGCCAGGAGGAGGATGTAACGGAGATAGACTGGCAGAGCAGAGCCAAGAAATGACAGTAACTTGTTCAGAGGGCTTCCCATCCGAAATCTTTGTGTTTTCAGGGGATGCTGAACAGTTACCAACAACAAAAGGGTGTCCGAACGGCGGTTCCGCCGCCCGGACACCCTTTTGGCTGCCAGAACTTCCTGGTGCTTTTGGTCTTCAGAATTTCCTGATGTTCAGATCACCCGCGGATGCGGAATCTTTGATCTCAAGAATCTTCAGCGGGTAGGAGGTGTTGTCGTTTGCCTTCACCGTGACTGTATCGCCGACCTTATGGTGAAGAAGAGCCCTTCCGATCGGCGATTCAATGCTGATGATGTTGTGGAGAACGTCCGCGCGGATCGGTGTCACGATCGTGTAGGTGTCCTCTTCGTCGTCATCGACAAAATAGACGCGGACATCCTTATCCACGCTCACCTCATCCTCAGCGGTGTCATCCTCGTCAATAATCGTCGCTGTGCGGAGAACTCTCTCCAGATAGCGGATCCGGCTGTTGTTGTGGTTGTTCTCCTTCTTGGCGGCATAATATTCAAAATTCTCGGAGCGGTCTCCCTGCGCGGCGGCCTCGGCAACTGCCTTCGTGAGCTGGGGGCGCAGATCCACCTTGCGGTGCTCGATCTCCTCCTCGATCTTTTTCACATCTCCTTTTGTCAGACGCTGTCCCATAAATATCCTTCCTGTGCCGTGCATTCAGTCTGAAGGAACATGTATCAGCATGATCGTTCAAACCCGGCTCCATTCTTTTTCCTGTCGGCGATACCTTCCGTTTTCGTATCAGAAACGGGGATAGCCCGGCCTTTGTCCCATCATAGCACATCCTTGCCAAAGATGTCCCCGTCAAACTATAATATAATGATATCGCATTCACGCTATATCGGACCAGACAGATGCAGGGATTGGCGAAAGATCCTCTGTCTGGCAGGCGAGCCTTCCGTCCGAAATTTTGAGTTTCCGGAGGGCTGAACAATTACATTTTTGGAGGACATGGGACAGCGATGTTTCATATGAATAAAAAGACTAAACAGATTCTGGCGGCCATCATTGTGATCATACTGATTGCCGCAATGGTTCTGCCGATGGCTCTGTCCGTAAATGCGGCGGAAACCTCAGCGGCGGAAGATGCTTCCGAGGCGCAGACAGAAGCGGCTTCATCTTCCAATGGAGCAGAGAGTACAGATACGGTGCAGAAGGGCATCACGCTTGAAGGTGAGGACGTCTCCGGCCTCACACGGGATGAACTGACGGCGAAGGCGCAGGAAATCGCAGATCAGATGAAAAACGCCACTGTGACCATCCACGGCAGAGAGGACGACCAGAAGGTCACCGTCAGCGCCGGGAATCTCGGCATGACATGGTCCAATACGGATGTTGTCGACCAGATCATGGACTACGGCAGGGCATGCAATATCATTGCGCGGTACAAGCAAGAGAAGGACCTTGCACACGACGGCGCCGCCTTCACCATCAAGACGGATTTCAGCAAGGATAAGATTCTTGCCTTCATTAAGAACAACTGCGAGGCATTTAATCAGGAGGCACAGAATGCCTCACTCAAGAGAGAGAACGGTGCCTTCACCATTGTAGGCGGTCAGACCGGCTATGTTGTCGACGAGGACACATCGGCCGACAAGATTTACACCGCTCTGACGACGGACTGGAATGGGAGCGACGTCGACCTTGATCTCGATGTGGAGGAGCAGCAGCCGAAGGGATCGACTGAGGAGCTCTCCAAGGTGAAGGATCTGCTCGGCACATTTACGACCTATTACTCGACGTCCAATGCGGCGAGAAAACAAAACATCGCCAACGGGTGCTCCCTCATCAACGGGACGACGCTTTACCCTGGCGAGGAGTTCTCCGTTCTCCAGCACATCACGCCTTTTACAGAGGAGAACGGCTATGCGCTTGCAGGATCCTATCTTGGCGATGAGGTCGTTGAGAGCTTCGGCGGCGGCATCTGCCAGGTTTCCACAACGCTGTACAATGCCGTGATCAGGGCTGAGCTGAAAGTGACGGCGAGATCCAACCATTCCATGATCGTAGGCTATGTTGACCCTTCAGAGGATGCCGCCATTGCCGAGTCGTCCGGGATGGATCTGAAGTTCGTCAATAACCTGCAGGATCCCATCTACATTGCCGGGTATGCAGACGGCGGACAGATCACCTTCAATATCTATGGTGTGGAGACAAGAGATGCGGGCCGCAAGGTCAGATTCGAGAGCGAGACGCTCACGACTACACCTTCTGAAGGCACAAAGGTCAAGACAGATGCGAGCCAGCCGGTGGGCTATGTCAGCGAGACGGCGGGACATACCGGGTACACGGCACAGCTGTGGAAGATTGTGACGGAGAACGGAAAACAAGTCAGCCGCGAAGTTTTCAATAAGAGCACATACCAGATGACGCCGGAAATCGTGACGGTCGGAACGGCCGGTACAGTGACCTCTGAGCTGCAGGCGGCCATCGAATCGGGCGATGTGAGCGCGATCCGCACAGCGGCGGCCAATGCAAAGAATGCTGCTTCTTCGACCGGTACGTCGGCTGCGGATGCTGCTGCGGCGGCACAGAAGGCCGCGCAGGATGCGTACGCAGCTGCACTGGCAGCAGGCCAGGATACGAATTCGGCTATGGAGGCTGCACAGGCGGCAGCCAATGCGGCGGTGGCACAGAGCACAGGGAGCGCTTCGGCATCTTCAACGGACAGCAGCGCCGCTGCATCCTCTCAGGCAGACAGTTCTGCGGCAGCATCTTCTGCGGACAACAGTGCAGACACCGCATCTTCCTCAGCAGACAGCTCTGCAGCCGCATCTTCCGCAGATAACAGTGCGGATGCAGGAGCGGCCCAGCAGACAGACGGCAGTGCGGCAGCGCAGGAGCAGACGGATGGCAATGCAGCTTCGGACGGGCAAAATTGACACAAATGTATATGACCGCTCAGTAAAAAAGAGGCTGGGACCTGCACTTACAAAGGCCAGGGCGGCTGAGAATGAAACCGATTTATCCACGTCGCGGATAACTTGCGTGGACAGCGTCACGATGAACACGGCGCAATGTGGATATCTCGCCGTGACGGAGGCCGTCAATGACCTCTCAGCGGATGGATATGCCGCGGAGAACATTGAGACCTCAATTCTTCTGCCTGTGGGTGCGCAGGAAGAGTGCCTGCGGCGCATTGAGGACCAGATTCGCGAAGCTGCGCTCGCACAGGGCGTGAAGGTGACCGGCGGGCACACAGAAGTGACGGATGCGGTGACGAGACCTGTAGTCACTGTGGCAGCGGCCGGCAGATTGTTTTCAGCGGATGAGAAGAAGAGCGGAGCCCATGCAGACGGCGCGCGGAGGAACATCGACGTCCTGCAGAAGAGCAGTGCGCATACTGGTATGTATAGGGAAGAAAGTGCGGATGCAGCCTCTGATGAAAACCCCACTGCCACTGCCATTGTCATGACCGGCTTTGCGGGTATGGAAGGCACTTATATGCTCGCCGCGGACTTCGGGGAACAGCTCAGGGAGCGGTTCCCGGTCCGGATGATCAGCGACATGCAGACACTTCTTCCGCTTCTTAGCGTAAGAGGGGATGCGGAGGCTGTTTTCAGAGCGGATGAGAACCCTGTCTGCGTTGTGAATGCCTCAGAGGGCGGGATTTACGCGGCACTCTGGGAGCTGTCTGAGAGGACGCACATGGGATTTGAGGTGTCACTGCCCGATATCCCCATTTTTCAGGAGACAATTGAATTCACGGATCATTTTGGCATCAATCCCTATGAGATGCAGTCGGCGGGGGCGCTGCTGATCGCCGCGGATCATCCGGAGGCATTGTCAGATCTGCTGGAACAGCAGAACATTCATGCACAGATTATTGGCCATCTGCACCCTGGCCGTGATAAGATCATAACTAACGGCGATGAGAGGCAGAGCATGAACAGGCCGGCAGCCGACTCACTTATTCCGCTTTATACCAGGAAGGGCTGATGTAAGGGTTAAGAAGGGTTAAGGGCACAAAGGTCTTCACAAAAGAAGCGGGAGAAGGAGAGGCGCCCATTTCTGACTGCGAAAGATGCAGGAGGAGCAGGATACACAGACCGCGGATAGGATCAGGAGGATACAGTTTATGAATACGCTGAAGGAACGGATTCTTACCATCATCGAGAAGAACAGCCGGATAGATACGGCTGAGCTCGCGGTGATGCTGGGAACAGAAGAGAGTGAAATCCTGGATGCACTGCAGGAGCTCGAGAGCGACGGCATCATCTGCGGCTATCACACCATGATCAACTGGGACAAGACCGGGATCGAAAAGGTGACGGCGCTGATCGAGGTGAGAGTTACGCCTAAGCGCGGGCAGGGCTTTGAGGATATTGCAGAGAGAATATACAAGTATCCGGAGGTCAACACGGTATACCTCATGAGCGGCGGCTATGATCTCATGGTCATCCTCGAGGGCAAGACACTCAAGGATGTGGCAGGATTTGTCACGAACAAGCTCTCTACGCTGGATACTGTGATTGGCACGACCACGCACTTCATCCTGAAGAAGTATAAGGATCACGGCACAATCATGGCGAAGAAGAGAGAAGATATCAGGGAGATTGTGACGCCATGAGAGATGATCTGTTAGCAAAAAAGACTGTAGAGCTGAAGCCGTCGGGCATCCGCAAGTTTTTTGACATTGTGGCGGATATGAAGGATGCCATTTCCCTCGGCGTCGGCGAGCCGGATTTTGATACGCCCTGGCACATCCGCGACGAGGGCATTTATTCCCTTGAAAAGGGACGGACATTCTACACCAGCAACGCCGGTCTCAAGGAGCTGCGCATGGAGATCGCTTCCTATCTGAAGAGGACGCAGGGGCTGGATTACCGCTACATGCACGAGATGCTGGTCACGGTCGGCGGCTCCGAGGCCATCGACCTTGCGATGCGCGCACTGATCAACCCCGGCGACGAGGTACTGATCCCGCAGCCCTCTTATGTCTCCTATGAGCCGACTGTTGTGCTGGCGGACGGCGTTCCGGTTTTCATCAATCTGAAGGAGGAGAACCGTTTCCGCCTCACACCTGAGGAGCTGGAGGCAGCCATCACACCGAAGACGAAGATCCTTGTGATGCCTTTTCCGAACAATCCGACCGGCGCTATCATGGAGAAGGAGGATCTGGAGAAGCTCGTCCCCATCATTGTGCAGCATGATCTGATTGTCGTTTCGGACGAGATCTACTGCGAGCTGACTTACGGCGGCAAGAAGCACGTCTCGATCGCCTCCCTCCCCGGCATGCAGGAGAGAACGATTCTGATCAACGGCTTCTCCAAGGCATATGCCATGACAGGATGGAGACTTGGCTATGCATGCGGCCCTGAGCCGATCATCCGCCAGATGACGAAGATTCACCAGTACTGCATCATGTGTGCGCCGACCACATCCCAGTACGCGGCCGTCGAGGCGCTGCGCAACGGCGATCCCGACATCGCGATGATGCGCGAGGCCTATGACGAGAGACGCCGCTTTGTGCTGCATACGCTGGCAAAGATGGGCCTGCCGTGTTTTGAGCCGGAGGGAGCCTTCTATGTCTTCCCCTGCATCAAGGAATTCGGCATGTCATCGGACGAGTTCGCGACAACACTTCTCAAGGAGGAAAAGGTCGCCATCGTTCCCGGCACCGCATTCGGCGACTGCGGGGAGGGGTATCTGCGCATATCCTACGCCTACTCCATCGATGATCTGAAGAAGGCCCTTGGGCGCCTTGCAGACTTCGTCGACAGACTGCGCAGCAATGCATAACCTGACAGAAGAAGAGTACAGCCCGTATGGATCGCGGGCAGCAAAAAGGATGGCCGTTAACGGCCGCCCCTCGTAAGAAAGTTTTATAGTTTTCCGGAAATGGCATGATCTTCGGGTCATGCCATTTCCTGTTCCATCAGTTCACTCAGCGTGATGAACCCAATCAGATCGTAGCAGATGTGGATGCTCTGGCGGCGTTTCCCGCTGCTTTTATCCGGAGCCCCGACATAGATCGCCTTTATCAGCTCATGGGCCGCATAAGGCGTCAATTCGGTCATATCCGCGTACTTCCTGACCTTCTGAATGAAGAGTTCAAGATTCCGGTTCTGTTGTTCCTGTGTCTCGATTTCCTGACGTAAGACTTCTGCTTCCGCTTTCAATTCGCGCTGCTCATCCTCATAGGCCCGGCTCATCATGACGAAGCGGTCATCGCTGATCCGGGATGCCACATTGTCCTCATAGAGACGGATGAAGAGACGATCCAATTCAGCAATACGCTTCTCGTCTTTTTCAAGCTGCTTCTGTTTGGCACGAAGGATCTCCCTGCTTTCGCTTTTCAGCTTAGACTCCATGATTGACCTGAAATGACTTTCATAGTGGCCTACGTACCAGATGACTTCCTTGAGATGTTCCCAGACCATTTGTTCCAGAACGACCGCCCGGATGAAATGTGCCGAGCACGACCCGGTGTTGCTGCGGTAATTCGAACAAACGAAATGGTCCTGCCGCTCTTCGTAGTAGCTTGTAGTACAGTAGTACATCCTGGACTTGCAGTCTGCGCAAAAGACTAACCCGGAGAACATATGAGACTTGCCCGTCTTTGACCGGCGGTGCCGCTGTGACCGGATCTCCTGGACCTTTTCGAACACCTCCGGTTCAATGATCGCCGGTTGGGTGTTGTAGAAGATAGCCTGATTTTCAACAGGATTCTCCCTGGTCTTCTTATCCCAGATCGAATTGGTGTAGGTCTTGAAGTTCACGGTGCAGCCGGTATAGTCGCGTGTCTCGAGAATGGCGATGACAGAATCTGCAGACCACCGGAAGGGATCGGCAGGTTCAGGCCCCAATGCCTTCCTTCCCGATTTCAAGGTATACGCCGTAATGGTCAACACCTTCTCTTCGGTCAGCTGCTTTGCGATCTGCATCGGCCCCCGGCCTTCCATACAAAGATCAAAGATGTGTCTGACCACCTTGGCGGCCTCTTCATCTACGATCCACTGTTTGGGATTCTCCGGATCTTTGAGATACCCGAAGGGCGGGTTGGTCGTCAGATGCTCTCCGCGTTCACCCTTGGCCTTGTTCACCGCACGGATCTTCCGGCTGGTGTCTCTGGCATAGAATTCGTTGAACCACATCCGGATCCCCGCGAAGTCATTGTCCACACTGTTCTGATTGGCAGAATCGAAATTGTCGTTGATGGCAATGTAGCGGACATCGTGTTTTGCAAAAGTGATGTTGATGAACATCCCCGTCATCGTGGAATTACGCCCCAGACGGGAAAGGTCCTTTGTCAGCAGCACCGCCACATGGTCAGATTCGATTTCGTTCAGCATGGCCTGGAAGCCGGGACGGTCAAAATCGGTTCCGCTGTATCCGTCATCTACGAAGAAGACCGGATTTGGGAAATGATGTTCTTTACAATACGACTGTAAGATACGTTTCTGGTTTTCAATGGACAGCGACTCGCCAAGTCTTTCATCCTCCTGGGACAGACGGCAGTATAGTGCTGTGATCTTATCAGTTGCCCTTAACATTTCTGTTTCCTCCTTTTCGGGGGCAACTGTCTGCACAGAATTGGCTGGTGCCATTATAGCAGTATTCTTCCTGTTTGTCATTTGGCATCCTCCACATTTTTCAGCAGGATGCGGGTGAGCTTCCGGTCAGGAAGCTCCGTTCCTTCATAGCTGCCGGTGACGGTGTAGACGGTTCCGTGCATCTCGCGTTCGACCTTGATCTCCGGGATCCAATATGCCGAGAGATTCTTCACCACGATGTGACCGGCCTCGTTGATTCTTACGTTTCTCATTTTGGCTGTTCTCCTTCTTTTTGAATATTCCGGACAAAAAGAGCCGGGTCACATAGAAACGCACCAACAGACGAGCATGGAAGCCCGCCTTTGCTGATATGCTTCTATGTAACCCGGCTATCAAACAGCCGACGGCCGCCCTGATGCAGCCTTACCGTATCCATCCTATCGGACAGATACCATATCGGAACCCGGCAATCTCAGGGACGGGAACCGATTAACGAATCAGATAAACCTGATTCCCCCAAATGATCCTTTTCAGGACCAACGATATTGTACCAGCGCGCTTTTCTGCTGTCAATCCATCTGAAACCTGTTGACGGTTTTTCGCGTCAACGTCCTGCTTTGCCAGGCTTTCAGTACCTGGCAAGCAGTGCATTGCCATCCATATACTACTTGGCAAGCAATGCAGATTAGTAAGAGTCTGCTACTTTGCAAGCAGGGCAGACACATACAGGTTTTGCTACCTGGCAAGCAGGGTGCAAAACGCTATCTGCAAATTTGCGAGCATGTCCGGATGGCTGTTCACTACTTAGCAAGCAGTGTACAGATCCGGACCTGCGCGCAATTTCTGCACCGGCTCGTTGGGAACACCTCCCAAACCCAGAGATCACACTTTGTGTGAGCTGCGCGTTTTTGCAAAACGCTTATTTTGCTTTTCGGCAAATTCTTGAAAAATAATCCGGAGCCGGACATCGAAAAAATCGACATCTGACTCCGGACTGTTTTTTCAATCTTCTGGTTTTACAGCAGACGTGCAATCACATCTTGGCTGTCCCCGTCTATGCAGATGGACTGCGATTCGATCTGCTTCGGGCAGTAGGCTTCATTGTAATTCAGGCAGGCATAGACAGCCTTCGGGTTGTCATTCGTCATCTGCCAGAAAGGATACTTCACGATAACCGGGTTATACCGCACATTGCGCACCATTTTGCCCTGAATGAGTCGTGTAATAGTGTGTTTTTGCGTTTTTTGTGGGTTCGGCGCATATATCATCCCCGTTCTCATCGCCGACCTTACCGATGAAGCGGTAGTAGATCTCCACCCGCATAATCACTTCACCATCAAGCTCTTCTTTCTCATGAATCACTACATGATCAATCAATGTGTGAAGCAATGGAGCCGTAAGCTCCTGGATGTCGATATAGCGCTCTACCAATGCCGCAAAACGGGACGCGTCGTTTTCTTTCTTTTTGTATTCCGTCTGCGCAGACTCAAGCTCTGCAATCCGCTTTTTTACATCGCGATATCTAACCGCAGCTTGATACGAGTTTTACTGTTACAGACAGGACATAGCAGCCACTCGAAGCTATCCATATCGTTCATTTCAAATTTCCCTGAGCGTCCAAACTCTTTGAGCTGTGATAACAGAACCAATCGCAATTATCATAGCCAATAGGAAGAACGAAAACTGTATTCCACTTATTGCCACTGTGTAAACATCGAAGAATTTTAATGGCGTTAAGCAGTACAGCATTGG
>Ga0256406_1000435_pt1 | contig 77547 bp, 64 predicted proteins | sample RumenRJG_03DNA_FD_185986 | JGI IMG/M metagenome (GOLD analysis project Ga0256406, IMG submission 185986) | Bovine rumen microbial communities from Lethbridge, Alberta, Canada - RJG_03 | ecosystem: Host-associated > Mammals > Digestive system > Stomach > Rumen | place: Canada: Alberta | collected... | reverse complement strand
AACTGGAGATGGACATCAAGGATGGCAGGACAAACTGTCCATTATGATGGTTCTTGAATTGTCAATCTGTCTAAAAACAGGGGCGATGACCTTAAAAACTGTCCTTGACAAGGGGTACGGTTCACAGACCGCGGCTGGCTGCTGGTGGCTGAGAGCTGATGGCTGGTCCGCAGCACCAAAGCCTGTTCCTCGCAGGCCGCAGATCGCGACCCGCAGACCGCGGCCGACTGCTGGCGGGACGGCTGGCCGCAATTCGCAGACCGCAATCCGCAAATTGCAAACCGCTGCTGGCTGCTGGTGGCTGTACGCGGACCGCCATCCGCAGCGTCAAAGCATCAAGGCAACACAGCACCAAAGCATCATAGCATCAAAGCACCACAGCTCCCTATGTCCGGCCGTCCGTTCAGGCAAAATAGGATTCGCAGAAGGCAAGGAACTTCTCTTCTGTCGGACTGAGTTCTCTCGTCCCGTAATAGACGATATTGACATCCCTCACAGCCAGCGGATCATCGATTTTGTAAAAGAGCAGATGGGAAGGGTTTTCAAAGAGGTTCATCAGTTCCGACCGGACAAACGTAATGCCGTTGCCCGTGTTGGCGGCGAGGAATGCGGACTGCAGCTGGTCCATATAGATGATCTTGGAAGGGCGTACGCCGGCATTGCGGAGGAGTTTGTGCGCTCGGGTATAGAGGTCGTTTCCTTTGGAAAGCAGGATGAATGGCTTGTTTTGGAAGGCCGTGAGACTGATGGCCTCGTACTGGGAGAGATCTGCGGCGGTGCCTGCAACGGCAGCTGCCGGCAGGGCTTTGGAGCGGAGCTCGGGGCTGTCCGCGAACTGCTCCGGTACGGCAAGGACCACAGTTTCTTTTTTCAGGAAGCCGTGCTGGAAGCCTTTCCCGTAATTGTGGTCGACAGTGATGATGAAATTGGCATCGCCGTTCTGCAGCAGTGTCACCAGTTCGGAAGCATTGCCTTCCAGGACTTCCACTTTGCAGCTGTTTTTCGTTTCTTTCAGGAACTGCTGGATCAGGGGCGGCAGCACATTGGCACAGAAAAAGGCCGCACTTCCGATGGTTATGGTATTGCTCAGGGAGCGGAGCTCGCGGCGGAGCGCCGTTTCCAGCCTTTCTATCTTCAGGGCGGTCTGGATGTATTTCAATCCTGCTTCGGTGGGAACGATCGGTTTCACACTTCTGTTGAACAGGGTCACTCCATAATCCTGTTCCTCTTTTTTCACAATGGCGCTGAGCGCCGGCTGCGTGATGAACAGTTCGGAAGCCGCTTTGGAAAAGCTTTGTTTCTTGTATATTTTCAGGATGTAGGCCATCGCTCTCTGCATGTTTTTTCCCTCGTGGAATTCATAAATTTCGTATAAATCATTTCCGGTCAATAACTGTATTATACCGTACCAGCTGGTGAAATCAAGAAATAGATCATAATATTTTTTGTATACTGGACCCTTGATAAAAGAATTGGCCACCCGGCATTCCGTATGGTACTATAAGCACAGAGTGAGAAATATGATACGAAATGACCAACACGGATCATGTACTGCAAGGAGGAACATAGAATGGATCTGCTTTCTGAAAAATTCAAACGTCTGGGAATCGACAATGCCCCGGGACAGGAAGTCCTGCAGAAGGATGTCGCCCTGGATCTGCGCGGCGAACCGCTGCCGGGACCGGCTGTGAACTTTTCCCATGGTGATGTCGATGCTCATATCCCGACGCCGGGCTCCCTGGATCTTTTTGTGGAAGGCTTCAAAAAGGGCGGCTGCGTAGCCTATACGGAATACCGCGGCGGCAAGGGCGAACGGGATGACGTGGCAGCAAAACTGGCTGCTTTTACGGGTGCTCCCATCGATCCGGACAATGAAATCATCATCACCCCGGGGACGCAGGGCGCGCTGTTCCTTGCCCTGGGCTGCCTCGTGGGCCGCGGCGACAAAGTGGCCATCGTGGAACCGGACTATTTCGACAACCGGAAACTGGTCGAATTCTTCGAAGGCGAACTCGTCCCGGTCAAACTGGATTATCTGAGCCAGAACACCTGCGCCGGCGTGAACCTGGATGCGCTGGAAGAATCCTTTAAGGAAGGCGTCAAGCTGTTCCTCTTCTCCAATCCGAACAACCCGACGGGCGTCATCTACTCTCGCAAAGAAATCGAAGGGATCGCTTCTCTGGCCAAAAAATACAATGTGACGCTGCTGGTGGATCAGCTCTATTCCCGCCAGATCTTTGACAATCATCCCTACACCCATCTGCGCGCCCTGAAGGACCGTCCGGACAACATGCTGACCATCATGGGCCCGTCCAAGACGGAATCCCTGAGCGGTTTCCGGCTGGGCACGGCTTTTGGCTCCAAGTGGATCATCGACCGCATGGAAAAACTGCAGGCCATCGTCACGCTGCGTGCTCCGGGCTATTCCCAGTACGTGCTGAAATGCTGGTTCAATGAGCCGGAAGGCTTTATGGCAAAGCGCGTAGCCGAACATCAGCGCATCCGCGACGATCTGGTGGCTCTGGTCCGTTCCCACGAGGGCTGCGCCGTCAGGACGACGGAAGGCGGGAGCTATATTTTCCCGCAGCTGCCGCCGATGGACGTGAGCATCAGTGATTTTGCCAAGATCGTCCGCAAACTGACGGGCGTCGTCATCACTCCGGGCACGGAATTCGGTCCGCAGTTCACACGGAACTTCCGGGTCAACTTCTCCCAGGATCATGACAACGCCATCAATGCCATCGACCGGGTCCTGCAGATCATGGAACGGTACAGAAGCAAATAATAGAGATGGAACGGACGGATGCACGGGGCCTGGGATGAGTTCCCGGTCCCGGCAGCCCCGATTCGAAAGAAAAAATGAAGTTCGTCCGACTGCAGAATGTGAGGAAGAGATATGAAAAAGCTTGGCTTGATTGGTTTTGGAACGATTGGCAGACACATTTATGAAGATCTGAAAAATGACGTGGAACTTGCATTCGTCTATGACGTAGTCGCCCCGAAAGATCCGGAAGCCGCAAAAGTCTGGATTTCCACGCCGGAGCAGCTGGAAGCAAAGTGCAAAGAAGGCGTGGACCTTGTCGTGGAAGGTGCCATTGCCAAGGTCGTCATCGCACTGGCTCCCACTGTCCTCAAATATACGGACATGCTCGCTTTTTCCACGACGGCTTTTGCCGAAGAAGGATTCAAGGAGCAGGTCGAGGCGCTCTGCGCAGAATATCATCATACGTTCTATATTCCCCATGGCGCGATCCTGGGTCTCGACGGCATTTTTGACGGGCGCAAGGTACTGAAGAGCGTAACGATTACGACGACAAAGAAACCGAAGAACCTGGGCCGCGATGACAAGACCAGGACGGTCCTGTATGAGGGCCCGACGAGAGGCGCCTGCAAGGCCTATCCGCGCAACGTCAATGTCCATGCGGGCATTGCCATGGCAGGACTGGGATTTGAAAAAACGCAGTCCCGGATCATTGCCGATCCCGATTCCCCCGGCAATACGCATAAGATCGAGATCGATGCGGAAGGCTGCCACTTTACCATCGACGTATTGAGCACGCCTGTGTCCGGTGTAACGGGCGCCTATACGCCTGTATCGGCTGCCTCCAGCGTCAGGAGAATCCTCTTTAAGACGGGCATCGTGATTGCCTGATTTCCTGTCGGCCATTCCGGAGATGCGGATCCTGTGGATCTGCGTCCCCGGATTTTTTTATCTTTGCAGACAGGCGGCAGTACCTATCTCCCTGTACTGTCAGCAATGGGATCCGCAGCCTGGAAGGAGGGAAAATTTTCCCGAAAAATTAATATATTTTATATGAGAAAAAATCATGATAAATGAATAAAAATGGCTTAAATACTTACTGTATGATAATTTATATCATAAATTTTTTCATATGTTGAAACAATGATAAAACAATTGGTATCCGGGCCTTCCATATGGTACCATCATCATAGAGAGACCGGACAGGATCCGGCCGTGGAGCCCGGCAGCCCTGGAGGGTCCGGGCAGTGAGGGGGAATGTATCATGAAGAAAATTGGCCTGATCGGCTTTGGGACGATTGGCAGACATCTCTATGAAGATCTGAAAAATGATGCGGAGCTTGCTTTTGTCTATGCCAGGAAAAGACCGGAAGACGCGGATGCTGCCAGGGTGTGGATCTCCACGCCGGAGCAGCTGGAAGCAAAGTGCCGGGAGGGCGTGGATCTTGTGACCGAGTGTGCCGTCACGAAGACCGTCCTCACGCTGGCACCCATCGTCCTGAAATACACTGATATGCTTGCTTTTTCGATCACGGCTTTTGCCGAAGAAGGATTCCAGGAACAGGTCGGGGCACTCTGCGCAGAATATCATCATACGTTCTATGTCCCCCATGGGGCGATCCTGGGCCTCGATGGTATTTTTGACGGGCGCCGGGTACTGAAGAGCGTGACGATCACGACGACAAAGAAACCGGAGAACCTGGGCCGCAAGGATCAGGCAAGGACCGTCCTGTATGACGGACCGACGAGAGGTGCCTGCAGGGCCTATCCGAGAAATGTCAATGTGCATGCAGCCGTGGCTCTCGCCGGACTTGGCTTCGACAGGACCCGGTCCCGGATCGTTGCCGATCCTGCTGCTCTCGGCAATACGCACAGGATCGAGATCGATGCGGAAGGCTGCCATTTCGCCATCGATGTGCTGAGCACGCCCGTATCGGGTGTGACGGGCGCGTATACGCCCATCTCGGCAGCATCCAGTGTCAGACGGGTGCTCTTCAGGGACGGCATCGTGATTGCCTGATCTCCTGCTTATGATCCCGGGGGCAACGGACTCAGAAAGTCCGCTGTCCCCGGGATTTTTGCGCTTTTTCGGTCCGGCGGCCATAACTGCCGTATCTGCAAATTCGTATAATCCGATACGGATATACGTATGATACGGAAGCATGCCCGTATGGTACAATAATAAAATAACCGGGTGATTGTCTGGAAAAGCAAGAAGGAGGTCATTCTGTGGAAAAAAGTTATTTTTCCGATGCGCTGATCCGTGAGATCAAGGACAAGTTTTATTATGTCGATACGGATCCACAGGGCCGCAGACGCCTGTTTTTCGAGAATTCAGGCGGCTCCCTGCGGCTCAGAGCCGCCGTGGAAGCCAAGGCTGAATATGAGAAGATCCCGGACTGTCCGGAACGGTATCACGATATTTCCATGCAGCTGAGGGCTGTCAAGGAAAAAGGAATCCGTGACATCATGCAGATCATCTTCGGGGCAGCAGAAGGGCAGGGTGCTCTGGTGACGGAACTGACTTCTTCCCAGTGCATGTTCCGCATCGTCCGGACGATCCTCGAAAACACCGGGGGCACCAACGTAGTGGTATCCTCCATCGAGCATCCTTCCGCTTTTGATTCCGTCACGGTCTATGCGAAAAGGACCGGCCGTGAGGTCCGGGTGGCGAAGGCCAACCCGGAAACCGGTGCCGTGGAAGTGGAGGAAGTGCTCCGCCACGTCGATAAGGACACGGCGCTCATCAGCGTGATGAGTGCTTCCAATATCACCGGCAGCATCATGGACATCCGGCGGCTGGTGAAGGAAGCCCGGGCCATCAGTCCCGATGTGTACATCGTTTCTGATGCGGTGCAGCATATGCCCCATGCGGTGCTCCACGTTTCCGAATATGGACTGGACGGGATGAATTTTGCCCCCTATAAAGCGTTCGGGATCCGCGGCTGCGGGTACGGCTATGTTTCCGACCGGGTTGCCGGAATGCCCCATGATAAGCTCATCGCGAAACCGGAAAAAGAATGGGAACTGGGAACGTTCCCGCATCCGAATTTTGCGGCCATGAGCGCTGTCGTCGATTATGTGGCCTGGCTCGGCAGCCATTTTACCGGTTCGGATGACCGGAAGACCCTGTATGACGCGGGGATGACGGCCATCCACAAACAGGAACTGACCCTGCTCCACCATATGCTGGAAGGCAGTGACAGCGTCAGGGGGCTGCGCCATATCCCCGGTGTGGAAATCTATACGGATACGCCGGACACGGTGGACCGGGACCTCATCGCCGCCATCGGCATCAAAGGCTGGGATTACACGGCCCTGCGGGAAGAATACTACCGCCGCGGCGTGACCGTGTTCGAACGGGTCAATACGAGCCTGTATTCCAAACGCATCGTGGAATCGCTCGGCCTGACGGGCTGCATCCGCGTGTCTCCGCTGCACTGCCACAGCTTTGCGGACATTGACCGGTTCCTTGAGATCACGGCTGCCATCGCGGCAGAAAAAAGCTGACGGCAGATATGAGTGTGATTGTGCCGGGGAGAGTGCCTTTTACAGGAAAATCCGTGGAACAGCCCCGTTCCATACAGCTTTGGCAACAATGCCGTCAAATGGATCCTGACGGATATTTGAAAATAGTTTCTATACCTGAGGAGGATGCAAATGATCGAAGACAAACTGCGTGAACTTGGACTGGAGCTGCCGGAACCCAATCCGCCTGCAGCCATGTATGCCCCCTGCGTCGTGTCGGACAATCTGCTCTTTACGGCCGGTCAGACGCCCAAAAAAGACGGCAGACTGATCTTCCGGGGCAAGCTGGGTGCGGAGATCACCCTCGAAGAAGGCAGGGCCGCGGCAGAGCGCTGCTGCCTGAGCTGTCTGGCACTGATCAAAAAATATGCGGGCAGTCTGGACAATGTGGAGCGGATCGTCAAGATGACGGGGTTCGTCAATTCCACGCCGGATTTCACTCAGCAGCCAAAGGTCATCGACGGGGCGTCGGAACTGCTGTACAAACTCTTTGGAGAAAAAGGCGCCCATGCCAGGAGCGCTGTGGGCTGCTCCAGCCTGCCCGGAGACGCGCCCTGTGAAATCGAACTGGTCGTGAAGATCAAAGAGTGAACTGTTTCAGGATCCGGTGCGGCAGTCAATCCGCCCCCGGGTCCGAAAGGACTGTGAGAGAAAGCGCTGCTTAGCTCTTTCTCTCATTTTTGGATTGTGTTATCATGATAAGCAGTTAAACCGCACAGGAGGTGCTTATATGCTTTCACTGCAAACGATCAAAGAAGCACAGGAAAGACTTCGTCCATATGTGTTCCGTACACCCGTGATCCGTCTGGAAAATCTCGATGAGATCCTGGGCTGTCAGGTCTATGTCAAAGCGGAAAACATGCAGCGGATCAACGCATTCAAGATCCGCGGGGCGCTCAACAAAGCGCTGCAGCTTGCGCCGGAGACCCTGAAAAACGGGATCGTCACGGCGTCCAGCGGGAATCATGGCCGCGGCGTCGCTTTTGCCGGCAAGCTGCTGGGGGTCCCTGTGACCGTTGTCATGCCGGAACACGCACCTCAGGTCAAAAAAGACGCCATCAGGGCCCTGGGAGCGAAAATCGTCCTTTGTGAGAAGTCACAGCGCTTTGCCATAGCGGATCGGATCGTCCAGGAACAGAAATCCTGTTTCATCCATCCTTTTGATGATTATGATGTCATGGCCGGTCAGGGCACGGCAGGCCTTGAAATCATGGAACAGCTGCCCGAAGTGGATGCGGTGGTCGTGCCCATGGGTGGAGGCGGCCTTATCAGCGGTGTCGCTACGGCTGTAAAGGAAACGAAGCCTTCTGTGAAGATCGTCGGCTGTGAACCGGCCCTGTGCAACCGCTTTACGGTGAGCCTTGCCGCGGGGACTCCGACGCTCATCAAAGCCGGGGATACCATCGCCGACGGGACCGCTACGGCAAAACCCGGAGAAAAGACTTTCCCCATTGTGCAGAAGCGGGTGGATCAGGTCGCGGAAGTGGATGATGCATTCATCGCAAAAGCGGTGAAGCTGCTGCTCCTCAGCGGGAAGATCCTGGCGGAACCGAGCTCTGCCATGACGCTGGGCGCTGTCCTGCAGGGTAAGGTCCATTTCCGCAGGGAGGACCGCGTCGTATTCTTCCTTTCAGGCGGCAATGCGGATTTTGCGCTGATCGATAAAATCTGTGAAGCAAAATAAAGAGAACAGGGATGTGAAGAAGGGAATCTTTCTTCGCACCCCTGTTTTTATATTTGAAGCAAAGCTCAGCGGTGAGGAACTTTTCTGGAACAAAGCAGAAATTTTTTAAGAAGAAGCTGGCTGCGCCGGTCAATTGGAAATATTTATGTTCATTCAGAAACAGAATATCTATTAAAATTATGGAATATACATAAATTTGTGTTTTTTTGTTTATTTTAGAGTGATTTTGTACTATATTTATAACCGTGAACAAAGTATTATCATATGGTGAACTTATCACTGGGATTGTCCTGCCGGGGAGGTGACGGCTGAAAAACGGTACAGAATCAGGCGGATTATGGTACAGGCTGCAGAAAGGATGGGATTGTGATGGAAGAACAAAGAGAGAGTGCATTTGCTTCTTTTGCAGAACGCCATTTTCATCTAAAAGAAAATGGTACGGACGTGAAAACGGAATTATTGGCCGGGCTGACGACATTTGCGACGATGTCATATGTCCTTGCGGTCATCCCGAATATGCTCAGCAAGTCCGGCATCGACAAATCAGGTGCTTTGACGGCGCTGATCCTGATGGTCGTCATTTGCAGCGGCGTGATGGCGGTCTACACGAACCGGCCTTTTTGCCTGGCTCCGGGCATGAGTTCCGTAGCCATCATCAGCAATCTGGATTCCATCGGGATGTCCGTTGAAACCGCTTTTGGCATTATCTTCATCGAAGGGCTGATTTTTGTCATCATCTCTTTTGCCGGCATGCGGGAAATCATTGCCAAAGCCATACCGGCCAGTGTCAAGATCGCACTGAGCGGGGGCATTGGCCTGTGGATCGCCCTGATCGGCCTGAAATCCGGCGGGATCGTTGTCGCTTCTGCGAAAAATACGCTGGTCTTCGGCAATCTCCATACGGCGAAAGCTTTTATGTTCCTGATCGGATTCATCCTGATCCTGATCTTTGAAGCCCGGAAGATCAAGGGAAGCATGCTGCTTTCGATCATTATCGTTACGCTGATCGGCATCCCTCTGCACATTACAAAATTGCCGACCAGCTTTTTCAATGCCCCGGGCAGCATCATGCCTCTGATTGGAAGACTGAACATCCTGGATGCCCTGAAACCGGAATACTTTCCCTGGCTGCTGACCTTCTTCGTCCCGGATTTCTTTGGAACGATGGGCATTATCCTGGGGATTGCCAACCAGGCCGGCTGGCTGGACAAACACGGGGATATGGCAGGCATCGATAAATGCTTCAAGGTGGACTCTTCTTCGACCGTACTGGGCAGTTTCTTCTGCATGCCCGTCATGACGACGTATCTTGAATCGGCCAGCGGTGTCGCTGACGGCGGGCGGACCGGTCTTACGGCAATCGGCACCTCCGTCCTCTTTGCGCTGATGCTTCTTTTCACGCCCCTTGCGCTGATGGTGCCGGGCGTTGCCACGGGCCCCGTCCTGACTATTATCGGGTTCCAGATGCTGACCTCCATGCGTGCGATCGACTATACGGATGTCACAGAATTCCTGCCCGCTTTCATTGCTGTCGCCATGACCGTCCTGACCTACAATATCGCCAATGGCATGGCGCTTTCCATCATTTCTTATCTGATCATGAAAATCGCAGCCGGGAAAGCCAGAACGGTTCCGGCGGCTATGTATGGGATCGGCGTATGCATGCTGTTCTATATGTGGATGATCATTAAGTAAACGGGATCAGGACAGGCTGGAAACGGACCGGATGGTCCTCCTCCAAAACAAAAGGCAGGGGGCCGCGAAAAAATGATTTCTCACTTTTTCGCGGCCCCCTGCCATATTGCCGGAAACAGGCAGAACGGGAATTCCCGCTGCAGTCAGTGCATCAATCAATAAGCCTGGGTCATGGCGCCGTCGCACAGCAGATACTGTCCGGATACGGCCGTGTTGGCAGCGGAGCACAGGAATACAGCGGTGCGGCCGTATTCATCCACGGTCTGGTAGCGCTTCTGCGGGAAGCCGGCGCTGTCTTTCTTCGTGTATTCCTCTTCCGTGAGGCCCACTTTTTCGCCGCGGATCTTGTTCAGATACTTGATGCGGTCCGTGTAGATGCGGCCCGGTCCCATGACGTTCACGAGGATGCCGTACTGGCCGACTTCACGGGCCAGGGTCTTGCTCATGCCCACGACGCCCATGCGGAAGGTGTTGGACAGGATCAGGTTGTCCAGAGCCTGTTTGATGGAGGAGGACGTGCTGTTCAGGATCCTCCCTTCGCCGGCTGCTTTCATGTACGGCAGGGCGGCGCGGATGGAGAAGGTGTAGCTGTGCAGGCATTTCTCATAGCCGTCAGCCCAGTCTTCTTCGGTCAGTTTCTCGAAAGGACCGGCCTTCGGGCCCGGGCAGTGGTTGACGAGGGCATAGAGGCCGCCCAGGGTGGTGGCCACTTCATTCACCATCTTGGTGATGCTGGCAGGGTCCTTGACGTCATAGGTGAACAGATGCGGACGGTTGCCCGTCTCTTTTTCGATGTCGGCCTGGGCCTGTTCCAGATCCTTCATGAAGGCCGGAGCCGTGGCGATGGCGACAGTGGCGCCTTCACGGGCAAACTCGGTGGCAATGCCCTTGCCGATGCCGGAAGCGGAAGACAGTACGAGAGCGACTTTACCTTTTAAACCTAAATCCATGGATGATTCCTCCTTACTGACAGATGGTTCTATAGAAGATGGGAGAGGTTCCGGCTGCCTGAGCCGGAACCTGTTCATTCAAAACATAGGGGATCAATGCATCTTCAGGTCGATGACGGGGTTCTTCAGCGGTTCCATGGCAAAGCCGTCAGGACCGTAGATCCGGCATTCGGCGATATCGCCTTCCTGGATATGGAAAGCGCGCGGCGTACCGGTGGAGAGCACATCCCCGGCGTACCAGCCCTGGATGCTGCTGTGCAGAGAGATCAGGCGGGCCGGCTTGTGGGTCATATGGTCGACCGTGTTCTTTGCGTGGATCTCGCCGTTATGGACACTCTGGATCTCCAGCTTCAGCACATCGGGCACTTCGTCGGGAGTGACGAGTTCAGGCCCGAAGGAGAAGAAGGTCGGGAAGTTCTTGACGATGGTGAGATAACGGGGATTGCCCTTCAGGAAATCATTTCCCTTCAGGATGGATTCCTCGGTCATGTCGAGGATGGTGGTGTAGCCGGCGATGACGCTCTGCCAGTCGGCTTCCGCCACATCGCGGCAGTCCTTGCCGAGGATGATGCCCAGCTCAGCTTCGGCGGTGGTCTTTTCCGCTTCTTTCAGTTTGGGGAGCAGGATGGTGTCTTCCGGCCCGATGAGGGTGTCCGCCATCTTGAAGAAGCTGCCGGGGAAGCCGACAGGGGGCGGAGTACCGATATCGCCGGCATGGTCGGAATAGTTCAGGCCGATGCCGAAGATGCGTTTCGGGTTGCGGTAGAGCGGGCCGTAGACGCATTTATCATAGGGGACGGCGTCGAGGGTATCCAGTTTGGCTTTGCCGCCGTTGTTGTACCAGTCGGTGATCTCAGGGATGGACTGGGCCTGGATCAGGGAGAGCATATCGAGGGGATATGTCTTATCCAGTGCTTCGTTCAGGGTGCTGATGGTGACGACACCTTTCTCAGCTTTGATGCCGGCCACTTCCAGGCCGAAGAGTTTCAACGTAACAAGACGCATGACAGGGAACCTCCTTTGGTTTCTCTTGTGACGGGCCGCTTCCCTCAGGCGGAAAACGGCGCGTATCAGTCAGTCTTATTTGGTCAGTTTGGCAATGCCATCGGCCAGACGGCGGCAGCCTTCCACGACGTCGTCATATCCCGTCGCAAAGGACATGCGCAGATAGCCTTCCCCGCCGGGGCCGAACACGTTGCCCGGCACAAGGGCGATCTTGGCGTTTTCCAGGAGCCAGGCCGCCAGGGCTTCGCAGTCCATGTTGATCTTCTTGCAGTTGATCAGGATGTAGAAAGCACCTTTCGGAAGCGTGCAGGACAGGCCGGGGATCGCATTGATGGCCTTGACCGCGTAGTCGCGGCGGCGCTTGTATTCAGCGACCATCTTTTCGACTTCGTCTTTTTCATCGCGCAGGGCCGTGATGGCGGCAACCTGGGTCATGTGGTTGGCGCAGGTCGCGCAGTGCTGATGGAATTTATTCAGGACTTTGATCCATTCTTCCGGAGCGGCCACGTAGCCGAGACGCCAGCCGTCCATGGCGTAGGCTTTGGAGAAACCGTTCATCGTGAAAGTGCGTTCCTTCATGCCCGGCAGGGAGGCGATGCTCACTGCCTTGACGCCGTCATAGACGATCCGTTCATAGACTTCGTCGGAGATGACCATCAGGTCATGCTGGATGCAGATATCCGCCAGTTTCTTCAGCGTGTCTTCACTCAGGACACCGCCCGTCGGATTAGTCGGCGTGACGATGACGACGGCTTTTGTCTTCGGCGTGATTTTCTTTTCCAGCGTATCCAGATCGATCTGGAAGCCCGTTTCTTCGGTCAGATCATAGAGGACGGGCACGGCGCCCAGCAGTTTGGGGACGTTGATGTAGTTCAGCCAGACCGGGTTCGGGACGAGGATCTCATCACCGGGGTTCAGGGTTGCTTCGAGGACAGCCATGACAGCTTCGGAAAGGCCTGCCGTAACCAGGATCTCTTCTGCTTTATAGGGGATGTTGTTTTCTCTGTTCAGCTTTTCCGCAATGGCCTGGCGCAGTTCCATCAGACCGAAGTTGGAAGTGTAATGTACTTTGCCATCACGGATTGCCTGGATGGCAGCTTCCTTGATGTATTCCGGCGTATCGAAATCCGGACGGCCGATTTCAAAATGGATGACTTTTTCACCGGCGCGTTCCATGGCAAGGGCCTTTTCATTGACCTTGCGGATACCGGAAGGAACGAGCTGATTCATTCTTTCTGCAACTTTCATGTATGATGACTCCCTTCTGTTGACAGCGAAATACTTCCGTATATGTTATAATTTTACTCGAAAAACGCAGAAAAATAAAATACGTGATTGTTAACACAAGTATATATTTTTACCTATAGGAGAGAACATGGCCGATTACAAAGAGTATGTGTATGCAGTCTATCAGGAAAAGGGATTTTCCCGGGCTGCTCAGAAACTGTTTGTGTCCCAGCCCTGGCTGAGCGCAGTCGTCAAGAAAGAGGAGGAACGCATCGGGTTCCCCATTTTCGACAGGCGCAGCAAACCGATTTCCCTTACGCCGGAAGGTGAGTATTATATTGCCAGGATCGAGAAGATCATGGCACTCGAAAAGGAACTCGAAGATCATTTCCAGGCCCTCAAGCAGCAGAACCACCGGGAAATCCGTATCGGGAGCTCCATGTTTTTCATCACGTACGTCCTTCCGAAACTGCTCGAAGCTTTCCAGGGCCGGCATCCGGACGTGACGCTGAGCTTTACCGAAGGGGACAGCGACATGCTCTGGGAGAAGCTGGCCGACGGGGAGCTGGACCTTGTCCTGGAAGCAGAACGGGGTGAGAGGAGTGACGTGGAATTCCAGCCATGGCAGTCGGAGGAACTGATCCTGGCTGTACCGACGGAAAACCCGATCAACGCCAGACTGAAGGAGTACTGCTATGATTTTGCCTCTTTCTGCCGGCGCCGGGAACCGGGCGGGTCGAAGCCGCGCGTGCCTCTCAGGGAGTTCGCGGAGCAGCCCTTCCTGCTGCTGAAGGAAGGCAACGACAGCCACGGACGGAGCCTCCGGATGTGTGAGGAGGCGGGCTTCCGGCCCCAGGTGGAAATGTACGTGGCCCAGCTGATGACTGCCTATTATCTTGTCTGTGAGGGCCGGGGCCTGGCCTTTGTCCGGTCTTCCATTTCCGAGTGCGTCGCTCCGACGGACGCTGTCCGGTTCTATCAGATCGACAGCGCCCTTGCGGTGCGCGATGTCTATCTGGCGTATGCAAAAAACCGGCGGAACGCGCTGGTGGATTCGCTTGTGCAGCAGCTGCTGGAGGAAAGTACCCGGCCGCTGTGACGGGAAAGGCTCCATACTGCAAAATACCGGCCCCATGCACTGCATGGAGCCGGCATTTTTATGGCTTGTCTTCCGGATCGGAGACGGGGCCTTCCTGTTCTGTGCCGGGGAGGCAGCCTGCGATCTTTGCGAGGACTCTTTCGGCCTCCGCTCCCGTGAGAATCGTGGGACGGTAATCGTTACAGTCCGGCGTCGAGGAGATGCGGCACGGAATGATGCGGCCAGCGTCAGAGCCGGCCAGTCTGCCGTCCCGGAACGTGAAAGTCTGCTGGAAGATCATCGTATCTTTATCGGACGGGTTGCTGTTTCCGCCAAAGCAGAAATTGCCCAGACTGTAGCAGATCTTTTTTCCTTTATATGTTTCCACTCCCTGGAGTACATGGGGATGGGCGCCAAGGACAAGATCCGCTCCGCTGTCGATGGCCAGATGGGCCAGATACACCTGGTCCGGATCCGGGACCGCGGCAAGTTCCGTGCCCCAGTGGAAATAGACGACGAGGAGCTGCGCGCCTTCTGCTTTCAGTTTCTGCAGCTCCGTGAGGAGCTGCTCTTCGGCACCGCCGGCCAGGTCATTGATCCCTGCCAGACCGACGGGGATCCCTTTGACGGAAAGGATCTGGCTTTCTTCGTAGCCGAAGGGCATGACGCCCGCTTCGCCCAGTGTCCTGAAGGTATCCCAGTAGGCGTCCTCCCCGTAGTCGTAACTGTGATTGTTCGCAAGTGTCGCCGCTTCGACGCTGCCTGCGGTCAGGACATTGACGTAATGGGACGGGCCCCTGAAGGCAAAGGTCTTTTCCTGACGGACGCCGCCTTCGCTCAGCGGGCCTTCCAGATTGACGATGGTCAGGTCATCGTTCCGGAAGACCGGTTCCACCCCTTTCAGGAAGACCGAAGCATCCCAGTCCGCTGCGTCATAGGCGGCTGCAAAGGTGCCGTCGTAGCCGAAGTTTTCATCCGTACCGAGCGTGCAGTCCCCGGCTGCGCTGATAGTCAGGGTGATCCCGCTGTCTTTGGGCGGGACGGACTGCTTTTTTGGAGCCTGCGGCAGCGTCCGGGCCGGTCCTGTTTTTGGTGCGGCCTGCGAAGGACTGCTCTGTGTTTTGCCTGCAGAAAGAGGCGCCTGTTTTTCCGGACCGCCGCTTTGGGCAGCGGAACGGCTGCTTTCCTGCATGGCTGCTGTCTGCGGGACGGCGGCCAGGGCCGGTGTCAGGGCTGCGGCGGACAGCAGCAGGGCAAGGGCAAGGCAGCGTACGGTATTTTTTCTGAATGTTGCTGAAAAGTGGAACATAGGCATCCTTTCGCTGGGACTGGGTACGGCAGATCATTTTGGATGGGAAACGATCCTTCTATCTTAGCGGGGCTGCGGACCTTTTGTCAATCCGCGGCGCAATCCGGGTATGTGTCAACAAGTTCTCGGTCAAGACCTTTTCATCGAATAGTTATTCACCAATCAGATATTTCTGTTGCTCGTTTGAGTAATCTGTTCCCACAGCACTGCTTACCAGCACAAGGCCTGCGCCAGACGCCCCATCGGGCTGCTGCTCGGCCCATAATTGGCTATGCGGCCATGGCACACTCCCTCATGTGCCTGGAACGGGATCTTCTTCAGTGCCATTTTGACTGCCTTGCTGAAATCCTTCCCCGGTTTGCTCCGGAAGCCCTCCAGCTTGCTTACCATCGCTCTTTCCAGATTACCGTTCTTCAGCCCTGTTATCACCTTGATCATCGCCAGACCGCCTGCCCTGCTCCAGCATCGGCCATGGCTCTTCATCCGGTAGGTATATATCCGGTGGTTGCTCTCGCATGTCCCGATTCCCTTCAGTCCTTCTTTCAGGCCCGGCCGCAGCCAAAGTGGAGTGATATCATCCCAGCTTCTCTTCAGGTATGCCCGAAGTTTTGCCACATTTTCCACATCTTCTGTATTTTTTGCTTCGCCTTCTGCCGTGTCCAGACAGGCTTCAACCCTTTCCCAGTCATGGCGCCACACGCTCCGCTGCAGTTCACTGGCCAGCTTTTTCTTTTCCAAAAAGCTGAGACGCTGCCTGATTTTCTCATTTACATGGTACCGGTCACGGAAATAGTGATTCTCTTTGCAGCCTTCAGTCAGTTCTTCGAACACTTCCTTCGTGTATCCGCTGCCGCCGTCGCTGTTGCTCAAAACGATGCATTTCGACAGGTCATAATGTTTTTCCAGGTAGGCTCGCATCTGTTCCATGGCCTGCTTTCGGTCCAATCCGGCTACTACGTGCAGATCTGTCAGGATTCTGCGTTTCCCGATCTGCTCCACACCTGTTGCGGCCTGGAACCGGTGCATCTCCATCTGGCGTTCCTTCGTATGCTGTTCCTGCAGCATCACACCGTCGCCTTCCACATACAGATACTCCGGTGCCGCCTGCGGCTGCGGATCCGTTTCTGTCTGCTCGGCCTGCATTTCCTCATACTGAGCATACTTCGTCCCAACATTTTTGACCATTTTCCCTACCAGCTGCGCACTGATGCTTACAGGAGTCAGCGTGTTCACAGCCTCGGCTGTTGCCCGATATACGCTGCCTGAGGCAACCTTTGCCACTGAATAAAGGAGCAGCGGAGAATAGCGTTGATACGGGACAAGTCCCAAATGTCTGTCCAACGGATAATATGCTTTTTCTCCCGGTTTTCTGACAAGGTGTCTGGTAAAAGTAAGGGTGCCAAACATGGTAAGCACTGTGCGCCGGTCCCTGCGCAGGATTTCTACATTTTCCCTGCGTTTCAGTTTCTTTACCAGCTCAGCGTCAATAGCTTCGAGAATTTTGGCATATTGACGGCAGCCTTCGGCTGCCATAAGGCGCATGAGTTCCTGCTCCAGAGTTAAAAAATCCTGACAATCCTTTATTAAACCGAAAAACTTTGCTAAAATCATAGTTAAAGAAGACCTTCTCTCTTGTTTAAGTTTTGTGGTAAAAACTATTTTAAGATGAAGGTCTTCTTTTTTGCAACTTTATAAGGGATTATTCATTTCACCGAGAACTATTTTACACTAAGGCAATCCGGGACTTTCCAGTTTGGCAAAGTTTCCCTATAATGGGATACATGGAGGCGGCTGCAGATGCCGCAAAGTCAGCTGTGCAGAGGAGGAGGGCATTTTATGGAAGATATGACTGCGGGCAGTCCGCTTGCACTCATCCTGCGCTTCAGTCTGCCCCTGCTGCTCGGCAACCTGCTCCAGCAGGCCTACCATCTGGCGGATGCGGCAATCGTGGGCCGGACGCTCGGAGCTGCGGCGCTTGCCGCGGTGGGTTCCACATCGAGTGTCCAGTTCCTTGTGACCGGCTTCTGCCAGGGCCTGTGCCTGGGCTTTGCCATTCCGGTCGGTCAGCGGTTCGGAGCCGGGGACATGCGGGCTATGCACCGCTTTGAGGCAGCCGGGACTTTCCTTACGGTGCTGTCCGCCTTTTTCCTGACGCTCGGGACGGTCTTTTCCTGCTGGCAGATCCTTACGGTACTGCAGGTTCCCGGGGAGATCTTCCTGCCGGCCTGGCAGTACCTGTCTGTGATCTTTCTTGCCATCCCCTTTACGCTTTTCTATAACTGGTTTGCCTCGGTGATGCGGGCCGTCGGGGATTCGCGGACTCCCTTCCTGTATCTGACCGCGGCTTCTCTGCTCAATGTGCTGCTGGACTGTCTTTTCATCATGGTCTTCCGCTGGGGCGTGCCGGGCGCTGCCGCGGCAACGGCCCTGTCCCAGGCGGCTTCGGCGTTCCTCTGTCTGCGGGCGCTGCGGCACCGGTTCCCGCTCCTTGCCATCAGCCCGCAGGAATGGAGTTTCCGTGCGGACGAAAGCAGGAGACTCCTTGCCATGGGGATCCCGATGGGGCTGCAGTGGTCCGTCATCGCTGTCGGATCCATGGTCATGCAGGGAGCCAACAACAGTCTGGGGACGGTCTGTGTCGCGGCGTATACAGCCGCGTCCAGGCTCAAGCAGTTCGCTCTTTGTCCTTTTGACGCCATAGCGACGGCTGTTTCCGCTTTCGTGGCTCAGAATTACGGCGCCAGCCGGATGGAGCGGATCCGGGAAGGACTGCGCAGGGCCACCCTGGCAGCTGTGCTCTACGGTTTCTGTGCCGGCGTACTGCTGCTGGTCTTTGCCCGTCCGCTGAACCGGATTTTCCTTGCGGGGACGCAGGGATCCGAAATGGAACTTGCCGTACTCTGTCTGCGCCGGCTGGGCTGCGGGCTCTGGCTCCTCGGCATCACGAACGGCTGCCGGGCGGGCCTGCAGGGAACCGGATTCGCCGGCCGGGCGATGGGGACGAGCCTCGTCAGTATGGCGGCGAGGATCCTTGTCTGTCTGTGTTTTGTCGGTACCTTTGGCTTCGGCGCCATCACCTGGGCCGACCAGGCGGCCTGGCTGGCCGGTGCAGCCGTATCCCTGCCCGTGCTCCGTCACGCCCTGCAGGAAGCCGGCCGCCGTCTGGAAGCAGATGCCGCAGAAAAGGGGGATTGATGTGAAAAAGCTCATTGCATTGCTGCTCCTTTGTCTTCTGGGGAGCAGTGCCTGCGCGTCCGTGCGGGACAGTGCCGGTCCGGCCGCAGAAACCCGAAAAGAGACGGTACTGACGGCTCAGGATGTACCCGGACCGGAGATCATACAGAAGCCGATCGCTTTTTCCAATGTGCGGCGGCGCCTGATGCGCGAGTATGCCCGCATCCATTATGGGGAGGAAATGGAAACCATCGTCCCCCGGGCCGTCGTGGTGCACTGGACGGCATCGGACTCCATGGAAGGGGTGTACCGTTTCTTTTATCCCGAGGAGCAGCCGAAGCTGAAGAACGGGACGCTGAATGTCGCATCCCATTTCCTGGTCGGCAAAGACGGCACCATCTGGCAGCTCACACCGGAAACAGCTCTGGACCGGCATGCCATCGGACTCAACTGGTGCGCCATCGGCATCGAGAATGTCGGCGGCGCGGATGGAAAGGAAGATCTGACGGAGGCCCAGCTCGAGGCAAATATCCGGCTGATCCGCTTTTTGCATCAAAAGTACCCGACCATCACGTGGGTCCTCGGCCATTATCAGCAGGATGAGGCCATGCATACGGAATTGTGGAAAGAAAACATCAAAGGATACTATCATGGCAAGATCGACCCGGGACCCATTTTCATGCAGGGCCTCAGGGATGGACTTGCCGGGGAGGGAGTGAAATTCTTTTGAAACCAGGGAAAGCAGTGTGCGCGCTCCTGGCAGCGGGGATGTTCCTGCTGCCGGCGCTGACAGTACCGGGAAGGGCGGCGGCTGCGCAGGCCGTATCGCAGCAGGAGGCAAAGCTCAGCCCGAGACTCCGGAAGATTGCCGGGATCATTAAAAACGCGGCTCCGTGCCATGTGTATTTTTCCGATCTGACGCAGAAAGGCGGTTTGTACCGGGGAAATGAGACGATGCCTTCTGCCAGCATGATCAAAGTCTTCATCCTGGCTCTGGCCTATCAGGACATTGCCGACGGGACTCTCAGCCGGAACGAAACGTTCACGCTGACGCGGGACAATGTGGTGGGCGGCTCGGGAACGCTCCAGAACCGGGCCTACGGCACCAGAGTGCCGCTCAAAGAACTGCTGGAGAAGATGATCATCGACAGCGACAATACGGCGACCAATATCCTCATCGACCGGCTCGGCATGGAAAATATCAACGCCTATATGCAGGCACACGGCTATCACAGCAGCGTGCTCAGGCGGAAGATGATGGACCTTGCCGCACTGCAGGCGGGCCGGGACAACCTGACAAGCGTAAAGGACGTCGGGCTCCTTTTCAAACGGCTGTATAACGGCACCTGCGTCAGTCCCGAACTGGACGCGGAGATGCTCGGCATCTATGATCAGCAGACCGATAACGACAAGATCCCGGCCAGGCTGCCCGAGGGGACCGTCGTCGCTCACAAAACAGGGGAAGTCAGTGATGTCCGGCACGACGGAGGGATCGTCTACACGTCAAACGGTGATTATGTACTCGTCATCTTTACATCGGACTATTATCCGTACGATGGGATCGCCGCCCTGTCAAGAAAGATCTATGATGCCTATACGGCGGAATGAAGGGACTGCCGGACAGGCCGGAAGCGCCTGACGCCAAACAGAGGTCCTTGAAAAAACTGCTTATCCTGCATAATGTATCTGGCTGAGGATATCATATTTTTCCTTTGCTGTGGTTTGGTTTGGTCACCTGATAGTCTGGAGAATTTGATGTCCTGTTAATACCTGATTATCTTTGACCCTGCAAATTTTAGTATAGAACCAAAAAAGAACCCGTTCCGGACTTGTTTCATCATGTGTCCGAAGCGGGTTTTACATTTGATCCTGCCATGCATGCCATGCAGGCTGTGGATATTGTCAAATGATGCCGAGCCCTTTCAGCCATTCGTGGATCTGTGGTTCCACACTCCGGGGCTGCTGCTGGGCGCGTTTGCCCTCGATACCGATCCCTTTGGCCACAGAAGCGCCTTTGGCGTAGGTGGGCAGGGTGTTTTCCTTTCCGCTCAGGACATCACCGGCGGAAGTCACGAAGGGGATGATGGTCCTGCCGCTGAAGTCATAACTTTCGAGAAAGGTATAGACAGGCATCGGAAGGTCGTTCCACCAGATGGGATAGCCCAGGAAGATGACATCGTACCGGGCAAAGTCACTGACTTTTTCGGCCAGTTCCGGCCGTGCGCCCTGGGACAGCTCCTTTTTTGCGATTTCCGTCGTTTCTTTGTAACTGACGGGGTAGGGTCGGGAGGGACGGATCTCAAAGAGGGTGCCGCCCGTTTCCTTTGCAATCATGTCAGCGACGATGTGGGTGTTGCCTTTTGTGATATTGCCGACCTGATAGTTTTCTCCCGTCCTGGAAAAATAGGCGATCAGGATTTTTTTGCCTTTCAGGTCTTTGACATCATTTTTGACAGGGGTTTCCTGCGGGGAAGCAGGAGCACTGCTTTGCGGCGCCGCGGCATTGCTGCCGCAGGCGGTGAGTGTCAGGATACAAAGCAGGGCGAAGAGTGCTGTCATGAGACTGATGATCTGTTTTTTCATGGTCTTTCCTCCTTGCAGAGCTGTTGGCCTACCGCAGGTTCCTGGCGGCCCAGACGGCGATTTTCTTTTCGCTTGCTGCGATTTCTGCACCATGGATGGCGAGTCCTTCTCCGATGACGGCACCGGGGCAGTGTTTCCTGAGATCTTCTGCGGCATGGCCGAGACCGGAGCCTTCGTGCGTCAGCAGCGGATAGACGGTCCTGCCGGTGAAATCCAGGGCGTCCAGCTGGGTAAAGACGGCCATCGGATATGTGCCCCACCAGCAGGGACCGGCTATGACGATCTTGTCATAGGCTGCAATGTCACGGAGCTGTTTTTTGAGTGCAGGCCGGGCATTGCTGCGGAGCTCTGTCATGGCTTCCTCCGTACAGGTCCGGTAATCTTTGCTGTAGGAACGGACAGTTTCGATCTCAAACAAGTCAGCACCGGCTGTCTTCCGGATCATTTCGGCGGCACGGGCCGTGTTGCCGACGGGCAGATCGATGATGTTTCCGTTTACGTAGTTCATCCCTTTGCGGGAATAATAGATGACAAGTGTTTTTGCCATGGGACTGCTCCTTTCGCTGATATGGCTTCTCGCTTCGACTTTTTGCAAAGGCTGCCTCCTTTATTTGCCGGGCTGCAGGGGACCATAGTAGTATGAGGCTGTTGCACCGCCGTCGGCGAGGAAAGTCGAACCGGAGACAAAGCATGCGGCATCGCTCAGCAGGAAAGCTGCGATGGATGCGATTTCGTCGGCCGTACCGGGGCGGCCGGCCGGGCATTTGGCAAACATATTCTTGTAGAAGTCGCCGCGGGGACCATTGAACTCATCCAGTGCCAGGGGCGTCACGATGATGCCGGGAGCCACGTCGTTCAGGCGGGCACCGCGCTCTGCCCAGCGGACGGCCTCGTACATGGTGCGTTTTTCATTGCAGCGCTTGGCCAGCTGATAGGCATGGAGAGTATCACGGATTTTGCCGGGCTGCAGGAAATCGAGCTTCAGCAGATCTTCCGGATCCGTCATGGCAAGGGCTCTGTCCTGCTCTGCCGTCAGGGCCGGCATCCTCCAGCCGGACTGGCTGGAAATGGTAATGCCGGCACCGCCTTCGGCGATGACTTTGCCCACTTCTTCCAGCAGGACTGCGGTCCCGTAGAGATCGACTTTCAGTATGGCTTCGATCGGAGCCTGGGAGGGAGAGACGCCCGCTCCGTTGATCAGGTATTTGACCGGCCCGTATTCTTCCGCTCTGGCAATGACGGCCTTGATGGAATCGCGGCTGCTCAGATTCATTTCAAAAGGGATCACATCGAAACCGGCTTCATTCATGATCCGGCTGATATGCTCTGCATTGGCGATTTTTTTATCGCCCAGGATGATCTTTTTTCCAAAACCGAAACGGCGGGCAATGGCCATGGAAATCTGACCGGCACCCGTTACCAGCATGACGTCTTTCTTCATTATCGATTCCTCCTCCAAAGGTTGTATGCAGATGGTTCTGTTCGTTCGACGGGTCCATTATAGGGTGCGATGATAAACATATCAAATTTAATTATATGATGATTAATAGAATTATTAAATTAAAAGCGGACGTCCTGACTTTTTGACAGCAGAGCGGATCCTTCCGGCAGCCTGCGGCCGGCTCCGCTTCGATTTTTTCCAAATTTGTTACGCTTTTATGCGCCCGATACGGTATAATGATGAAATGAGATTTGCCCATCCACGGCCTGGAGCCGTCTGAAATAAGGAGTTGCCCATGAGCGAGATTTGTCCCAAATGTGGCCGCGAAATCGATTCGGGATCACGTTTTTGTCCATACTGCGGTGCCCTTCTCGAAGGGAACGGTCCTTCACAGTCTTCCCGGAAGCATGCCGGGAAGGCACCGGATTTCTGGAAATCTCTTCCCACGTATCAGGCGGAGGAGGAGCAGTCCCTGGGGGATAAGTTCTTTTCGTTCCGGGGCCGGATGAACCGGAAAAAATTTGTGCTGCGGAACCTGATCCTCTACCTGCTCAATATCCTGCTTGCCGCGGCAGAGCTGCTGACTGAGCCCGCATCTGTTCTTTCTGATTCTGACGCGGCCCTGCGTATGGCGGCAGAAACGGGGACGGTCAGTTCCCTGGGCGGGCAGAGCCTCTTCTTTATCGCTGTGGGAGTGGCCCTTTCCCTGGCGGACCTGACACTGGGGATCCGGCGCAGCCATGATCTTGGCAAGTCCGGCTGGTACCTTCTCTGGATGCTGGTCCCGTTTGCCAATCTCTATGTACTGATCAAATTGTGGTGTTTCCGGGGTACCGCAGGCCCGAACCGTTTCGGACCCGATCCGCTGGCAGGCGCCGGAGCCTGAGGCTTTCGGAAAAGAGACTGTGAGGCTGTGGTGCTGTGATGCGTTGATGCGTTGGAGCTGTAATGCTTTGGCGCTTTGGTGCTGGTCCGTAAGCAAGAGAACAGGAGCTGTGAAAGAATGAGGAATCATTTTTTCACAGCTCCTGTTTGTCTGTCAGGCCGGCATTTCCCAGCCTCGTTTGGCATTTTCCGATTTTCGGCCGGATTCTCTTTCCGGTACAGCGGAGGCTCTTTAGAAGCAGTCCGTCACGTTCCAGGCGAAATGATCCGTATGCAGGAGTTTTTCCGCCAGCGGACTCAGCGGTTTCTCCAGATATTCCCGGTAGAGCCTCTGGATCTGCGGGTTCTCATGGGAGAAACGGAGCGTTGCCTCTTTGTCGAGCGCGTGGAGACGGGCTCCCCGGACTCCGTACAGTTCTTCATCGTCGATGGAGATGGGCTGGCCGCCGCCGCCGGCACAGCCGCCGGGGCAGGCCATGACTTCCACGAAGTCGTAGTGGGCTTTGCCCGCCTTGAGGTCAAGCATCAGGCGGCGCGTATTGGCAAGTCCGCTCACGACGGCACAGCGGACCCGGGTCCCGTTGATTTCATAAGTGGCCTCGCGCAGGCCCGTGCCCCCTGTACGGATGGCTGCAAACTGATCCGGCGGAGGATTTTCTCCCGTCAGCTTCCAGTAAGCTGTGCGCAGGGCCGCTTCCATGACACCGCCCGTGGCACCGAAGATGGTGGCTGCCCCGGTATGGGCGCCCATGGGATCATCCAGCGGCATTTCTTCGAGATATTCCGGCTCGATATTGTCCGCACGCAGCATGCGGATGAATTCCCGCGTCGTCAGGGCGCAGTCCACATCCGGTCCGGCAGCTGTACGCATGGTCGGCAGGTTGCATTCGGCTTTTTTGGCCAGGCAGGGCATGATGGAGACCAGGAAGAGTTTTTCCGGTGCCACCCCGAGTTTTTCCGCCAGCCACGTCTTGGCGATGGCCCCGAACATCTGCTGCGGCGATTTGGATGTGGAGAGCCAGCCCGTGAGCTCCGGGAACTGGCCTTTGAGGAAGCGGACCCAGCCCGGACAGCAGCTCGTGAACATGGGATGGGTCTTCAGTTCGCCCGCTGTGAAGCGCTCGAGGAATTCACTGGCTTCCTCCATGATGGTCAGGTCCGCTCCGAATCCGGTGTCATAGACGTGATCGAAGCCGAGCTGATGCAGCGCCGCACAGACGCGTCCCATGGTGGCATCCTTCCGCTGCAGGCCGAACGCTTCTCCCCAGGCGGCCCGCACTGCCGGGGCGACCTGGACGAGGGTGATTTTGTCCGGGTCGGCCAGAGCCTGGTAGACCTTCTGCGTATCATCCCGCTCGCGCAGGCCCGCAGTCGGACAGTGAGTGATGCACTGCCCGCAGAGCGTGCAGTCGGAATCCTTGATGACCCGGTTGTTCGACACATCGACGGTCGTGCGGCCGCCCGTGCCCGCAATGTCCCAGATGTGCATGGACTGGATCTTGTCGCAGACCTGGATGCAGCGCATGCATTTGATGCATTTCTGGTAATCCCGGTAGAGAGGGAATGTCGTCGAGAAAGCCCCGCGCAGCCCTTTGGGCAGCTGCACTTCAAAGGGGGAGCGGATGATGCCCAGATCGTTGGCAATCTGCTGGAGCTGGCAGTTGCCGCTGCGGACACAGTCGGCACAGTGGCAGTCGTGCTGGGAGAGGATCAGCTCCACGTTGATCCGGCGCGTTTCGCGGGCCCGCGGGGAATGGGTATGGACCACCATGCCTTCCCGGACGGGACTGTTGCAGGCGGTGACCATGGCATGGACGCCTTCGACTTCGACACAGCAGACGCGGCAGGCCGCGATTTCATTGATGTCTTTGAGATAGCACAGGTGCGGGATGTGGATATGGGCGGACGCGGCCGCTTCGAGGATCGTCGCGTCATCCCGCACAGAGATCTGTTTTCCGTTGATCGTGAGCGTTACCATTCCGTTTCCCTCCCTCCTTTGAAGCTGCCGAAGCCGTAATGGTCACAGCGCAGGCAGCGGCTCGCTTCCTGGTGGGCTTCCTCAGGCGTCATGCCGTCCACGGCCAGAGAAAAATCGCCTACGCAGTCGCGGTTCGTGTGCACTTTCAGGTTGATCCGGCCGCAGGGCGGTGTATGGGTGAAGTGAGCCGACGGGATTTCGACCGGACTGGAGATCTTATGGTCGAATCCCAGGAAGGCGTCGATATTGGCAGCGGCGACCTTGCCGGCTGCCACGGCCCGGATGACCGTGGCCGGACCGGAGACGGCATCCCCGCCGGCAAAGATATTGGACAGACCGGGGACACTGCTCGTCGTATCGGCCTGGATGGCGCCGCGGGGCGTCGTCAGCACACCGATGGCCTTGAAGGGCTGGCTCACGATGGCCTGCCCGATGGCGACGATGACATAATCACAGGGGATCCGCACCGGCGGAAGGTCGGCGTCCTTTGGCCTGGGCCGGCCGTCCCTTCCGTATTCGCTGATGATCTGGGGACGGGTCCAGAGCGCGGCTACCCGCCCCTGGGCATCTTTTTCGATATGGTCGGGCGCCTGCAGCGGGAGGATCCGGCAGCCTTCTGCCGTGGCAGCCGTGATTTCCTCCGGCAGGGCCGTCATGTCTTCTTCACGGCGCCGGTAGACGCAGGTCACGTTCCGCGCCCCCAGGCGGCGGGCGGTGCGGGTGGCGTCCATGGAGACGTTGCCGCCGCCGATGACGCAGATGTCCTTTCCCGTGAAGTCGGGGATGCGGTTTTCGCCGATGTCGCGCAGGAGCGCCACGGCACTGACGACATTTTCGGCATCTTCGCCGGGCAGGTTGAGTTTCTTGTCCTTATGGGCGCCGATGGCGATGTATACTGCGTCATACTGCCGCTGGATGTCCGCGATGTTGATGTCCCTGCCGACGGAGATTCCGGTCCTGTAGTGGATGCCCGCGGACAGGACATAGGCCAGGTCGCGGTCCAGCACTTCTTCGGGCAGACGGTAATTCGGGATGCCGTAGCGCAGCATCCCGCCCAGGCGGGGCCGCTGGTCATAGACCGTCACGTCATGGCCCATCTGGGCCAGGTAGAAGGCACAGGTCATGCCGCCCGGGCCGCCGCCGATCACAGCCACGGACTTTCCCGTGGACGGCGCGTTAGGCGGCGCTGCCATGAGCTTGGCATGATCCACGGCAAAGCGCTTCAGGCCGCAGATGTTGATGGCATCATCCACCATGCGACGGCGGCAGTGTTTTTCGCAGGGGTGCTCGCACACGTATCCGCAGACCGAAGGAAAGGGATTGTCCTTGCGGATCAGGCGGACCGCGTCATCGTACCGTTTTTCGCGGATCAGGGCCACATAGCCGGGGATATCGACATGGGCCGGGCAGACCGTCACGCAGGGTACGGGGTGGGTCAGTCCGGTGATGCAGCGCCCATGCAGGATGTGGGATTCATAGTCGTCGCGGAAGCCGCGCACGCTCTTCAGGATCATGCTGCCCGCCTCATAGCCGATGGCGCAGTCCGCCGAATCAGCGATGACCCGGGCGGTCCTTTCGATCTGGTCGATCGTCTCAAGGGTCGCGGTCCGGTTCAGGACGCGTTCGATAAGAACCGCGAGCTGCCCCAGGCCTATCCGGCAGGGTACGCATTTGCCGCAGGTCTGGGCATGGCAGAGCCGCAGGAAGCTGAGGGTCATGTCGATGGGGCAGAGCCCGGGCGAGCTTGCGCTGATGCGGCGTTCCATATCTCTGTACAAATCATTGAGCACAGCCTGTGCTCCGTTGGGGTTTTCAATGAACAGTCGAGTCATAAGCAATCCTCTCTTTTGCCTGGCAGCCGGGACGGCTGCTTGAATGAAATGACAGACTATTTAAATAGTATACAGCATACAGGAATTTAATGACAGAGGCAGGGAACAATTTTTGAATTTTCTGAATCGAAACTGTAAAAATATATAAAAGGTTACAAAATGATTTTAAAACGCGATGCCCGGCGCTTTGCAGCAAATGGACCTTCCGGAAAAAGCTCGCCCCGGCAGTGCACGGTCCCGCCGGGAAAACCGGGGAAACGGTGGATGCGGTCAGGGAATTTTCCCGCGGCTTTCCGGCATGGGCTGTAAAAGACGGCAGGAAAGCGCAGTCCCCGGTATCCTTTCAGCGGCTGGAGCAGGCTGCCCCGCCGTGTTTATGAAGGATGGAAGAAAATATTTCCTGGATATCCCTGTAAGTTAGTATGGAATTTTTTCCCCATTTATAGTAAGATATAGCATAGATTGTTGAACGGATTTTACAGGAAACAGCCGGCTGTGTCTGCTGTTTCCAGGCTGGAGGAATAATATATGAAGATTTCTACGAAAGGACGGTACGCCCTGCGCCTGATGCTTGATCTGGCGCTCAACGGGGAGGAGAATTTCGTGCCGATCCGCAGCATTTCACAAAGACAGGAGATATCGGAAAAATATCTGGAACAGATCATCACGCAGCTGTCCCGGGCCGGCCTTGTGAAGAGTGCCCGCGGAGCCCAGGGCGGCTATAAGCTTGTCAAGGCTCCCAGGGACTATACGGCGGGGGAGATCCTGCGGGCCGTCGAAGGCTCCCTGGCACCGGTGGCCTGCCTGGAACCGGGTCATGCCGTCTGTACGCGGGCCCGGAAATGCAGTACGCTGTCCCTCTATAAGGAAATCCAGGAAGCCGTGAATAAAGTGGTCAACAAGACCACCCTGGCGGACCTGGTGGAAAACCAGAAGCTGCTCCTGGGAGAAGATCTTCCCGGTGAGGCTTAATAGAAGCGGACAAAAATTTGCCGGAGTACTCTTTGCGCAGAGTGCTCCGGCGTTTTATTATTTCCGGGAGCCGCTCCCAAAAGCCGTAATACGGACCAAATAACAGGACAACAGCAACATATCCCGCTGCCGGCGATGAGAAGGATCCATAAAAATGAAATAACAATGCCCATAAAATGTGATAAATTCTTAATATACTGAAGAGAATCCGTGAGAATAACTGAAAATTTAAAGAATTATTTTGCGAAATCGGGTATAATTTAAGAGAAAAGCAAAGAGCGGAAGACTGAGAAAGCAGCAAAGGATGTCCGGTTCCGGCTGAGAATGGAGGTGCTTTGGACATGCGGCGGGAAGCAGAGACCATTGAGGAAGAATATGCCCGTTACAAGGGCTACTGGGATACGTTCATCAGGACGGGGACGGTCGATCCGGGACTGAACCCGGTCATCGGCAAATCCTGGATCAAGTGCCGCAACGCGGGGACCGATATTTACGGCGGCAAGGGCAAACTGATGGACGACAGCGTCTTCCAGAGCATCCGGGATGAGAACAGGGACCTCATCGAGACGGCCATGCCCGTCATGAAGAGTGTCTATGAGATCATCAACGAGAGCAAGTTTTTCTTTGTCCTCACGGACAGTGTCGGCTATGTGCTGGAGACACTCGGCATTTCGCTGACGGAAGAGATGCAGAATGAACTGAATTTCCGGAAAAAAGCGCTGTGGAGCGACGTCCAGGTCGGCAGCAACGCCATCGGCATCGCACTGGACTACGATACGCCCGTCCAGACGATGGGCGCGGAACACTACTGCGTCGCCCAGCACGGCTGGACCTGTTCGGCGGCGCCCATCCACGGTGCCAACGGGGAAGTCATCGGCTGCATCGACCTGTCCTGTGCGGACTATCACAAGAAAAATCCCCATACCCTGGGCCTTGTCGTGGCGGCGGCTTTCAGTATCGAAACGATGCTGCAGCACAACCAGGTGACGCGGCTGCTGCAGGAAACACTTGACGGCAGCCTGGAGAGCACGCTGCTCCTGGACCATGATTTCCGCGTCCTGCTGCTCAATCAGGCCATGCGGGATTTCTTCAGCCTGGACAGGGAGGCGGGGCCGGACCTCATCGGCCAGGATTTCCGCCAGGTGGCGCCTGACATCAACTGGTCCGAGATCCGGCTCAAGGCACAGCACGGCGGCGCTTCCGTGTACAATACGAGGATCGTGTTCCGGGGCCGCGAATATCACTGCGGCATGAACATCACAGCCTTCCAGGACCATACCCGGAATTACACCGTGAGCATCCGCAACCAGAAGAAGATGATCGCCGACGCGAACCATTATATGGGCAACCGGGCCCAGTATACCTTTGATGATATCCTGGCGAGGGACCCGGCCATGCTGAAGACCATTTCCCTGGCAAAGAAGTATGCCCGTTACGACGGCATCGTCCTGATCCAGGGCGAAAGCGGGACGGGCAAGGAACTTTTTGCCCAGTCCATCCACAACGAAAGCCAGCGGGCCAAAGGGCCGTTCGTGGCGATCAACTGCGCTTCCATTCCCCGCGACCTGATCGAAAGCGAACTTTTCGGGTATGAAAAAGGGGCTTTCACGGGTGCTCTCAACGAGGGAAATCCGGGCAAGTTCGCCCTGGCCAACCACGGGACCCTGTTTTTGGATGAAATCGGAGAGATGCCGCTGGAATTCCAGGCCAAGCTGCTGCGGGCCGTGGAGACGCTGCGCATCCGGCGGATCGGGGGCAAACAGGAGATCCCGCTGGATATCCGCATCATCGCGGCTACGAACCGGGATCTGCAGAAGGAAGCGGAAAAAGGCCGTTTCCGCCAGGATCTGTTCTACCGGCTGAATGTCCTGAGCCTCGTCATCCCGCCCCTCCGGGAGAGACCGGAGGATATCATCTATGACGCAAGGACCTTCCTGGCCCGGTACAACCGGAAATATCCGGATCAGCAGAAGAAGATGTCAGCCGCCTTCGAGCAGGAGCTCCTGGCATACAGCTGGCCCGGCAATGTGCGGGAACTGCAGAACGGGATCGAGCGGACCTTCTACGCCGTCTCGGGTGAAACGATGGAAGCGGAGGATTTTCAGCACATTTCCTTCAATGAGAGCGGGCAGGGCACGGAGGCAGCGCTGCCGGAGAAAGCACCGCGCGAGATCTCTGCACAGCTGGCACAGGAGGCGGAGCGGTACGTGCGGGTCCTCCAGGAGACAGCGTATGATTCGGAAAGGGCGGCAGAACTTCTGGGGATCAGCCGTGCGACCTTTTACCGCCGCTGCCGCCGCTATGGAATTTCACCGCGGGTACTGGCGAAAAAAGATGCTCATTCTCAGCAGTAAGCAGAAAATGCGACGAAAAATTGTTTAAAATTCTCAAAAATATAAAAAGTATCAAGTTCTCATTTGAATTCTCAGAATTTTGAGAATTCAAATGAGAACTTCTTTTTTTATACAGACGGAAAGGCACAGGGAACGGGATGCGTGAAAAAAGAAATCATCCCGATATGCTGTAAATCCGCCTGTTTTGCCATATCCGGAGTCTCTTCCTGCTGAGCCCGGGGCCGGGCCGCCAAAAGTGGCACGGATTTTGCAAGTTAGAAGAGTGGAAAAGGTCAGGAAGAAAGGAGGTCCCCCATGAAACGCTATGTAATCGAATTCGGTCTTGGAACGGATTTCCACGGCCAGGATGTGACGCATGCCGCAGCCAAGGCAGTGAAGGATGCTGTTTCCAGGAGCTGTCTCTGCGGACTGGATGAATTGCTTGGCATCCATGATCTGAATACCGGCGTGTATGTCCATGTGACAGTAGCCGTTTCTGATCCGGAAAAGGTCGATGTTGCCAAAGTGGCGGAGATGCTCCCCGTCGGAACCGTCGATGTGAAAGCCGTACGGGGCGGGCTCCATGTCCCCGGTCTGTATGTCCCCGGGTTCGGTGACGCGGATGACAGCATCGAAGCAGCGCTGGCCTGTGTGGAAGTCGAGATTCGCAAGTGATGCCTCTGTAATGAAAAGGAAAGGATGGTCTGTCATGGATGTTACGAAGGAACAGATGAGAAACATGTATCGGACAATGGTGCGCATTCGTAAATTCGAAAGCAACGCGCAGACTGACTTTGCCAATGGCAGGATCCCCGGATTCCTCCATCTGTATCTGGGTGAAGAAGCCATTGCCACAGGGGTCTGCCAGAATCTGAGGAAGGATGACTATATCACCAGTACGCACAGAGGCCATGGTCACATCATCGCCAAGGGCGGCGACATGCGCTACATGATGGCGGAACTGTACGGGAAGGCAACGGGCTACTGCAAGGGCAAGGGCGGCTCCATGCACATTGCCGACCGTGACCTGGGCATCCTGGGCGCCAATGGTATCGTGGGCGCCGGTCAGGACATCGCCGTAGGTGCCGGTCTTTCCTGCAGCTACAGACATACGGATCAGGTCTGCGTCTGCTTCTTCGGTGATGGTTCCACGAACCAGGGCACCTTCCACGAAGCCCTGAACCTGGCTTCCATCTGGAAGCTGCCGGTGGTCTTCGTCTGCGAGAACAACCATTTCGGCATTTCCATGAGCCAGTCCCGGCACCAGGCCATCAAAGATATCGCTGACCGGGCAGCTGCCTACGGGATCCCCGGTGTCGCTGTCGACGGCAACGACGTGATGGCAGTCTATGAAGCGGCCAGCGAAGCCATTGCGAGAGCCCGGAAGGGCCAGGGCCCGACGCTGATCGAGTGCAAGACCTGGAGATGGCGCGGCCACTTCGAAGGCGATCCGGCCATCTACAAGGATCCCAAGGAACAGGCGGCATGGCTGGCCAGAGAACCGGTCAAGAGATACCGCAAATTCCTGGAAGAGAACGAAGTCATGACGCCGGCCGAGATGGATCAGGTCGACGCGGAGATCGATCGGGAAATCGTGGAAGCCGTGAAATTCGCAGAAGAGAGTCCTCTGCCGAAGCCTGAAGACGTCGGCAAAGATGTATATACAGACTTTGATGAGGAGGTGCGCGTAAGATGAAGACCATGAGTGTAATGGAAGCAATCCGTGAAGCAATGAGCATCAGGATGCGCGAGGATCCCAACGTCCTGCTTTTTGGTGAAGATGTGGGCAGATTCGGCGGCTGCTTCGGCGTGTCGGCCGGTATGTTCGATGAATTCGGACCGGACAGAGTCCGCGATACCCCGATTTCCGAAGGTGCCATCATCGGTGCCGCCACGGGTTCCGCAGCAACGGGGCTCCGTCCCATCGCGGAAATCATGATGGACGACTTCATTACGGTCGCCATGGACCAGCTGGTCAACAACGCCGCTTTCATGCACTATATGTTCGGCGGCAAGATCGAACTGCCGATGGTCGTCCGCACCGTCAATGGCGCCGGCGTCAATGCGGCGGCCCAGCACTCCAAATCCATGGAAGCCTGGCTGACCCACGTACCGGGCCTGAAAGTCGTATATCCGTCCACACCGCAGGACTGCATGGGACTGCTGCTCGCCTCCATCGATGACAACAACCCCGTGGTCTTCTTCGAACATAAACTGGCTTATGGCGAAAAAGGCGAAGTCACTTCCTTCGATCCCATCCCGCTGGGCAAAGGGGATATCAAGAGAGAAGGCTCTGATGTAACCATCATCGCCTACGGCTATCAGGTGTTCCGTGCCCTGAAGGCAGCCGATCAGCTGGCCAAAGAAGGGATTTCTGCAGAAGTCCTGGATCCGCGCACGCTGTATCCGCTGGATAAGGAACTGATCGCCAAGTCCGTCGGCAAGACCCGCAATGTGGTCATTACGTCCGAAGAATTCAAACGCGGCGGCTATGCCGGTGAAATCTCGGCCTTCATCGCCGAGGAACTGTTCGATTCCCTGGATGCCCCGTGCAAACGCGTCTGCGGCCTCAATACGCCGATTCCGTTCTCCGCGGTCCTGGAAAATCAGTTCATTCCGCAGGTGGAAGATATCGTCAATGCTGTAAAAGAACAGCGCGGATAAGCACATGGGTAGGAAAGGGCGGCCGCCAGCCGCCCTTTCTTCTAAAAACGCCGCAACGAAGGGAGGACTGAGCCGTGTCCAGCATTGGTATCATTGCAAATCCGGCTTCGGGAAAGGATATACGGAGGCTGGTATCTTACGCAACTACGATTGACAATCAGGAAAAGGTCAATATCGCAAAGCGGATCGTATTGGCTGCGCAGTCCGTCGGCGTTGATGAGATCCATTTCATGCCGGACAGTTTCCAGTTCGGATGGATCGTCATAGACGATCTGGAAATCGACCGGAAACTGACGGCCCGCTGTGATGTGCTGCAGATCCCCTATATGTCGTCCGCTGAGGATACTGTGGACGCAGCGGCCTGGATGGAAGGACACAAGGTGGGCTGCGTTGTGGTGCTGGGCGGTGACGGAACGAGCCGGGCCGCCGCCAAGGCCCTGAAGCAGGTGCCTCTCGTGGCCATTTCGACCGGGACCAACAATGTGTATCCGGATTATACGGAGGGCACCGTGGCCGGCATGGCTGCAGGCATCGTGGCAGGCGCGGCGCATCCGGAGGAATTCTGCATGCGCGATAAACGGATCGAAGTATCCATCGATGGAGTGTTCCGGGATATCGCCCTGGTGGATGCCGTTGTGTCCGATGACCTGTGGGTCGGCTCCCGGGCCATCTGGGAAGTCAGCAAGATCGAATATATCATTGCAGCCAGGTGCCATCCGGCCAGCATCGGTTTTTCCGCTGCCGCAGGGTGCCTTGCCGTGATCCGTCCGGAAGATGACCGTGCGATGGCCCTGCGCCTGTGCGGCAGCGATGAAAAAGGGGCCGTGCGGAAGATCAGGGCTCCGATCGCCGCCGGCATCCTGTCCCCGGTGAATATCCGCGAAATCAAAGAAATGGGCCTGGGCGAGGCATACGGATTCACAGCCCGCAGGACCTGTATGATCGCCCTGGATGGAGAGCGTGAGATCCGCGTGCGGGAGGGACAGCATGTCTCTTTTACCCTGACGAGGAACGGCCCGCTGCGCGTAGAGATAGACCGGACCCTGGAAAAAGCTGTGCAGTACGGCCTTTTCGACCGCAATTGAATGGAAAATGGTAAGGAGGGAAAGCAGCTATGGCTGAAGCGATTTTGATGCCTAAAATGGGAATGACGATGACAGAAGGGACCGTGGAGGAATGGTACGTCCATGAAGGGGACCAGGTCCATGTCGGTGATGCTCTGTTTTCTGCTTCTACGGATAAACTGACGAATGATGTGGAAAGCCAGGCCGACGGCACAATCCTGAAGATCACAGCCCAGGCGGGCGATACGGTAGGGGTTTCCGCCGTGGTCGGCTATATCGGCCAGCCGGGTGAAAAGCTTCCCGACATGCCGGGCGCGCAGGAAGCGCCGCAGGCAGAAGCACCGGCTCCGGCAGCAGAACCGGCCGCGGCAGCTCCGGCAGCACCGGCTGCTGCCAGTAAGGAAATCAAGGCTTCGCCGGCAGCCCGGAAGATGGCCAGAGAAAAGGGCATCGATCTGTCCCAGATCATCGGCACCGGCCCCGGCGGCCGGATCAAGACGGAGGATGTGGAAAAATATATTGCCGGGCAGAGTGAAGTAAAGGCGAGCCCGACGGCGCGGAAAGCGGCTGCCGATCTGGGCGTCGATCTGGCGGCCTGCCAGGCTGCCGGCGGCAGGATCATGAAAGAGGATGTCCTCAGGGCAGCGGAGGGAGAACCGGAAAGCAACGACCTGCCGCCGCAGAAAGTGGATCCCCTGAGACGGTCCATCGCAAAGAATATGACCGAGTCCTGGCATACTTCCCCGCGGGTGACCTATACGCACCCCGTGGATATGACCGCTGTGATCGAGATGCGCAAGCGCCTGAAGCCGGAAATGGAACGTACGGGCATCAAAATTTCGTACAACCATATCCTGATGAAGGCCTGCGCCAGGGTCCTGATGGAAATGCCCGATGTGAACGGCAGCTTCAAGGATAATATGCTGACCCACCATAAACATGCCAATATCGGACTGGCCGTGGCCAAGGGTGACGGGCTCATCGTGCCGAACGTGAAACGCTGCGACGAAAAGACCCTGACCCAGATCGCCGACGAAATGAACGGCCTCGTCGAGAAGACCCGCAGCGGACGGGCCGGCATGGACGATATCACGGGCGGGACCTTCACCATCAGCAGCCTCGGGCCCTATGGCATCACGAACTTCTCGCCGATCATCAACCAGCCTGAACTGGCCATCCTGGGTGTCTGCGATATCGTGGAGACCCCGGTCGTGCGGAACCATGAGATCGTCATCCTTCCGATGATGAACCTCTGTCTGACGGCGGACCACCGGGTTGTCGACGGGGTCAAAGCCTCCAAATTCCTTGAGAGACTGACCCGTATCCTGGAGAATCCGTATCTGATGCTGACCTGAGGAAAGGAGGGAGCATCATGACGAGGAAAATCACCATCGTCGGGGGCGGCCCCGGCGGTTATATCGCAGCCATCCGGGCCGCCCAGCTCGGAGCGGAAGTGACGCTGGTGGAACAGGCAAAACTGGGCGGGACCTGCCTGAATGTCGGCTGCATCCCGACAAAATGCCTCCTCCACAGTGCCGAAATCTATACGGAAATCAAAAACAGCGCGGTCCAGGGGATCCGGGTCGGGAATGTGGACCTTGATTTCCCTGCGGTGATCGCCCATAAGGAGCAGATCTCCGCGACTCTCGTAGGCGGGGTCAAAGGCCTGATGCGCGCCAACAAGGTAAAGACCGTCAGCGGCACAGCCCGTTTCATCGGACCGAAAAAGCTGCAGATCACAAAAGAGGACGGGAGCAGGGTGACGGACGAGCCGGATGATATCATCCTGGCGACGGGTTCCGTCAATGCCGTGCCGCCGATCCCGGGCCTTAAGGACAATCCGGCCTGCATCGACTCCACCGGTGCGCTCTCTCTGGCAGCGCTGCCAAAGACCATGATCGTCATCGGCGGCGGTGTCATCGGTCTTGAAATCGCCTGCGCCTATGCCCAGTTCGGCACCTGGATCACCGTCGTCGAAGCGCTGGACCATGTGCTGCCCATGCTGGATGCGGAGATCACGGCGGAGGCCGTGGCCCATATGAAGAAAATGGGCATGGAATTCCATCTGGAATGCCCGGTCCAGTCCGTGGAAGCTGCTCCGGGCGGCGCCAGAGTGGTCTGCCTCAATAAAAAGACCGGTCAGACCGAAACCTTCGAAGCAGAGAAAGTACTCACCGCCGTGGGCCGGAAAGCGAATATCGGATCCCTTGCCCTTGCCATGAGCGGCATCGAGTTCGACAAAGGCGGCATCATCGTCGATGATCTGATGCAGACGAATGTGTCCGGGATCTATGCCATCGGCGACTGCGTAAAAGGCAGGGCAAGGCTTGCCCATACGGCTTCCGTCATGGGCGAGATCGCGGCAGAGAACATCATGGGCCGGCATGCGCTCTATGATGAAGCGACGAACGTCACCTGTGTATACGTGGAACCGGAAGCCGCTGCTGTGGGCCTTACGGAAGAGCAGTGCAAAGCCCGGGGCCTGGACTATAAAGTCGGGCGCTTCCCGCTGGCAGCAAACGGCAAGTCCCTGATCCTGAACGGCGGCGAAGGACTGGTCAAGATCATCGCCGATTCCCGCTACGGGCAGATCCTGGGTGTCCATATGATCGGGCCGCGGGCCTCCGACCTCATTGCCGAAGGCGCGCTTGCCATCCGCCTCGAGGCGACCGTCGACGAGCTGATCAGCACCATCCATTCCCATCCGACCGTGTCGGAATCCGTCCGCGAGGCGGCACTCGACTGGGAAGGCCGCGTCCTCAACATGCCGCCCCGGAAGAAATGAGCAGAAAATCCTTCTTTCACAGACCGGCCTTTTCTCCTTTATACCCGCGGCTGCCAAAAACTGCAAAAAAATCCCCACCCCTCCCGGCAGCTGCGGGTATAATGGAAGGAGCAGGGCATCGAGCCTGTGCTGAAAGTTACGACAGAGGAGGAATCGATAATGTTTGAAGCTGGTTTTATTTACCTGTTCCCGGGACTTGATCCGGCAAAACAGAACGCCCAGATCCCGTCCAAAGAGATGAACATGAATGTGGTCGGTGTGCCCGACTATGCCGCCGCGGAAAAAGCGGCCAAAGAGCTCGTCGCCAGGGGCTGCACGGCCATTGAGCTCTGTGCCGGTTTTGGCGCCGAAGGGCTTGCCCGGATCAAGAAAGCCGCGGGCCCCGGGATCGCTGTCGGTGCTGTCCGTTTCGACTTCCATCCGGGCCTGGGATTCAAGAGCGGCGACGATGTCTTCTGACGGAAACCGGATGCCGGAAACGGCCGGTGCCCCAAAAATCTGATGATAAAAAAAACACCCGTGCGGACGGATCCGCGCGGGTGTCTGTTTTTTAATTGGTGGAGCACAGGGGGATCGAACCCCTGACCTCAAGATTGCGAACCTTGCGCTCTCCCAGCTGAGCTAGTGCCCCAATAAATAATATTATAGCGCGTCTCCGGAAAGTGTGCAAGGAAAAAACGGGAAAAGCCCATGGGCCTGCGTACCCGGCCTCCCGTTATTCCGGCCGGGGATGAAATGATTGGACCGGTATTTGTTTCTGTGCTATACTGAACCAATCTTTGGCCATCCAGACCTGCCCCGGCAGCCGGGAAATGTTCCTTTAAGGGATGCTGCGGGAGGGCCGCGAAAAAATCGAAAAAACCAGTGCCTGCGGCCGGGCACGGCATACGGCACCGGTTTTGTCCAGACAAAAGGAGTTCAGCAATGAGTATATTGGAAGTCGCCCATCTGTCCCACAGCTACGGAGGGCGGGAAATCTTTGAGGATGTGTCCTTCCGCCTGGAAAAAGGGGAGCATGTGGCACTCGTGGGAGCCAACGGGGAGGGCAAATCGACTTTCATGGCCATCGTGACGGGTCAGCTGACGCCGGACGCGGGAAAAGTGACCTGGGCCCGGCGCACGAAGGTCGGCTATCTGGACCAGCATTCCGCCCTGGAACCGGGCCGGACCATCCGGGAAACGCTCCGTACGGCTTTCCGGGACCTGGTGGAACAGGAAAAAGTGATGCTGGCGGATTACGACAGGATGGGAGAGGCGTCAGCAGAGGAAATGGAACGCCTGATGGCGGAAGTGGGAGAGATCCAGGAGCGCCTGGAAACATCGGGCTATTACAGCCTGGACACGAAGATCGAGGAAGCCGCCGGCGGTCTGGGGCTCCTCGATGTGGGACTGGAACACAAAGTCGACGAACTGTCCGGCGGCCAGCGTACCAAAGTGCTCCTGACAAAACTGCTGCTGGAGCAGCCGGATATCCTCCTGCTCGACGAACCGACGAATTACCTCGACGCGGAGCATATCCAGTGGCTCATCCGGTATCTGCAGGACTATGAGAATGCTTTCATTGTGATCTCCCACGATGTGCCGTTTTTGAACGCCGTGACCAATGTCATCTGGCATGTGGACAACCTGCAGCTGAACCGGTACACGGGCAATTACGAAAAATTCGAGGCCATGGCGGCCCTGAAACGGCGCCAGGAGGAAGCCGCCTATGAGCGGCAGCAGGCGGAGATCCGGAAGGAACAGGACTTCATCGCCCGGAACAAGGCCCGCGTGGCGACCCGGGGCATGGCAAACAGCCGGCAGAAGAAGCTGGACCGGATGGAGCTTTTGACAAAGCGCACGGAAAAGCCGAAACCGCATTTCCGTTTCCTTGAGGACCGGGCTCCGTCCCGGGTTGTCCTGCAGGCATCCAATCTTGTCCTGGGCTATGACGTGGCACTGACCCGGCAGGTGGACCTGAAACTGGAACGGGGTCAGAAGATCGCCATCCGGGGGACCAACGGGCTGGGGAAATCCACGCTGCTGAAGACGCTCCTTGGCATGATCCCGCCCGTGGCGGGCAGTGTGGAACGGGGAGAATTCGTCTCCGCCGGGTATTTTGAACAGGAAAGCGCCCGGGGCAATCAGCGCACGGCCCTGGAGGAACTGTGGCAGGAATATCCGGGCATGAGCAATTCCGAGGTCAGGGCAGCCCTTGCCGCCTGCGGACTCACAAACGACCATATCACGACGAAGATGACGGCGCTTTCGGGCGGCGAGGCTGCCAAAGTGCGCCTCTGCAAGATCATGCAGCGCCCGGCCAATCTCCTCGTGCTGGACGAACCGACCAATCACCTCGACGTGGAGGCCAAGGCGGAACTGCAGCGGGCCCTGCGGGAGTATAAAGGGACCCTGCTCCTCGTGTCCCATGAGCCCGAGTTCTATGAGGGATGGATCGACGCGGTGTGGAACATCGAAGGCTGGTCGCTGAAAATCGTCTGACCGGATTTCTCTCCTGACAGAGTCTTTTTTTCTGATGCCATATACGGTATACTCTTACTGTTATGTCGCTTACCTGTTCAAGGGGGGAAATCATGAATATCGTTGCGGAACTGGCCGTGATCTTTGGCGTGTGCCTCTGCGGAGTGGCAGCTGCATCCCTGCTCCCTTTCACGGTGCCGTACAGTGTCATCAGCCTGCTGCTTCTGACGGCACTGTTCTATCGAAAGGTCCTGCGTCCGGAACAGATCCGGAACGCGGGCGGGTTCTTTATCGGGAATATGGGGATCTTCTTCGTGCCCGCCGTGGTAGGGACCATGGAATATGTGGAGACGCTGAAGAATTACCTCGTGCCCTTCCTGGTGATCACGCTGCTGACCACACCGCTCGTCTATTTCGTCACAGGCTGGACCGTGCAGCTTTGCCTGCGCCTCCGGGGCCGGAAAGGAGCGCATCATGCTTGAATCATTCAGCCGGACTCCTTTTTTCGGCCTGGCACTGATCCTCTGCTGCTGGGTGCTGGGGGTGAGGCTCCAGAAAAAGACGGGGTGGCTGATCTGCAACCCCGTCCTCACGTCTTCGCTGATGATCGTGGTGATCCTTGCGGTGACGGGGATCCCTCTGAGCCATTTCCAGATCGGCGGGTCCTTTGTTTCCCTGCTTTTGGGACCGGCAACGGCGGTCCTGGCGCTTAATATCTATCAGCAGAAGGAAGTGCTGCAAGAGAATTTCGTGCCCGTCCTCGCGGGCTGCACCGCCGGGAGCCTCGTGAGCATCCTGGCAGCTTTCCTGCTCTGCCGGCTTTTCCAGACCAATTCGATCTTTTCCGCCTCCATGCTGCCCAAGAGCGTGACCACGGCCATCGCCATGGGGATCGCCGAAAGCGGCGGCGGGATCCCGGGCATCACGGCGGCATCCGTCGTCATGACGGGCATCGAGGGGGCGGTCCTCGCACCGTTTCTGGCGCGGGTCTTCCATATCACGGATCCTGTGGCGGAAGGCGTGGCCATCGGAGCCTGCAGCCATGCGGTCGGTACGAGCAAGGCGCTGGAAATCGGCCAGATCCAGGGTGCCATGAGCTCCATTTCTCTCTGCGTCTGCGGGATCATCACGACGCTTTTGGCCCTGCTGTTCATGTGACCGGAGGGAAGGAGGAAGAGCCTTATGATGAAGCGGTTTGCCTGTCTTTGTGCCGCTGTCCTTGTCTGTGCCGTGTTCAGCGCTGCCAGCTGCGGCGGCAGGAGTTTTCGCAAAAAGGCCGCGGACGTGCCCCGGACAGCGGCTCCGGCCCTGGTCCATCCCGTCAGCCTCGTCTGGCAGCATAAGGATGAGCCGGCGGTGGATCTGTCGCGGCTGGATAAGGTGCCGGGAATCAGCGTGGTTTCACCGGTGTGGTACAAGGTGACCGGTGAGTACGGTCTTGTCGAGGACGGTGCCGTGGATGGCTATGTGGAAAGAGCCCATCAGAAGGGGTACCAGGTGTGGCCCCTCGTGACGAACAGCTTCGATCCCGACCTGACCCACAAAGTCCTGCAGGATGCCCATGCCCAGGCTTTTGTCATCGATCAGCTCATCGCAGGGGCGGAAAAACACGGTTTTGACGGGATCAATGTGGATTTCGAGAATATTTACCAGGAGGACCGGGAGGCACTGACCTCTTTTGTGGCGTTCCTGCGCCGCCGTTCGCGGGAAAAGGGGCTCATCCTTTCCATGGATGTGACCGTACCGAGCGACAATCCCAACTGGTCCCGCTGCTACGACCGGAAAAAACTGACGGAACAGCTCGATTATCTCGTCCTGATGACGTATGACCAGTATTCCCGGCTGAGCACCGTCCCCGGACCGACGGCTTCCTTCAACTGGGATGAGGCCGGCCTGCAGGCCACGCTGGAACAGGGCGTGCCTCCGGAAAAGCTCCTCTTCGGGATCCCGCTGTATATGCGGCTCTGGGAAGCGGACGCTGCCGGCGGGCCCTGGCGGGCCAGTACTCTCAGCATGGTTCAGGCTGACCGGCTGAGCGTGGAAAAATCCCTCCTCCCCGGCTGGAAGCGGGAATGGCTGCCTGCAGAAAAGATGTTCCGCTGTTCCTATGAGGAAAACGGGAAGCGCTATGTCTTCTGGCAGGAGGATGCCCTGAGCCTCTACTGCAAGACCCGTCTCGTCGGGCAGTACGGCCTGGCGGGGACGGCGGCCTGGCGTTACGGTTTTGAGACGCCGGATGTATGGATCTTACTGGAAGAAGAGAAGAAACCGGATCAGGAGGCGGGGAGCCGCTGAGAACGTGCAGGCTCCTCCCGGCACAGCGGCACCGCCGCTGCAGGTCATTTTACCGGATCGGGGGATCCCCGGTCACTTTTTTGCAAGGAGAATGGAAACGATGCAAATGCGATACGGAAGGTCTCTGGCCGCTGCGGCTCTTTTGGCAGGGCTCTTCTTTGCCCTGGCGGGACAGCCGCCTGTTTTTTCGGAAACGAGCCTGCTTTCCGGCAGCGAGGCCCCTGCGGCCAGTGTTTCCTGTGGAGGGACGCTCTGGCGTCTCGACAATGAGGACCGGAGCGTCCTGCCCCGCAATTTCCGGACTGTGAGGAGCGCGTTCCGTCCCGTCCCGGCCCGGTATGCCCCGGAGATGGACACAGCTTATGTCCCGACACGCAAAGGGCTGGACGGCCTGCGCATATCCGGATCATCCCAGTTTTCCGAAAAACAGCTTACGGAAGTCATCCGGCAGCTGCGGCCGCTGACGCAGGGTCCCGTTTATATCGTGGACCTGCGTCAGGAGAGCCATGGTTTCGTCAATGGCCTTCCCGTCAGCTGGTACGGGGAACGCAACTGGGCCAACCGGGGAGAAACGCACCGGGCCGTCCTTGCGGACGAGCGGCAGCGGCTGGACGCCCTGCGGGGCAAGGTGGTCACCATCACAAGGCTTGGCAAGAAGGAGAAGGACCGGAGCTTTTCCGTCCGGGCGGATACGGTGCTGACAGAACAGGAACTGACAGCGCGGCAGGGACTCCTTTATGCCCGCTTCACCAATACGGACCATGTCTGGCCCGCGGCAGAGGAAATCGACCGCTTCCTCCGCTTTGTCCGCTCCCTGCCCGCGGACGCGTGGCTCCATTTCCACTGCGAAGCCGGGGAAGGGCGCACGACGGCATACATGACGATGTACGATATGCTGAGGAACCCGGATGTCCCTTATAAGGACATCGTATACCGCCAGTGCCTCATCGGCGGCGTCTACACGCCTTACCTGGGCAAGGGGAAGAAGAGCTGGAGACGGCCCTATTATGCGGAGAAAAAGAAGATGCTGCGTCTGTTTTACCAGTATGTGCAGGAAAACCGTGATACGGGGTATGCCGTTTCCTGGTCCGCCTGGCTGGCCCGCCGCGGGTCTGACGGAAGCCTGCAGTGATGCTGCAAGCTGCCGTCGGCGGACAGCAGCCAGCAGCGACCTGCGATTTGCGGCCTGCGGATCGCAAGATAGATGCTGTGGTACTTTGATGCTGCAAGCTGCCGTCAGCGGACAGCAGCCAGCAGCCGGCCGCGGTCCGCGAATCGCGGCCCGGCCCTTCTTCCCTTACCAGGGGATCCAGCCTCTTTTTGGCGGCTGCCTATGACAATATAGAAAGAGCTGTGAAGAATGATTTTGCTCATTTTTCACAGCTCTTTTTGTATTGGGATATGGGATCCTCAGCCGGGCCGGACGGCGTCTGTCCCGTCAGGGGACGGGGCCCTGCCGGGCAGGGCGGGGGACGCTTTCGGCACGCCGGCTTTGACGAGCAGGGTCAGCGGACAGCCGAGGGTCTTGCGGATCCATTTCATCATGGAATTCAGCCGGTTCAGTTCCACCGCGGGGTCTTCCCGGGCGATCAGGGTCAGCGTCGCCATGTCCCCGTTCACGCGGGCTTCGATGTCCTCGATGATGCCGCTCTGCGTATAATCGAGACATTCAGCCATGGCAAGGAGCAGGGCTGCCTTGCTCAGGTCCTGGATGTCCGTTTCGGTGATCAGTTTGCGGTAGGGTTTGTTCCGCAGGTAGGTCCGGTTGATGCCGTGGTGCCAGGCCGCGATGATGGAGGCAAAGACCACGTCCATGTGGCTCAGCCCGAAGAGACGGCTGTTTTCGATGATGTAGCCGCTGTGGCGGGTGTGGTTGTAGAAATTGATCGTAATGCCCGTATCGTGCAGGAGCGCAGCTGTTTCCAGCAGGGGGCGCCAGCGTTCCTGATCGAGGCCGTGCAGCTTCTTCCAGCCTTGGAAGAGTTCCAGCGTGAACTTGGCGACGAGCCGGCAGTGCGGTTCATCGGGGCAGTACAGGTGGATCATGTCGTTCTGGCTTTCCTTCAGGATATCGGGGATGATCAGAGGCCGTCCGGTGCGCTGGTGCAGGTACTGGCAGAACAGGCCTTCGCGCAGCCCGCAGCCGGAAATGATGAGCTTCTTCGAGCGGGCCTTGTCGGCAATGGCCTTGATGATGGTCGAGCCGCCCAGGATGACGTCGGCCCGGTCGCTCGACAGGCCGGGGATGCGGCGCCGCAGGGCCGGAGGCGTCGAGGCAAGCCCTTTGTACCAGTCCTTGAAATCATTCAGGTCGAACTGGAAATTGTGGAGCTTGGCCGTAAAATACTTCTGGCGTTTTTCTTCTACTTTGCCGATGGAGCGGGCCGTACCGCCGACTCCGACAAGGGGCAGACCGCAGTTTTCGAGCCAGGGCGTCTTGGCGAGCTGCTCCGCGATGAGCCGCGCCATGACCTTCAGGTCTTCCAGCCCGGAGGCACCCTGCTGCCGGCTCGCCCGGGTCAGCGTCACGCAGCCGATGGGCAGGCTGATCGATTCGGCCAGCTTCCGGTCGCGCACGAGGATGATTTCCGTGGAACCGCCGCCCAGGTCGAAGATGACGGCGTCCCTTACGTTGATCGTGTTGATGACGCCGAGGTAGCTCATATAGGCTTCCGTTTTGCCGGAAATGATTTCCAGATCGATGCCGGTCTGTGCCTGGACCTGTTTGACCAGGCGGCCGCCGTTGGGCGCGTTCCGGATGGCGGCAGTAGCGACGGCGATGATCTCATCGGCCTGGAAGAAATGGCACATCGAGGCAAATCCGCGCAGGCAGGTGATGGTGGACGCAAAAGCTTCTTCTGTCAGATAGCCGTTCTTATCCGTCTTGAGGGCCAGCCGCAGCGGATCCTTCTGATTGTAGACAAGGCGATAGCCATTCGACTCGTTGATTTCCATGATGACGAGGCGGGCCGAATTGGACCCGACGTCGATGATCCCGATTCTCTTCATGTGCACCCCTCTGTTTGTGGAATATTCCTTATTATTATGGCAGATGACCGTAAAGTTTATGTAAAAAGAAGGCGTCCCGGTGTGAATAGTGATAAAATAAATTGCAATATCCTGTCATACCACTGGTCAATCTCTATATTTCTTCCAGTATATCATGATTGGACTCCTGCGGACAGGAGTCGGCAGGAAAAAGAAGCGGAGGATCGTATGGTAAAGAAAAAAAATCATTCGGCGGCCATCATCCATCTTGGTTCCGAAAAAGTGACGATGCAGCTGATACAATATGCGGGACTGCAGGGCATCGAGGTACTGGATTCCGTCAGCCATGCGGTCAGGCTCGGGGAGGAAACCTTCCAGACCGGGCGGATCTCGAGTGAAACCATCCAGAAGATCGTCGGGATCCTGAAGGGGTTCCATCGGCTGATGAAAGACTACGGCATCCGGTCCTATATCCTGCAGGCGACGACCGCCGTGCGGGAAGCGGAGAACCGGGCCTATTTCCTGGATCAGATCTTCGTAAAGACCGGTTTCCGCATCGATGTCATCAACATGCCCCGGGAAATCTTCACAAAGCTGGCATCTTTCATGGACACCATGCATATCCACAAACTCAGCCAGATGCCCAGAGCCAGCTGGCTCATGGTCGATATTTCCTCGGGGGCCATGGGATTTACGTACATGGTGGACGGAGAGATCCAGTATCAGCAGAATCTCCATGTCGGGCTGATCCGTCTGAAGGAATATTTTACCCGGAACGAACAGGCCAGTCTCCATTTCGAGGAGGCCCTGCGTGAATATATCGGAGCCCACCTGATCCCGGTCAAGGAGGAACTGGCCGGCAAAAAGATGGATTCCCTGATCCTGAGCGGTGCTGAAGGGATGTTCATCAACAAGCTGCTGAAAAAGCGTCCGGATAAGCAGGGACTTCTCCACCTGGACCGGGAGGAGCTGGACGCACTGTATAAACAGGTCAAGATGCTGAGCCGGGACAGCCTGATCAGGCAGTACGGGCTGACGGATGAGGAAGCCGGGCTGGCACTGCCCGCCGCGGCGCTCTACTGCCAGCTGGCGGAACTGTCGAAGAGCCAGAAGATCACGATCCCGACGAGCCGTTTCCTGGACGGCATGAAGGTGCTCTACGTGGCCCAGCAGACGGACCGGGATTTTGTGGAGCTGATGCAGGAGCTCCAGCTGAGCCTGGTGCGGGGCATCGGGCAGAAACTGCTTTACGACAGCCGCCACGCGTCCCTCGTCGAAGGCTACTGCCGCTGCTTCTTCGAGAGCCTTGCTTCTTCTCAGGGATTGGACAGACAGGATCTGCTGTATCTGCGGGCGGCGGCGACCCTGCACGGCGCGGGCAAATATTTCTCCCTGCGTTCCCACAATCTGTACAATTATGAGATCATCCGGGAAGCGGACCTGATCGGGTTCAGCCGCGAGGAACGGCAGCTCATTGCCGAGATCGCCTTCCTGTACTCCGTGGATTCCCTGGACGCCCAGGCTGTCGAGCTCTACGAGCGCCACATCGATATCACGCCGCGCGTCGCCAAGCTCGCGGCGATCCTGCGCATGGCCGACTGCCTCGATGTCAGCAGGAAACAGAAGATTACGAAATGCAGGACCTCCATCAAAGAGGACAGTTTCATCGTCAAGGTCAGGAGCCGGGAAGATCTCTCCCTGGAACGCTGGACCTTCGAGAAGCAGAGTGCTTTTTTCGAGGAAGTCTATGGCCTGCGGCCCGTACTGAAACAAGAGGAGGCTTGAACTGATGGCTGCTGTGGATCTGACAAAACCGGAATACTATATCAATCGTGAACTGAGCTGGCTCAAATTCAACCTGCGTGTGCTGCGGGAAGCCGGGCTGAAACGGCTTCCCCTGCTGGAACGGCTGCGCTTTGTGGCCATCTCGGCGTCCAATCTGGATGAATTTTTCATGGTCCGCGTGGCCGGCCTGATCAACCGGAAGGTCAGCGGCCTGGAGCGGCCGGACATCGCGGGCCTGACACCGACAGCCCAGCTGCAGCGCATCGCCGTGGAAGCGCACAGCGAGATGAAGCTGAAGTACCGGTATCTCTTTGCGCTGATGAAAGAGCTTGAACAGTATGGCATCAAGTTCACCCGGGTGTCCGAGGTGACGCCGGAGCAGCATCAGGAGCTGGAGCGCTATTACCGGGAGGATGTCTTCCCCGTGCTGACGCCCATGGCCATCGACGCGTCCCGGCCCTTCCCGTTCCTGGCGAACAAATCCCTGAACCTTGCCGTGGAACTGCGCGATGAAAAGGATGAACAGAAGATCGCCTTTATCCAGGTGCCCTCCGTGCTGCCCCGTTTCCTCAGGCTGAAAGGCGAAAACGGGGATCAGACCTTCGTGTTCCTGGAGGATCTGATCATGGAACACTGCCGGGATCTTTTCAAGGGACTCAAGATCGTGGACATGGTGAGCTTCCGGATCACCCGTGACTCCGACCTGGAAGTGGATGAGGACGAAACCCATGACCTGATGAAGGAAATCGAGCTTTCCCTGAAAAAACGGAAGCGGGGCAGCGCCGTGCGGCTCGAGATCAATCCGCAGAACGGCCATGTGCTGCGGGATTTCCTCGTGCAGAACCTGGAGCTGGAGGAACAGGATGTGTATGAGATCCGGGGGCCTCTGGACCTGACGTTCCTCTTCCGTTTCATCGACCAGCCCGGCATGGAACGCTGGTGCTTCCCGCCCTTTGCGCCGCAGCAGCCGGCGGAGCTCCCCACCTACGATCATCTCTTTGACCAGATCCGGGAGCATGACATCCTGCTGCACCATCCCTATGAAAGCTTCGACCCCGTCGTAAAGCTGGTGGCCGATGCCGCCGAGGATCCCGATGTCCTTGCCATCAAGCAGACATTGTACCGGGTGAGCGGCAATTCTCCCATCATCGCGGCCCTTGCCAGGGCTGCTGAAAACGGCAAGCAGGTGACGGCTCTCGTCGAGCTGAAGGCCCGTTTCGATGAAGAAAACAACATCGTCTGGGCCCGCCGCCTCGAACGCGCGGGCTGCCACGTCATTTACGGCCTGGTCGGCCTGAAGACGCATTCCAAGATCACCCTCGTCGTCCGCAAGGAACCGGAGGGCATCAAACGGTATGTCCACCTGGGCACGGGCAACTATAACGACAAGACGGCCAAGATTTATACGGATTTCGGCCTCCTTACGGCGAATGATCTTTTCGGCGAGGATGCTTCCGCGTTCTTCAACGTCCTGAGCGGGTATTCCGAGCCGCCGGCGTTCCACAAGCTCATCATGGCGCCGCTGGGACTGCGGCAGAAGATGTATGATCTGGTGGACCGCGAGATCCAGCATGTCAAAGAAGGGAAGGAAGGCCATATCATCGCCAAGATGAATTCCTTCATCGATCAGCCCATGATGGAAAAATTCTACGAAGCTTCCCGGGCCGGCGTCCGCATCGAACTGATCGTCCGCGGCATCTGCGGGCTGATCCCGGGGCTCAAGGGCATCAGCGAGAACATCACGGTCCGGTCCATCATCGGCCGTTTCCTGGAGCATCACCGGGTCTACTATTTTGCCAATGCCGGCCATGAGGAACTCTATCTTTCCAGTGCGGATTTGATGCACCGCAACCTGAGCGAGCGGGTGGAACTGATGTTCCCCATCGAGCGGCCCGAGCATATCGCCCGGATCAAGGAGTTCCTGGACCTGTGCCTGCATGACAACCTGGGTGCCCATGTGATGATGACGAACGGCACGTACCGCCGGGTCACGCCCCATGGCCGGGAAGAAGTGAGCGTCCAGGAACGGATGATGCAGTGGGCCATCGACCATGCCCCGAAAAAGGAGATGCCCATGGAACAGCGGCTGAAGCCGGTCTATCACAAACCGGAAGCCTGAGTCCCGGCTCCGGAACGGGGAGGAAAACAGTACAGCGAGGCGGTCCCGCGGATCCTGCTTTCAGGCAGTCCCGGGGCCGCCTTTTTTGTGTGGGACCTCTGCCGGCGGGCTGCTTTTGGGAAAAGGGCGCAAAAACTTGCTGCCCGGCGCCTTCCTGCCTCTACAATATGCGTGAGGCTTTGTGTTATAATGTTCACAAATCACTACAGAGAGGATTGGGAAAGTCTCCATGGCTATCAAAACAGTAACACTGAATTATAAAGGACAGTATGGCTGCCTGGAATATGATGAGGAAGCCAAAACTTTTGCTGTCAATCTTGGCGGCAATGCGGAAGCTGAAAAGCGGGTGCGCGATTTCCTGGCGCAGCCGCATACGCTGAGCATCCCCAAAGACGCCTGCACGTACCACTTCAAGACGGTCACGATCAATGCTGCCGACAGCTGGGAGGCGGCGAAGACCGTGCTCGGCCGGCTCTGGGAGAACACGGAAGTGCTCGTCGAATGGAGCATGCCCGCTGACGTCGTGATGCAGCTGTGACTGCTGCCCGACAGGACGGGGCTGCTCCGGATTCCCGGGTTGGCTCCGGGTTATGCACTGAGTTATCCACAGCCCCTGTGGATATTGTGGGTAACTGTGGATAAATAAGGGCAGTTTCTCCCCAGGCCGCTTTCCGGCTTGCACTGCCCTGTGGATAACTTTTCGGACCCGCGGCCTGTCCGGGCACGCCGGGGAAAATAGTGAATGAAAGAGGGAAAAAGCCAGTATTTGTGCGGGTCTTTTGCTGGAGAGGACTTATTTTCCACCTTGACTTTTCGGCGCTTCCGTGCTTGAAGAACGAGGCGGAAAAGGAGTTATCCACAGCTTGTCCGCAGCCTTGTGGACAACTGCCTGTGGATAAGTCTTTCCAGGCCGATGCCAGTGGGCTTTTCCCGGTGGATAACAATGCTTTGGCTGGAGGAGGCAAAAAAATATGGCTGACCGTTTTTACGAACTGAAAGTAGCCGGATGCACGCGCAGGCTGCCGATTCTTCCGATTTCCCCGACGCTTGCCATTGCCGGGTTCGTCATCCTGGGGGATGTGGAACTTGTGGGCCGGGCGGCACAGGAACTGGCCAAAAAAGTTCCGGAAGGGACGGATTATCTGGTGGCTGCTGAAACCAAGGGGATCCCGCTGGTCCATGAAATGGCCCGGATCCTGGGCATGAAGCGGTATGTGGTGGCCCGCAAGTCCATCAAGGCGTATATGGAACATCCTCTTGTGGTGGAAGACGAATCCATCACGACGAAGGGCAAACAGATGCTGGTCCTGCAGGATGCGGATATCGACCTCATCAAGGGAAAGAATGTGCTGCTTGTGGATGACGTCATCAGCACGGGCGGATCGATGAAGGCACTGGAAGAGCTGATGGCAAAGGCCGGCGCCCATATCCTGGGCCGTCAGGCCATCCTTGCCGAAGGGGATTCCATCGGCCGTAAGGATATCACGGTCCTGGCGGATCTGCCGCTCTTCAAACCGGAGTGACGGACCGGCGCGTATGATTTCTCCGGACGGGGAAGCAGCACGGACCGGGAAGCAGCAGCGGAGCGGTTTTTTCCCGGATCTCTGTGCCGGCGGATGCGAAGATTCATGACAAGGAGAGTTTACGATGCAGAAAGTTACGGAACGATTCCTTTCTTATATCAAAACCGATACGACTTCCGTGGATGATGCCGAGAGCTATCCTTCCAGCCCGAGTCAGCTGGATCTGGGACGGCAGCTTGCGGCCGAGCTCGAGGCACTGGGCCTTCAGGATGTGGAGCAGGATGCCCACGGGTATGTCACTGCCACAGTGCCGGCCACAGTGAGCGGTGCACCGGTCATCGGGCTCATCAGCCATCTCGACACGAGCAACGCAGTCGCCGGAGGCCCCATCCATCCGCAGTTCGTGGATTATGAAGGCGGCAGTCTCGTCCTGAACCGGGAGGCCGGGATCGTCATGACGCCGGAGGCATTCCCGGATCTTGCGGCGCTGAAGGGAAAACGGCTCATCGTGACGGACGGGACGACCCTTCTCGGGGCGGACGACAAAGCCGGTGTCGCGGAAATCATGACGCTGGCGGAACGGCTCATGGCCCCGGGGGCGCCCCGGCACGGCAAAATCAGGATCGCTTTCACGCCCGATGAGGAAGTGGGTGCCGGCACGAAATATTTCGATGTGGCGAAATTCGGCGCCGATATCGCCTATACCGTGGATGGCGGGGCTCTGGGAGAACTGGAATACGAAACATTCAACGCGGCGCTCGCGGTGATTACAATCCACGGTATCAGCGTCCATACGGGCAGCGCGAAGGGAAAGATGGTCAATGCGGCGGCCATCGCCTGCGAGTTCCAGAACATGCTGCCCGAACGGCAGCAGCCCGTCTATACGGAGGGTTATGAGGGATTCTACCATCTCGACTCCATCCGGGGCGGGGTGGAACACTGCGAGATGCGGTATCTGCTGCGCGAGCACGACGCGGTGAAATTCCAGGCCGAGAAGGACACCATCGAGAAGATTGCTGACACGCTGAACCGGAAATGGGGCAGCGGCACTGTCACCATTTCCGTCAAAGACCAGTATTACAACATGAGGCCCGTCATCGAAAAACATATGGAACTTGTGGAAGCCGCCCGGAAAGCATTCGAAGACTGCGGCGTGCCGGTCCGGATCCAGCCCATCCGCGGCGGGACGGACGGTGCCGTCCTGAGTTTCCGGGGCCTGCCCTGTCCGAATCTTTCGACGGGGGGCTATCTGTTCCACAGCCGCTTTGAACTGATCCCGGAGGATTCGCTGGAAACGATGGTGGATGTCCTGGAAAAGCTCGTCTGCCGGCTGAGCGGATGCTGAAGCAGGGATCCCTGCCGGCACAGGTTTGCACTTGCCCGCGGGCAGGGCGGAGCCTTCCAGATGGTTTGACAGGAACGTTTTTTTGTGGTAGACTTGCGTCAACAACTTGACTGGTATTGCGATGAAGAGAAGAGTACATGGAAGGACGCGGCACAGAGAGCTCCCGCAGGGTGAAAGGGAGCGCGAAAAATTCCATGGAAGATGGCCTCTGAGCTGACAGGTCGAATCGTTAGACCGTCCGGGCGCACCCGTTACAGTGCTGGGGTATCAGAAGTCCTGCTTCTTGTACCTGAAGAGGCCCGGCCTGTGAGGACCGGGTAAAATTGGGTGGTATCACGGTACTTCCGTCCCTTTGCGGGACGGAAGTTTTTTTATGGCAGCAGATTTCCGCGGCGGCCGGAAAAGTTGATCTGACAAAAAGGAGCTGGAGCGATGAAAATCAAAGAATTGGTCGAGAGTCCGAAAGTGACTGTTTCCTGTGAGGTGTTTCCGCCAAAAAAAGGGACGGAACTGGCAAATGCCTGTCAAATCGTGCGCACCATCGCCGGGAATGGCGTGGATTATATGAGCGTGACTTACGGTGCCGGCGGTACGGCGGTCGGCAAGAGCCTTGCCATCGCCGCGGAGATCGAACGCAGCGGTGTACCCGCCCTGGCGCATCTGACCTGTGTCGGAGCAAAGAATCAGGCCATAGAGGAACAGCTGGACCGGCTGAAAGCGGAGCACATCGACAATATCCTTGCCCTGCGCGGTGATCTGCCCCAGGGAATGGCGGCAATGCCGGACAGCGATTTCACTCATGCCAGTGATCTGGTGAAGAAGATCAAAAGCTACGGAGATTTCTGCGTCGGCGGCACGGCGTATCCGGAGGGGCATCCCGAGGCCGCCAGCCTCGATGAGGACCTGGAACACACAAAGTATAAAGTTGCCTGCGGCTGCGATTTCCTGGTGACCCAGATGTTCTTTGACAACAATATGTTCTATAATTTCATGTGCCGGCTCCTGGCCAAGGGCATCCGTGTCCCGGTGGTGGCCGGTATCATGCCGATCACGAATATCCGGCAGGTGGAGAAGATCTTCACGCTCAGCGGGACGCCCATCCCGTCCAAGCTGAGGGCGATGGTGGAGCGGTTCGCCGATCATCCGGAAGCACTGCGCCAGGCCGGGATGGCATATGCGATCGGGCAGATCATGGACCTGATCGCCAACGGGTTCAATCATATCCATGTCTATACGATGAATAAACCGGAAGTCATCGGAGGTATCCGCGGCGCACTTTCGGAAATCATCAAGCTCTGATGCGGAGGTGGCGCGATGAGTTCGGTAGTGGTGCCGTTCGATGAAGGCGAAGCGCTCCGCTATTTCGGAGCCCGGAAAGATGACCGCGGCGCTGCCGTCCTGGTGGACAGAGCTTTCATCATGCTCCGGAACGAGCTCCAGCCCCGGAGCGTGCTGCAGCAGTGGAACTGCAGGGTCATCCCGGGGACCCCGGAGAGCAAGGGACGCGTCGAACTGGCTGACGGGACCGTATTCATCAGTTCCGGCCTCGCAAGGCATCTGCAGGGCTGTGACAGGCTGCTGCTTTTCGGCGCGACGCTGGGGAGCCGGGTCGATACGGCAGTCCGCCGCATCAGTCTTGGCAGCATTGCCGAAGGGGCCGCGGCCCAGGCTGTGGCAGCCGCTCTGATCGAAAGTTATCTGGATGAACAGGAAGTCCAGTGGAAAAAAGCCCTGCCGGCGCAGTGGCGGTACCGCAGCCGTTTTTCCCCGGGGTACGGGGACTGGGACCTGACGGAGCAGAAGAAGATCTTCCGGCTCCTGGACTGTGCCAAAACCATCGGCCTCACGCTGACGGAGGGCGGGCTCATGGCACCCACCAAGAGTGTCACGGCAGTCATCGGCATCGACCGGTCCGGCCGGGACACGGGCAAAGCAGAGGACGGATGCGGCAGCGCGAAACCTGCCTGCGCGGCCTGCGGCAAACGGGACTGTCCTTACCGGGAGGCAAGCGGCAGGTAAGCAGAGATTTACCAAGGAGGAATCATGGATTTTACAGAGGCATTGCATACAAGACGGCTGTTTTGCGACGGGGCCACCGGCACGATGCTGCAGCAGCTCGGACTGAAACCGGGGGAGCTGCCGGAGCTCTGGAACCTGTCCCATCCTGAAAAAGTCCGGGCTGTCCACCGGGCTTATATCCACGCCGGCGCGGATATGGTCAAAAGCAATACGTTCGGGGCCAATGCCCTGAAATACGGCGCGGCCCATCACCAGCCCGAAGTAGAGGAACTGGTGCGCATCGGTGTGGAAAACGCCCGGGCTGCTTTCACCGAAGAAGGGCGGGAAGGGTTCGTCGGACTCAACCTCGGACCCACGGGGAAGCTGCTGCAGCCCTTTGGCGACCTGCCTTTTGAAGAAGCCGTGTCGCTCTATGCTCAGGAAGTACGGGCGGGCGCGGCTGCCGGTGCGGACTTCATCCTGATCGAGACGATGAGCGACAGCTATGAGGCCAAGGCAGCCATCCTGGCAGCAAAGGAAAACAGCGATCTGCCCATCGTCTGTACCTTTACCTTTGATCAGGACGGCAAGCTGCTGAACGGGGCCGATGTGACGACGGCCCTCGTGATGGCGGAGGCTCTGGGAGCTGCCGCTGTGGGCTTTAACTGCGGACAGGGCCCGGATACGCTGGTCAAACTGATCCCGCAGGCACTGAAGGCAGTCAATATCCCGCTCATTGCGAACCCGAACGCGGGGCTGCCCGTCCAGGAGAACGGCAGGACTGTCTATCATCTGACGCCGGAAGCCTATGTGGATTACATGATCCCCTTTGCCCGGGCCGGTGTTTCGATCCTCGGCGGCTGCTGCGGCACGACACCGAAACATATCGAAGCGATGATCCGGGCGTGCCGGGATATCCCTCTGCCGCCTCCCCGCACCGGTGCACCCTGCGCCATTGCAGGCTACGGGAGCGCGGTCGGTTTCGAGGACATGCCCGTGATCATCGGAGAACGGATCAACCCTACGGGCAAACCGCGGCTCAAAGCAGCCCTGAAAGCACAGAATCTGGATTATGTGTGCCAGCTTGCCCTGGAACAGCTCGATAAGGGAGCCCAGGTCCTTGACGTCAATGTCGGTGTGCCGGGAGTGGATGAGCCGGCTCTCATTGCAAAGACCGTCCAGACCCTCCAGTCCATCACTTCCGTACCGCTCCAGATCGATACGTCCAATATCGAGGCCATGGAACGGGCCCTGCGCATCTATAACGGCAGGCCGCTGCTCAACTCGGTGAACGGCAAGGCGGAGAATCTTGCGCAGGTGCTGCCCCTGGCCAAAAAATACGGCGCGGCCCTGGTGGGCCTCTGCCTGGATGAGAACGGGATCGCGGAAACCGCGGAAGGACGCCTTTCCGTGGCGGACAAAATCGTGGCGGAAGCTGGAAAAGCAGGCATCGAGAAACGGGCTCTCTTCATCGATCCACTTGCCCTGACGATCAGCACGGGCCGGGACAATGCACTGATCGACCTTGCGGTGATCCGCCGCCTGAAAGCCCGGGACATCAAGACCATCATGGGCGTTTCCAATATTTCCTTCGGCCTGCCGAGCCGGGACGCGGTCAACAGCGCTTTCTTCGCCCTTGCCATGGACGCGGGGCTCGCCGCGGGCATCATCAATCCCAACAGCGGCCCCATGATGCAGGCCTATATCGCCTATGGGGCGCTGAGCGGCAGGGATGAGGGCTGCAAGCGGTACGTGGAATATTTTGCCGACGCGCCGCAGACGGTCCAGGAATCCCGCTCACGGAGCAGCGCAAAACCGGCGGCCGGGGCGCAGCAGGACTATCCGCTGGATGAAGCCGTCATCAGAGGCCTTCCGGGCCAGGTGGAAAAGGATGTCCGGGCGCTCCTTGACGCGGGGAAACCGGCGCTCGACATCATCAATGAATTCATGATCCCGGCACTCAATGTGGTCGGGGAGCGGTTCGAACAGAAAAAACTCTTCCTGCCGCAGCTCCTCGTCAGTGCCGATGCGGCCAAGGCGGGCTTTGAGATCCTGAAACAGGCCATCGCCACCGGGGCGGAAACGGAAAAAGGCGAACCCATCATCATCTGTACCGTCAAAGGGGATATCCATGACATCGGCAAGAATATCGTCAAAGTCCTGCTGGAGAATTACGGGTATCAGGTGATCGATCTGGGGCGGGATGTGCCGCCCGAGGCAGTGGTGAAGGCGGCGCAGCAGTATGATGCCCGCATCGTGGGGCTCAGCGCTCTGATGACGACGACCGTTCCCGCCATGGAGGAAACGATCCGTCAGCTGCGGCAGGCGGTGCCGGGCTGCCGGGTCATCGTGGGCGGCGCGGTCCTGACCGAGGAATACGCCCGCACCATCGGAGCCGACTATTATGCGGCCAACGCAGTGGAGACCGTCAGCTATGCCAAACAGGTCTTTGGCAGCACGGACGGAAAAGCAGATACGCAGGCCTGAGCACGGCTGCTGAAAAAGCCCTGTGACAGAAAGCAGAGGAAGGATGGATTTCCATTTCTTTCCGCCGTTCTGCCGCAGGGCTTTTGGCTTTGAGGCGCGCTGGCACTTTTTCACTCCAGGACATGGCCGGCCAGGAGGCGCTGCAGCTCAAAACAGTCGACACCGGCCGCAAAGTCAAGCACCAGGGGCTCCTGATCCCCCGTCAAATACACGCAGAGCGTGGCGTCCAGGTCGAAATGGCCGGCAGTTTCGATGCTGTAGTGGGAGATGCTGCGGTACGGGATGGAATGGTAGTCCGTCTTTTTCCCGGTTACGCCCTGGACGTTGACGAGGATGAGCCGTTTGTCCGTAAAAATCAAAAGGTCGCGGATCAGGCGGTACGCCTGTTCCATCCGTTCTCCGGGAAGCAGCAGTTTTGCCCCGATATCCTCCAGAGAAGCCGGGTCGATCCGGGTGGCATTTCCCAGGATCCCGTGTAAAAGTCCCATGACAGTCCTTCTTTCCGGAAACGCAAAGTGGTTTCCTTATATAATGATGACCATTATATCATGGCAGCGGCACGGCGCAAACGGACCTGAAGCAGAAAGGCGCGGACTTAGTGTGAAACAGTTCCCGGTGAAATGAATGATGCCTTATAAAGCTGCAAAAAAGAAGACCTTCATCTTAAAATAGTTTTTACCACAAAACTTTACAAAGAGAGAAGGTCTTCTTTAACCATGATTTTAGCAAAGTTATTCGGTTTAATAAAGGATTGTCAGGATTTTTTGACGCTGGAGCAGGAACTCATGTGCCTTGTGGCAGCCGAAGGCTGCCGTCAATATGCCAAAATCCTCGAAGCCAGTGACGCTGAGCTGGTAAAGGAGCTGCCGCTGCCTTGACAAAGCGGCCTCCTTCCCGCTACAATGGCCGTACTGCCGGTCATGGCAGAGCAAGGAGGACATATGGAGCTTGAAGCCCTTTTGCATAAAGAAGAACTGACAAAAGAAGAAATCGCGGCCCTGCTCGGGCTTACGGACAAAAAAGAGCGGCAGCGTCTGTATGATGCGGCGTATGCCGTGAAACTGAAATATATCGGCAACGTGGATCATTACCGCGGGCTCCTGGAATTTTCCAACCGCTGTATCAAGAACTGCCGCTACTGCGGGATCCGGCGGGGGAACGAGGCTGTGGAACGTTTCGATACGAGCCGTGAGGACATCCTCGCCATGGCCCGCTGGGCGTACGAGCAGCATTACGGGTCCCTGACGCTCCAGTCGGGGGAACGGCAGGATCCGGAATTCATCGCTTTCGTGGAAGAGATCCTGCGGGAAATCAAGGAAATCGGCGGCGGAGCCCTGGGCATTACGCTCTGTGTGGGAGAACAGACGGAAGAAACATACCGGCGCTGGTTCGAAGCGGGGGCACACCGCTATCTGCTCCGTATCGAGACGAGCAATCCGGCGCTGTATGCCCGGCTGCATCCGCAGGACGGGCACCATGAGTGGACCGTGCGCCGCGACTGCCTCCTGACGCTCAAGAAAATCGGCTATCAGGTCGGTACGGGGGACATGATCGGGCTGCCCGGCCAGACGCTGGAGGATCTGGCTGCGGATATCCTGTTCTATAAAAAACTCAAGATCGATATGATCGGGATGGGACCCTACGTGGTACACCATCAGACACCGATCGGCAGGGCTGTCATGGCGGAGGGCGGCGATTCCCCCGCGGCCCGGGAGCACCGGTTCATCCTGGGGCTCAATATGATCGCCGTGACGCGTCTCTGCCTCAAAAATGTCAATATCGCCTCGACGACGGCTCTGCAGGCTCTCAATCCTTTCGGCCGGGAATTCGGCCTCAAGGCAGGTGCCAATATCCTGATGCCCATCGTCACCCTGCCCCGTTACCGGAAGCAGTATCTGCTGTATGACAACAAGCCCTGTGTCGGCGATTCACCGGACCAGTGCCGGAACTGCCTGGAAGCCAGGGTGCATTCCATCGGCGACCGCATCGGCTGGGACGAGTGGGGCGATTCACCGCGCTATTTTACGGATCACAGGCTCTCCGCTGAGAAACCGGGGATGGCAGAGGAACAGGAGCAGTGATGCGCTGATATCCTGGTGCTGTGTGGCCGGGAGCAGTGCGGCTGTCCTCATTGTACCGTGGAATCCATCCTTTTTGCCGGGCTGGCATGGAGTCCCCGGTCCATGAGCATCAGAAGAGGAACTGTAAAAAAATGACTGCGCATTTTTCGCAGCTCCCGTGATGGGTGGATGGTTTGAAGTTTTACTCAACATCCAGCAAAGAAGCTGGATTTAACTACGAAAGAGAGATTTCCGATTCGCAGGGACCGAAAACCTCTCTTCGTTTTTTTAGGAGCTGTGCTTTCACTGTCCCTGTTTGACGCAGAACCTTTTTTGAACGGGCAGGGCATTCTCTGCTCCGGCAGTGCCTGATACGGATCCGGGACAATCCGGAGGAGCAGGGGGTACCTTGAAAGCAGGATCACACAGCAGGAAAGGAGCATATCCAGTGGCAGAACAGCTTTTTGACAATCTCTGGCGGCTCGATATCCCTCTCGTGGGGAATCCGCTGAAAAATCTGAACAGCTATCTGATATCCGGCGAGCGCAGCCTCCTGATCGACACGGGCTTCAATGAAGCGCCCTGCCGGGAGGCGATGCTGCGGCAGCTGGCGGAACTGCATGTGGATCTTGGGAAAACGGATATTTTCCTGACCCACGTCCATCATGACCATTCCGGGCTGTCGACGTTCCTGCACCGGCCCGGGTGCAGGATCTATATCAGCGCTGTCGACGGCGGGCTCCTTGCGGCGATCAGGGATGAGGCACTCTGGCAGAAAAGGTACGGACGCTGCCGTGCGAACGGATTTTCCGACGCGGAGATCACGGCGCTCTGGGGGAGGAATCCGGCCCAGACGAAAGGACCGGAGCCGTTTCAGCAGTATACTTTTGTCACAGACGGGGAAATCCTGCATTACGGGGGCCTGTCCCTGCAGTGTATCTCCACGCCGGGACATACTCCGGGCCACATGTGCCTGTATGAAAAGGAACGCCGCTGGTTCTTTACGGGGGACCATGTCCTGTTCCGGATCACCCCCAATATCTGTGACTGGCTGGGCGTCGAGGATTCTCTGGGGGATTACCTCAGGAGTCTCGACAAGATCCGCGATCTGCCGGCAGAGCAGCTTTTTCCGGGACACCGCGTGCCGTTGGGAACGCTGGCGGAACGGGTGGACTTTTTGAAGGCGCATCACCGGCGCCGCCTTGCGGAAGTGGAAACCATCCTGCAGAGCCATCCGGGCCTCACTCCCTATGAAGTGGCAGCCCGGATGCAGTGGAAGATCCGCGCCAGGAACTGGCAGGAATTCCCTCTGACCCAGAAATACTTTGCCGCCGGAGAAGCCAAGGCTCATCTGGATTATCTTGCTGTGCGCGGCAGGGCCATGCACAGCATGCGGGGAAATCGCAACGAATATTCCTGCCGTTAGGGAGCGTTGTTTTTGCAGCAGCAAAGCCGCCGCAGGATGGGCCTGGAGCTTGGCTTCCTGCGGCGGCTTTGTCTGTTAAACAAGTTAAATGCTGCCCACTGCCGGTCCTTCGGGGACCGGCGTTTTTGCTGTCAGTAACAGATCTTGTTCGGATTCAGGATGAGGCCCGGATCAAAGACCTCCTTGATTCCCTGCATGATGCGGATCTGGACAGGATCCAGGCTCTTTTGCAGATAGGAGGCCTTGCCGAAGCCGATCCCGTATTCACCGGAGACCTGGCCGTCCAGGGCAGCCGCTTTGGCATAGAGCTGTTCCATGAAGGCTGCCGCGGCCTGTTTGAAAGCAAAGAGATCTTCCCGGCTGCCCCGGCGGCCCCGGGTGCAGGCGTAGATATGGATATTGCCGTCCCCGGCATGGCCGAACATATGAACATCGAAGGGGAGCGCGGCCCGGAGCCCGTCGACATACACGGCAAATTCCGGAAGCGCGGCCACCGGTACGACCACGTCGCACTGGTCGATGAGATTGTACTGATATTCGAGACTTTCGAAAAAAGCGGACCGGGCAGCCCAGGTCTTGTCGAGATACATGGGGACGTCCGCCACGAGGACGTCCATGGCACTGGCATCCAGCAGGAGCTGCGATGCCGTCATGACGCTTTCGTCGAGCAGATCATTGCTGGCCGCGTCGAGCGTCACGAGCAGATATGCGCCCACTGTTTCGCCTTCTATTTCTTTTGGGAAGACACTGGTGCCGAGGTAGGCCTCTATGGCGGTGAGCATTTCTTTTTCGAAGAACTCGATGGCCTGCGGCACTGCCTCTGAATGGCGCAGCGCCGGCACGGCCCGGACCGCTTCCTCCAGCGTGCGGAAGGGGACGATCAGGGAACAATGGCATTTGGGCGGCGCAATCAGCTTCAGAGTGATTTCGGTGATGATCCCCAGCGTGCCTTCGGACCCGACCATGAGCTGGAGCAGGCTGTAGCCGGCGGAGGATTTGCTGACCGGGGACCCCAGGCGGATGATTTCCCCGCTGGGCAGGACCACGGTGAGAGCGAGGACATAATCCCGCGTCGTTCCATATTTGAGGGACCGCATGCCGCCGGCATTGGTGGATACATTGCCGCCGATGGTCGCATATTTTTCACCCGGGTCGGGCGGGTAGAAGAGCCCGTGTGCCGCGGCATCCTTCTGCAGGTCCGCAAGCAGTACGCCGGGCTGGACACGGACATTCCTGTTGGCTTCGTCGTAACCGAGGATCCGGTTCATCAGTACCGTGCAGAGGACGACGCCGCCCTGGACAGGGGTGCAGCCGCCGGCAAGGCCCGTGCCGGCGCCGCGGACTGTGACCGGGATATGGTGCGTGCTGCAGATCTTCAGGATGGCGGAAATCTCTTCCGTCGTCTTGACGTCGATGGTCACTTCCGGCATGCCGATCCCGTATATGGGCATGGCGTCATGCGCGTAGTCCGGGTTGATGGCTTCGCCCACGACGACGCGCCGTCCGGCGATATCAAAGAATTCCTGGATCACATCAGGGGTGAGTGCTTCATAAGCTGTCATACTGATACTTCCTCCTTTGGAGCGGGCCGGGAAAACGTGTCTCTTTGCAGCGGCCGTTCCCCCGGCATCATATGCTGTACAGTATAAGGGGTTTTGCGCAGCAAGTAAAGGAAACGCCGGCGGATGCGGGGATCCCCAAACAAAAAATGCCCTATTCTGCAAAATGTATAGTATAATATCAACACGAATCGACTAAGTACGGCAGGAGGTATCTGAGATTGGACAGTAAACATAAAAAAGTCGGGATTGCCCTGGTCTTTGCAGGGTTCATAGGGTTCCCCTGGCTGCAGGGGGAAGCGGCGGATGCCTCCACGCAGGAGCTGGGCGGAGTGCAGTCTGCGGCGGCCGGCACCATAGAAAAGACAGAAGGCTGGAGCCGTGCCGAGAGCCGCAGGGAACAGGCGACCCGGGCCGCGGCAAAAGCAAAGGAAAAAACAGCATCGGAAGAAACGAAGGTCCCCATTGGAAACGTGCCCCGGAAGTCTTCCGAAAAGCCCGAAACCCGCGAGGTGGACTTCGTCCTGCAGCGCGGAGAACTTGTCAGCGAAGCCATCGGGGATGTGGATGGCGACGGGGTGTCTGAGATCATCGATCTCATGGGCAGTCCCGTCGTGGACAAATCCAGTTACATCGGCGACATGTATGTCATCGTCAAGGACAGCAGGGCAGCCAATGTCAAATATTATATCCGGCCGAAGGACCTGGGAGGCTATGATGCGTATGTGACCCTCGCTGACGTTACGGGCAGCGGCGCTGCGAATGTGATCATCGCGGCTCCGACCGGCGGCAGCAGCGGAATGGTGGATTACCGCATCCTTGATTTCACGGGGAATAAACCGGAGGAAATCTTTTCGTCCCTGGACAACCGCGGGATCCAGGTGAACGGTTCCTATCTGGACGGATACCGGGCCAGACTGAGCTTTCCGAGCATCGGTCAGGAAGTGGTCCTGGATCTCAGCAAGGACAAGGATGCCTATACGGCACTGAATGTGTTCGATGAAGACGGCAATGTCCGTCTGTCAGGCCTGCGGCCCGCTGCCCAGGGAATCAGCCAGCTGATGACGGCGGATACCAACGGAGACGGCATGGATGCGGTCATTACGATCCAGAAGGTCCTTGGCGTCATCAATTCCAGCCCGCTGGGATATGTCCGGACGCGCTGGGCCTATCGGGCGGGAGCCTGGGTGCCGGAAGCAGTGGAGTTCCAGGCAGAACTCTATACGAAGCCCGCGTATCGGGCAGGCCAGTCCGTCACGGGCAAGAGCGGCTATGAGATCATTGCCCAGCAGGTGGAGACACCGGCGGGTGATCTGGAATATCCTCATTTCCAGAAAATCGATCCGAAGATCGCCTGGAAGCTCAATCACCGGATCGAGATGTTTTACCGCGGACGGCAGCAGGCTGCAGGTTTTGGCAGCCGGCTCCATCTGTCCTACGATGTCAAATATGCCGGCCGCAATTATGTCAGCCTGCTCGTCATGGGCCTTTATTCGGATCATGAGATCAGTGAACCTGTCATCAAGAGTTTCAACTTTGATCTGCGCACCGGGGAAGAAGTCCCGCTCCGCTTCCTGGTGCGTCCGTACGGCCGCTTCCTGAAGCTGGCAGCTAAAAAAGCAGCGGAGAAGGATCTTACGATCCCGGAAGATCAGCTGAACGGATACTACTACGACGGAACCATTTTTGCACTGCTTTACGGAGAACACCGCGAGTTCGATCTGGATGAGGAAGATGTGCTTCCCTTCCTTTTGAAGAATAAGCTGAATGAAGAATTTTTGACTAGCCAGTCAATCGACGAAAAAAAGAATAAAACTGAGAAAAACAAAGAAAATAAACAATAATTACGCATAACTCGATTTGATACAGGCTTTGCCTTACGGTATAATGTGAAGGTGTTTCTGTAGTATGAAAAAGTATGCCCTGGGAGAGATGCCGCACATCATGAGGCCTCGCGGATGCACGTGGAAACGGCTTCCGGAGCGGGTCTGGAGAGAAAGGACGGACCCTGCCGCCAGCGAAGACCGCAGAGATCCAGGTGCTGCTGCGGAAACGCCGGACCATCTGGATTCCCGGCAAAAGGGGTAATGTTTTAGGAGGAAAAAGTCAAATGACAGGAAAAAAGAAAGCCATAGCGGTTGGTATGGCGCTTTGCTTTTTGCTGGGAGCCGCAGGCTGCAGCAAGAAGACGGCACCGCAAGCCGGCACGGTCAAGGTAAAGGCCATGCAGGCCGTCAAGAGGGATACGCCGATCACTTATGAGTACACAGGCTTTGTGGAAGCCAAGGATCAGGTTTCCATCAAGTCCAAAGTGACGGGTACCATTGTAAAGAAGTATGTCAACGGCGGCGATTATGTCGAAGCCGGACAGCTCCTTTACGAAATCGACCCGCGTTCCTATGAAGCCAATGTCCTGAATGCGCAGGCCAACCTGGCCAACGCACAGGCTGCCCTGGCCAATGCGCAGCGCGATGCTGCCCGTTACCAGAGCCTGTATGAACAGGGCGCGGTCTCCAAGCAGACGGCTGACCAGTACAATACGGCACTGGAACAGGCTCAGGCCAGCGCCAATGCCTACCAGGCCCTGCTCGCTTCTTCCCAGGTCAGTGTAAGCGATACGCGCATCACGGCACCTTTTGCCGGCAAGATCGATACGAACACGCTGGCCGAAGGCGAATTCGTCACGGCCAATTCCACTGTCCTGACGACACTCTCCAACAGCAACCCGATGCGGGTCCGTTTCTCCGTGTCTGAAAGCGATTATCTGGATATGCTGAAGGGCAATGCGGATAACGGCAATCAGCTCCGCGATATCACGCTGACCCTGGCCGACGGTTCCACTTACCCGTATAAAGGCTATGTGGACCAGGTCGACCGCAGTGTGAGCGATACGACGGGCACCCTGACGCTGAAAGCTGTCTTCGACAATCCGGACAACCTGCTCCTGCCGGGCATGTTCGCCAATATCTCCCTCGTGGGCTCCACGGCTCCCAATGCCGTCCTGGTGCCGCAGCGTGCTGTGACGGATCTGATGTACAAGCATTATGTCTACATCGTCAACTCTGACGGCAGTGTCGGCATGAAGGAAGTCCAGCTGGGCAACCGCATCGGCCGCATGTGGATCGTCAAGAGCGGTCTGGATGGAACGGAAACCGTTGTCGTCGAGGGCGTGCAGAAGCTGAACAAAGACAGCAAGGTGGATGCCACGATGATCACTGAAGCCGATCTGGACACTGCAACGGATACCTCCACTGGCTCGGATTCCGCGAAGTGAGAGGAGGTCTGACAAGTGGCAAAATTCTTTATTGACCACCCAGTATTTGCCTGCGTTATCTCCATCATCATCGCTCTCGTAGGCGGCATTTCGGCCATGAGCCTTCCGGTTGCGCAGTATCCGCAGATTTCCTATCCGCGTATTTCCGTATCGACGAACTATGTCGGCGCCAACGCGGAAGTCATCGAGGAGACTGTAGCACAGGCGATTGAAAAACAGGTCAACGGTGTCGATGATATGATCGATATGCGGTCGACCAGTGATAACAGTGGGAACTACAGCCTGGATGTCAAATTCAACCTGAGTTCTGACGCCGACATGGACATGGTCAAGGTACAGAACCGTGTTGCCCAGGCAAATGCTTCCCTGCCGAGTGAAGTTACGCAATATGGTGTTACGACGCGCAAACGCGCCGATGAAACCATCATGTATTTCTCCCTGATGTCCCCGAATGGCACCTACGATGAACTGTTTATGAAAAACTACGGTGCCACGCAGTTCGTCGATGCCCTGAAGCGTGTAAAGGGCGTATCGGAAGTCAATGAATACGGGCCTGAACTTTCCCTCCGGATCTGGCTCGACCCGATGAAAATGGCGCAGAACGGACTTACGGCCGCGGACATCTCCACGGCTGTCAAGCAGCAGAACATCCAGGCACCGGTTGGTACCATTGGCGGCCGTCCATCCCTGGATGAACAGGAATTCCAGTATTCCGCCCGGCTGCAGGGCCGACTCAAAACGGAAGAAGAATTCGGCAATATTGTTTTGAAAAACAATAACGGGCAGCTGCTCCATCTGCGTGATATTGCCCGTATCGAATATGGCAAGAGAGATGATGCTGTTGTCGGGCGTCTGGACGGTGTGCCTGCCATGCAGTACGTCATCACGCTGAACTCCGATGCCAACTCCCTGGAATCTGTGTCGGCCATTAGAAAAGTGCTGGCCGATGCAGAGAAGAACTTCCCGCCTGACCTGAAACTCGTCATTGTACAGGATAACACGGACTATGTGCGTGAATCCCTGAAAGAAGTGGGCGTCACCTTCGTGGAAACACTGATCCTCGTCGTGCTCATCACGTGGATCTTCCTCCAGAGCTGGCGCGCGACGCTGATCCCGGTCCTGGCCATTCCGGTATCCCTGCTCGGTACTTTCACTTCTTTCTATATCTTTGGCTTTACCATCAACACCCTGACGCTGTTCGCACTGGTGCTGGCCATCGGTATCGTCGTCGATGATGCCATCGTCGTGGTCGAAGCCGTCGAATACAATGTGGATGAACTCGGCATGAGTGCCAAGGAAGCCACTTTTGCCGCCATGCGGTCCGTATCGGGTGCTATCGTCGCCACAGCATTCGTGCTGCTGGCCGTGTTCCTGCCCGTTTCCTTCATGGGTGGTGCCACGGGCGTACTGTACAAACAGTTCGCTCTGACCATCGTGGTGGCTCTGTCCCTGTCGGCCGTCGTCGCCATGTCCCTGTCCCCGGCAGTCAGCTCCCTCGTGATCCTGCCGAAGACGAAGGTGAAGACCGGCAAGGTCCTTACCAAAGTCTTTGGTGTCTTCAATAAATGGCTCGAATGGGCTACCCGTCATTATGTGGCGCTTTGCAAAAAACTGCTGCGGCACTACAAAGTCGGCGTCTGCATGATCGGCATGGTCTTTGTGCTGATCGGCTTCTTCTTCAAGATGATCCCGTCGGGCTATGTCCCGGATGAAGATCAGTCCTTCATGCTGGTGGCAGCTTCCATGCCGGCCGCTTCATCCACGAACCGGTCTGCTGCTTTTTCCAAGAGTTTTGGCGAGAAGCTGAAAAACATTCCAGGTGTCAAGTATGTCATGGAAATCATTGGAGTCGATGTATTGTCCAATACGCGTCAGCCCGATGGTGTCCTGTTCCCGGTCAAGTTGGATGATATCGATACCCGTGAAGCCAAGAGCGGCCAGAAGGTCCAGGAAATCATCAACAAGGTGGCAGCCATCGGCGCGGATACACCGGAAGCCACGGTCCGCGCCTTCAACGTGGCCGTCCTGCCGGGCATGTCCAGTACAGGTTCTCTGAGTCTGTTCATCATGGATACGGTCGGCAAGGATACGGCTACGATGAACCAGGATGTGGGCAAGCTGCTGGGCATGATCAACCAGCGCCCGGAAGTCGCCATGGCTTACACGACATTCTCCAACAATACACCTTCCGTTGAATTTGAACTGGACCGCGAAAAGACGGAAAGCCTCAATATCCCGGTCTCCAACGTGACGACGGCTCTCCAGGCCAACCTCGGCGGTACTGAAATCAACGACTTCAACCTCCTCGGCAGAACCTGGAAGGTCATCATGCAGGCAGATCCGAAGTTCCGTGCGGATACGAAGGAATTGTCCAATATCTTTGTCAAGAATACATCCGGCGACCTGATCCCGATTTCCGCTGTCGTCAAGGCAAAGGAAATCCAGGCACCGCCTGTCATCACACGGTTCAACAACGTCCGCGGGGCTAAGATCGCCGGTGCACCCGCCAGTGGCTATACGACGGGCCAGGCAATCAGTGCCATCGAAGAAGTGCTGAACGCCAATCTGCCAAGCGGCTATACCTATGAATGGGTCGACCAGAGCCGTGATGAAAGGAACGCTGGTTCTTCCTCCTATATGGTTTTTGCTGCTTCCCTGATCTTCGTGTACCTGTGCCTGTCCGCCCTGTACGAATCGTGGTCGCTGCCGCTCGGCATTATCTTCGGTGTGCCGACGGCCGTGATGGGCTGCGTCGGCTTCCAGTATCTGAGAGGCCTGTCCGCTGATATCTACATGCAGATCGGTATGATCGTGCTGATTGGTCTGTCCGCCAAGAACTCCATCCTCATCGTCGAATATGCCAAGATGAGAGTGGATAACGGCCGTGCCGTGCTGCCGGCTCTGATCGATACGGTCAAGGTCCGTCTGAGACCTATCCTGATGACGGCGTTCTCGACCGTCATCGGTGCTGTGCCGCTGGCCTGGGCATCCGGTGCCGGTGCCGGCTCCCGTATCTCCATCGGTACCGCTATCATCGGCGGGATGATGAGCTCGACACTGCTTTCCATCTTCCTCGTGCCGGTGCTGTTCCTCGTGATCGAAAAGATCTTCCATCCTGAGATCCCCATGGGTTCTGTGGATGACGAAGAAGAGGAAACGCCCGCAAAGGAAAATAACTGACGGCTGTTTTCTTCAATACCCCTGCAAGCCACTGGCTTCAGGGGTATTTTTATTGGCTGAGGGAGCAGGACACAAAGCGTGGATATCCTGTCCGGAAAGACATTCGTAAATATTTTTGATTTTTATATTATTACGGATTATAATAGCAATATTCGATATTGTGTAAGGAGAAGAACACTTGAAAAAAACAAATGTAACCATGACGCTGCTGCGTCAGGTCTGGGCCCTTACGAAAAGCTACTGGCAGAGCGAAGAGAAGAAAAAAGCCTTCATGCTGCTGGCGGCCATCCTGATCCTGAACCTGGGCGTCGTCTATATGCTGGTCCTGCTGAATCAGTGGAACAATGCATTCTACACGGCACTGCAGGATTACCGGACAGAAGAGATCTTTTCCCAGCTCTGGCGTTTTACGAAGCTGGCGTTCATTTATATCATCCTCGCTGTCTATGCCTACTATCTGCAGCAGACACTGATCGTGAACTGGCGCCGCTGGCTGACCGGCCGGTACATGGACGAATGGCTGATGAGCAAGACGTATTACCGTCTCGAGATGTTCGGGAAAGACACGGATAACCCGGATCAGCGGATCAGTGAAGATGTCAGCCTGTTCGTGACCCGGACGCTAAGCTTCTTCATCGGCATCATCAAAGCACTGTGCACACTCGTGTCTTTTGTCGTCATCCTCTGGCAGCTGTCGGGGCCTTTTTCTTTTGCTGCTTTCGGCCGGGAATGGACCATTCCCGGCTATATGGTTTGGGTCGCCGTAGCCTACGCATCCGTCGGGACCTGGCTGACCCACAAGGTGGGGCACACGCTGGTGGGACTCAATTTTGTCCAGCAGCGGTATGAGGCTGATTTTCGTTTCAGCATGATGCGGATGCGTGAAAATGCTGAAAGCGTGGCCTTTTATCATGGCGAATCCCACGAACGGAAGGTCTTTGGAGAGCGCTTTCGGCTTCTCCTCGCTAACTTCTGGAAGATCGTCAAAAAGCAGAAACAGCTCGTCTGGCTGAATTCCGGATACAGTCAGATCGCCATCATTTTCCCTTTTGTCGTTGCGATCCCGCGCTATCTGCGGCATGAACTGACGCTGGGCGGTCTGATGCAGGTTGCGACCGCGTTCGGCCGCGTCCAGGATTCCCTTTCCTATTTTGTGGATATGTATGCGTCCCTGGCGGAATGGCAGGCCGTCGTCGACCGGCTCACCGGCTTTGGTGCCCATATGGAAGCCGTACGGCAGGCGGGGAGCCAGGTCCATGTGGACCGGTGTTTCCGGGATGATCCGGAGATCGTACTGGAAAAACTGGAAGTGGATCTGCCCGACGGCAGCATCCTGCTGAAACCGCTGACCCTGACGCTGGAGCCCGGGAAGAATGTGCTCATCCGCGGCAGCAGCGGCAGCGGCAAAAGCACTTTTCTCCGTGCCCTGGCAGGGATATGGCCCTTTGCCCGCGGGAAGGTGACCATGCCCGCTTTCGAGCATGTCATGTTCATTCCGCAGCGCCCGTATCTGCCGCTGGGTACACTGCGCGATTCTGTATTATATCCGGGAACGAAACATCTTACCGATGAGGCGCTCCGGGAACTGATGGAACAGTGCCGGATCGGGTATCTTGCCGACCGGCTTGATCAGGAAGCTGACTGGTCCCATGTCTTTTCTGTAGGGGAACAGCAGCGCCTTGCTTTTGTGCGGGCCTTGATCTATGAGCCAGCGTGGCTTTTCATGGACGAATCGACTTCGGCCCTCGACGAGGATACGGAGGCGGCGATGTTCCGGCTGCTTGCAGCACGGCTCAGGGCAACGACTCTTGTCAGTGTGGGTCACCGCAGTACACTGACTGCTTTCCATCAATGTACCCTTACCCTTGACAAAAAAACGAGGGAAGCGGTGCTTTGTGATAAATAGCCGCACTCATATCGGCAAAAGTTATTTCCAGAGGGGGAAGAAGAAATGAGCATTGAACTATTGAACAGCATCGACAGCTTTGTCTGGGGGCCGCCGCTCCTGGTACTGCTGGTAGGTACGGGCATCTTCCTGTCCTGCCGCGTCCATTTCCTGCAGGTCGTACATCTGCCGAAAGCACTGAAACTGATCTTTACGGCAGAAAACCAGGAAGAAGGGGATATCAACGCGTTCAAGGCGCTGTGCACGGCACTGGCGGCTACGGTCGGCACGGGAAACATCGTCGGCGTAGCCACGGCAGTCAAAGCCGGCGGACCGGGAGCCATCTTCTGGATGTGGATCGCGGCGTTCTTCGGCATGGCCACGAAATATTCCGAAGGCCTGCTGGCCCGTAAATTCCGTACTGTGGACGATAAAGGACAGATCGCCGGAGGACCGATGTACTACATCACGCTGGGTATGGGCGAAAAATACAAGCCTCTTGCTTTCATATTTGCTTTCTTCGGTGTGCTCGTCGCCTATTTTGGCATCGGTACCTTTGCCCAGGTCAACTCCATCGTGGAAATCACGAAACTGAATGCCGGCATCCCCGTTACCGGGACGGCTGTGGTACTGACCATCGCCGTGGCGGCCATCACACTGGGGGGGCTGAAAAGTATCTCTGAAGCGGCATCCCGTATCGTGCCGGCCATGGCCATCATTTACCTGCTTTCCACGGCCGGGATCCTGATCGTGTTTGCCGATAAGGTGCCGGGCGCTGTGGCTGAGATCCTCCATGACGCCTTTACGACCACGGCTGCTCAGGGCGGTTTCCTTGGTGCCACGGTGATGTTTGCGATGCGCAACGGCGTTGCCCGCGGCGTATTCTCCAACGAATCCGGTCTGGGCTCCGCACCGATCGTGGCCGCTGCCTCCAAGGCAAAATTCCCGGCAGAACAGGGCCTGATCTCGATGACCGGTACGTTCATCGATACCATCATCATCTGCACGATGACCGGCCTGGTGGTCGTCATCAGCGGGCTCTGGAAGGGTGACCTGAACGGGGCCGCCCTGACGAACGCGGCATTCCTGCAGGCATATCCGCAGATGGGCGGTTATCTCCTGATGGTCGGCCTTGTCCTCTTTGCCTTTACGACGATCCTTGGCTGGAACTATTACGGCGAACGCTGCATCCAGTTCCTGCTTGGCACGAAGGCCATCATCCCCTACCGGATCGGTTTCATCATCCTGGTCGGTATCGGTGCTTTCCTGAAACTGGAAGCCATCTGGATCCTGGCTGATATCGTGAACGGCCTGATGGCCATCCCGAACCTGATTGCACTCCTGGCACTGTCGGGTGTCGTCGTATCGGAAACGAAGATCTATTTTGAATATCTGAAGACCGGTAAGGAATGATTCCGGTCCCTGCAGAGGAGCTGTGAGAAAATGAGCAGTCATTTTTCCACAGCTCCTTTCTTGCGGAATGGCCGGAATGGGGACGGCGGAGAAAGCGGGACGCCGGTGAGGCAGATTTTGCCCATGACTGGAATGAATAAATTGTCTTTGTTTTAGGAAAATAGTATAATTGAAACGGTATAGGCAGTAAGAAAGGAGATTCCAATCATGAAGCCTCAGGAAATTGCCAAAGATATCTATGATGTGGGAATTCGGGACTGGACCTGTTCCGATTTCCATGGTTTTTCGACGCCGCGCGGCGTGACGTATAATTCTTATTTGATCGTGGATGAAAAGGTCTGTCTGATCGATGGAGTGAAGGCACCTTTCGGTCCCAAGCAGCTCTACGATATCAGTGAGGTGCTTCCTCCTGAGAAAGTGGACTATATCGTTGTCAACCATGTCGAACCGGACCATTCCGGCAGCCTGCCGCTCCTGGCCAAAGCTTGCCCCAATGCGACCATGCTCATTACGCCGCAGGGCGCTAATGAACTGAAAGAGCATTACGGAGACATCTTCAAGCTGCAGATCGTCAAGAAGGGCGATACCATCAAACTGGGCAAACGCAGCCTGACGTTTGTGCCCATCCCGATGCTGCACTGGCCCGATTCCATGGTCACGTACTGCCCGGAAGAACAGATCCTCTTTTCCAGCGACGCCTTCGGTCAGCATTACTGCTGCTCCAAACGTTTCGACGACGAGACGGAAGTGGAGAACATGTTCTATGAGGCCCAGCGGTATTTTGCCAATATCCTGATGCCTTACGCCAAACTGGTGCCGAATGCAGTCAAACTGGTGCGCAGTCTGCCCCTGCGCATGATCTGCTCCTGCCACGGCAGCATCTGGCGGAGCCATATCAATGATATCCTGGACAAGTATGAAGCCTGGGGTACGGGCAAGACCCTGGACCGGATCATTGTTGTGTATAATTCCATGTGGGGCGGCACGGCAGCCATGGCGGCGGCGATCATGGACGGCATCCAGGCGCAGGGGATGCGCGCCAAGCTGTACCGCTATGACAGCAGCCTGAAAGCCGTCATCGTCAGCGATATCCTGACGGCAAAGGGACTCCTCGTCGGGTCGCCGACCCAGAACGGTGTCATGATGCCGACCATGGGTGCTTTCATGATGTATCTGAAGGGCCTGAAGCCCATGGGCAAGAAAGCGGCTGCTTTCGGGACCTTTGGCTGGGCCGGCGGTGCTCAGAAGGAACTGGAAGCCGCGATCACGGCGAGCGGCATGGAACTGCTGCCCGGCTACAACTGCAAGTGGCGCCCGCTTCCGGCTGACATCAAGGCAGCTGAGAAATTCGGTTATGAATTTGCTCAGAAGGTAAGCGGAAAATAATCCTGTACGGGAACTGAACAGATGGAGCTGAGACCGGGAGATGATTTCAGCTCCATTTGTGGCTGTTGGAACTGCTGCTGGGACGGGGCTGTGCATCGGCTTCACTGCAAAGCCCTTCCCGCGCGTCAGTGCTTCCGCAGGAGGTGCAACTCACGATATGGAAAATCAGCAAATCATCGTTGGCCGGAACGCTGTCAGAGAGGCCCTGAAGGCCGGGCGGGCCCTGCAGAGGATCTACCTCCAGGAAAGCAGCCATGGAGGCAGTCTCGGTGACATCCTGGACCTTGCCGAAAAAAGGAAGGTGCCTGTGGAAACGGTGCCCCGGGAGAAACTGGACCGTCTTGCCGGAGGCCTCCGCCACCAGGGCGTGGCCGCTCAGGGTACGCCCGTGCCGCTGGCGGACCTGGATACTGTGCTTGGAAAAATCCGGGAGGAAGGGAAGACTCCGTTCCTGCTGCTTTTGGATGAGCTCCAGGATCCGCAGAATGTGGGAGCTCTGATCCGGACGGCCAACTCGGCCGGGGTGCAGGGTGTCCTGCTGCCGCAGCGGCGCAGCTGTCCGCTGAATGCTGTCGTTGCCAGGATCTCGGCAGGCGCGGTGGAACATATTCCCATCATCCCCATCGGCAATATTGTCCAGACCATGAAAAAACTGAAAAAGCAGGGCTTCTGGATTGTCGGGGCGGACATGGACGGCAAGGATCTTTATTTCGATGCGGACCTGAAGGGCCCGCTGGTCCTTGTCGTCGGCGCCGAGGGCAATGGCCTGGGCCGGCTTGTCAAAGAGCAGTGCGACTTCATCGTGCGGATCCCCATGCTGGGGCAGGTGTCGTCGCTCAATGCTTCCGTGGCGGGTGCCATCCTGATGTACGAGATCGTCCGGCAGCGGATCCTGGCAGACCGGAACCTGTAACAAAAGGACATTTCAGGAAACGGTGAAAGGAGGCCTGCCGTGGCGGAACAGAAAATGACGGAATCGTATGCGGCCATGAGCGACGAAGCCCTGATCTCCCGCATCCGTACGGACCACGATGCCAAGGCGCAGGACTTCCTGCTGGACAGGTACAAGGAGTTTGTCAAGATCAAAGCCAGCCGCTACTTCCTGATCGGGGCCGAAAGAGAGGATATGGTCCAGGAGGGGATGATTGGCCTTTTCAAGGCAATCCGCGATTTCAGGGAAGACCAGCAGACTTCTTTCAAGGTGTTTGCGGAACTGTGCGTGAACCGGCAGATCATCTCGGCCATCAAAGGGGCCAACCGGCAGAAGCACAGACCGCTCAATTCCTACGTATCCCTTGACAAACCCGTCTATGACGACGGCAAGGAACGGACCCTGATGGATATGCTGGGCGGTTCCCGCAGCGTGGATCCGGAACACCTGGTCCTTGACCAGGAAGAATTCGCAGATATCGAGAAGAACGTCCTTTCCATGCTGAGCGCACTGGAGTGGAAAGTGCTGTGCCGGTACCTGGAAAGCAAGTCATATCAGGAAATTTCCCGGGAAATGGGGCGCAGCACCAAGTCCATCGACAACGCGCTGCAGAGGGTCAAACGGAAACTTGAAAAATATCTGGCCATGCGCAATCACGAGCTGGATCTGGAGACATTGAACAAAGGACTCCTGATCATGGCGGCAAAAGAACAGTTCCATCAGGATAAATAGAAGAACTCCCAAAAGTACTGTTCGATATGATACAATAACCACAAAAGACAAAAGAAAATCCATGGGCAGAAAAAGATTTTGAAGGAAAGCAGCTGCATGTCGGCGAATAAGAACCTTAGCATATGATCCTATGGTGGGCGTACTAAATACAAGGAGGGCGATAGCCATGAGTCAGATGGATGAATTCCTGAAACAAGTCGAAGAAGTACAGAAAAAAGACATGAAAGTCCTCGTAGTCACCGGTAAACCGGGAAGCGGCAAAAGCAAGATCCTGCGAGAGGCTTCCGAGACGCAGGGCTGGGACTATATCGATTCCCGCCTGCTCATTACGGAAGAATTCCTGAAGCTGCTGCCGAGTGAAAGAAAGGCGAAAGCTCCGGAAACGTTCCGTGAGGAACTGGCGACTCATCACGGCCCTGTCATCATGCTGGACCGGGTACAGACTTTCTTCATCCCTGTCTTCAACATAGACTCCAAAAGTGTCTTTGATGAGCTCGGCAGGACCTATACCATCGTCCTCGCATGGCCCGGCTATCTGAAGGATGGTCTGCTCTGCTACGATAAGTTCGACGGCACGGAATCCATCCGTCTGTCCGCGGCAGACTATACGATCTGGAATATTGACTGAAAAACGTAAGCAGGTGAGTGAAATGGAAGGAATCAAAGGAACCTTGGCTGTATTGACGGGAGGCGGTGACTGCCCGGGACTGAACGCGGTCATCCGTGCCGTAGTCAAGACAGCACTCCATAATGGATATCAGATTTATGGGATCTCCAACGGGTTCCATGGCTTGATCCAGGGGGATATGCGGCTGCTTTCCCTGCATGATGTGTCCGGGATCCTGCCGCGCGGCGGGACCGTCCTGGGAACGACCAACCGGGACAATCCGTTCCGTTATGCCAGCGGCGAAGATGAAAAGGGCAACGTCATCTACAAGGATATGCGCGGCGCAGTGGTGCAGAACCTGAAGGACCGCGGCGTGGAATGCCTTGTCATCATCGGCGGTGACGGCAGCCTGAAAATCGGTTATGATCTGAACCGTTTCTGCGGCGTCAATGTCGTGGGCGTCCCCAAGACGATCGATAATGACCTGCCCTGTACGGAACGGACCTTCGGTTTCGACACGGCTGTTGCAGCAGCGACGGATGCGCTGGACCGCCTCCATACGACGGCGGAGTCCCATCACCGTGTCATGGTCCTGGAAGTGATGGGCCGCTATGCCGGGTGGATCGCTCTGCATTCCGGTCTTGCCGGCGGGGCCGATGTCATCCTGATTCCTGAAATTCCCTACAATATCGATTCCGTGATTGCCAAGATCAGGGAACGGCAGCAGCAGGGCAAGAAATTCAGTATCATTACCGTTGCCGAAGGCGCCAAGCCCATCGGCGGCAAGGTTACGGTAGCCCGTATCGTCAAAGAGAGCTTTGAACAGATCCGTCTCGGCGGCATCGGGAACAAGCTGGCTGATCAGATCGAACAGCTGACGGGCATCGAATCCCGGTGCACTGTCCTCGGGTACCTGCAGCGCGGCGGTTCTCCGACGGCATATGACCGCGTCCTTTCCACCCGTTACGGTGTGGAGGCAGCAGAGGCCTGTATCCAGAAAGACTACAATATAATGGTGGCGCTCAGTGCCAACCGGATCATCCGGGTACCGATTGAAAAAGTGGCGGACCATGCCCATCAGGTACCGCTGGATTCTGACCTGATCAAGGCCGGCCGGGAACTGGGCATCTGTTTCGGAGACTGAGCCCGGGCAAGCTGCAACAGTATATGGCAAATCAAAAAGCTTCCGGTGCGTGGCAGTGCCGGGAGCTTTTCTTCTTTCCGGCAGGAACAAAGCGGCTTTGCGGCAGGTGTGTTTCCGACGGAACGGGCGCAGCCCTGCCAGATATAAAGAAAGTAAAAACAAAATATAAAACAATCATCAAAAATATACCCGGGAGCCTTTTTCTGATGGTTTGACGCTTTCTTTCGTCCGTTGAAAAGAGTATAATAAGCACGCTGTTTGAAAACAGAAAGCATCTGATCAATAAATTTGCAATGACTTGCGGCACCGTCGGTCCGATCCGCCGGTACCCGGGAAACGGCCGGATGGTTCCGCGTTTTCCCGCTGCAGAAAAGGAGCTGACAACGTGCATGACTGAAATCCTGTATGCCATCATTTTAGGGATCGTGGAAGGGCTGACTGAATTCCTCCCGGTCTCATCCACCGGCCATATGATCATCGTGGGCCATATGATCGGGTTCAGCGGCCACCTGGCCAAAATCTTTGAAATCGTCATCCAGCTGGGAGCCATCCTGTCCGTCCTGGTGATTTACCGCAGCCGGTTCCTGCGTTTCCTTACCCGGGACGGGTGGAATCCCCGGAAAGGACTGAGCGGGATCCATATCGCTGCCGGCTGCGTGCCGACGATGCTCTTCGCCCTGCTCGTCCATTCGTTCATCGAGAAATACCTTTTCTCGCCGTTTACGGTGGCTGTGGGACTCGTCCTGGGAGCCATCCTGATGATGGTGGCCGAGCACAGGATCAAAGGGCATGAAGCGGAACTTGTCCAGGATGTGGACCATATCAGCGTGCGCCAGGCCCTGTACATCGGATTTTATCAGTTCCTTTCTCTCTGGCCCGGTTTTTCCCGCAGCGGGTCGACCATCAGCGGAGCGCTCATGGTCGGCGTCAACCGCAAGGCCGGAGCTGATTTCACCTTTATCATGGCCCTGCCCATCATGACGGCGGCCTGCCTGTATGAACTGCTGAAGAACCTGGCACTGCTGAGCCTGGGGGACCTGACCATCCTGGCCGTGGGATTCATCGTTGCCTTCATCGTTGCGTATGTATCCGTCCTCTGGTTCATCGGATTCCTGAATAAATCTACCCTTTCCGCCTTTGCGGTCTACCGGATCCTGCTGGCCATATTCTCTCTCTGGTATTTCTACCTGTGAGAGACGGCGCGGCCTTTGGGACAAAGGTAAAAAAAAGCAAAAGATTTACTTGACATATTTTGTAACGTTTTGTATAATTCTCTGTGTTACGGATTCAGAGGCTGGCATAGCTCAATAGGTAGAGCAACTGACTTGTAATCAGTAGGTTGAGGGTTCAATTCCTTTTGCCAGCTCCAGTATTTTGTAACAGACAAATGTGGAGGGATTCCCGAGTGGTTAAAGGGAGCAGACTGTAAATCTGCCGCCTCTGGCTTCGAAGGTTCGAATCCTTCTCCCTCCACCACATATCGCGGGGTGGAGCAGTTGGTAGCTCGTCGGGCTCATAACCCGAAGGTCGTTGGTTCAAGTCCAGCCCCCGCAACCAGATGCTGATGTAGCTCAGTTGGTAGAGCGTATCCTTGGTAAGGATAAGGTCACCAGTCCGATTCTGGTCATCAGCTCCACCATGGCGGCATAGCTCAGTTGGCTAGAGCAGTCGGTTCATACCCGGCCTGTCCGCGGTTCAAATCCGTGTGCCGCCACCATCTCATAAATCCAGCCCCGTTTTTCGGGGCTCTTTTAAAATCTCATCCATAACTAGAAAGCGTTGGGAGGTAATCTAATGGCTAAAGAGAAATTTGAAAGAACGAAACCCCATGTGAACATTGGTACCATCGGTCACGTCGACCATGGCAAGACGACTCTGACCGCCGCCATCACCAAAGTTCTCTCCGAGACCCCGGGCTGCAAGGCCAAATTCGAAGCCTATGCAGATATCGATAAGGCTCCGGAAGAAAGAGAACGTGGTATCACCATCAATACCGCCCACG